>Ga0334882_1002539_pt1 | contig 18398 bp, 16 predicted proteins | sample GraSluR1_MG_5_FD_207226 | JGI IMG/M metagenome (GOLD analysis project Ga0334882, IMG submission 207226) | Sludge microbial communities from methane-producing bioreactor in Wageningen University, Netherlands - Granular Sludge_15_04-R1 | ecosystem: Engineered > Bioreactor > Anaerobic >...
AGGGGCGAATTTTTCCACTGCTTCAGAGGTGATCGAATTTGTTCGACAGATTTCTGCGTATAAATCCGCGCTTTTGCGTTTTGTACGGATTTGGGTTTGTGGATCCATCCCCCACAAGCCAAAACGTTGGCTCCAGCCGCGTTCCCACTCGAAATTGTCCACCAGTGTCCAATAAAAATAGCCCTTGATTGGAATATTGTTAGTGAGCATATGCCACATGGCTTGGATATGTTCAAGCAAATAGCGCCTGCGAAAGTCATCCTGGCTGTCATCGCAGCCGTTTTCTGTTATATAAATCGGTAAACCAAATTTATCTGCCCACTTGATCGCTTCCTGAAAACCGTGTGGGTCGTTTGCCAAAAAACCAGTTTCTGACAAGAGCGCATCCTTGGGAAAATGACGATCGCTAAAGAGACTGCCGTTCTTATTCAGGTCAAATTTGATCAAATCACGGGTGTAATAATTGAGCCCAAGGAAGTCCTGGGTGTCTTTGGCTTGTGGGATGTCCGCTTTGAGTATCAGCGCGTCAAATTTGCCTGTTTTCAAGGTCATGGCAAAAGCATTGTTAAACGCTTTATGGTGCATTTTGCTTAGAAATCTGGTTAGTGGTCCGTTATGAGCTGGCTTAAACCCGCGCCAGTTGTGCGCGACACCAACCTGAGCATCAGGCTGCAGGTCATGAATGACCTGGTAAGCTGCAGCATGGGCTTTGACCATGTTAAGCAGCACCTTCAAGGCAGTTTTCTGGTCGTTCTTGCCAGGAGGGAAGCCATCTCCCAGGTAACCGCCATTCACGTAGACATTCGGTTCGTTTATTGTGAGCCACAGCTGACAATGCGACTTGAGTGCTTCCACCGTCCGTCTGACGTAGGCAGCGAAGAGGTCAATAACCGCTTCGTTTTCCCAGCCACCGAATTCAGTAAGCCAAACAGGGTTGGTGAAGTGATGCAAAGTGACCATGGCGGTCATATTACGCTCCCGCAAGCCTAACAACATCTCGCGGTAGCGGTCCAAAGCAGCCTCATCCCAACGGTCGGGTTCCGGCTGGATGCGCGACCATTCCACTGAAAAGCGGTGGGTGTTTTGCCAGCCGTCCTGCGCCCGGTCAAAATCTTCACGCCAGCGACCGCCCCACCAGTCGCAGGCTTTTCCACTGCGATCTCCATCTTGAATGCGCCCTGCTTCCTGCTCCCAAAGCCACCAGTCATTATTGATATTGTTACCTTCCACCTGGTGTGCTGCAGTAGCAGTGCCCCATAAAAAACCGGCTGGGAAATTGAATGTCGCTCTCGGCATGCTTCCTCCTGGACAAAATTAGACTGGTTGAATTGTATCAAGAGATTAGTTGCGTGTTGAACTCGTTTAGTTATCCTGGCTTAGCAGTAAAATCGCAACAGAGGTGCTCTGTTTTTATTAAACGATTGATTGGCATATAATTCCAAAGAGATGTGAAGATGTTGGAGCTTTCAAAAATAAGTTTGAGAGTGATTGGAAGTCACTGAGAGTCAAAAGTGACTATGCTATCCTCAAACCGAAGAGGTGTCCTCTGCAATGATTGTTTTGCTGCCAATAAATCCTCCATGAATCCTTTTTATTACACAATGGAGAGACAAGGAAGCGGCTTTATAGTTGTTTTCGCAGAAAAAGCTTTTCGGTAAAATTTGAGTGAGGTGTTTCAATGAACGAAGAACCAATAACTGAAATCAATTTAGAAACCAAAGATACAGTAGACAAAAGCGGGTTTCTGCCAAGTGAAGAACTGAAACGACCTGGTCTTACGTTGCTTAGTCTGTTCACGGCTGGTACATTAATGATGCTGCTCTGGTGGGGTATTGCCGAGGTCGGCTTGCGCTGGTCGCTTTCTGTCCTGGTGGTTTGCGCGCTCTACGTTTTCAACAGTATTCAGCAAAAACGTAGAATTCCTCTGTCTTCGTGGATTCTGTTGGGTCTGACACTGCTTGCCGGTTTGATTCCGTCCTTCCGCAGTCAAGAATACAGCAAGCTGCTTTCCATGTTGGTCACCATGATCTTTCTGCTTCTGCTGACCGCAGATTTCTTTAGCGGGCAGTGGTGGCAATTTAGGATTCGTGAATATCTGAAGGCAGCATTTCTGGCAGTTGGTGGTATTTTTGTTGGTTTCCCCATCATTGCGTCACAAACACTTAGGTTGTCTGTCAGTGAGTCTGAACAAAAAAATTCTGGCAGGCACTTTGTGCTTGGACTTCTGAAAGGCATTCTGATCACAGTACCACTACTGCTGGTTTTCACCTTTCTTTTTGCTTATGCTGATGCAGTTTTTGAAAGTAAAATCGATTCGCTATTCGAATGGTTCAAGGTTGAATTTCTGTCTCAACTGTTGGGGCGAATTTTGCTGACACTCTTTTTCACCTGGCTACTTTCAGCAGCACTGTGGTTGCTGGTGGGGCATAGCAGCAAACCTAAACAGATCGAACCAGACCAACCCCTGCTAAAACCCTTTTTGGGGATGATAGAGACAATCATCACCCTGGTCAGTCTGAACCTTCTCTTCGCTTTCTTTTTAATCATCCAGTTCCAATATTTCTTTGCGGGTGAAGCCAATATCACACAAAACGGCTTTACCTACGCGCAGTATGCTGACAGAGGTTTCAGAGAGCTGCTTTTGGTGGCAGCCATCGCTGGCGTGGTTTACTACGCCCTGGCGTCCTTTACACGCAGGGAGAGTAAGGCAAGAAAGGTCATTTTTTCGGTGCTTGGAGGGCTGCTGCTTCTGCAAGTTGGTGTGGTCCTGGTTTCGGCTTACCAACGGATTGTGATGTATATCGATGCCTATGGCCTGACTGCCTACCGCTTTATTCCGCAGATTTTTATTTTCTTCCTGGCGGCTATCCTGCTTTCTTTGATAGTGATGGAATTCTCAAACAAATTCAAACGGTTGGCTTTGATCCTTCTTTCCGCGATGCTGCTTTTTGTTTTTACAATGGCAGTGATCAATGTTGACACGATGATTGCGCGTCACAACATTGAACGTGCCTTGCAGGGCGAAGAGTTGGACTACGCTTTCCTGGCAAATGCCCTTTCCACTGACGCAGATCCGTATTTGTTTAAGGCCGCGCTTTCTGGAACGCTTCCGCAAAATCTGCAGGAAATCCTGGAGAAAGTGCTGATATGTCGTGCCATTGATATTGAAGTTGATCATCCGCTCGAGCGTTACTCCTGGCTGGACCTAAACTTTTCGGATCGTGAAACAAGAGCACTTTATGAACAGAACCAGGACCTGCTCACAAAATGGCCCCCTGAAAAAATTGAGCCGGGCAGCAACTATCTTGGGTTCAAAATTGGCAACGAAGTGCTCTACTGTGTATATGTTGAAGACTAAGGGATGATAAGATAAATCCATGTTTCCGCAATTTGACCCTGCCCAAGCGCGTTTTGTAGCAGAGCTGATTGTCAGCATCCTGGGCGTGCTGCTGTTGCTTATGCTGGTGGTTTGGATGATTCGCCGGAAGCAAAAGGAAGATGCCAGCAAACCTGATATATCAGCAGATGAACCAAAAATTATGAGAGATTTAGAGCTTGCTCTTTATGAAGATTTAAATCCACTGACCACCGAAGAACGCTTGGAACGCTCCTATGCCCTCGAACAGGCGTACCAGAACTGGAAAACCGAGCGAGTGCTACTGGGGGAAGATGGTCGCAGCCTTTTTGTGCGCAGCGGCGTTGAAAAGAGCGGTTTACGTTACCAACTGGTCGCTTCCAGCCGGGTTCAGGCATTTGCCATCCTGATAAGTGCGATGATGGCGGAGAGCGACCAGCAAGCCAGTGCGCAGGCAGAAGCCTTGTTTGCCAGCCTGCTGGCTCACCCAGCCTACCTGCAGAATGAATTGAGCAGCTGGAAATACCTGCCCGATCTGCCGCGCTCACCAAAGTTGGATCCGGACCTCCACGCTGAAGCCTGGGTAGTTTTTGCCATGAATATGGTAACCAAGCGCTGGCCGACGATCAGCCGCTTCCATTATGAAGAAATAATTCCAGAACGTCTGCTTGCCCTGCAAAAATATACCGAAGCGCTTGAGCCTGAAGAGATCGAAAGGCTGCCTTTCAGCGGATATCTGGTCAAACAGCTGATCAAACTCGAGCCAAGCCTGGATTGGACCTCGTTGAGCAGGAGTAATGAGCTTTTTTATGCCCAATCGGAAGAGCAAGCCTTTTTCGGATACGAAACAGACACCAGCAGGGTTGGCTTGAGCCTGCTCCAACTCGGGCTGCTTGCATTGTTAGAGCGCGATGCTGAGGCATCAAATGCAATTGGCATTTCACGGGCAGGGCTGGTTAGCTTAGTTAAGGATTATTCAAAGGACTCATCAACCGAGACTGAATTCAGCCGTTCAGCAATGCTGGCCTGCGCAGTTCCTGCTTTGCTGACCATTCAAGACAAAAATCTAATTGACCAGGTTTGGAATGAGCTGGTTGCCCTGCAACCTGGTAAAAATGATGGACTTGGAGCGACTTTAAGGGTCTTGGGAATGACATTTTTAGCCAATCAGCAAATTTAAATGGTCAGGGATGGCTAAGAAGCCATCCCATAAAATCACTTCAAAGAATTCCGGACTTCGTAGTTCAGGCTTGTTTATCGACGATGTAAGCCATGGAGACTGTGCCAGGTCCAACGTGGCTGCCAATTACCGGGCTGACCTCAGAACGGATGACCTGAACTGGCTCCAGGCGCATTTTAGCCAATTCCTCCATCGTAAGCATTTCTTCAAATGCCATGGCGTGGAAAGGACCAATGCGTACCGGTTTACGACCGTCAATATCTTTTTCAATCAACTCCACCATGCGTATAATGGCTTTTTTCTGTGAACGGACACTTTCCACCAGCTCAATTTTCCCGTCGCGAATCATCATGATCGGTTTCAGGTCCAATGCAGAACCGAGCAAACGTTTGGCAGTGTTAATGCGACCACCACGATGCAGATATTCAAGTGTATTGACCGTAAAGTAAACGCCGATACGGGAATACGCATCCAGGGCAAGCTGGTGACATTCTTCCAGGCTGGCACCTTCCTCAGCTGCTCGAGCGACCTCGAGTACCATCAGGGTCAGTGCCATGGACACCAGTTTAGTGTCCATGACGATCAGATTCTCTGGATCACCCAGTTCTTTCTTAGCCTGGAGGGCAGAATCGATGGTGGCGGAAAGGCCCTTGGAGATGCCCATGTAGAATACATCTTTTCCCTCTCCCAATAATTTTTGGAAGATCTCCAAAAACTGCCCGACAGTGACCTGGCTGGTGGTAGCCATCTCTTTTGATTCGGCTAATTGCTGATAAAACTCGCCGGCTTGGATATCAATGCCGTCATAATACGATTCTCCCTGCCAGTTAACTGTTAATGGAAGAATTGTCAGGTCATATTTTTCAACCCACTCTTTGGGTATGTATGCTGAAGAGTCACTTACTATTGCTACTTTATTCATTTTTTCCTCGGCTCTCATGATCTTTATCGAAATTCAGCACATGAACTATCTGTCTCTGTGCTTTGATTGTTCTTTTATTGGGCGCTTATTTATATGCAACCCTTAGCGGATATCGAGATAATTATATCCGAGGAAAAATTTAAACACAGAAACACAAAAAAGTCCATTTGGAGGGTCTTCGCAGCCAGATGAATAACCTACGGTCTGAAATACCAACTCGGTCAATCCAGCCTTGGATTAAGGCTGATTTGAGCGCTGATTGGTTCTAAAATGAGACTGGACAGATACAGGGGTTGGGCAGTCTCAGATTTTAGCCACTGCCCAACTGCTTGCCAGGGTGCTTCCAAAGGCTGACCAAAGGGAGTTTCAAGGCGACCTTCCGGGCTGATGCGTAAAGTCGCGCCAGCTAAATCGGGCTTTCTCCAAATCTTCAGATTGCGATTAGGGTCGATCTCAGAACAATAAGAGTCTAAAGCGGCATTCCCTTGCCTGGTGAGCGTCCGAAAGACCCGCAAGCAATCCTGCCCCTCGTCGCCAAGCGGAGCTAAAACCAGGCTTGGTCCCAGGTCGGCTTCAAATTGCTGCAAAAATTGCCCGGCACGAGCAATGACCATTTGCATTTGTTCCACCTGCTCGATCACGCCGGTCAAGCGAAACAACAGATCTGCGCCTGGAATTCGGCTTATCCAAGCTGCGCTGGATTGGTCATAAATCAGGAAGGCTCCCGATTGATAAGCCTGGTTTTCGTCCAGTCCGAGCAGATAATAGTTGCTCGAATTTACGCCACCATTGCGCTCCAAAATCAACCAATATGGCACCCCAACATTTAAAGTGACCGGTTGAGGCAGCTGAACGTCCACCCAGCCATAGGATTGGCTGCTTAACTCGCTGGAGCTCAAGAACTGGGCACCTAGCTCGAGACCTGAAGGTCTTCCATTCAAATCGTTCTGCAGGCTTAATCGCAGGGAATCTGTTGGATTGCCTTGCTTGCGCGCCCGGACTGCCAGGCAGTTAAATTGCAGGGCATCCTCTACTAAAAAAGATTGAGCAACTTGCAGGCTTGCAAGGGAATTTCCGACCGATTGCGTGCCTTGTTGAATTGGGGAATGCCCTGCTACTGCGCTCAACCCCGTCCAAACCCGCCAACCAAGGGTGTCCATCCACCCCCGGCATTCCAAAAAATAAGCGCCTGGTGTGTCTATTGTTCTGGGGGTGTGAGGTCCTAATTTCACCTCAGGCCAGGCGTTATCCGCCAACTGCACGGAGGCGATCCATTCAGCAGTTGACTTTTGGGTCTTGCCTGCCTGGTAAAGGGCTTCTTTTATCCCATAAACCGCCTGGCTCTCCAGGTTGTCGACCCAGTCTGTCTGGCTTATTTCATCCGGTTCAGGACTGCCTAAATCCTGGTAGCGGACCGCCACACGGTTCGCCACTTCCCGCATTCCGACCGAATGATGTAGTTCGCCATTCACTTGGCTGACCTGCTCCAGATAGCCCCACCAGGCTAACCTGCCTTTAGGGTCATAAACGCGCACATCCTGACCCAGGCGTGTTCGCCAGTCTTCGATGTTCAGGCTGTCAGAGGTACAGCAGATCAGTGCTTTTTGCGGACCTGAAAAATCATCCCAGCTCAAGCTGATGGGGGTGCAGCTCTCCGGTGAGTTCAAAAAACGACTGTTGTTGCGATCTAATACCTCTACGGACCAGCTCACGGTAACCTCCATTGTCTGCGATACCAGGCTTTGACCAGGAGGGTTCGGTCGATGGGAGCTTGACCGTCGATATCAGTCTGAAAACACCAGAAATACTGGGGAAGGGTTGGCAGCAGCCCCAAGCCAGAGCCAATGCGGGCATGGCTCTTAAACTCCATTCCATCCTGAAGACTCCAACTCTTTCCACTCATTTCATCCTCGATCATCTTTAAAGGATAACTCAAACCGCTTAAAGAATGATAACCGGCAAAGGTATGTTGCGGCAGCAGCAGCAGATCATCCAGTTCGAGCAGGTGTTCGCCTGCATCCGTCTGTTTTGCCTGTAAAACCAACTGGTGATGGCTGGCATAACTCTGCAACGGCAGCTCTCCAAGGGGCAAGTTCAGCGGGTCCAGGCTGGCATATCCTTTCCCTGGTATTGGATTAGTGACCGGACCCTCGAAAACCAGCTTTCCCTGCAGATTGACAAGGATACGCAACTTTAAGGTGGAACTCAGCGGCGGGTTAAAAAAGCGCAAGAGGGGTAAGACCGAGCCTGCCCCTAACTGAGTAACCAGTATCGGTCCCAAAACCCAACTGGTCAGAGCGGTCCAGTCCCCACCGCTCCAGCGGTATTGACAATATTTTCCGCCGGAAGCCAGGCTGCTATTGACAATCGTACCGCCGCTGCCATTTTCAGCTTCCAAATTCAGACCTGGTTGCGGCTGCCCCAGTTCACACGGCAAACTGCCTACCCAAAAATCAGCCAGGTCAAGCCCAACGAAGTTATTTTCAAACTGGAAGCGCGTCGGGGCTGGAAACTTCAGATCAAGACTGACGGCATCAATCTTGAACCAGTTGTCATGACCAACTGTACTGTCATCATGGTTATAAATTATGACCCCTGATTCCTGAGGAGGTCCAGAGCTGTTTGAAAGCTGTAATGGCAGCTCATCACTGAAAAAGAAAGTATCCCGCGTCAAATCCAGGTCGAGTTCAAGCGAACCTCTCTGGTGTGAAGCAAGGTGACCGGGCAATGTCTTCAGGTTGAGCTGGTGAATGCGGGCGTAGCCGTAAGCCTGCGAATCGTCACTCCACAATCGCAGAAAAAGGTCGTCAGGCTGTTGTTGATAACTCTCCAACCGGTCCAGCCATTGTCTCAACTGTAGTTTCGAACCGCGCAGATGCAGTTGCACTGTTTCCTGCGTGGTTTTATCGTGACTGGGACGAAATTGATACTCTGAGCTTACCAGCCCGTCCATCACAGCAGCCCCTGTAAGGGAAAGCCAGGCTTGCTCATCCGGCAAATCAAGGCGACCAATAGCAACGTTAGTCATCAAACTCCAAATCTACCAATTCCCAGCTGCCCCAGGGTACAGAAGTGGACTGAGTAAATGTGGTCAGACGCAGCCTGTCCAACAACTGATCGCGTTCCTGCCGTAAAGAGCGCGACCAGGTTTCCAGGTCTGGTTGACCTGAAGGAATGTTACTGTAGCTGACGTAATTGTGAAATGCGACTGCTTCAAGCAGCGTTGCCGCGGCACCCCGCAGCAAGGCTGGCAAGTGCTGCTCCAAGACTGTACTTTGCAGGGCATCATCCAACCCGCTCAGAACCAAATTTGTGCCCAGAATGCTGTTCATCTCTGACAGGCTGGCACGAAATGCTTCGGTTAGTAGATTCCCGGGCAATGCCAAGCCATAGGGATCCAGGAATTGGTTTTCCAGACGCAGGCTCAAGCTATTCAAGTCAATCATGGGTTACTCCAGGTTTTTTCCGCCGGCTTTGAAGCGCTTTTTCAACTTCTGAGGGTGAGAAGGTCACCTTCCAGCCCTGGCGATTGATAACTACCAGAAAGCCATCCTCCCGCAGGCGATAGCTGAGCACATCTTTGCCCATCAGCCTGTTTACCACCCGTTTAACATCGTTTTCAGTCATTATTTCCTCCTGCCCCCTCACTAATAAAGTGAGGGGGCAATCTCAAATAGAATTTACTTTTCAGCCCGCAGACCATCTTCCAGGGCAGTGCCCAGGATATAGGTCACCAACAGGGCAACGATCCCAGCTAATTGATCACCATCCAAGGGAAAATCCGGTTTCCAGGCTTTGATGATCATAAAAATCAGACCGATCAGAGCCGCCCAGAACTTTCGTGAACTCAACAATACTGTCAGTTTAGACATCTATTTCCTTTCACTCTTAGGCAACGTTGTTCTTGAAAAGCGGTCTGAAATCATTGACCCAAACCGCCAGGTAATGGCGCACTTTCAGGCGGTGTTCATCGTTCGAAAACACCGATGGAGAAAGCTCGTCGCCGGCAATAAAAATCTCCGGAGCCAACCCAAAGCGTTCGCCAACAAAGATTGCTGGTGCCACACGCGGGTCGCATGCTGCTGCCCAATCATTAGCATCTGTCCATTCAGGGACCACCAACGGCACCGCACTGCCCTTCAGAACGTTATCGTAGACATGATCCGCTTCGCGCACCAAGGCCCCCGTGCAAATCTCCAGGGCGGCTTTCTGTAAAGCGCGGGGAACCAGGACAAATTTGGGGTTGACTGCCATCTGCGGTCCTGTGCCATAAAGACCCGCCTCGTTTTTGATAAGCATTGGTTGGGCATACACTTTTGCGCTTACCTGATCCCAGTTGGTGGCGTTCAAAGCCAACGTGCCCAGGTTGGCATGCCCGCCAACGACAGGAACCGGATCGGCATTAAACAGTGCTTCACCGTCCGCCAGGTTTGGACCAGCACCGCCATTGACAGTGAAGATTTCGGCAACCAGGCGTGATATTTTGCGCATTCCCGCCGAAGCCAGTTCGCGGGCATAGGCGCGCAGTTTGCGGGTCTCGTCCCGGTCGATCAGTTCCAACGTCAGAGGGATGTAACCGCCATATTTGGTGAAACTGGCTGTTTCGGAGGAATCACCTACCTTCAGTTCGGCATAATTTGCTCCCTCAGCAATCACAGGCAAATCGCCAACGGTACCAATGAGTGTGCCGGTGATGTCATGCAGGCTGTGGAAGTGTTCCTGAACAGTGACATCCTTCCACCAGTCATAGCCAGCCTTGCCCAATTCTTCCCAGGTATTGCTGACCAGTTTGTTCAGACTGTTTTTAACCAAGCCGCTGAAATCCGCTGTTGTTGCCAGGCGCGCTCGCTGCGGGAAGTAACCGCCGTGCAAGTCAACATCTCCGGTGAGAGTGAGATACATTTCGCGGATACCGGACAGTTTGGCAACCGAAACGTTGGCCATATTTTTCTCGCGGGGCGCACCAAAGAGGTCGTCCGCCGCTGCCTGGATGCGTTCACCAGGTTCAATCATGCCCTCGATCCTTGCCGGACCCTTGACAGTGTGGGAAGCTTCCAGCTCGCTCAAGAGCGCGTGGGCTTCACGCAGCGCCTGGTTTAATTCTGCTGGCGCAAAGCTGCGGTTTTGAAATTGTTTTCGAATATTACTTTTGAGGCTCTGAGGAAGATTGGCATTGGAAAGGCTGCTCTCCAACAGAAATGCACTCATTTCTTCCCGCATCCGGCGTATTTCAGAAAGCTGGATTTCCAGGCTTTTCCCCTCGCCGGTAATGACCTCAGTAGTGCTGATTGAGTCCAGATCGCCCTCTTCTGATTGGATTGTATTATTTGGTAAAGACATTTTCAGTTCTCCTTCAAAAATTGGATTGATTCCGAGTTGGTTGAGCGCCCGCAGAAAAATCCCTCCGCGGGCTGGGTTATAGACCAGGTCGACAGAGTAGATCCGCAGGATCTTTTCCACCTTCCCGGCTTTACCCTGAAAGAGCACATCAGCAGAGAAGCCAACTTTTACTGCAGCTTCATCCGATTTTTCCAGAACCTGGCGACCGATGTCTTTCAACACCTCTGCTGATGGTCCGAACGCGCATAATTCAGCGCGCACACCCTGGGAGCTTTCATCCCAGGTCGGCTTGCGCAGCACTCCGGCGATATCCCTTACGGAGCGCGCTTTGAGACTGTGATCTACAAAGCAATTGACACCTTCCCAAAGATCCAGAGATTCCCGCAAAGCCCCGGCGGGGAATTCCCAGCCATTGGCAGCTCCAGCGGTGATCGCCAGGATCTCAAAGCGACCGCTGCCGATAGACGCTACCTCCAGTGCAAGACGCTGTCGTCTTTCAGTCATAGAACTCCTTCCACTGCTTCCTGATTTCCTTGTCCATTGAAAACCGATCTGCCGCCCGCCCCACGCGATGCAGCAGGTCGGAATTTTCCTCATTCCGATTTCTTACCGTTTTGGTTCAGCGAAGGTTCAGGTAAGCGTTCACCCATAAAACGGTAAACCAATCTGAGCACTTCTCTTGCATCGATCAGCTCTTGTTCGTACAGAGCGGATGCCACCTGGGCAACTTGCTGCCCGGCTTCTGCCAGCTCCCGGTTATCACGCGCGCTGACATCCCCACCCTCCACCCGGATCAGGGCATCAGGATCGACCTGGGAGTCGTAAAATGCGCGCCTTTTCACCACAACTTGCAGAACATCCTCAAGCAAGGTGCAGATAAAACGCTGGCGTTCACTAAAACGGCGATAAGTCGGGCTTCCCGCTGCTTCAGCCGTTGTCCTGGTGGAGGATTCCGGTTCAGCCAAAAAATGGAGCGGTAGACCTACACCGGCAGCAATCATTTTCTTGATCGCCAATCCATCACTGGAGGCATCCAAAGCTTCCAGCTTTGGTGACATCACAGACCACTCTTCGCTCTCGTCAGTCACTAAAATTGAGCCTGGCGCAGGTGGGTTCGCTGTCAGTTGCAGCTGGCGTACTGAGCGCTCCGATTCGCTGCCAAAACGTGCCTTGACTACGTAGACAAAAGCGTTTCGGAAACGGTTCAGCCTGACCCGGTCCTCCAACCAAGCGCTATAGCGTGAAAGCCACTTCAGTATGGGCGTCAAATCACCCTCACCCCATTGGGAGCCGCTCGGTCGGTTGAGGGCATAATGCAGCACAACCGCTTTCAGGCGACCCTGGCTATCAGTCTGTTCCTTTTGCGGGTCATAACCGGGATAAATCAGCGGGTCGGTTTCACCCGGCACACGCAAATGAAAAGCCAGTTCCTGTTCAATATCGTTTTGGCTCGACTCGATCTGTAGAATGTCTGTAGACGGTAAGATGCGCAGAAAACTCAATCCACTGGAGTCGGTAGTAAGCAGCAGAAAAAGGTTGCCGCTCAAGCAAAGCTCGTCCGAAAACTGGTTGACCCGTTTTTCCATTCGATTCAGGCGGTGATTCCAAAACTGGTCCAGGAAAATTTGTGTTGAGTGATGATCACAAACCGCCTGCAAGCCACCGCCAGTGGCATATTGGGTGGTCAATTCCACAATTCGCCGGGCGAGCGGGTTGAAACGCCAGGCATCCAGGCTGTCCTGCAATACCTCCTGTCGATCATAGGTATCGCGGTCGCGGGGTTGACTGAAGTAAGAATCCGTCCCAATCAGGAAGGTACTTTCCTGTTCTGGCAAAGATAATATCGCTCGAGAGTGACCGACATCCAGGCTGTCTTCTTGTCGTTGGAACAATGTTAAGAAACGTTCGCGCAAGCTGGTCATGCTGCCACCTCTTCATTTTGCGGTAATGTGCGCAAGGCTTTTGCCGCCCGCTTGCAGGGCATGTGGTCAATCGGACACCTGGCAAGTATCGGTTTATCTTTGCCGAAGTAAGCCCATAATTGCTCCTGGCTGCCATTCCAGCGATTGAAATCCATGTAATAACCCACACCGCCGATGGCTGGTCCGCGCTGTGTGGTCTGATGGATCAGCCACTGCCGCACTCCCCTGGGAAGCAATGGCGGGCAGGGATATTCCGGTGTGTAAAGCGGTGTTTCCAAACTGCGTATATACTGCGCCAACCACCAATCCACTGCAGGAAGGTCCTGAACCTGGATGTTTTCATTGACCCACAATGCCCGCGAATAGATGATCGGATAGCGACCTGTGGCGTTTTTCAGATATTCGATGGAATCATTCACCGTCTTAGTGATTTGCCATTTCGTTTTATTCTGGGTCAACTCGACATCCAAAACCAGGCGCAATTCTTCCAAATTAGTATCTTTCAGGATTGTCAGAAAGGCATCCATCTGGCGAACCGCATCCGCGCTGGGGTAGAGCACGTGGTAAGGCAGAATGCACAGCCCGACGCGCTTTGCCTCGGCAAAATAGCGTGGAAAAATACTATCGCGGTAGCCCCAGGAGACCCCGGTGCGCATGGCAACAAACTGCACTTCGGGAGCATGCGTTTTGAATTGATCAAAATCGGGGATGCGCTGCTTATCCCAACTGGCATTATGTTGGGAAAGATCGACCCCAAAGGGGAAGCCCTGGTTGCGGGTAAAGTAAGTCATTAAAAACCTCCGTCCATTTCTTTGATTGGGTCACTTGCCTGGATAATTTGAGGGGAAAGCGAAATATGCCATTCCTGTTCATCCAGGATCGCGGTCATCGCTGCTGATATCACCAAGTCGTCGTGCAGCAATCCTCCCAGCGGATCAGCTGTGCCTTCCGGCACTGACCACTTTAACCAGCGTTCTGGTCCAATGCTGGCTTCGCAGGTAACTGCCAACAGCTGGCGTTGAAAGAGGGCTTGCAGGCGTTCCTGCTCGCTCATCATCTGCCAGGCAAGGGGGTTCGCCTGACCGATTTGGCTGTAATTGCTGTGTGTCGATTTGAAATCCTGAAAGCGTCCGGTATCGATCACCGCCAAAAAACCCCAGCCCAACTTTGATTTCACCTGGCGGTTGAAAGTGAGCGGGATCACGCGCTCACCCAGTCGGTCGCGCAAAAAAGAACACACTCCTGCGCCAACGCCACTGCTGTCGACTACCATTTTCCCAACCCCCCAGTGCTGGGCGAGATGGTAGAGGCGCTGGTAAAGCGTACTGTGTTTTTCACCCTGCCACAGGTAGCGCTGCACAACGCGATAGCGCGGCTTGCCGGGTAAAATCTGGTCCATCAGGCTGAGATCGACCTCAACCACAGTAACAGCCGTGGCATCACGCTTGGGATTTTCCAAACCGATATTGGAATCATTCGTCAAGTTTCCTTGCCTGACCTGCTCGTCTTCGCCCGCCAGGTCCACCAACATGGCATAAGTTTTTCCGGGTTTTGGTCCAGATTCGGCGGGGTGATTACCCTGCATCAGACTTAACCTGGCAGGGGTAAACAAGCCGCTGGCAAAATCGATCTCTTCACTGAAAAATTGAGAGCGTACCATAGGATGAGAGCGCCCCAGCCGCGCGATCTGGTCATCCACAAAGCGACCATAAGCCGGCACCTCTTCGCTCACTTGAGCCGCAGTCAGGTGAAAAACCCGCTTGATGCCGTCGCGTGCTTCAGCCCGCCGGGCTGCGCGCAGTTCGCGCGCGAGCAAGGTTTGACCGGTCCAGGCAGTTCCCCAAAAGACACGGGTTGCGTTGGTTGAAGCAGCCATGGGGGCAATCTGCTTGTCGTACTTTTCGATCCCGATATCCTGCGCTTCGTCCAGCTGGAGCAAGGTCGAAGCGGTCGCGCCGACAATATTCGAGCCCGGTGCAGCGGAGAGGAAAGTCAGGTGGGCATTCTTGAAACGATAGTGATTTCCGGCGCTCTTGTGCCATTGATCGTGGGTGAGGTAATTTGCTTGCAGGGCTGTTTCAAGCCGGCGCATGGCGTTGAGGCTTTGGGGCTGGTAAGTCGGCGACAGTTTCACCATCTCCGCGCTCTGCCTGCCCAGGAGTGCCATCAGGTACACCTCCAGTTGTGCCTGCAGCAGATTTTTGCCGGATTGACGAGGGAACATAACAACGATGGACAACCCCTGCTGACGCAGCACTGATTCGACGATTGCGTTAGCGGCTTCCAGTTGATAGCGCCGCAACCTGACGCTGCCGAAAATCTGGCTGAAATATTCGATCTGGCGCAGATGGCGCAGGAATTCGACCCTGGTAGAAAACTTGTCAGGCAGTTTTTTGGTCAACCTTGTTAGTGAGTCTGGTATCTGGGTTGAGAGACCCAACCTTGTAACCTGAGGTTCGTAGACGATTTCAGTCATTTTGTTCTCCTTCTTCCGCTGCCATCTTGTCAACAAAAGATCCCATCAGGTCGATCAGATCATCCATCAATCCGTCACTTTGGGGACCCTGCAAGAGCAGTTGTACCCGCATCAGACCTGCGATCCTGCTGCAGGAGAGACCGAGCATATCCAACACTTTTCCAAGGTCTTTTGGGTAGGGATCACCTTCTTGCACCCCTTCAGACGCTTTCGCGAAAGCTTTGATGGTTTTGCGCATGAGCATGATTTCATCTTCCAGGCTGAGGCGAGCCACCTCAGACAGCTGCATTCGTTCTATTGGAGTCAACTCAGCTGGGATTTGGTCTGTAGCTTCGTATCGTTTGCTGATTACTTCCAGTCTTTCTGAGAAAATTGTGTGTAAAGCTTCGTTTTTAGCTTTTTGGTTAATTGGGTCCCCCGAGCCTCCGCTGCCCACCCTTGGGGAAGGGTGGGCAGGGTCGAGGACCTGCGTCTGAGCTGCTAAAGTGGGGTTTTTGTGTGGCATTTACGCTTCTCCTCTGTTTTAGAACGTTTGTTCTAATTACTGGCAAGTGTAGCAAATTTTGGAGCAAAAGAAAAGGGGCAAAAGCGGAACTTTTAACACCAATTTTTCCCTTTTCGGCACTTTTTAAGCTCGTTTTTGTTATACTGACAGAAAATGGAGCTTGCTATGCGCAGAAAAGATCGTGAAATGAATGCGGACTTTGGGCTTGAGGTGATCGACCGTTCTTATTTCGGTGTCTTAAGCCTGGTGGACCCACAGGGTGAGGTTTATTCGGTGCCTCTTTCAATTGCCCGGGATGGAATGCAGCTGTTTTTTCACGGTGCAAGGTCAGGTTTGAAAACCACGCTTTTAGAAGAAGGTAAACTTGTCAGAATTGTTTTTGTCAGCGATGTGCGGGTACCGGAATTGTTCCAAATCGAGCAACTCGACCAAATCCTGGCTGAAAAGAAGGACCTTGACCTGCTCGGTTCAAAAGTTTTTACAACAGAATTCGCCTCCGCAATTGTTACGGGCAAAATTGCCATCGAAGAAAGCGAAGAGAAGAAACGCCACGGATTGAAAGTTATTTGCGAAAAGTATGTTCCAGGGAAAATGGCCTATTTTGAAGCGGCTGCAGGCAGTGCCCTATCTATTACAACAGTTTATCGCGTCGATATCGAGGAAATTACTGCCAAGCGAAAAAAGTTTGATTCGATGGGCGAGGAAATGAAATTCCAGCGAATGGAATGAGCATTGGTCTTTGAGGGAGATGTTAATCATCCTCCCTTGTAAGGAACAGGTCTGCCATGCCTGCCCTGCGTAAGGGTTCTTGCTCAGGTTTGGTCAGGGAATCTTGCAAGGGGAGGCTTTACACAGCCTCGCCCTTACAATTAGCTGTAGGGGAGACCTGCCACGGTCTCCCAATGAGAGCTCTGGGCGGGCATGGCAACCCGCCCCTTCTCTTAATGCTTCCAAACCGACCAGAATTATAAGTTGGGTATTTTTCGTCCGTTTTGCTTTAACCACTGCCGTCTTTTTTGAAAGTCTGGCAGCATCTGAGCCATAAAACCCCAAAATGCAGACGAGTGATTATGATGACGGATATGAGCCAATTCGTGAACGACCACGTATTCAAATGCCTCTGGCGGCAGCATCGCCAACCTGTAAGAGAAATTGAGCGTGTTTTTAGCGCTGCAGGAACCCCAGCGGGTTTTCGCGCTGGTTATTCGCAAAGAGTTTACTTTTAAGCCCCATTTTGGCGCGTATTGGTCGATGTGGTGCCCTGCCAGTCTTCGGGTCTCTTCACGGTAGAATTCTTTGAGCAACTCAGCCGTATCTTCGATCCGATCTTTCTGCAGCAGAAAGCCTTTCTCTCTGCTGAAAACCAAGCCCTTTTTCGCCTGGTCGAGGTGAGTCAGGCGCCATGACCTTCCCAGATACAGGACCTGTGCGCCTTCGTAATAGTTCTGCTGAACTTCGCTTGCAGCGATTTTCAGCATGCGCGCTTTCGCCTGGGTAATCCAACCTGATTTTTCCCGGATAAATTGCTCGATAAGTATCTTGCGGGTCCCTTTTGGGGCGCGAACGATCACCCTCCCGCCAGGTTTGACCTCGATTGCTATTGTTTTGCGCTTGCTGTATTTGATTTCGTCGATCAATTCGTGCATTTCCTGATTATAGCTTCAGAATAAACGATCAGGAATTCCACTTTTGTTGGGTGGTTTGAGCAAGCATTTAAAAACCTACCCCCTCAAGCCCCCTCCTTGGAGGGGGGAAGAAAGTTACCCGCTCTTTCAGGACTACTTCCATTCAAAAACGCAAGCGTAGGGCACGGCTTCCATGCTGTTCCATTGCCGAATACTATCACTGCTTATTAACGCGCTATTTCACAACCACGGCAACCGGAATCAAGTACAATTCGAGCGTATGGGCAAGGCAAAATTTCACAAAATCATTCCCATGGCAGCAGCGCTGCTGACGCTTCTGAGCGCATGCTCACGAACTTCCGGAAAAAGCCTGCCGCTGGAGGAGTATCGCGACCCCCAGGAGCGTTATGTGTTTGCCATCCCGGAAGGATGGGACGCGAGCGTCGAAGGACAACTGCTCACAATTGTGCCACCAACCTACTCAGGCAGCGAAGAAGAAATCGTGGTGCGGGTTTACACTTCGCCAACCAACACAACCGATACAGCCACGCACATCGACCTGGCGAAAAAGGAAATTGAGCCTTTTTTGGCTGATTACATCGACGATGATTACGAGGTAGTGAACGAAGGTAGTCTTCGGGTGGATAAGTACCCTGCCATGCTGCTCGATTTTGCCAAACCACACCAAGACAGCTATATGCTTGGGCGGGTGGTAATCGTAGCCATGCCATTTTATGTGCTCGTTTTCCTCGGGACAGGCGTTGAAGCAGAATGGGAAGCGTTTGTGCCTACTTTTCGCGAAATGCTAAAGCAATTCAGCCTTGTAAATCCAGTTGAACCGGAAGAATAACCTTGTCAACCAGCCAACTGTTCGGATCCCTTCTTCTCTGTATCTGCCTGATAGCGCTTTTTATTCCTATTGCGGCTTGCCAATACCAACCCAACAGTTTGACGCAGACAGAGGTCCCCATTTTCATCCCGCCAGCCCACAAGACAGCCACTTCTTCTGCTACCAGCACCTTAGCGTCTATTGAGGTTCTGCCAAGCGATACTGAAGTAGTCAGCAGCCCTAC
>Ga0334882_1002547_pt1 | contig 18367 bp, 15 predicted proteins | sample GraSluR1_MG_5_FD_207226 | JGI IMG/M metagenome (GOLD analysis project Ga0334882, IMG submission 207226) | Sludge microbial communities from methane-producing bioreactor in Wageningen University, Netherlands - Granular Sludge_15_04-R1 | ecosystem: Engineered > Bioreactor > Anaerobic >...
ATATACCGTACGGGCACAGCCCGTACACCACCCGGCGGTGCAGACGGCCGGGTGGTTTTTTTTACCCCCCTGCGGCAACCCCGTTGTCAATAAATCATGGTTGACAATTCATCGTTAATGGGCGTTAATTAAAAAATATCCGTATCGGATGGTTAATCAAAAAAGTATTACCATTTTCCCTGAAAGTGCCATTTGCAAATGTGCCGTATTACTAAATTGTTCTGGAGGAGTTGTGTTATGACGAATGAACAGTGGGATAAAATATCCAGCCGGGTCAGGGCGGTCCTGAACTATGGAATTACCAAAACAGCATGGCTTCAAAAGAGCCGCATGGCCCGTCTTGTGGCTTCGGTGCCTTTTCTGGCGGGATGTGAGAAAGCGGAGGAAACCTCCTTCACCAACCTGACCATCTACCTCATGTCTTTGGATGAATCAGTCCGGGACATTTACTTTCATAAACCCGACGACGACGAGGATATCTATCGGCGACTTTTCCCCATCAGTCATTTTGTCGGTGGTGACATAAGAATCATTCAATGCTGTCTGGATCTGATGGCTTTGAGCATGGTTTCCAACTACCAGAAAGACGTGGAGAGTGATACCGCTTTGGGGAAGTATAACCCCGTAGCCGAGGGGAAGTGGAACTTCCAGGCGATATCCGGAAAACTTGTTGAGGCCATAAAACAAACTATCACCCCGGAAATATCTGCCATTTTCAGCGTGGATGATGCCCTGCCGGGCCTCTGGGAAAATTAAAGGCGGAATAAAGGCAATGGACAGATACATCAGTACGGTACAGAAAAGCATCGGTTTGCTCATCAGCATTGTGGGAATCCTTGTTGTAATTAACAATATTATTGACAGAGCCCGCACCGGGGGTTTTGTGTATATTGTTACCGGTTTGTCTGTCTGGTTTGTTTTTGCCTGCACCGTTCCCTTCATCATCAGTATCTTCGTGGAGGGCCGGATACTCAAGATTCTGCAGGTTCTTACCTTTGTCGCCATGGGCACCGGTAATATCTTGCAGTCTTACCAGGAATTCTACGGGCCCGCCATGTTTCTGGCGGCCTGGCTTCTGATGCGGCACTACGGTTTTCTTGACAGCCACGCCCGGGTGAAAAACACCCTGCTGATTCTGTTTATTTCGATACTTTCCCAGATCTCCGCCCGGATACACCAGCCTCATAAGATCTTCGCCGGCCTTAATACCCTGTATTACGCCCTGTTTCTGGTTCTTTTGATCCTGATCATCTGGCGGGATACCATGAAACAGCAGGAATTCCTGAAGAAAGAGAATTTATCCCTCCAGACAAACTATAAAAAACTGGCCAATCAGCTGGCGGAACTCGAGGAAGAGCGCAGACCCTACGATCTCAAGGCTGTCAAAGTGTCTCCCGCCGAAGAACGGGTTATCGAGGCCCTGACGGTGTACAAAGCCAGTAACCGTGAGATCGCCGAGCGGCTCAACATCGCCGAATCCACGGTGAAGCTCCACCTCTACAACATCTGCAACAAGATCGGGGTGGACAACCGTTTTGCCATCATCGATCTGTGCAAGTATAACTTTCAGTAAAAAAGTTCACTGGTCCCTTGAGGGACACCATTTAACAAATCATCGTCCCGGTGGTTGTTTTCTGTCCTCTCCCCAATCATAATTTGTTCGGTAATGTTTATAAAAAACAGACGGGGAATAAAAATGTGAAAAGAGCCTCAATTCTTGTGATGATCCTGTCTCTCTTTTTCCTGGGGTTCACCCTTCCGGCTCAACCTTTCGAGATAGGCATTGCCTGGCAGGGACAATCGTCCATGACGGAGCGGGTGCTCCGGGGGATGTTGGATGTGGTGGAGCGGCAGCCAAACATTGTTTCCGATATCCGTCGAGATCTGCCCGACCGAGCCGTGCTGGAAAATACCATCTCTGAATTCGAAAAATCCAAGAAGGCCATGGTGATTCTAAGGAGCAATGGGGCGGAACTCCTGGGACAACGGGGTGCCGCCATTCCCGCATTTATCGGAGGCACCAATAACCCGGTGGCCCTTGGTGCGGCGGTAAGCCTGGATCAACCCAATGTTAATATAACCGGCGTGACCTACAGCCTGCCTGTACTGTTTAAGCTGGAGGCTTTCCAGCAGATCTACCCGGACATGAAAAAGTACCTGCTTCTTCTGGAAGAGGGGCATCCGGGATCTTCTATTGATGCCGCCGACACCGAAGAAGCCGCCGCCCTTCTGGGTTTGACCGGCAGGGCCGTGTATTGCCGCGACCTGGCCGCCGTGTTGAGAGAGGTGCGGGAAGCAGATCAGGATGATGTGATAATATTGGGCCTTCAAGCCCTGCTTATGGACAATGCCGCCGGGATAGTCGCCGAGGCCGGTGACAGCCTGGTTTTCAGCTATTCAGAACGAGCCGTCGAAGCGGGAGCCTTGGCAAGTATTGTCCCCAGTGATGCCGCCCTGGGTCGAATTCTGGGAGAAATGCTGGTGGAACACCTTATCGGAGGAACTCCGGTAGATAAAATCCCCATCAGGACCGACCCGGAACCCCGGTTGCTCCTCAACTACGATGCCATTGAAAGGCACAAAGACCACATTCCCTTTATCATCCGGAGCCTGGCTGAGACCGAGAAGAAATACCGGAATCTGGTGGAAAATGCCCCGGTGGGAATCTTCCGCACCAGGTCTGAAGACAAGGGCCGGGCTGAGTCGGTAAACAGAACCATGGCGAACATTCTCGGATTCGAGACCTCCGAAGAAGCAGTTAACTATTATTACGATCTGGGAACCCAGCTCTATGCGGATCCCGAAAGGAGGCGGGAATTCATCAGGGTCATAGGTGAAACCGGCCGGGTGGATAATTTTGAATATGAGGCTTATACCCGGGACGGCCGCCCCATATGGCTTTCCATGAATGCCCGGGTTACCTCTCCTCCCGGTTCCGATGAAATTGTTCTCGAGGGATTTACCACGGACATCACCGAGCGTAAAAAGGCCGAGGAGATCCTGAAAGACCGTACCCGGCTTTTCTTCCTGGGGTTGGGATCCTTTATTTTGATCCTGTTTTTTTTGATCGGCAGGCTCATGGTCAGTTTACGGCAGCGGCAAGGCGCCTTGACGGCTCTTGCGGAGAGCGAGAAGCGTTTTAAGGTTTTTATGGATGAAACCCCGGTGTATGCCTATATAAAAGACCAGACCCTGAATCATATCTACCAGAACAAGCGGGTATCAGACTTGGGGAAACATTTTGGGAAAGAAAAACTGTACGATTCGGCCAGATCGCTGTTCAGTGCGGAAACGGTGGAGATCCTGGAAAAGGCGGATCGCGACATCCTGTCCGGCCGCGCTGACTGGCTGGAACTGGAGTATGAAGCGGATATTCGGGGTGATAAACACTGGCTCCACGATATCAAATTCGTCCTGGAATTACACGGCAGCCAGCGGTCGGTGGGAGGCCTGGCCTTTGACATCACCGCCCAAAAGGTGGCCGAAAAAGAGCGGGTCAAGCTGGAAGGGCAGCTCCATCAGGCCCGGAAAATGGAATCCGTAGGGCGGCTGGCCGGAGGGGTAGCCCATGACTTTAACAATATGCTGGGGGTCATCATCGGGTATACCGAAATGGCCTTAGGTTCTGTTCCTCCCGGAGACAGGATGCAGGGGCAACTCCAGGAGGTTCTGGAAGCGGCGAAACGATCCGCCGACCTGACCCGCCAGCTCCTGGCTTTCGCCCGAAAACAGACGGTGGAACCCCGGGTCATGGATCTGAATGCCGCCGTGGAAGGGATGCTCAAGATGCTCCGGAGGCTTATTGGTGAGGATATTGAGCTGATCTGGAGTCCCGGCCTTGATCTGGATCTTGTGAAGATTGATCCTTCCCAGATTGACCAGCTCCTGGCCAATCTCTGTGTCAACGCCAGGGATGCCATCGCTGGGGTGGGGGAAATCACCATTGAAACCAGTACCGCCATCCTGGATGAAGCCTGCTGTGCAGAACATCCGGAGTTAACCCCCGGTAAATACGTTCTCCTGTCCTTCAGCGACAACGGCTGCGGTATGGAGCCGGAGACGCTGGAAATGCTCTTTGAGCCGTTTTTTACCACCAAAGACCGGGGCAGCGGAACCGGTCTGGGTTTAGCCACCGTCTACGGGATGGTGAAGCAGAATAACGGCCATATCAGCGTCTACAGTGAGATTAATCATGGGACAACATTTAATGTGTATCTTCCCCCATGCGGGGAAGGCGTGTCGGATCGGCAGGATATGGAAACCGAGGCTCCCCTGGAAGGGGGCGCTGAAACTATCCTTCTTGTGGAGGATGATCAGGCCATTCTCAGAATGACCGGGGAAATTCTTGAGGAACTGGGCTACCGGGTCCTGGCGAGTCGAAGCCCCGGCGTCGCCCTCTCTCTGGCCGAAAAAATAAAGGGCCGGATAGACCTTCTGATAACCGACGTGATTATGCCGGAGATGAACGGCCGGGAACTGGAAGAGAAACTGCTATCCCGATATCCGGGTATTAAATGCCTTTTCATGTCGGGCTACACCGCCAATGTCATATCCCGCCACGGGATTCTGGAGGGGGGAGTCCATTTTATTCAAAAACCGTTCTCGATTAAAACCCTCTCCGCAAAGATCAGGGAAGTCCTGGATTCCGGGGCCTCGTGACGGCTTTTGCTCTACTCTGACGCTTACCAGAAGCCCCGACGTTATGGTAGTATTTGACGAGCCTTATTTTCCCGGCGGATTCACGCCGCCACAAAAGGAGATTATCATGCCCCTGTTAAAGAGAGAAGACATGAAAACTGTCAAGGTTGAAATGGAAGGAGCCTTGAATGTGACCAAGGCCAGCGCCATAGGCGCCGCCCAGGGCTGGACCGGCTGGTCCATGCGGATCTTTACCCTGGGGAAAGACGGGTTCACCCCTTTTCACTCTCACCCCTGGCCCCACATCAACTACATCATCTCTGGAACCGGTACGGTCCATGTTGATGGAAAAGAGCAGACCGTTAAAGCCGGAGATACCGCTTTTATCGAGGCCGGTGAGAAACATCAGTTTAAAAACCAGGGGGAAGGGGATTTATCCTTCATCTGCATCGTCCCCGAAGAAGGGGACAAGTAAGGTTTTTCCCCCATTGACTCTTCAGCGATTATCTTTACTCCAGGAGGGATTCCATGACTCAATTTATCAATGACCGCATCAGGAAGGCCGTACGTGCCAGATACAGCCAGGTGGCCCGGACCGGGGACTCCGGCTGCGGGTGTTCCTCCTCCTGCTGTCAGCCCGCCGGTACCGATGCAAAAACAGTATCCCGGGAACTCGGCTATTCCGCCATCGACATCGAGCTGGTTCCCGGGGGGGCCAACATGGGACTGGGGTGCGGAAATCCCCGGGCCATCGCTTCCCTTAAGCAAGGAGAAACGGTTCTGGACTTGGGGAGCGGCGGCGGCTTTGACTGCTTTCTTGCCTCGAAAGAAGTGGGGGAAACAGGGCGTGTCATCGGGGTTGATATGACCCCGGAGATGGTCGAGAAATCCCGAACCTCTGCGGGTGAGGCGGGGTATCAAAATGTGGATTTCCGGCTGGGGGAGATTGAACACCTTCCCGTGGCGGACGATACCGTGGATGTGATCATCTCCAACTGCGTCATCAATCTTTCACCCGATAAAGAGCAGGTGTTCCGGGAGGCCTTCCGGGTGCTCAAGCCCGGGGGACGGCTGGCCGTCTCTGATATCGTCGCCACCGCGGAACTTCCGGAAGAGCAGAAAAATGATCTGGATCTGCTTACCGGATGTATGGCCGGGGCTTCACTTATTTCTGCCCTGGAAGCCATGCTGGTTGCGGCGGGATTTGAGTCGGTATCGATAAAACCGAAGGATGAAAGCCGGGAATTCCTGAAAACCTGGGCCCCCGGCTCACGGGTGGAAGACTATGTGGTATCCGCCGCCATCGAGGCGGTAAAACCAGGGAGTAAGTAAATGGCCTACTATGATTTAACCCCTGCGGAACTGGAGGAGTATCTTTCCGAAGTTCAGGAGCCCGCCGATTTCAGAGAATTCTGGAAGACCACCCTGGAAGCGACCCGCCGTCATTCCCTGGATGCTGTTTTTTCGCTGGAAAAGAGCGGTTTTACCCTGGTGGATGTTTACGATGTTGCGTTCTCAGGGTTTGCCGGTCAGCGGATCAAGGCGTGGTATATCCGGCCCCGGGGGGATGAGGCCGTTCCTGTGGCGGTCCAGTACGTGGGATACGGCGGAGGCAGGGGCCTGCCGGTGGATCACCTGCGTTTTCCCGCCGCGGGATATGGAATCTTCGTCATGGACACCCGGGGCCAGGGTTCGGTCTGGTCTCCCGGGGAGACCCCGGACCTGGACGACGGACACGGCGGCCCCCAGGTACCGGGATTCATGACCCGGGGCATCCTGGACCCGGAGCATTACTACTACCGACGGCTGTACGCCGATGCGGTGCGGGCCATTGAAGCGGCGGGACGGGCCCCGGGGGCCGATCCTGAAAGAATCGTGCTGACCGGCATCAGTCAGGGGGGGGGATTAACCCTGGCGGCGGCGGGGCTTGCCTCTCTCTGCGGTCTGCCCGGTGAAGCCCCCCTTCCCGTGGCCGCCCTGCCGGAAGTTCCCTTCCTCTGCGATTTTGAACGGGCCGCGGGTCTGGTGGATACCAATCCCTACGGGGAGATCCGCCGGTTCTGCGTGACCCACCGCAACCGGGTGGACCGGGTCTTCAAGACCCTATCGTACTTTGACGGCGTGAACTTCGCCCGCCACGCCAATCTGCCCGCCCTTTTTTCCGTGGGACTCATGGATACCATCTGCCCCCCCTCCACGGTATATGCCGCCTTTAACGCCTGGGGGGGGCCTAAGGAGATAAAGGTCTATCGCTACAACGACCACGAAGGGGGCGGCAGCTTCCATTTCGACGTGCAGCTTGATTTTCTTCGGCGGCTTTAAAGTGTTTTTGCAGGGGATCAGAAAAGCAGGGTTTCCTGTTCCAGGTAGTCAAGCAGCCGCCGCACCTGAAGGGGGCCGGCGGCGTGTTCTAACCGCAATTCGGCGGTCAGCTGTACCCCGGGGAAATGGTACCGCTCATGAAAGTACTGCAGATTGGGATCGATCTTTGTCTCGGAACTTTTTACCTCCAGCATCAGGACCGGCGTTCCTTCCCGGACAACGATGAAATCGACTTCCCGTCCTTCCTTGGTTCTCAGGTAGCAGAGCTGGCGGCGTTGACCATCCCGGTCTTCCCCTAAACAGATTTGTCTGTATAGAGAAAGGGCGACAAAGTTTTCCAGCCTCTGGGGAGCCCCGGCAACCAGAGCCGTATCAAAGAAATATAATTTCGGCTGTTGCCGGAGGGATCGCGCGATGGAAGCGTGGTGGGGATGAATCCGGAAAACGATATACAGGGCTTCCAGTATGTCGATATAGTGTCTGATGGTATTTGGGGCCACTCCAATATCTTCGGATAGACTCTGATAACTCAGGGGTGAAGCAACCCTGTGGCGCAGCAGTTCAACCAGCAGGTTCATGGCCTTGAGCTGGTTGATGTTTTCGTAGTTCAGGATGTCCTCCCGAATAAGGCCGTCCAGATACTGCCTGCGCCAGCGGTTCGCCTCAGTATCGTTTTCAGCCAGGAAAGGTTCAGGGAAGCCTCCCCGGGTCAGATAATGGTCCAGCGGATAGGATGAACCGGCAGCGGCAAGCTCTGCGGGGGTAAAGGGAAACAGCCGGTGGTGAAAGTAACGGCCCGCCAGGCTGTCCCCGGACTGCCTGAAGGTCTCGAGACGGGCGCTTCCTGTTACCAGGACGGAAAGCCCGGGGTGCCTGGTATCCCACACCCCTTTGAGGTAATTCTTCCAGCCTGCCATCTTGTGAATTTCATCAAAAACAAGGAGCTGTATTTTTCTATCCCAGGCCTGCTGCTCCAAAAGCTCCCGGTCTTGCCGGTTATCCCAGTTCAGGTACAGAGTCCTGGGGTATGAGCTCATCAACTGTTTTGCCAGCCAGGTTTTTCCCGCCTGACGGGGTCCGGAAATAAAAACCATTTTTTTGGCAAGATCTGCCTGAATGCTCTGCAGCTGTTGTCTTTTCATGGTGGCAATTATAAACCCTATTGCAGAATAGTCAAGAAAAACCCGCAACCTGTTGCAGAATGGTCATCTCTGCAGGGCATGTTAACTTTGGTTGACAGATTGACCGTTAAAAATGGTGGATAAAAATGAGTGAATAAGGGATATTTTCCTAAGATCAAGCCCAGGGAGAGGAATATGGATTTCAGAGAAAACCTGATCAACTTAAGAAAAAGCCGGGGATGGTCCCAGGAAGAACTGGGGCACAGGCTGAATGTGACCCGTCAGACCGTCTCCAAGTGGGAAACCGGAGATACCACCCCGGAAATGGCCAAGCTGGTGGAACTTTCCCGGCTCTTCGAGGTGTCCCTGGACCGTCTCGTTTCATCGGACGGCGCCACCGCCGGGGGCCCGGCAGGCGCTGTCGGTGTCTCCGGGTCTACCGGTGATTTCCGGGCTGCATCGGGGGCCCCCGGCTCAGGGTTTGAATATAGAAGCCGCCGCAGCATCATGGGCGTGCCCCTGGTGCATGTGAGCCTCAAAAGAAGCCTGAAACCCGCCCGGGGGATCATCGCCGTGGGCTTCCTTTCAGTGGGAGTGGTCTCGGTGGGGGTGGTTTCCGTCGGGGTTCTGTCCCTGGGGGTGCTGGCGGCGGGGCTGCTGGCTCTGGGTTCGGTGGCGGCGGGGCTCATGGCTCTGGGGGGTGTCGCCCTGGGAGGGGTGGCCCTGGGCGGGGCAGCTCTGGGCTGGTTCTCCGCGGGAGGATACGCCTCGGGGGTCTACGCCCTGGGGGGGTATGCCGCCGCCCGGGATGTGGCCGTGGGGGGCTGGGCGGAAGGAACCGTTGCGGTGGGTGAGTATGTGCGGGGGGTCCATGAGTTTCCCGTGGAAGAGCACTTTTCCCAGATCGACGGCGGAAAGATCCTGGAAACCCTGGACCGTGTTTTTCCGGAAATGAACCGGCTGGTACGGGGGGTGTTTGAGGGACTTTTCAGGTGATTGATCACTCCTGACAGCTCATCAACGGTATGGCACCGGAAGGGCTTTTATTGGTTAAGCTCTTGTCTCATATCTAAAGAGAGGGTGTACGGGTTTATCCTGTCTCTACCACCATAGTATTTGGCCATTATTTCCAGGTAAGTCCCGTTTTTCTTTATGATATCCAGCCCCTGCTTGAACTGGTTATTATAATAGTTTTCAGAGTCCCGTATTTTGGAAAAAACAGCCGAAACATCCCCAAAGTGATAAGGTTCAGTTACATGGTAATGATGAGCTTCCGAGGGGTAAAGCTTGTTTAAATACATGATGCCCGTGAGGTCTACTATAGCCCAGACATCCACCCTCCTCTGATGTAGTTGTTTCGCCGTCCCCTCATGTCGGGTGTTGGCATGCAGTCTTAACTCCGTAGTTTTTTCTAAGAACCGCATAATCCCGCTTCCGTTTAAGACACCAATTTCATAAAGCGTCATATCTGACAAGTGGTCGTAGCTTATCCCCTCCGGATATCTTCTTGAGTCGTAGATGAAGGTCTGAACAACATATTGGACCACCGATGATATCTCGACAGCTTTAGATACTTCCGGTTCTTCAAAAAGGATGGTGCCACCTATCGCACAAATGGCTTCTCCTTCTGCAAGCATTCTAATCATTCTCACCACCGGTAGAAACCTGAGATTAACCTCAATATCCACGGCATTAAAAGCGGCCACCACTATTTCACAGCTTAATCCCGGATCTTCTCTGTTCTGGTATATGGGGGGATACTCAAAAGCGAGAACCTCAATCACATCTCTTCCATACAGGTTCGCGCTTGAAATTATGATGATAAGCAAGGAGAGAAACAGAAGTTTTTCCTTTCTCATAAAGCACACAATCCTTATGTGATGTTTTCTCTCCATTATAGTCCGGTAATTTTGTTTTTAACTAAAACTCAAGAAAATAATCTCTTAAATATGACAATTCATATTCCTGCACCTGTGCCACTGAAAAAATCGATCAGCATCCTGATGATTGTTAAGAAATCACCGCCGTCACAATCGACCGGGGTTTCATCCTGATCGGCCGGGTGTCTCCCCGAACTTTCAGAACAAAATCTTTTTCCGCCTCCTCCCGGTTGAGCACCACCACCGCCAGGGAGGCGTCGGGGTTCCGGAACGCCGTGGCGGGGAGGCCTTCCGGTATAGAGGCAAAGATCCGACGGGCCCCGGGCCGGATGTACCGGGAAAAGTGGCCCATGTAGTAGTAGGAGGACTGGTAGTAAAGCCGGTCCGTTTCGGGATCCGCCAGGATCGGGGCGCTGCACAGGTTGTTCACGTGGTTCGGGCCGCCGGTCATATCCAGCAGCAGGTTCCAGTCGATCCAGGCCCGGGTCCAGCGGTTCAAGTCGTTGATGATGCTGAAGGCGTAGCGTTCCCCCAGGTCCCAGCTGCCGTGGTGGGTACCGTACTCCTGGCACCCTTCGGTGAAGATCAGCCCTTTGTCGGGATAGATTTCGTGGTAATAGTCCAGGTTCTGGAAGTTGTCACCTTCGTACCAGTGGAACCCCGCTCCCCAGATGTACCTGGCCGCTTCGGGGTCTTCCAGGATGATCCGGCTGCGGTCGAAGAGCCTGTCCCGCCACTGATCGTGGATCAGGATGTTAATCTCTTTCAGTCCTTCTCTCTCCAGGGAGGGGCCCAGGTGGTCCCGGACAAAATCCCGCTCCGCCTCGGGGGTGAAGAGGCAGGAGTCCCAGGTCTGTACCGCCTCGGGTTCATTCTGGACGGTGACGCCCCAGAGTTTCAGCCCCTCCTTTTCGTACTCCCGGATATATCGGCAAAAGTACCGGGCCCAGAGGTCCCGGTATTCGGGCAGGAGGACGCCGCCGCCGTTCATGGTTCCCGTATCCTTCATCCATTCCGGGGGGCTCCAGGGTGAGGCGATGAGGCTGATTTTATTATCCGCCTTATCCTGAGCCCGTTTGATCAGGGGCAGCAGGGCGGCTTTGTCCCGGTCAAGGGAAAACCCCGAAAGATCCCGGACCCCCGGGGGAAGGTAATGGTAGTTGCCCAGAGAAAAATCGCAGCTGTTCATATGGGTCCGGCAGAACCGGTAATTCTGCTGTGTCCCATCAAAATAACTTCCCAAAATCTCTTCCTGTTTCTCTTCGGTCAGGCGGGAAAAAACCGACGCCGCCGCCTCGGTGAAGGCCCCCCCGAATCCCAGGAACTCCTGGTATTCTTTTTCGGGAATGATCTCCATGACCGGGATTTTTTTACCGATCCCAACGGGGAAGGCGGGAACCGATTCACTTTCCTTCCAATAGGTTTTTCCCTCTTTGTAAGACTCGATCAGCCTCATTCCGGTCATGCTTCTTCTCCCTTCGTAACGGGTGTAATTTCTATCCATTCCAGCAGCAGCAAACCGGTGACCGCCTTGACCACCAGCCGGTGGGGCCCCGGCTCCAGAACCAGATCGGGTGCCAGCATCAACTCTCTGGAGCCGCCGCCCTCAACTTCGCAGGATTCCAGGGGCTTTCCGTCCAGGGCCGCTTCCACTCCTCCCGCCCCCTCCGGGGCGGAGAGGGAGAGGGTCAAACTGAATCCCCCCGGGATGGGCCCAACGGGGATCAGGAAGTCCCAGGCCAGCCATTCCCCGCTGGTCAATCCCACGCAGAGCTTCTCATCGTCCTGCCACTTCTGGCCCTCACCGTGGGCGAAGCTGGCTTTCTCCCGGTTTCCCGTGATGAACCGGATGTCCGTACCGTCGGTGGAGCGAAAGCCGGTCTGCGATTGCCTCCGGCGGAGGATACCGAACCCCTTGCCTCCTCCCTGATAGTTATAGAAGGCTGCGGGAATCTGCACGGGGGGCCGGCGGAACAGGGCGTTTACCACCTCCGGCCGGTACCGGCAGTTCCGGAACTCCATGTTGTCCAGATACTGCCACAGAACAGCTTCAGACCGGCCGGGGCCGGGTTTTGCCCCCCCTTCCAGATATCCGGTCAGTTCATTCCATCCCCGGGGGATGTCGATGGAGCAGGGGGAATTGGTGGTATCCATCTTTTTCCAGGTCCAGAAGTTCCAGGAAATCTCCAGGTCTTCAAAGAGCCGGAATGCCCCGGTGTACCAGTCAATATTATTCTCTCCCCCTTCCCCCATGAAGAGGGGCGCCTCGAGCTCCGCCTGTTTGTCCAGGAAGGGCTTAAGGCTCTCGGCATCCGGATTGTTCCAGTATTTGTGAAACTGTAGCATCAGGTTGTCATCGGGTTTATCGGTGAAAATCGACCAGTCCGTGGCCCAGTGGAGCCCTTCCAGGATGATCATGTGATGGGGATCCACCTCCCGGATGGCCCGGATGATGTCCCGGTAGAGGGGCATGACCTGAGAATTATACTGGGCGAAGTGATCGGGAAGGGGTTCGTTGAGCAGGTCATAACCGGCGATGCAGGTTTCGTCCCGGTACCGGGAGGCTAAAAAACGCCACACCTCGATGGTTCTCCGCCGGTTTTCTTCGCTGGTAAACAGTTCGGGCAGGTCGTTGGGGGAATCGTCGATGTTGGCTCCGGTCTGGCCCCCGGGAGCTCCGTGGAGGTCGAGGATGACGTAGAGTCCGTTTTCCCGGCACCAGCCTATGGCCCGGTCCACCAGGGCAAGAACCGCCTCGTCAAAACCTTCTCCGTCGTCGGTCACCATGTTCCGGTAGTTTAAGGGGATTCGGATCGAATTGAACCCTTCGGCGGCGATCTGCCGGATGTCATCCCGGGAGATATACCGGTTCCGGTAGGTAATCCAGAATTCCCGGGCCCTATCCGGCCCGATCAGATCAAGAATCATCGCCTCGATTTTCCGGGGCCGGTCCCCCCCGGGGGGCATCTTCCACATATATCCTTCGGGCAGCAGCCAGCTTCCCAGGCCCACCCCCCGAAGAAGGAAGGGCTCTCCCTTTCCGTTAACCACCCGGGTTCCCCGGGCTTTGACAAATCCGTTCATCATGTTGTGCAGCGCTCCTGTTTATTGAGGACGGGCTATCCCTTAAGGGCCCCGTCGGAAATTCCGTTGATGATGTACTTCTGCATCAGCAGATAGAGGACCACCACCGGCAGCATGGCCAGGATCAGGGCGGCCAGGATGGCCGACCAGTCGTTGTTGTTGTATTCCCCGAAAAGCATGTTGGTGGAGAGGAGGAGGGTGTAGGTATCCGAATCGGTAAGCATGAGCAGGGGCAGCAGGAAATCGTTCCAGATCCAGAGGGTATTCAGGATGGCCACGGTGGCAATAATCGGTTTGAGCAGGGGAAGGACAATCCGGAAAAAGATCCGGTAGTCTCCGCAGCCGTCGATGACCGCCGCCTCTTCCAGCTCCCGGGGGATGGATTTGACGAAGCCGTGGAACAGGAAAACCGCCATGGGCACCCCCAGGCCGATGTAGATAAGCCCCAGGCCGATCCGGCTCCCCTGGACGTGCAGTTTCAGCGAGACCCGGGTGAGGGTGATCATGATGGAATGGAAGGGAATCAGCATGGAGAACACAAAGAGGCTGAAGAACAGGGCGCTCAGTTTACCCGGGGTCCGGGACAGCTTGTATCCCGCCAGGGATCCGAAGAGAATGATCCCCGAGAGTCCCACCGCGGCTATCAGGATCGTGTTGAAAAGGCTGGCCAGGTAGCTGGTCTTGTCGAAGGCCCGGATGTAATTTCCCCAGGAGGGCCGTGCGGGGAAGGACAGGATGCTGGTAAGAATCTCCCCGTCGGTCTTGAAGGAGTTCAGCAGCCCCATGAGGATGGGAAAGAGGGTGAAGATTCCATAGGCCGCGAGAATTATCAGAACCAGGACTGATGAAAGGGGGATTCTCTTTTTCATGCCTCCAGCTCCCGTCTCTTCATGACCCAGAGCTGGACCATGGTGATGAGAAACACAATCAGAAAAAGGATCATCGCCTTGGCGCTGGCGTAACCGTAGCGGTTGTTCATGTGGAAGGCCTCTTCAAAAATATTCAGGGCCACCACCTGGGTGGCCCGCCCCGGGCCTCCTCCGGTCAGGGCGTAGACCGCGTCAAACACCTTGAAGGAAGAGTTGAGGGTAAGAAAGACTCCGATGGTCACCGCCGGCAGGATCATGGGAAAGGAAATGTGCCGGAAAACCTGAAACGGCCCGGCCCCGTCGATGGCCGCCGATTCCAGCAGGGCCGCGGGAATCCCCTGGATGGCGGCGATGTAGATGATCATCAGGTAGCCCACTCCGCCCCAGAGGCTGAGAATGAGAATCGAGTAAAACGAGAAGATCGGGTCGCCTATCCAGGATTGATCGAGGAATTTCAGAGCCGTGTGTTCGGCCACATAGGGGAGGACCCGGGTGAAGATGAACATCCACATGAATCCGCCGATAATCAGGCTCAGCATGTTGGGCATGAAGAAGAGGGTCCGGAAGAAGGGCTTGTCTTTTTTTCTTCCCTCCACCAGGACCGCCAGCAGCAGGGCCAGGCCGTTCTGAAGAACCACCATGGCCCCCACGTACTTGAGGGTAAACAGCAGGGACTGAATAAAAACAGGGTCGTCAGTCAGGGCTTCCACGTAGTTGGCCAGCCCCACCATGTCGTAGGAGCGGTTCAGCAGGTTCCAGTTGGTCAGGCTGTAGTAGAGCCCGCCGGAAGCGGAGACAAGCACAAAGAGAAAGTAGAACAGAAAGGCCGGCAGGACAAAGGTTAACAATATTGTGTTCTCTCGCAATCTCTTCATGATCGTTCTCCGCTAATCCGGTGTCATGCCGGGCTCACTTGTATTAAGGCTGGAGGACCTAAAATCTCTGATTTTCGGCCCTCCCTTTTTTTAGTTGGATGCCGTCTTCAGGGAGTCGGCCCAGGCCTTGTCCAGGGCGGCGATGATCTGCTCCTGGGTCACACTGCCGGTATAGTAGCTCTGGAGCATCTTGGCGGTTTCCCCGGTAACTCCGCCGGGGAGGGGCAGATCCTGGTACGCTTTTCCTTTGGCTACATACTCGGAGGCTTCTTCCACCCAGGGAAAAGACTCATAGGTGTGCATGCTGGCCACGGGGTTGAACTTGAGGGCCTCGAAGAGGGGAGCGGAGGAGGTTTCATCCAGGATGTAATTCACCAGGTCCAGGGCTACCTGACGGTTTTTGCTTTCCGGGGATACCGCCAGAGAGGTGGAGGTGGCCAGGTTGATCATGGCGCCCGCGGGGTTGTTGCTCACCGGCAGGGGGGCCACTCCGATCTGCATGTCGGGGTTCACCTTCAGGATGGTTTCGGCCATCCAGGGGCCCTGGACCCACATGGCGGCTTTGCCGTTGGCAAAATCAGCCGAACCGGCGGCGCTGCCCACTTCGAAGGGCTTGGCGGATCCGTTTTTCATGATCAGGTCGATGATGGCGAAGACGGCCCGGACATCGTTATAGGAACCGGTACCGGCATTCATACTGGCGATGAACCCGGGGTTTTCCGAGGACACCACGCCGCCCAGGGATAGAGCCATCATCAGCTGGGGAATCCACGATTCCTGGAAGGCCAGCAGGAAGGGAGTCACATTGTTCCGCTTCAAAACCGCAATCACCTCTTCCATCTCCTTCAGGGTCTGGGGCGGGGTGAGGTTGAAGCGGGAAAAGATCTCCCTGTTGTAGAGGTAGCCCCAGGAGAGGCTCTCCAGGGGAAGGGCCACCACCTTGCCGTCGTAGGTGACGGTCTTTTTCACACTGTCAAACAGATAGTTCACGAAAGGCTGCCCGGACAGATCGGAAAGGTATCCCGCCTCATAAAAAGAGGGAATGTCGGCGATGGCATGGAGGGTGAACACGTCGGGAGCATCGTTGGACGCCAGCCGGGTCTTGAGGATCTGGTTGGCCTGATCGGCGTTGGGCATCTCCAGTTTGATGGTCACGTCGATGTTCTTTTCCGCCAGTTCTTTGGCCTTGAACTGCTCAAAATAGGTTTCAAACTGTTCCTTGAAACGGGGAAAGCTCATGAAAACCTTCAATTCCACCTTCTGCGGCGTTGCGGCGGCTCCGTCCTTTTCTTCCGCCTTTCCCCCCGCGTGAACCGTGGCCAGGGACAGTACGATTCCTAAAACCAGTAAAATCATTATCTTCTTCATTCAATAACCTCCTGAATGGTATTCATGGATGAATCGTACTTCACCCGGATTCAGCCGTCTTTAGAGGATATTGGCGTGTTGTTATGGAAAATATTGATATGGGGGGTTTTACTCCTTCATCTCCCCCGGCGGGACCCCGTAGAATTTCTTGAATACCTTGTAGAAGTAGGCCAGATCGGAGTATCCCGTCATCTGGGCCACATTTTTGATGGAAAGGTGACGCTGAAGGATCAGTTCCCGGGCCTTTTCCATGCGGCGGCGGGTGATGTAGTCGGTTATGTTTTCACCGGTCAGGGCCTTGAAGGTGCGGCTCAGGTGTTCCCGGCTCACGTAGAAGTGCTGGGCCATGGTATTCAGGGATATGGGATCCTGGAAATAGTGGTCGATGTGGGCCTGGACCTCTTTGACATCAAACCTGGTCCGGTGGGTTCGTAGATCCTGAATGGTCTCCACCGCCATGCCGTAGACCCGGTCGATTTCGGTGATCATCTCGGGGACCGAGCCGCACCGGACCATCAGAGGGGCTTCCTCCTCTTCCTCTCCCAGGAGCTGCTTAAACCCGATTTCATTCCGGGAGAGAAACTCTTCCAGCATGAGAATGTAGTCGTGGCTGATCTTGTCCAGCACGTTCCGGTCATCGGTGCCGGGGAAGACCCGGTCAAGAAATTCCTGGAGGCCCTGCAGGGTCCGGGTTACCGCCTGCCTGTCCAGTTCCAGCAGGAAGCCGAAGACCCGGTGGCGGTTGTCCAGGTATTCATCCAGCACCTCCGGATCGGTGAAGATGTGGGGCACCACCCAATCCGATGCGGCTCCATGATCCTGTTCCTTCAACTGGGCCACGCACTTTCCCAGGGCTTCCTGCAGCTCCGCGGGGTTCAGGGGTTTTAAGAGATACTCCACCGCTCCGGACCGGATGGCCTGTTTCATGTACACAAAATCATCGTATCCGCTGATGACGATGATCTTCAGGCGGGGGAATCTTTCTCCCGTGGTTTTGAGGAACGCCGCCCCGTCGATGCCGGGCATCCTCATATCGGTAATGACGATGTGGGGTTTCAGCTCACCAATCATTTCCAGACCCCGGGTTCCGTCCTCCGCTTCCCCCGCTATGGTGAGGCCCAGGTCCTGCCAGTTCCCCAGGGATTTCACCACCTCCCGGGACCATTTCTCATCGTCGATGATCAGCACCTTATACATGGTCCGGCTCCTTCTGGTCGGTCAGGGGCAGCATTACCACCGCCAGAGTACCCTCTCCCGGCCGGCTGAAAAGCCTCAGGCCGTAATCAGGACCGAAGACAAGCCGGATTCGGGCATTTACGTTGGCCAGGCCTATTCCCCTCTTTTCCGCCGGTTCATCGGGGCTGGATTTTTTCCTGCCCAGGGAGAAGGGTTCCGCCAGCTCTCGGCGGACCTCCCCGAGCCTGCCCCGGGGAATGCCCGACCCGTTATCGTAAACCATGAGTCCCACTTTATCTCCCATCCGTTTAATGCGGATTTCCAGCTCCCAGGAGCCCGGACGGTTCTGCAGGCCGTGGTCGAAGGCGTTCTCCACCAGGGGCTGCAGGGTAAACCGGGGAAGGAGGCAGTCCAGCACCGTATCATCGACGGTCATTATGATCGAGCACCGGTCTTCAAACCGCAGCCTCTGAATGAAGAGATAGTTGTTGGTGTGCTTCAACTCCTCCCGGAGGGTCACCAGGTCGCTTTCGGAGCTGAGGGAATAGCGCAGCAGTTCTCCGATAACCCGGGTTACTTCGTAGATCTCCGGGGCCTTCCGGGAAAGAGCCATGCCGCCCATGAGCTGCAGGGTGTTGTGTAAAAAGTGGGGGTTTATCTGGGACTGGAGGGCCAGGATCCGGGCGTCCCGCAGTTCCAGCTCCCGCTGGTACTCGTCTTCCACCAACTCTCTGAGCCGCTCCATCAGAGAGTTGTACCCCTCTTCCAGAAGGCCGATTTCATCCCTGCCCCGGACGGGATGGAGGTGAAAGCTGGAAAGATCGTTTTTCTCCATGGTTTCGGCCAGATCGATGATAGGGCGGCTGATCCGGAAGGCCAGAAGGACCGAAAGGGGGACCGTCAGGAGGATGAAGAGAAACCCTACGATTATCCCTGCTCCGATTACCCGGGCGGTGCTCCGGTCCAGTACTTCCAGGGGGATGATTTTTATCAGTTTAAGCTGTCCGCCGGCGATGGGCTTCGAAAAAATCCAG
>Ga0334882_1002550_pt1 | contig 18353 bp, 19 predicted proteins | sample GraSluR1_MG_5_FD_207226 | JGI IMG/M metagenome (GOLD analysis project Ga0334882, IMG submission 207226) | Sludge microbial communities from methane-producing bioreactor in Wageningen University, Netherlands - Granular Sludge_15_04-R1 | ecosystem: Engineered > Bioreactor > Anaerobic >...
CCTGAACAGATTGCAGGTCGAATTCGCCTGGAGTATCCACAGGATCAAAGCATGCGTATCAGTGCGGAAATTATCTGCTGCTGGATTTATGCTGCCGCAGAGGTAGGCGATACAAGCTACTGTCATGTACGCCGCGCCTACAGGCGGCGCAGGCGGCAAAAGCGGTACGGCCAGGGCAGACGTATTTTCCCTGGGCGGATTGACATTGACGAGCGTCCACAGGTTGTTGGCCACAGATCCCGGTTTGGGGATTGGGAGGCTGACCTTGTCTGTGCTTCCAGGGGCAAGGCAGCGCTGATCAGTTGTAATGAGCGCAAAAGCCGCTTTCTTTTGCTGGGCAAGGTTGATGACAAGAAGGCTGCCTTGTTCAATGCATCGCTTATTCCACGCTTGTGCGCAATCCCATTGTCCCTGAGAAAGATGTTGACGCTTGATAACGGTTCAGAGATGGCCGGGTTCAAGGAACTTGAGTCGATCACGGGCATGAGCACGTATTTTTGCAAGTCGCATTCGCCGTGGCAGCGTGGTGCCAACGAAAACGGCAATGCCCTTTTGCGACAGTATTTTCCACGTGGAATCAGCTTTCACAAAATCACGGAAGAGATGCTCACAAAAAAGGCAGAATGACAAACAACCGGCCTCGCAAATGTTTAGACTACCAGGCCCCTGCTGAAGTTTTTAACCAAGCCCTGCGTGCTGCACTTGCAAGTTGAATTCACCCCTGAGAGTCTGGAGGAGGATCGATTTCAAGACGTTTCGTGTACGAATTTCAGGCATCGTAACTCTCCTTCAGTGGTGCCTAACGCTAAAGTTCAGTCGCGCCGCTTTTCGGCGTCGGCTAGAATATCTAGTTAGGCGTATTTATGAAGTTGTTTACTATTCTGGTTATATCTTGCCTTGCACCGCTAAGTGCACTTTGTATGGCAATAGAATTGCGATTGTAAAAAAATGGAGTTGCGAAATATGGCAAATTTCTCTTCGCGCACTCTTTTTTTATTAGATCTGTAGCCAATAGTGATGCCTTAGAACTATCTGATCCGTGCTGTATAACCAGGCTAAATCTATTTGATATAGAACTATGAAAGATACTTGCTATATGACTAGGAATTTGCGACATCAAATTCTTTCTAACACTTGCCTTGTCAGTAACGGAGTTGAGTATTGACATAGGGTAGGCATTTGAAAACACGATGGGAGATGCGTCTTTCTCGAAGCAAGCATCCTTTAGCATTCTTGCTGTTCCTCCAGTCCCGTAATATTGCTTTGCAATCTGAGTATAGGCAGTAACCCAAACGCCTCCCGACAATGAGTCAAACTCATGTCTATTTATAATGCCAATTGAGTCATCAAGCGCCTCATCATGATTTGGCTCTCTCCCAATTGTCAAAATCAATGGAAAATCAAAAGCTTGTGTATTCCCTAAAACGTATATAAGTGGATGAGCCATTTTTATGCCTAACAGTATAAATATGCCAAAGTTTCACTCTAAAAACACACGACAAATTGTGCATATACCATATCGTTTTGCTTGTGCGTTTGTCAATCGTTAACCTTAACTTTGACCGTTTATTCATACAATTGATATTGCGTAGTTTTTTGCACATATGTGAGGTTGTCTTATTGGTAATTACCGCTTGAAATGATGGCCTGCTTGCGATAGTTTTTCGTAATTTGACAAAAAACAAAAACAAATTCAGTTCATCATTCGATCGGCCGGTCTCTTTTCCTCGGTGGCGAGAAGTTAGAGGTGGCCCCTTAATTTCGGACAATGTATTAAGGTGGGTTGTACACCTCTAATCAGGAGGCCACCCATGAGTAGCACACGACGCAGACGCTTTTCAGCCGAGTTTAAAGCCAAGGTCGCCCTGGCCGCACTGTCAGGCTCTAGGACACTGGCGGAACTGGCCAGTGAATACAAAGTTCATCCCAGCCAGAACTGCAACTGGGAGCAGACCCTGCTGGAAAATGCCCCTAACCTTTTCGGCAAAGGAAAGAAAAAAGAGGTCGACCACGAAGCCGAAGTCGCCGAGTTGCACCGCGTTATCGGCAAGCTCAAGGCGGAAAACGATTTTTTATCCAATCTGCCCGCTCTGAACTGGACCGGGCGCAGAAACAAAAAGTGGTCGCCCAGGGCCACCCCAAGGTTTCTGTTGCGGCCAGATGCAAACTGCTCGGGGTAGCGCGAGCCAGTTATTACCGTGGGCCAGCTATCCAGGCTTCGCGCAGGCGACCTTGAGCTCATGCGGCAGATCAACGAACTTTATCTGCAACACCCCTGGATGGGAAGCCGCTCCCTGGCAGATCACCTGACATCAGCGGAAAAACCAGTGGATCGCGACCGGATCCGCCGCCTGATGCAGCGGATAGGTATTGAGTCTTTATCTCCCAAACCCAGCACCAGCAAACGCTATGCGAGGCATCCGGTGTAGCCGTATCTGCTCAGGGGGCTGAGTATAGACCAGCCCAACCAGGTATGGGCAACGGATATCACCTACATTCCGATGGCCAGAGGGTTCATGTACCTGGTTGCCATCATGGACTGGGCCAGCAGAAAAGTACTTGGCTGGCGCTTGTCCAACACACTTGACAGCCGATTTTGTGTGGATGCCCTCAAGGAAGCGCTGTGCCGATATGGCGCTCCTGGGATATTCAATAGCGACCAGGGTGGGCAATTCACCAGCGAGGCGTTCACCGGAGTGCTGAAGCAGTGGCAGGTGAGGATCAGCATGGACGGCAGAGGCCGCTTCAGGGACAATATCTTCATTGAGCGGCTCTGACGTACCCTGAAGTACGAACGGATCTACCTTAGAGCCTATGAAACCGGGGCCGAACTTTTCAAGGATTTGACCGACTGGTTCAACTGGTACAACGCAGGCAGGAAACATACCTCGCTTGACAAACAAACACCAGATACAGTGTATTTCCAAGCTCCTGAGCCATTGAAGCTGGCAGCCTGAATCCGGAAAAACAACAAATAAATCGGATCATTGCTTATTCTACCTCTCAGGCTGTCTCACAAAACACGACCAGTTCAGTCAATCAGCATTGATTGTCCCGCATTGGCTTTGTTCCACTTTGGTTCCATTTAAAAATCAAGAATTGCAAAAAAAAAAGCAAAAAAAGTAGTCTGCACAGGACGGAAAGTCATAAAAAAAGAGGTTAACTGGCTGTTATTCCAGTTAACCTCTAAAATTTTTGGTGCCGAGACCAGGATTTGAACCAGGGACACACGGATTTTCAGTCCGTTGCTCTACCGACTGAGCTATCTCGGCTACATTTGACAGAATTCAAAATTCATAACAAAAAATGGTGTGGCCTGTCAAGTTTTTTCATTTCCGTTGGCTTGAAACAGCTCATCCAATTCAAAGTCAAAGCTATCCAAGGCAGTGCCAGTGTGTATGGCGGGCTGGTATTGTTGGTCTGCCTCGTTGCCAACGGTCAGTGTGTACGGGTTTTCCAACTCCAAATCATCTACCTGTAAATCTTCCAAGGAAAACTCCTGCATCCCGATCCTTGTCGTGCTTGGCTGTGCCGCCTGTTCAGCAGTGGCCATGCCAGCCAAGTCAAGGGTCAGCTCTATTCCTTCGGGTTGGCTGAAACGTGGCAAGGGGGCCTGTAGATCGGAAATGTCCAGCGCGGCCAGATCAAGACTTGGACGAGTTTTGTGCTCAACGCCATTCAGGGTCAGGGCCGTATCATCCAGGGTCGGATCGAGTTCCAGTTCAAGGGCCGGTTCTCTTTGGGTGGAATGCGGCTGTCCAAGGCTATCCAGATGCAGATCAAGAGTCGCGTTGTCAGGAGATTGGGGAACTGCTGGCTGGGTTTCGTCTGTCTGCCCATCCTCCTCTAGGAGAAAAAGTGTGTCTTCTGCTCCACTCTTTTCCAGTGCTTCAACCGTATGTACCAATTTTTTCTTTGGCTCTGACTCGGTCAGCCACAAAAAGGACGGGGAGGCAGCACTGGCAACCGCACCCATCAGCATGGCAGAAGAGTCAGCTATGTTTTTTTTGCACTTTTTACAGTGCTCCAAATCATCAAACGAGGTGTAACCACATTTGGGGCAACGCATAACCCTGGCATTGAGCAAAAAACTATTCAAAAAACATCCAGTAAGTATTGTATCTCTTGATTATTACCGTATCTTTTTCCAGAAACGCAAGGGTATTTCTCAAAAGCCTCCTCAAAATATGATGGCCCAGGTTGCCAACTGTTTTTGTAGGGAATGGCTGGTTGCTCTCATTAAAGGCAGAAAGCGGGCCTCCTGGGCCCGCTCGATACAAGACCTGCTGCATAGTATCAGCCAGTATTTTCACAAACTACAGCAAAGTTTTCAATACCCTTACTTGCCACCAGCTTCGGCAATGGCTTCGGCCTTGGCATCTTCAAACTTCTCCTTCATCTCTTCAATGCCACTTTGCGCAGCAGCGCTTATCTTGGCCACTGCCTTGACCAGGCCCTTTTGTACCGATTCATTGGTGATCAGCAGGGTAACGGTGGCCCCCAGGGCAACTCCTTTCCAGAACTGGGCGTTTTGCGGGGTTAGTCCCCAAAAAGTAGTGTTGTTTGGGATTTGCTGCGGATAGGCTTGATAGTACCCTGGTGCAGAGTGCAACATCGCCGTATCCGCATCCTCTACTAGTGAAGGAGAAAATTGATGTCGCATCATATTTTTGCACTCCCTTTCCTTGGTGCCCATCCTGCTGGCTGGCTTGTGCTTGGTGCTGCCGGCTATCTGGCCTACACTGCAGGTAAAAAGGTGGGACAAGACAAAAACGATCAGCTTGAGCAACCTACCTTGGGCGACCGCACTGTTAAAAATGCAATGAAAACGGCGTATAAGGCCAAAATAAAGGCTGATCGCGCCCTTGCCTCTGTCAAAGACAAGTATGGCGGCATGTGGCAAGAGGCTCAAGCCGAGGCCAGCGGTCAGACCCAGGCACAATAAGGTTTGCGCTGGCCGCCAGCCGGCCTTTGACCGCACCTTGTGCATCGTTATACCGCTGGGGAAGCATATTCCACTACGATCTGCCGCGCCTGCGCCGGGGACAAATACAGGCGCAAGCCCCCTTGGCTGGAGATGGGCACAGGCGCTGCTACTGGTTTGTGTAACTCCCTGGCCTGCTCGATAACCTCCAGCCACAGACTACCCCCCTCCCGGACGCCGTGGGTTGCCAAATGGGCACGTGTCCTTGGCCCGCCTAAAATACTGCCCACCACAAAGGGCGTATCCCGCGCAGCAAAGTAAAACTGGATTTCATCGCCTCCTGGATGCCGCCCAAGGATTCGGGCCGCCTCCCCTTCGCTGAGGCGAGTACGGCCAGACGAATCAAGGCGGGTGATATAGTCCATGTGTGGTAAGAGGCGGATACACTCAATATCCTTGCCCACCTCCAGGCCAAAATGGACCAGACCCTGTTCGCAGTGCGAACCACAGGCCATGGCCTTGATGTGCGCTTTTTCACCGCGCTCCATTTCAACCAGCGGCTTGCGCTCGCCTGTGCCGGTAGAGACAAAAATCTTGATACCCAGCCCGGCCGGTACCACTACATCACCCTTTTCACTTCGCACTCGCACAGGATGATAGGCTGCCTCCTCGTTATGGCGCAGCAGGCGACTACCAATATGCAGGCCCAGGCGTGCTAACCAGGCGGCCAGGCCCGGATCTGGTACAGCATGCAGGATCAAACCAGTCTGCGGCTGGGCGTCAAACAGACTTGTCAACATGGTCATGCTCCGTTTTAGATACTGCCATTTTTTCTGGCTCATTTTCTTCGACAAGGCGCGGCAGGCTGCGCCCCCGCAGCCCCGCATAGGTTAGGATACCGATGGTACTGATATTGTGCAGCAAGGCAGCCGCAACCGGTGGCAGCATCCCCTTGGCCGCCAGAGCCAACAGGATGGAGTTGAGGCCAACCGCACTGTTGAAGGAATGCTTAAGGGTGGCACAGGCACGCTGCGCGGCCAGGCGCGCCAACAACAGGCCCTGTAAATTGTCACGCAGCAAGATGACCTGTGCCGAATCTTTGGCGATATCAGCCCCACCGGGCAAACAGGCGCCAATATCAGCGGAAACCAGGGCAGGTGCATCATTGACCCCGTCACCGGTAAAGAGCACGATTCGCCCTTCATCCTGGAGACGACGCACAATGACAGCCTTGTCTTCTGGCTTCAGCTCCCAGTGCACTGCATCCACGGCTGGTATTTGTGCAGCAATGGCCCTGGCCGTGCCCTCTCCGTCACCAGTAAGGATGGCAATGTGCCTGATGCCGCTTCTTTTGAGCCCCTGCAAAACAGCTGCTGCCTCAGGCCTGATGATATCCCGCAGGACGATCAGCCCGATAAGTTCCTTTTCGCAGGCAACATACAAAAGGATGCGGCCTGCACCTTGCAAAGCAGCCAACCGGTCGTCACCACAGGTATCACAGGGAATACCTTCATCTTCTTCAATGAAATGCCTGCTGCCCACCAGGATATTTTTGCCTTTGATATAAGCAGAAACACCATGGGCCACGATAAAGTCCACCTGGCTGACCTGCGGCAGGACAACCTGACGCTCCTGAGCCGCCCGCACCACCGCCAGTGCCACCGGATGGCTGTAGTGCTCTTCTGCACCCGCGGCTAGGGCCAACACCTCGTTTTCGCTGTAACCGGCCAAAGGGAGCACGTCTGTAACCTGGAGTACACCCTTGGTTAAGGTACCTGTTTTATCAAAGATGCAGGTGTCGGCCCGGGCAAGCAGATCAATGGCCTGGGCACCCTTGAGCAACACGCCGTTGCGGGCCGCAGTGTACATGGCCATGCGCACGGTCACCGGATTGGCCAGCCCAATCACACAGGAATAATCGACACTGAGGACACCGGCTGCCTTGCTCAAGTCCCGGGTAAGCAGCAGAATACCCATCCCAAGGGCAAAGGTTACGGGCACGAGCCGATCTGCCAGACGGCTGTCGCGCTGCTGCGAATCAGATTCGCTGCGCAGGGAATTTTCCAGAAAAGCCGTAATCCGGGCCATGGAGGTTTCACTACCCACATGTTCGGCACGAATAACAATGCGTCCATCTTCCACCACCGAACCGCTGAGTACCTTGGTGCCAGGACTGGCATGCACCGGTACCGATTCACCGGTGATTGAACTGGCATTGACCGAAGCCTCGCCTGTCAGCACCGTACCATCCAGGGCGATCATATCGCCAGGGCCAAAAATCACCCGGTCACCTAGCCGCACCTGGGCAAGCGGTGTTTCCATCTCGCTCCCATTCACCTCGGTCCACACGCTGTCCACCTGGGGTTTGAGCAGGCTTTTCAAGAGTCCTGTGCTGCGGTCTTCACTGATGCCTTCCAGGTAGTCGCCCACTGACAAGAGAAAGACTATGCTGGCGGCGGTGAAATAGTCCCGGCGTAGCAGGCTGAAGCCCACGGCCGCCGCATCCAGCACCTCTACTTTCAAGCCCCGCTGCATCAGGGTTGCCACACCATCGCCAAGTACTGGCAGGGAAAGAGCCAGGGTCAGGGTAGCGGCCAAAGGCCTTGGTACAAATAAAACAGCCAGGGCCAGGGCACCGCGCAGACCCAGGGTGAGAACAGAATGCAAACCCTGCGCCGACTGCTGTCTCCCCAAAAGTCCCTGACAGTGATCACCGTTACCAGCATAGGCAACAATGCGGCTGCGGGTAAGCGGCGAGGCGTCGTAATACACAACTGCACAGGCAGCCTTGCTGTTCACCCGCACGTTCTGCACCCCCGGGATGTTTTCCAAACCAGCCTGAAAGATCAGCCGGTCAAAGTCGGGCTGGGCCAGCAGCGGATAGCGCAACCGGATGCGGCCCTGCAACTCATGGGCAATGACTATGGATGGCATCTGGGCAGGACTGTTCACTGTGCTGTACCATCACTTTGTTGCGCAGAACAATTGGCAGGATGCAGGCCAGATACCCTGGTCAGCGAGTTTATGGCATAACCCGCACCAAACAGCATGGCCAGGGTAACAGGATGTTGTGCAGGCAGCCTGCTGGCTGCCTGCACAATCACCACAGCGGCAATGCCTTTGGCTGCTGCATCGAGAAGGGCCGTCCTCAAACGTATGGAACCTGTTCGTACCGCTGCCAGGTTGGCACCCAGCGACATGGCACTGGCCGACAGCACAGGCAGGGCAAGGAGAGACAAACTCCAGCCTGCCGCCTGCTGTATCTGCGGTGGTCCAGGATAGAGAGCAACCGTGTTGTGTTGCTGGCCACTCATTGCCTTTCTCCAGTAGCATTCACTTTTTTCATGTAATATGCTTTGAATGCGCTGACGCATGCCATGGGGTTGCCTTCCTGGTGCTGTAAAAAGTGCATGTATTCAACAAAACGTCGCAAAATATCCGGAGAAATGGTGTGCTGCCAAACGGCAGGCGCTCTCCCTGGCTGTCTCTATTTCAACGCCTAAAACATCCACCAAAAAGCGGGTCACCATGCTATGGCGGTAATACAACTCCCTGGCCAGACGCATCCCGGCATCGGTTAAGGAGATGCTGCCATAGGGCACATATTCGATCAAACCCTCGTCGGCGAGCAGGTGCAGGGCCCCTGTCACCGACGAGGCCGACACGTTCAGGCGTATGCTCAAATCGCCAGGCTTGACCCCGCCCTTGTCACACACGGTCAGGTATACTTCTTTCAAATAGTCTTCCATGGTGGGACTCAATTCGACCATGACAGCTCCCATGTCTGTGGTGTCCATAAAAACGTGCAGTGCCTGCGGCCAGTTCAAACTGGCCCGCCTGGTTCCGTTAGGCTCTGCTGCGCTATCCGCCCCTCTCTGGCTTCGTACAGTCTGTGGTGCCATATCGAGCAGGCCACCAAGGACACGCCTGCACCAACATGGGCCAGGCGCATCCCCCTGTTGCTGCGGATATACGGGCCAGTGAACACGGCCACAGCCAGGCTGATGGTCATGGCGATTTTTGCGGCTTCCCGCTGACGCAGCAGCGCCTCCCGCGCATCTTTTTTAACCATTGCGTTGTTTCCGCCTTGCTTTTTTCTCTGCAGCACTACTCACCTGGCCAATCAGGACCATGGTCAGCAGGGCTGCGGTATGACTTGCCAAAATAACGATACAGTGCATTGCAACACCTCGACGATTCATGTGCCCATCCCTTTGCTGGCATGCAAAGAAGAGGCCGTACTATGCATGCTATATGCTGCTGTGTCTGTTTACTGGGTAATTTCATCCAGACCACGAGCCAGAGAGCTTAAGCCAGAACTGCGCATGAGCACACATGGCTTGTTCAGTTTTTTGCAGACCTTTTTCACGCAGACACAGGCATCGTGGCTGACGCAATCCACCGGGCAGAGCACGGCATCAGCCGTGGCCAGCATTTTCGGTAAGAGGCCGCGTGCGCTTTCCACCCCACCATCATGATGGATAAAATTGCCGCCAGCCCCTTCAACCACCCGCCGGTAATGGGGGATCATTTTGTGTAGGCCACCTACATACAACACGGTTTTTCCACATAAGCTCACCCCAGGGCAGGCGCTGGTACCCTGCTGCTCGCACTGGTTGCAGCCTTCTTCCAGGCCAATATGCACATGCAGGCGTTGCTCGACCGCAGCCAATTCGCTGGCGAGTTCGGCATGTTGTGCCTGTAGTGCCTCTTTTTCGGTGATGTGCCGTTTTTCCCGTTGTGCTGCCTCGTGGGCCAGGCGGCGGTACATGCTCAGCTCTTCCTCCAGCACCTCGTGTCCATCCCGCAGTAGCCTGTTTTCTTCCTGCAGGGCTTCGATCTGCTCCTGTTTTTTCTGCACAAGCACGCCATGCAAGGCCTCTTGCCACTGAAGGTGCAAACGTTCATTTTCCTGGGCCAGCTCCTGGTTCTCCCATTCCAGCTCAGACTGTGCCAACAGCTGTTGGCACAACCCTTCCAGCGAGGCTTCAAAACGTAAGCGCTCCTGACGTTGCTGTTCCCGCTCCGAAACCAACACCTCTTCCAGCAGAGACAGGCGTTCTTGCAGGCCTGCCCTTTTGCCGCGCTCATGCCGGATCAGGGCAACAGCCTCATGACCAAGCATATGCAGCTCGCCGTAAAGTTTTTCCAACATGCTGGAGCTGCAGAGCGGATGGGTGACCAGATGCCACCAGGCCTGCCCTTCACGACCATCGGCGCAGTCCTGCTTCCATAGCTCCTGCAGGCCTGTGTCATCCTGGGCCGCACTGTAGCGTCGCAGGGCAAGACGGTATTTCTTTTCCAGGTATTTGTTCAATGCCTTGGCCCCTGGACCAGGGCGCCTGGCCAAGGCGACAAAGGCGGTATGCAACTGATAGTCGCTGCCCGTGGCATCAACCTGGTAGCATTGTTCCTTGCCCAGTCGCCGCAGTTCTGCCTTGCCTAGGCACAGACCAATGAGCGGACACAGGTAGCGGGTTTCTATCTCCCACAACCTCTTACGTTTGGGAGTGACGGCTTTCGTGCTCTCGATTCGCATGGCCAGCGCTTTGGGCACCAAATTGTGGTTTGTTGTTTTAGCGATCGGATATTTCATTTTATTGTAGATATTTTTTAGATGAGGCTAACACTGACAGCCTAAAAAAAGCGCACACCGCGTTGCGCCTGCATGTTCTGTTGTTCTATACATTCGTTTAAAATTCATACGCCAATCGGGTTGTGAACCCGTAGCCATCCTCACCGGTGCCACCGTCATCTGTATCGTAATCTTCATCATGAAAGTATTCCAACGTCAGGGTAAGACCTTCGACTAGGGTGGTCGCCACTGAGGCTGAATAGCGAAATTCGGGCAGTTCCATGGCCAAGGCTTCCCAGGTTTTTTGTATACCCAAAGCAAATACGGTTTCATGGCCGACGATCTCCATGCCGTATGCCAGCTCACCATTGATACTGACAGGTTGGGCCCCGGCATCCTTAAAGGCCAGGTCATCTACAGCAAAGCTGGTCAATGCGGTGCTATATTCCACCAGGGCAGAAAAGCCTCCATAGGCAGCCTTGGCATGCAGATTCAGGCCAGCAACCCTATCGGCTAGCTGGGGCTTGTCTGCTGGTGTTCTCGGCAGGGCATCACGGATACCATCGGCAGAGGCGATGTTGTTCACCCAGCCAGCACCCAAGCTCCAGTTCAACCCCTCCTCCTGCTCGTACTCATAGCGCAGGGCCAGACCAAATCCGTTGATTTCCTCGTCATCGTCCAGCTCATCAAGCCCGTTGTAGGCAAAGGCCGATGCAGTAACGCCGTACCTATGCCAGCCAAGGACCAGCGCACCTTCATTGATTTCACCCAGGGTTTGGGTAAAAGGATCCTGGAGCATGTTGGTGTTGTACTCCCCAAAGGGAACAACCAGCTTACCGAAGGTGACAAAGGTCGGGAATGATTCGGTTTTGCCCAGGGTCATGTAGGCTTCGTCAAGGAAAATATTTTCGTCATCGTCGCCATCTTCATACTTGAGCAACACAGAGGCATTGACCCAGTCGGCAAGCAGTAGATCAAAACCTAATTCTACTGTGCTCAGGGTGATTTCACTGGTGTCCTCGTCTGCATAATTGCCAGAAAAAACCAGATCTCCTTCGATAAGACCACTGAGTTGAACATGCCTGCCAAGACGTCCAAATAAGCCGGAATCTGGGTCGGAATCAGTATCCGACCCTTCCTGTGCATTTATCTTGACTTCATGTGCCTGAAGACGAGTATTTTGGCCGGCTAGTGTTTCCTCCATGTTTTGCAGGCGCCTACCCAGCTCTTGGTTGCGTTTTTGTAATATCTCCATGTTGGCCTTTAGTTCAGCCAGTTCCTGGATAGAGCCTGCAAGGGCACGGTTTTCGCCACCAACAACCAGGTACGCCGCACCAAAAAATACAGCCAGGATCAACCGACTCATACGCTTTGTTTGCATCTTTTTGCTCCCATGTTGTGCTGCAGGTATTTGTACTGCCCATCAAATACATATCCCATGTCCCCTGACAATGTTGAGCAGGTGCTGGGAGGTGCCGCTATCGAGCAGTGTGTCTTGCGTTCCACCTTCTGTGACTGGCATTGAGCCTTTGCGCGCGTAAAGTAAGGGCGCTGATAAAAAGTTAGTCTAACCTAAAATAAGTTGACACTTCATTACCCCAGAACAAATACAGGGTCAACATATTTTTTTAGCGGTCGCTAAAATTATTAGGAATGCTTGGAGAGGGGTGTCTGCAGAAAATGAAGTAGCCCTTGCGCTCCACCCAGGCATACGGTATGAAATGAAGTTGTATTTTAACTCTGCTTGAGACAAAGGATAACCACCATATGTACACTGCTTCTGATTTGCGTAAAGGCTTGAAAATTCAAATTGATGGTGAACCGTACATTGTCACCGAATTCGATTTCTCCAAGCCGGGTAAGGGCCAGGCCCTCTACCGCACCAAAATGCGTAACATGATCACCGGGGTGCAGTTCACCCAGACCTATCGTTCCAACGACAAGTTCGAACGCCCCAACCTGGAAGAACGCACCATGCAGTTTCTCTACTCGCAGGATGACGAGTTCCATTTTATGGACACCACCTCCTATGAGCAGATCTTTCTCACCCGTGAGCAACTGGGCGAGCACCTCAACTTCCTCATCGACAACATGGAGGTGCAGGTACTCTTTTTTGGTGATCGACCCATAGATATCAGCTTGCCCACCTTTGTGAACCTGGAAGTCACCGTGGCCGATCCCTGGGCCCGGGGTGACACCTCTGGTACCGACACCAAGCCGGTTACTGTACAGACCGGCTTTCAACTGCAGGTTCCTCCCTTTGTGGAGCAGGGCGACAAGATCCAGATCGATACACGCACCGGTACCTACATCACCCGCGTCAAAGAATAACAATGCTCGGCCCAAGCGGCCTGCGCCGGCGCTCCGAACTCATGGGAGCGCTGCGCGCTTTTTTTTTGGCACGCGACTACCTTGAAGTAGACACTCCGGTGCGCCTGCCGTGTTTGCTGCCAGAGGCACATATTGTTGCCTTTTCTTCGGATGGTTGGTGGTTGCAGCCCTCGCCTGAGCTGTGCATGAAACGGCTCTTGGCCCGGGGATGTGAGAGGTTGTTTCAGATATGTCACTGCTTCCGCAAGGAGGAATGCGGCCGTTTGCACCAAAGTGAGTTTTGCATGCTGGAGTGGTATTGCAGCGGGACAGATTACCTTGGTTTGATGGCAGAGTGTGAGGAGCTTTTGACCAGCCTGGGTCGTGCACTGAGCCATTTTCCCAGTTTGCAGGTATCGGGTCATCTGCAGTGGCAAGACAAAAAAATAGACCTGAGTCTACCCTGGGAACGACTCAGTGTGCACGATGCCTTCCGCCGCTACACCGGCATGGAGGTGGAGGAGGCCTTGGCGCGGGATCTTTTCGAAGAACTGCTGGTCAGCCGTATCGAACCTCGGCTCGGGCAGCAGGGGCCGGTCTTTTTATACGATTATCCGCTGGCCCTGGGGTCACTGGCCAGGCGCAGCACAGCCAGGCCAAAGGTCGCCGAACGGTTTGAACTCTATATAGCTGGTGTGGAACTGGCCAATGGCTTTTCCGAACTCACCGACGTCAAGGAGCAGCGCCACCGCTTTGCAAGTGAAATCGCCAGCCTGCACAGCCAGGGCAGAGAGGCGGCCATGCCGGAGCGGTTCCTGAATGATCTTGAACACATGCCTGCATCAGCTGGCATCGCCCTGGGTGTGGATCGTCTTTTTATGCTCCTCAGCGGCGTTACTGATATCCGTCAGGCCATACCCTTTCCCGAGGAAACCCTGTAGCCATGCTCCACACAGCATCCCCATCATTTGCCCCTGTACTTGAAGACCACAAGTAGATCACAAATGGCTTTTCCCCTGGACACCGTTATCGCACTTCTTGAAGAGGAGGTAAGCGGCCTACAGGTACCGGTGGTGGACCTGATCGCTACCCAGACTAAAGACCCTTTCAAGGTTTTGGTGGCCACTATTTTGTCTGCCCGTACCAAGGACGAGGTCACCGCCGCCGCAGCCCGCAGGCTCTTTGCCCGCGCCCTCACCCCTGAAGAACTGGCCACCCTTTCTGTAGCCGAGTTGGAAGAACTAATTTATCCGGTGGGTTTTTTCCGTAACAAGGCCAAGTATCTTCACCAACTACCCAAAGCCCTGGTCACGCACTTTCAGGGTAAGGTGCCCAGCACCATAGAAGAGCTCGTCACCCTGCCCGGTGTGGGCAGAAAGACCGCCAACTTGGTGCGGGCAGTGGCTTTTTCACTGCCAGCCATCTGCGTAGACACCCACGTTCATCGCATCATGAATATCTGGGGGTATGTACAAACCACAACCCCCCTGCAAACGGAAATGGCTCTGCGGGAAAAGCTTCCCCAACAGTACTGGCTGCGCATCAACTCCCTGTTGGTCGCCTTTGGCCAGGCAGTGTGCAGGCCGATAGCTCCGCACTGCGATGTCTGTCGCATCAAACCATTCTGCCCACAACTGGGTGTCATACCGAGAAAACAGAGAAAGGAGTCTTATCCCATGCCTTCTGCACAACATGGACAATACTTTGTCTCCTGGAACGTCAATGGTTTGCGGGCGGCTTTGGGAAAAGGCTTTTTGGAGATGACCGACACCTTTGATGCCGACATCGTGGCCCTGCAGGAAATCAAGGTGCATTCCAGCCAGCTGCCCCTGGAGGTGCTGGAGACCTTGACACGGCAAGGATATCAGCAATTTTGGCATCCAGCAGAAAAAAAGGGATACGCTGGCACGGCCGTGCTCAGCAAAACAACGCCGCTGCAGGTGCACTACGGTATTGGGGTTAGTGATATCGACCGGGAAGGCCGTGTGCTCACCCTTGAATTCAGCGACTACTACCTCATCAACGCCTATTTTCCCAACGCGCAGCCAGGGCTCAAGCGCATGGATTTCAAACAGGCCTTCAACCAGGCCATACTGGCCTACCTGAATGGTTTGCGCCAGGAGAAAACCGTTGTCCTCTGTGGCGATCTCAATGTCGCCCACAAGGAAATTGACCTGGCCAGACCCAAGGAAAACAGGATGAATCCCGGTTTTTCCGATGAAGAACGCGCCTGGATGGATACTCTCTTAGAGGCAGGCTATGTGGATACCTTCAGGAAATTTTGTACAGATCCAGGCCAATACACCTGGTGGAGCTACCGTTCGGCTGCCCGCGAACGGAACATTGGCTGGAGAATCGACTATTTTGTAGTGGATGAAACCAGCAGCAGCCGGGTGGTGGATGCCGCCATCCACAGTAATATCTTTGGTTCGGATCACTGTCCGGTGAGCATTCGCTTTGTCTGATTCCCTCCACCTGCACTATTCCCGATAAAACGTCGGGATCCAGCCCGCATCCGCCACCACCACAGGGCAAGGCCACAGGCGACCATGGCCAGGCACAACCACTGCCCCATGGACAACTGCGCCCAGAGAAGTCCTAAATGGACGTCTGGCTCGCGCACAAATTCGATGCCAAAGCGGAATACTCCATAACCAACGAGGAAAAGGGCCAGCATGGAGCCATGGGGCCAGCGTCGTAGAGGCGGTTTTTCCCAGGGCTTGGCCTTAAGCGACCAGAGCAGCACAAAGAGCACCAGCCCTTCGAAAAAAGCCTCGTAGAGCTGGGAAGGGTGCCGGGGCAAGGGGCCACCATCGGGAAAAACCATACTCCAAGGTACAGCTGTCACCCGTCCATACAACTCACCATTGATGAAGTTCCCCAGTCTGCCGAAAAAAAGTCCTACCGGTACGGTAACAGCATAGAGATCGGTTGCACGCCAGAAATCAAGCCCACTGCGGCGGCAGTACCACAATCCGGCTGCCAGCGCGCCGAGACAGCCACCGTGAAAGGACATACCGCCTGACCAAGTTGCCGGTATTTCCAGGGGATGTGCCAGGTAGTAGGCAGGATTGTAAAAGAAGACATATCCCAGCCTGCCTCCGACGATTACCCCGACAATGAGCACGAGGTTGAGGTTGTCGAGCTTGGCCAGCAGCTCTTGCCAACCAAACCGCCTTGCCTGCCTGGCAACCAGCAGGTAGGCGCTGACAAAACCAATGACATACATCAGCCCATACCAGCGCAACTGTAAGGGACCAATGGAAAAAAGAACCGGATCTATGGTGGGATAGGAGATCATGCTGCACGCCTCGTTTTCCTCTTTTTTATATGCGGCCCAGCCGTTTCAAGTGCACCTGCAAAACAGAGATGGCCGCAGGGGTCACCCCGGAAATGCGAGCTGCCTGACCCAGTGAGCGTGGCTGAATGGTGCTGAGCTTTTCAACTACTTCATTGGACAGGCCTGGCAAGCCCCGGTACTGGAAGTCTTCTGGCAGTTCCATGCGTTCCAGCCTGCGGAAGCGCTCCACCTGTTCTTCCTGTCGCTGAATATAGCCCGCATACTTGACCTGCAGCTCGATTTCATCGGCAACCATGCCCTCTTCCTCAAGGATACAGGGTGTTTCTGCCAGGGCAGCGAGCTGTGCCAGGCGTTTTACATTCAGCTCGGGCCGCCGCAACAGTTCCTCTAGGCTGAGTGTTTGCTTCAGCGGACTTGAACCAAGTTCCGCCAACTGTTGGTTAACCGCTGCAGTCGGCTTGATTCGGGTGTTTTCGAGTTTGTCTAGACAGGTCTGGATACGATTTTGCTTGTCGCTGAATGTCCGCCAGGCAGTATCGTCCAACAGGCCTACTTCCCGACCAATGGCGCACAGGCGCATATCCGCGTTATCTTCACGCAAAAGTAGGCGATACTCTGCCCGCGAGGTGAAGAGGCGATATGGTTCTTTGGTGCCAATGGTAACCAGGTCATCAATGAGCACACCGATGTAGGCCTGGGAGCGGTCCAGGACCAGCGGTTCCTCTTCCCGGCAGTAGCGGACACTGTTGATACCGGCCATCAGCCCCTGGGCAGCAGCCTCCTCATAACCCGAGCTGCCGTTGATCTGGCCTGCAAAAAAAAGACCGCGCACTGCCTTGGTTTCAAGCGATGGTTTCAGCCCGCGCGGATCGATGAAATCATATTCAATGGCATAGCCTGGTCGCATGATTCGTGCCGATTCCATACCCGGAATGGAATGCACCAACTCAATTTGGGTAGCCAGCGGTAAACTGGTGGAGATGCCGTTGGGGTAGATCTCCACAGTGTCCAACCCTTCTGGTTCCAGAAAAATCTGGTGGCGCAACTTGTCTGGGAAACGCATGATCTTGTCTTCCACCGAAGGGCAGTAGCGTGCACCAATACCTTCGATAACCCCGGCATACATGGGCGATTGGTCGATCGAGCCCCGGATGATCTCGTGGGTGGCTTCCGTGGTGTAGGTGATGTGGCAGGGGCGTTGCGGCAAGATCGGTGCTCCTGGCGGGGTGGAAAAGGAAAAAAAGGTGACAGGATCATCACCATGCTGCGCCTCCAGACGGGAATAGTCAATGCTGTTGCCGGCGATACGGGGCACAGTGCCGGTTTTCATGCGGCCCACGCTAAAGCCCTGGGCCTTGAACCATTGGGCCAAAACAGTTGACGGAAAATCGCCCAGGCGGCCGGCGGCAAAATTTTTCAAACCCACATGTACCAAACCGTTTAAAAATGTACCTGTGGCCACCACAATGGCCCGCACCCGCACCACCTCATCTAACGAGGTGCGCAAACCCCATACCCGGCCTTTGTCCACCAGGATTTCATCCACCATAGCCTGGCGTACAGCCAGCCCTGGCTGGGTTTCGAGCATTCCCTTCATGCGCAAGCGGTAGTGGGTGCGATCGGCCTGCGCACGGGATGAACGTACTGCCGGGCCTTTACTGGTGTTGAGGCGGCGAAATTGAATGGCGGTGGCATCAATGTTTTTGGCCATTTCTCCGCCAAGTGCATCTATTTCTCGCACCAGATGTCCCTTGGCCAGGCCACCGATGGCCGGATTGCAGCTCAGGGCGCCAATGGTGTCGGCATTGATCACACACACCAGGGTGCGGCAACCCAAACGGGCAGCGGCCAGGGCCGCCTCGCAGCCGGCGTGGCCTGCGCCGATAACGGCAATATCAAAATCCAACATGGTTCAACTCAAAGAAAAAATGACTGCACTCAAGGCGCATGGATAAAACATATAACCAAGGCATGCACGGCAAACAAATTCAGGGAGGCAGATGTAGGGTAGCATATAAAAAGGCGCAACTATACGGAGGAAGGCCGCACCCTGCAAGTAACAAAAAAGTACGGAAAGCTACGGATCGGCGCCAAAAGTAACCCTACCAACTGATAAAGGCCCAGGTGGGCCGATGCTGGGGTCGGAGCAACAAAGAGCCGTCATTCTGTTTGGTTGAAATGGAGCGTAGATAGGCGAGCAGACGCATTTCCTCCTGCTTGTTTAAATCAGGCAGCATCCAACT
>Ga0334882_1002553_pt1 | contig 18347 bp, 15 predicted proteins | sample GraSluR1_MG_5_FD_207226 | JGI IMG/M metagenome (GOLD analysis project Ga0334882, IMG submission 207226) | Sludge microbial communities from methane-producing bioreactor in Wageningen University, Netherlands - Granular Sludge_15_04-R1 | ecosystem: Engineered > Bioreactor > Anaerobic >...
AGACAACAACTTATGTACCTTTGATATTCCGGTTACAATAACACAACCTCCACCCCCTCTCTCCGGGAGCATAACCACCCGGACGAATGTTTCATGCAATGGCGGGAGCGATGGATCTGTTACGGTCGAAGGATCAGACGGATATCCACCCTATGAGTATAGTCTGGACGGAGGCCCGTGGCAGGGATCCGGCACTTTCAGTTCCCTTACGGCTGGAGATTATGAAGTATCTGTCAGGGATGCCTCTTCAGATCTGTTCAATATTGCGGTTACAATCACCGAACCTGATGAACTTATTGTAACTGTGACCGGGGCAGATATCATCTGCAGAGGTGATGCATCAGGCAGTGCGACTGCTAATGTAAACGGGGGGACGGAACCGTACAGCTATTTATGGAGTACTGTTCCGGCACAGACAGGTGCAACCGCCACTGCTCTTACAGCAGGTGATTATACTGTTACAGTAACCGACGCCAACGGTTGTTCAGCAACTGCATCTGTAACAATCGCTGAACCTTCTACAGGGGTTGAGATAATTGTTACCGGCGTCAATATTACATGCAACGGAGGCACGGATGGAAGCGCATCGGTCACTGCCTCGGGGGGCGCAGAGCCATATACCTGGTCCTGGAACACCTCGCCGGTTCAAACTACACCGGCAGCCACAGGGCTTACGGCAGGCAACTACACTGTTACAGTAACCGACAATAACGGTTGTGTGGCTTCAGGATCGGTCCAGATTACTGAGCCTGCACCGCTTGTCGTTCAATCGGTGGTGAATGATGCAACCTGTCCGGATGAGGCCAACGGCTCCATAATTCTTTCAATTAGTGGTGGTACACAGCCCTGGTCGGCAATATGGTCCAATGGCATTAACACTCAGAACCGGATCAGTCTGCTCCCGGGTACTTACAGTGTGGTGGTTACAGATAGTAACGGATGTTCTCAGTTGCATACAACTGAGGTCGGTTTTATCGGTACATTTAACTGTATGGTGATACCTACCATCATAACCCCCAATAATGACGGATTCAATGATGAATGGATAATAAGGAACATAGACATGTACCCCGATGCCGAGGTCCTTATATTCAACCGCTGGGGAAGGCTTGTTTTCAGAACAAAAAATATTTCCGCAAATCCATGGGATGGCACTTTTGAGGGCAGGCTTGTTGCGACCGATTCATATCATTACATCCTCTATCTGAACGATGGTTCGGAACCAAGGACAGGAATAATAAGTGTGATCAGATAATAAGTATAATATATGAAGATCAGATATATGAGTTATCCAAGACAGGCAATTTCAGTAATTACGCTCTGCTTTATTTCGCTCTTCTCTTCAGCACAGCAAATCCCTATGTACAGTCAGTACATAATGAACGGGTCTCTGGTAAACCCCTCTTTCGCCGGAAAGGATGGTTACACAACATTCAATCTGACCGTGAGGGAGCAATGGGCAGGTCTTAAGGGAGCGCCTGAAACATATGCCTTAAGCTTCCAGACAAGGATACTGAAGGACAGCTACATCTCCAAATCGACGATTGTAAGAAGCAAGGTTGTAAGACCCACCAGGGGAGGCAGGGTAGGTATCGGAGGATATGTATTTAACGACAGAAACGGGATTATGCGACGTACCGGATTGCAGGCCCAGTACGCCTATCATATCCCTGTTGGGGAGAAATCGGACTATACCAACAACCTCTCCTTCGGACTTGCCCTGACTGCCTACCAGTACGCGATCGATACCGAAGGACAGATATATGACCATGATGATCCTTATCTTAATCAATACGACAGGTCGGTATTCATTCCCGATTTTAACTTTGGGGTAAGCTATACCACTGCGCGTTATTATCTTGGGTTTGCCATGACAAACCTGATGAGAGGAACCGTGCTGTTTACCGAAAGCAATGCCGGCAACCTGCGGTCGGAGCTGGGTCACTATTTCCTGACGGGAGGAGTAAAGATACCCCTGGGCGGAAACTGGGAACTGGAGCCCTCGGGATTTCTGAAATCGTCTGACATGCTTCTCCAGTCCTTGCAGCTCGATCTCACCACAAGGGTTTATTACAGGGATGATTACTGGGCGGGGGTCTCATGGCGTACAAATGATGCCCTGATAATGCTGATCGGGCTAAGGTACGACAGGTTCTACTTCGCCTATGCTTTTGATTTTGCACTTACGGATATTAGAAACCATAGCCTTGGATCTCATGAACTTACGCTGGCTTTGAAATTCGGCGATAGTGCCAGGAGATACCGGTGGATCAATGCATATTGAGGGAATAAATGTGAGGGTTGCTATAACCCTCTTGCTGCTGTTACTGACTACATTACCGGCGTTTACACAGGAAAGGATGGCCTCTCCCGTCAGGATTATGTTTTATAATGTTGAGAATCTTTTTGATACATATGACGATCCATTGACTGCCGATGACGATTTCCTGCCCTCCGGCGTTATGCGATGGAGTTATTCAAGATACAGGAAAAAGATCAACTCTGTTTATAAAACAATAATCGCAGCCGGTGAATGGGATCCTCCTTCCATTGTTGCATTCTGTGAGATTGAAAACAAGAAAGTCATCGAAGACCTGATTAATATGACAAGTCTGTCACGATATGGTTATAGCATCGTGCACGGTGAATCACCCGATCCGAGAGGGATAGACGTTGCTCTTATCTACCGGAGAAGTGTTGTGCAAATGGTTGAATATAAATACCTGACCCCCGGCGGTTTTGAACCCGGAGAATTCACATCGCGTAATGTTCTTTACGCGAAGATGGCAACCGGATCTGACACTCTTCACATCATGGTCAGCCACTGGCCGTCGAGAAGGGGAGGAGTGCTGGCCGGCGAGAGGCTCAGGGGTGCGATAGCTGATATGATAAGGTTAAAAGCTGATTCCTTATGCCATACTGGTGCCCGTAATTCTAAACTTATTATAGCAGGGGATTTCAATGCCACCCCTGAAGATCCAATAATGAAGAATCTCATCGGCGGACACCTCCGGGAAAAACCTTTTCTTTTCAACCTGTCTGAGCCACTGTATAAGCAGGGTAAGGGTACATACCGTTATATGGGTGTCTGGGAGATGATTGACCAGTTCATTGTATCTGAAGGACTCCTGAAGGGAGAAAACGGACTTGTTACAGGTTATGATGCATTCGGTATTTTTTCACCGGAGTTCCTGCTCAGGGATGACCCCCGTTACCCGGGAAAAGCACCATGGCCGACTTACAGGGGATACATATATCAGGGCGGGTACAGCGATCACCTTCCTGTTATTCTTGATCTTTATCACGATTCAAAGGGTCATTAACCGGCTTAAGTCCCAGCTCTTTCCCTTTCTCCAGCATCAGTTCAATGGCTGCATCGTACTGATTGGGTATCAGTCCGTCGAGAATAGCCTCCCTTATAGCGTTTTTGATAATTCCAACCTCCCTGCCCGGACCGATCCCGAACCTCCTGATTATTTCCGTGCCATCGACGGGAGGCTGAAAGTTCCTGAGTGCATCTTTCTCCTCGATCTCTTTCAGCTTTTTCCTGACGAGTCTGAAATTCTCAAGGTGCCTGGTCTTCCTGACCTCGTTCTTTGATGTAATGTCAGCTTCGCACAGCATCATCAGGTCGTCTATATCATTGCCCGCCTCAAAAAGGAGCCTTCTGATCGCAGAGTCGGTAACCTCTTCGCCCGAGAGGACTATGGGTCTGAGGTGCAGGTCAACCAGCTTGCGGACATATTTCATTTTCTCATTTAGCGGCAACTTAAGTCTTCTGAAGATCTCGGGTACCATCTTGCCGCCGATAAACTCATGTCCGTGGAACGACCATCCTGTTTCCGGAGAGTATTTCTTTGTGACCGGTTTGGCAATGTCGTGCAGAAGGGCCGCCCAGCGAAGCCACAGATTACCTGTATGCCTGCTGATGTTATCAAGTACCTTAAGCGAATGATGAAAATTATCCTTATGGCCCTTACCCTCTTTCTTTTCAACCCCTTTCAGATTATCCACCTCCGGCAGTATCAGACCGAGCAGCCCGCTTCTCTCCATCAGCAGGAGACCATATGAGGGTTTGTCACTCAAAAGGATCTTATTTATCTCCTCAACCGTCCTTTCCGCTGATACGATATTGATACGCTTAGCATTTTGAATGATCGACCGGAATGTTTTTTCTTCAATGGTAAAACCGAGCTGGCTGGCAAACCTAATTGCCCTCATCATTCTCAGAGGGTCATCTGCAAAAGTTCTGTCGGGATCAAGCGGGGTCCGGATGATCCTGTTTCTTATATCTTCCATTCCTCCGAAGGGATCAAGGAACTCACCGTAGCTCTCCCTGTTGATACTGACCGCAAGGGCATTGATGGTAAAATCCCTTCGCTCCTGATCCTCTTTAAGGGTTGCCTGCTTTACCTCCGGTTTTCTTGAATCACTACGGTAGGACTCCTTCCTGGCTCCCACAAACTCAAGCTCATATCCATTGAACCTGAACATCGCAGTCCCGAAATTCCGGAACACGGTTACCCGGATATCTCCGCCAAGCCTCTTCGCAACTTTTCGTGCAATGTTTATCCCGCTTCCGACAATCACTATGTCTATATCCTTTCCGGGATGATGCCTCTGCATTATGCAATCGCGGATGTAGCCTCCGATTACATAAGCCTGTACCTTCTCTTCTGTTACAACATCAGAAATTGTTACAAAGATTTTGTCATTGAGGCATTTATGCATATAAGGCAGAAACGGTGATTAAATTATTGCCCAAAGGTACAATTTATACCGTATTTTTTTAGTAAATTACCCGAACGTTGTGAAAGCGGTCCGGCGGACAACAGTCAGGAAGAATGAACAAATTCCTGCATAAGGTGTTAACTGAAAAAAAAAATATGATAGAGCATTTAACAAAGGAGACTTTTCTCAGCAAGGTATTTAATTACGAGACAAACAAGGAGTGGAAATTTGAGGGAGACAAACCAGCCATTATTGATTTTTACGCCGACTGGTGCGGGCCATGCAAGATCGTTGCCCCCATACTTGAAGAGCTTGCACTGGATTTTGATGGTAAAATTGATATCTATAAGGTAAACACCGAAGAAGAACAGGAACTTGCATCGGTGTTTGGTATCAGGAGTATCCCTTCAATACTCTTCATCCCTTCGGATGGACCACCTCAGATGGCAATGGGAGCCCTTCCGAAGGATACTTTTATAAAAGCTTTCAAAGATGTATTGGGTGTTGATAAATAATGCCCAAAAAAATGAAATATGTTCAAAAAAACAGGATTAAAAATGTAACATTTCCTCTTTTCATACGTTGAATATATAAAACTGTGTAATCAAGATTACGAGTTTTTTAATGGATTTAGGTTTAGGGTAGTAAAGTTAAAAATCAGGATCGCCGGGTCCTGATTTTTTTATGCAAGATCCTTGAATATACTGTTGATCTCGTCCTCGGTTGTCTTAAGCTTTTTCTGACACTGCCGGATCAGCTCGGAGGCTTTCTTAACCTCAACTGCCAGTTTGTCGACATCAAGATCGCCGTTTTCAATATTTCTGAGGATCTTTTCGATCTCAGTAACTGCTTCGTTGAATGAAAATTCCTTTTTGGCCATGGTTTTATCATTAATGTTTTGGTGATTCTGCCTCGTTTTTGATGATACTGGAAACAGTTCCGTCTGAAAAGAGTGTATCAATGACGTCGCCTTTTTTCAGTGCTGCTCCCTTTTTGAGAATCCTTCCGTTTTGTGAAGTGATGGTATAGCCTCTGCCCAGAACATTTTCCGGATTCAGGGCTGTAAGTGTCTTTTCGAATCCGCTTATGTTTACTGTATTCATCCTCAATGAATTCAAAGAAGAGCTCCTGAGATTTTTCATGTACTGGTTAATCCTTGATTCTCTTGCGGAGATATATCCTTTTGCAGCCGGCCGGAGTCTTGATAATTGATCTGCCGGCAGGAGCCCTGCCCTTGCTATATATTTTTTTCCTGTATTGACCGTATCCAGGATTTTATCCGACAGCTGTTCCTTTATCACAGATATCATAATCCTGGCTGTGGGAATCAGTTTGATTCTTGCTGTCTCCAGTCTCGATCTGTTCCTGTCCAGTATCAGATCAACACTCTCTTTGATTTCTTCACTTAGCTCGTTGATACTTATTTCTGCCTCGTTCATGCACTCTATCAGAAAACCGGCTACTGCAGTAGGAGTTTTGAGTGCCCTGCAGGCAACCATGTCTGTTACCGAAAGATCTTTCTCGTGTCCTATCCCGGTTATTACCGGAAGCGGGAACTGGGTGATGTGATAAGCTATATTATAATTATCGAACCAGCTCAGATCTGTTTGGGATCCGCCCCCCCGTATAATAACTACCACATCGAACACTTCTGCCATAGATGCTATCCGGTCAAGTGCACTGATTATTCCGGGTTCCGCCTCCTCTCCCTGCATGGCTGAGTCGAAAAGGGCTGTGTAGAAAACATAACCGTAACTGTTACCCGTCAGATGTCTGATAAAGTCTGTATAGCCGGCGGCATTCTTTGATGAGACGATCGCAACTTTCTGAGGTACAATGGGAATGTCGATCTCCCGGTTCATTGTAAATACCCCTTCCTCTTCGAGTCGCCTGATTATCATCTGACGTTTAACCGCCAGTTCCCCGATCGTGAATGACGGATCGAGGTCAGAGATCACCAGACTGAGACCATATATCTCATGATAATCGATCTTCACCTTTGCGAGGATCTTCATTCCGGTTTTCAGGGTCTCGCCTGTGATATTCACGAAGTATGATTTCAGGAAAGAGTAGCGCTTGTTCCAGATAACTGCTTTTATTCTTGACCTGATATTACTCTCATCCTGATTCTTTTCAACCAGCTCAAGGTAGCAGTGGCCCGCATAGTTTTCCTTAATTTCAGATATCTCAGCCGTTACCCAGTACATGCCCGGCAGGGAAAGGTAGAGTGAATCCCTTATTATGAGTTGCAGCTCAGTTAACGTAAGTTTTTTGCCGATTGTCATTGCGTTGTCTTTATCACTCTGTGTGTATATGTACCTCCTGGCGTTATGAGCCTGATAAGATAAATACCTTGTCCGGCGTTCTGCAGGCTTTCAATGGTAAGCTGTCTGCTGACATAATCCTTGTACATGTGTCTGGCAACCAGATTGCCGGATAAGGTAATTATTTCAACAGTAAGTTTCCCGGGATTTTCCCTGAATGTTATATTAATATGTCCGGTAAAGGGATTAGGGCTAACGACACTTTGATCCTCCGGATTCATCACAGAAGTCTCTTGCAGCAGAGATAATGCAGCAACCATATCAGGAATCCCATAGCCATAAAGCGAGTCGGGTGTCAGGTATCGGTCTGCCGTTCTCCTGACTGTATATAAGATGTCGTAGTTTGATGCTGAGGGTACTGCCTGCATCAGGCAGGCGCATAATCCTGAAATAACCGGACATGAAAAGGATGTGCCGTTGCCGGCCTCGCTAACAGGTGTTGGGTATCTCTGAAGGGGAACGCTGACTCCCTGGGCTGTGACGTCGGGTTTTATTCTCCCGTCGTATGAAGGGCCGGCTGAAGAGAAGGATGAAATTATCTTATTGGCATCAACAGCCCCGACGGCAAGTACATCTTCCCCGTCAGCCGGTGCGACTATATATTTCCACTCCTTGTTCCTTTCGTTTCCTGCACTGTTCACTACCAGCATACCTTTCGATGATGCGATGAGTGCTGCCCGGGTAATAAGTGCAGTTTTTCCGTCCATCGATGAATACTTGTAATTCATTGATGCATCATCGAAGGTTGTATAACCCAGTGAAGATGATATTATATCTGCTCCCAGGCTGTCAGCAAGTTCTGCGCCTGCAACCCAGTAGTCTTCTTCAACAGGATACTCGGTTTCACTCTCCTCTGTCCGGAACAGAAGGTAATCAGCCCCCGGGGCTGATCCGGCCAAAAAGTAATCTGACTTTCCTGCAAGGACTGACAGGACTGCAGTGCCATGAGTATGGTAGCCATACACGAACCGGTCGTTCAGCACAAAATCCCAGGTTCCTGCTATTCCGCCTCTTTTGCGGAGATGGTCTGCAGATGAGATAAGATCGGCGTTAAAGAAACCTCCGTCGAGTACGGCGATAAGGATTCCCTTTCCATCTAAGCCGCTATTATGCAGGGCGGGTCCGTTCAGCATGCCAATCGGTCTGTTCCATGCAGGTAAATCCTCCTGTGCAACTGTAAAATCGAGTTTATCGCCATGTATGTTTTTACCTGCCGGATGTTTGACGCACTTCACCTCCCTTACAAATTCCAGCCCGAGCATTTTGCCTATATCTCCGGGCGATACTGATTTGACAACTGCGGTGTTCATCCATCGTGATGTACAGTGAAGCGTGTAACCGAGATTGGTGATATCTTTTATATATTCATGTGATACAGGGATATCAGTAATATCAGGTACATTTATCCCTGATCTCTGACGTCTGGCAAGGGATCTTTCTGAAAGGAGATCCGCGGGGGCGTACGAGTGATATTCATTAATGCCTTTATCCGTAAAATATACCCTGTAATAATACTCGTAATTCTGTTCCTGTGCTGCCAATCCGCCGGCCGACAGCTGTAATATAAGAACAGCAGTGATCATTATTCTGCCGGCCGCTGGTTTTTTTGACACTCCGGTTACCATATTTCTCCGCTTGTCTCAGGGTCAGCGATCTTCCCTTTGTATTTTGCCTCTATCTCTTCTATGTATTCAGTTTCGTAGATATCGAGGTCGCGGTTTTTCGGAGTGCCTGCAAGGTATTCTATCTCAAAGCGTATTGTTCCATCGTCCTTATAGATAAACCATGCTCCCTCTCTGAGACCGTTTTTGTATTCGCCGGCCATTTCCGGTTTGCCGTTCTCAAAAAATACCTCATATTTTCCGTTAAGCTTTCCGCCTGAATAGCCTGCCTTCAGCATTAATGTTCCGTTCTCGCGGTACATTATCCATTCGCCGTGCCTTATATCATTAAGGTAATAGATTCTCTCAGCAGTAGTACTGTCGGGATAATACTTGACCGATAATCCGTTTTTCATGTTACCGGTGTATTCTTCCTCGTTGAAAAGGTACCCTTCTATTCTTGGTGAATAGAATGACCATTTGCCTTCTTTCATACGGTTCACGTATCTCCCTTTCAAGGCAATGAATCCATTCGGGTAATAAATGGTTGCCATTACCGTCTTGCCGTCATTGTCGTAATCCATGACTGACATAAGTGTTTCATCCTCGTAATATCTTTTCATCTCTCCGGCCGGGACATCATCTATGAAGAATCCCTCGTAGCGGATGTTCTCGTTCGGGTATGTTGTAATCCACCTGCCTTGTTTTCTCCCCTGCCTGTCGGTCTGGTTGACTGAATCACCGGTCTGTGCTGTCAGTGCTGCTGAAGCAGCCAGAAGCAGGCAGAATGATATGATTGCTGGTTTCATGGCAGGAGTCCGGGTTTTACGGTGTAAAATTACCAAAAAATAAAGGACGTTGCACGCAACGTCCCTGTATTATTTTATTAACAAATCAGAGTCAGAAGATTACTTCACTTCCTCGAAATCGACATCTGTTACTTCATCGTTACCCGGTTTGCCCTTATCACTTCCGGGCTGTTCCGGACCCGGCTGGGGACCCGGCTGACCTGTGGCCTGTGCCGATTTATACATCTCTTCGGAAGCTGCCTGCCATACGCTGTTAAGCTCTGCCAGTGATTTGTCAATCGCATCGAGGTCCTGTGCCTTGTGGGCTTCCTTGAGCTGTGCAAGCGCACTCTCTATGGCAGATTTCTTATCTGAGGGGATTTTATCTCCGAACTCCTTCAACTGCTTTTCGGTAGTGAATATCATACTGTCGGCATTGTTTATCTTTTCAGCTCTCTGCCGTGCCATTGTATCTGCTTCGGCATTGGCCTGGGCCTCTTCCCTCATTCTTTTTATTTCATCGTCGCTGAGTCCCGAAGAAGCCTCGATCCGTATTCTCTGTTCTTTTCCTGTGCCTCTGTCTTTAGCCGATACATGCAGGATACCATTGGCATCGATATCGAAGGTTACCTCGATCTGCGGGACCCCTCTTGGCGCCGGCGGAATGCCGTCGAGGTGAAATCTGCCTATTGTCTTGTTTCCAACGGCTATGGGACGTTCACCCTGTAGAACATGTATTTCTACGGAAGGCTGACTGTCGGCTGCTGTGGTGAACACCTCGGTCTTTTTGGTCGGAATTGTTGTATTGGCTTCAATCAATCTGGTCATTACTCCTCCCATAGTCTCAATGCCGAGAGACAAAGGTGTGATATCCAGAAGAAGCACATCCTTGACCTCTCCGGTAAGGACACCACCCTGAATGGCAGCACCTACGGCAACGACCTCATCGGGGTTAACACCTTTTGACGGCACCTTGCCGAAGAATTTCTCAACCAGCTGCTGTATGGCCGGAATACGCGTTGAACCGCCAACAAGGAGAACCTCGTCTATATCGGAAGTTTTCAGTCCTGAGTCGTTCAGGGCTTTCCTGCATGGTTCAATGCATGCCTGTATCAGTGAATCACACAGCTTTTCAAAATGTGCCCGCGTCAGAGTTTTAACAAGATGTTTCGGGATTCCATCGACAGGCATGATATACGGGAGATTTATTTCCGTGGATGTTGAGCTGGAGAGCTCTATCTTAGCTTTCTCGGCAGCCTCCTTCAGTCTCTGAAGAGCCATAGGGTCTTTCCTGAGGTCAATACCTTCCTCCTTAAGGAACTCTTCGGCAAGCCAGTCGATTATTTTATGGTCAAAGTCATCTCCACCGAGATGGGTGTCGCCATTGGTCGATTTAACCTCAAACACACCGTCACCCAGTTCAAGTATCGAAATATCAAAGGTGCCTCCCCCAAGGTCAAATACTGCGATCTTGAGATCCTGCGATTTCTTGTCAAGGCCGTAGGCAAGAGATGCAGCTGTAGGCTCATTAATGATCCTTCTTACATTGAGACCTGCTATTTCGCCTGCTTCCTTTGTAGCCTGGCGCTGGGAGTCACTGAAATATGCAGGTACGGTGATCACGGCATCTGTTACTTCCTGACCAAGATAATCCTCAGCGGTTTTCTTCATCTTCTGAAGTACCATGGCAGAGATCTCCTGCGGGGAATACATCCTGTTGTCGATCTTTACCCTCGGTGTGTTATTATCGCCTTTAACAACAGTATAAGTTACCCTTTTAATCTCCGTGTTTACCTTGTCGTATGTTTCACCCATGAATCTCTTGATAGAGTAAATCGTTTTTTTAGAATTGGTTATGGCCTGTCGTTTGGCAGGATCACCCACCTTTCTCTCACCATTCTCCACAAACGCAACAATTGATGGAGTGGTTCTTTTACCTTCACTGTTAGGAATGACCACAGGCTCATTACCTTCCATTACGGCAACGCATGAATTGGTTGTACCAAGATCTATTCCGATAATTTTTCCCATTTTGTGATATTTTATTATTTTGATGTAATTCTTTTTATTCGATTTTATGATGCAATGATTATGCCATTAAGGCTCGACAGTATGTTTATGCTAATATGGCACAGGCTGGCAACTTATATTTTCAATAAACGTGACAAAACGACAGTTGAGTGCGATGGCACACTGAAAAAAGACGGGTATATCTGTCACATATTTCCACAAATTCTTAGCTTTGTCCTCTGATTATTTACCCTGTTCATTATGTCGATACACAAAACAGTAAGAAAGGTTACCACTCATGTGCTGAATGAGATGAAGCTCAAGGGCGAAAAGATTGCCATGCTGACCGCTTACGATTATTCAGTAGCAAGAATTCTGGATGAATCAGAGATAGACGTATTGCTTGTAGGTGATTCTGCCTCGAATGTAATGGCAGGTTATGACACTACACTGCCTATTACTCTTGACAATATGATCTACCATGCTGCTTCGGTGATGAGGGCTGTAAAAAGAGCACTTGTGGTTGTTGATCTGCCATTTGGCACCTATCAGGGCAACTCAAAGGAAGCCCTGGTATCAGCTATCAGGATAATGAAAGAGACAGGCGCTCATGCCGTCAAGCTTGAAGGAGGGCATCAGATACTGGAATCGATAGAGCGTATCCTGTCTGCAGGTATACCGGTTATGGGGCACCTGGGACTGACTCCACAGTCGATCCATAAATTCGGAACATATGTGGTCAGGGCCAGGGAAGAGGAAGAAGCCAGGCGTCTTCTTGAAGATGCAAGACTGCTTGAAAAGACCGGCTGTTTTGCGCTTGTGCTGGAGAAAATACCGGCCAGGCTGGCTGAGGAGGTGACCTTAATGCTTAAAATACCCGTAATAGGTATAGGAGCAGGCAGCAAAACAGACGGGCAGGTGCTCGTTCTTCACGACATGCTGGGCATAACGCAGGAGTTCTCACCAAGGTTCCTGAGAAGGTATCATAACCTGTATGCCGAGATAAAAGGGGCAGTTCAGAGTTATGTCAATGACGTGAGATCGGGAGAGTTTCCGAACGAAAAGGAACAGTATTAGCTTACCCCTGATGATCGAGGTATTATACGAGGATAATCATCTGATAGCTGTCAATAAAAGATCTTCGGATCTTTCGCAGGGCGACAGCAGCGGGGATACTCCTCTCGACGACCAGGTAAAAGATTATATATCTGAGAAATACGGTAAGCCGGGGAGAGCCTTCCTCGGTATTGCCCACAGACTCGACAGACCGGTTGGAGGTGTGATTCTTTACGCCCGCACTTCAAAGGCCCTGAAGAGACTTAATGAACTGTTTCAGAAAAGAGAGGTCAGAAAGATCTATGTTGCCATTGTAAGGGAGCGACCGCCGAAGGACGAAGATACTGTTGTTCATTTTCTGAAGAAGAATGAACAGCAAAATAAAAGCTATGCATACGACAAAGAGATTAAGGGATCAAAGAGAGCCAGCCTGACATACCGTATTGCCGGCAGATCTGATAAGTATTATTTGCTTGAGATAGAGCTGCATTCAGGCAGGCATCATCAGATAAGGGCTCAGCTTTCCAGAATCGGGTGCCCTGTAAAAGGCGATCTGAAGTATGGTTATCCAAGATCCAATGATGATGGTTCCATAAGCCTGTTTGCCAGAATGCTGGAATTCACTCACCCCGTCAGGCAAACAAAACTTACAATAAGGGCCCCTCTGCCCGGCAGTGATGTGTGGAAGCTGTTCGGATCTAATCCGGAAATTATCTGGTAGATACAGTTAAAATGAGGTTAATAAGAGTTAACGAAAAGTTAAAAACAGAACTGGTAAGAGGGTAAAAATTTAATTTTGCCGCATGAACAAGAAGAAATTTATCGGCCTGATAATAATGATGATGGTATCCCTTACCGGAATCATATGGGTGCAAATAGTCTGGATCAGGAGTGCACTTGAGATCAGGAATGAGAATTTCAGCAATTCTGTAATGGCGAGTCTTAACAATGCGGCGGAAGCGATAGAGTCCTCCAGAAAAATCAATTTCTTCAATGAGTTCATGCTCACCGATCTTTTCTCCATATCGAATAATCCTCAGTCCGATATGCCCGGATATGTAAGTGTTGAGAGCTACTCTTCACAGATCGTTACTCCAGACACAATAATATCCTCCGATTCTGTCTCTTTTATTGTGGCATCTGCCGGCAAGCCTGGTGAGATTAAAATAGCAGGCCGCGGGGAGAGTGCCGGGAATGACCCTAAGGCAGTGTATATCAGGCAGAACGAATTTCTTGAATGGTTAAAAAGGAGGGCAAGTGAGTTCCAGACCATGAGCGAACAGATGATTGCTGAAGTCTTTCAATGGGAAAAAACACTGGAGCTTGATAACAGGGAGATAGACTTTGCAATAAGACAATCGCTCACTTATTCCGGGATAAATGCCCCTTTCGAATATGCAGTAATAAAGGATGGGGTGGTTCAGGAGGGGTCCTTTACACGATCGGGGAAAGGCGATTTTCTGAAAAGCAATTATATAGTCCGGCTCTTCCCGGATAATATTATAAGGCAGGACCTTCTTCTTTCAGTTGTTTTTCCGGGGCGGACAAATTACATCCTGGGATCAATGTCGTGGCTTCTGGGTGGGTCGCTCCTGTTTTCATTCATCATTCTTGCGACATTCGGTTTAAGTCTCTTCTTTATAATAAGGCAGAAAAAAATATCAGATATTAAATCCGATTTCATCAACAATATCACACATGAATTTAAAACACCTATCGCAACCATCCAGCTTGCCGCCGATACTATAGTAAACCCCAAGGTTATTGGCGATGAATACAGCATAAGACATTTCATCAGCATGATCAGGAAGGAGAACACCAGAATGAACAAGAAGGTGGAAACTATCCTGCAGATTGCATCTCTCGACAAGAAGGAGATAGAATTCAGATTTGACAATATATCACTTCACACAATAATTGAACGAGTTGCCGATACGGTAGAGATACAGGTTCAGCAGAAAAACGGCAGAATAAAGCTTAACCTTAGTGCCGGGCAGCCTGTTCTTTGGGGAGATCCTGATCATCTTACAAACCTTGTAAATAATTTACTGGATAACGCGATTAAATATTCGCCAGAGTCACCCGATATCAAGGTAGAAACAAAAAACAACAGCAACGGCATAATCCTGTCGGTTGAGGACAGGGGAATAGGCATGTCTAAAAGTGTTCAGAGCAAGATATTTGAACGATTCTACCGTCAGACCTCCGGAGAAGTTCATGATGTCAAGGGGTTTGGTCTTGGATTGAACTACGTCAGGGCAATAATTGATGCCCATAAAGGCACGATAAGTGTCTCAAGCGAGCCAGGTAAAGGAAGCCGTTTTGAGATTTTCCTGCCCTTTAACTCTGAAAACCAGTAATAATATGAAACCCGTAAAAATTTTCCTGGTCGAGGATGATCTTAGCTTTGGATCGGTCCTGAAATCCTACCTTGAACTAAATGATTTCAGCGTAGACTGGGTTGACGACGGTAAATATGCGGTCGATCACTTCAGGAAAGGTGCTTTCGATATCTGTATCCTAGATGTTATGCTGCCGCATGTTGACGGATTCACGATTGCGGGAGAGATAAGGGCCATCAACAGTGTGGTTCCGATTATTTTCCTTACGGCCCGAAAGCTTAAGGATGATGTGCTTAAAGGTTATGGAGCAGGAGGTGATGATTATATTACCAAACCTTTTGATACAGATATCCTTCTGGCAAAAATACGCGCCATACTGTCAAGAAGAGAGCTGCAAAAAGGTACTCGCGACATATTTGAGATAGGCCATTTCATTTTCAATGCGCGGCTCCGGACCCTGGCAAAGGGTGATGATGAGAAGAAGCTGTCTCCAAAGGAGGCTCAGCTACTCGAATTGCTCGCCGTCAACCCTAATGCCCTGATAAGTAGAGAGATGGCTCTTAAGAAAATATGGGGGTCGGATGATTACTTTACTGCCAGAAGCATGGATGTATATATCACTAAGCTGCGTAAGATTCTCTCAGACGATCCCAGACTAAATATTAAAAACATTCATGGAGCCGGCTTTCAGCTGATAGTTAAGGAGTAAATGTTGTTAACAACTTGAATGCTTTGTTAATCCGTTTATAAGATTATACTTGTCTGTTAATCCTGTTTTTCTATTTTTGTCGAAAACTTGAATTGTGATACTACGGGTATTCAGAATATTACAGATAATTATTCTTGCTTTACTGGTTTCATGTCGTGCCGCCAGACCTCCGGCATCTGCAACTTATACCAGCGGCTCAGCCGAGGCTTATCTCAGCAGGTATAAGGATATAGCAATAAGTGAGATGAGGAGAACCGGAGTTCCTGCAAGCATTAAGCTGGCACAGGGGATCATAGAATCAAATTATGGTCGCAGTACTCTTGCCAGGGAAGCAAACAACCATTTCGGCATAAAGTGCCACAACGACTGGAGAGGGCCTACCATAAGGCATAATGACGATAAAAGGAATGAGTGCTTCAGGAGATACCGCACACCGGAGGAATCATTTTATGATCACTCTGATTTTCTTAAAAGAGGTTCCCGCTACAGTTTCCTTTTCCATCTTGATCCGACAGACTACCGGGGATGGGCCAGTGGCCTTAAGAAAGCAGGTTATGCAACAAATCCCCATTACGACAATATGCTTATCAGGAAGATAGAAGAGCTTAACCTTCATCAGTATGATCTGGGGTATGCTGTGGCATCCTCCGATGTCGGGATAAAAGCAACTTCAACGCTGGCTAAAGCACCTCAAAAGGTTCCTGAGAAGTCCGGGAAAGCTTCCTCTGCCGGTAGTTCAAATACCGGATCTGCCGATATACCGGTAAGCAGTACAACTTTTACTGTCACTGCCCGTGCACAGAGGGTAATGGAAAACAACAGGCTGCAATATGTTATTGTAAGAGACGGTGATACTTTTGAGAGTCTCGCGCTGGAATTCCAGCTTCTCAGGCATGAGCTCATTCGTTTCAACGAATTGAGTGAAGGATCGGCACTGATACCGGGACAGATACTCTATCTGCAGCCAAAGCGGACCAGGGCTGAGCAGGGGAAAGATTATCACCTTGTTGAGCAGGGAGAGACCATGCACTCTGTATCGCAGAAATATGGTATAAGGCTGAAGAGCCTTTATGATATGAACAGATTAGATGCTGGCGCGGAGCCTTCCTCAGGACAGAGGTTATGGTTAAGGACGGTTAAGCCTCTCAGCTGATACTTGTGGTGTAGTCATTTATCTTACAACCCCTCAGGAAATCCTTTGTATTCATAATTTTTCTTCCCTCAGGCTGAAGGTTCAGGATACTCACAAACCCTTGGTGGCAGGCTATCTTAAGGTACTCTTTCCCGTCAGTAATCACCTGGCCGTGTTCCAGTGTATGTTCTTTCACTTCCGGGAATGACTCAAGAACCTTGATAATCCTTTCAGCAGATCTGCTTCTGAGGGTGAATCTTGCACCAGGATGAGGTGCGAGTCCTCTTACAAGGTTGTGTATGCTTACAGCATCTTTATGCCAGTCGATTATACAATCAGAAGGATATATTTTTGGCGCCGGTTTCAGGATCTCTCCCGGCAGGATGAAATCGGACTGGTGCCGCGGGGTTATGCGGTTATCAACCAAGGCAGTAATTGTGCTGATAATAAGCCTTGCGCCATGCTTCATTAGTCTGTCCTGAAGATCACCGGCGTTGTCGAAGGGAAAGATCTGCACCTCCTCTCTCATGAGGATTTTTCCTGTATCGATCTTATCATCTATCAGGAAGGTTGTTACTCCTGTAATACTTTCCCCGTTGATCAGTGCATGATTCACCGGTGCTGCACCCCTGTAATGTGGCAGGAGAGAGGCGTGAAGGTTGATGGTCCCCATTTCCGGAATGGACCACACCACCCCGGGAAGCATCCTGAAGGCCACAACAACGAAAATATCCGGTTCGAGTTTTTCCAGAGCGGCAATAAAATCAGGATTTTTCAGGTTCTCCGGCTGAAAAAGTTTCAGCATATTTGACTGTGCAAACTTCTTAACAGGTGATATTCCCATTTTCCTTCCCCTGCCGGCAGGCCTGTCGGGTGAGGTAACGACGCCTGCAATGTTAAACCCATTCATCAGCAGCGATCCCAGTGGGGCGACTGCAAACTCCGGGGTCCCCATATATACAATTCTCAGGTTTTTCATTGATTGCCGGGCCTGCAATACAAAGATACTCAAAAATCAATCCTTGACAATATGTTTGTAGCAGGTAAGATTGTGTCCCATCTTGTTGGCTTTGGTCTTAAGGTAGAATTCGTTATATGGGTTAGGCGGTATTTCAAGAGGTATTGTTTCGACTATTCTTATACCATACCCTTCCAGACCCGCTCTTTTAACCGGATTATTTGAGATAAGCTTCACATTTCCCAGTCCCAGGGATCTCATAATACTTGCTCCCACGCCATAATCCCTTTCATCCTCCCCGAATCCCAGCTTAACATTTGCCTGAACCGTGTCCATTCCCTCATCCTGGAGCTTGTATGCCTTGATCTTGTTCAGAAGGCCGATCCCTCTTCCTTCCTGGCTGAGGTATATCACAACACCTTTACCTTCGGCTTCGACCATCTGCATTGCCTTATGCAACTGAGGGCCGCAGTCGCATCTCATCGAGCCGAATATATCGCCGGTAAAGCAGGATGAATGCAATCTGACGAGTACCGGTTCGTCTTTCGACCAGTTTCCCTTTACTAGTGCGGCATGTTCAAGTCCGTTACTTGTCTGCCTGAATGGAATAAAGTCGAACTCCCCGTATTCGGTTGGCAATTTCACTTTGTCGCCTTTCTCAATTATTGAGTCTCGCTCGAGGGTATATCTTATCAG
>Ga0334882_1002559_pt1 | contig 18310 bp, 17 predicted proteins | sample GraSluR1_MG_5_FD_207226 | JGI IMG/M metagenome (GOLD analysis project Ga0334882, IMG submission 207226) | Sludge microbial communities from methane-producing bioreactor in Wageningen University, Netherlands - Granular Sludge_15_04-R1 | ecosystem: Engineered > Bioreactor > Anaerobic >...
AAAGAAAACCCTGGCGGTGAATCTGACCGCCCCGGCCTCGGAGCTGCCCAACGTGATCGGCGAAGTCTACGGAGAAATCGGAGCCTATCTGGGCCGCAAGGGCATCGAGATGACCGGCGCCCCCTACGTGCTCTACCGGAACATGGATATGGATGCCCTGGATCTGGAAATCGGCTTCCCCGCCGGAGGGAACGACCAGGGGGAAGGACGAATCAAACCGTCCCGGCTCCCCGCCGGCCGGGTGGTCACCGCCATCCATAAAGGCCCCTACAAGGAACTGGAAAAAACCTACGAAAAGGTGATGGCCTACATCGCCGCGGAGGGGGTGAAAACCACCGAGTGGATGTATGAAAGCTACCTCAACTCTCCCATGGATACCGCCGAGGAAGAACTGCTCACGGAACTGTTCTTTCCCCTGGCGGAATAACGGAAGAGCCCGGCAGAAGAAAGGAGGAGTAGTGATGATAACTGTGGCGGAATTCGAGCCCTTCGAAGCAAAGCACTGTGAAACGGCGGCTACAAAGAGCCTTCTGCAGCATCAGGGGATAGACATGAGCGAACCCATGATGCTGGGCCTGGGCCAGGGGTTCGGGTTCATCTACTGGAAGATGAGTTTCATGAATCTTCCCTTCATCGGCGGCCGGGCCAAGCCCTTTGAGCTGACCCGGGTGCTCTGCGCCAACCTGGGGTTGGAGCTGGACGAGAGGGAAACATCTTCGGTAAAAAAGGCCTGGCTCAATCTCTCTGAACCCCTGAACGGGGGAGAACCGGTGGGGCTTCAGCTTGACTGCTATCATCTTGAGCACTTCAACCACAGTTTTCACTTTGCCGGGCACTTTGTCTCCATTTCTGGGTACGACGCTCACCATGTTCATGTCTTCGATACCGGAAACTGTTACAAAGTTTCCCGGGATAACCTTGAGAAGGCAAGATTTGAAAAAGGCTCCATGGCGGCAAAAGCCCGTTCCTATACCATAAGGAAAGGCGGCAGCATCACCCCGATTAAATCCATTATTCCCAAAGCGATCCATGAAATAGCCCGGGGATTTCTTAATCCTCCGCTGAAATGCTTTGGCTGCGACGGAATCCAGAAACTGGGACGTGAGATGGTGAACTGGCTCGAAAATACCCCCGATCCCCCCAAAGATCTTTACGATCAGGCAGAGCTGATGGAGAACGGCGGTACCGGGGGAGCCATATTCAGGAATTTCTTCAGGGATTTTCTCTATGAAAGTCTAGAATATTTTCCCGGCGACACAAGGATAATCCGGTCTGCCGATCTTTATGCCCGGGCCGCCGACAACTGGACGGAAACGGCCCGTCTCATTAAACAGGCCGCGGCCAGCGGAGAAAAGGCTCGGTTACTCGAGGCTTCCCGGATCTGCCTTCAGACAGCTTTGATAGAGAAGGAAGCCATGGAAATACTCATAGGAGTTTAAACATCGAGAGCCGCAACGGCGTTCCCGAGGTATTGAGGAAGTTTCCTGCACAGGCCTCCGGACAAGGGGACGGGCCCTTCGCCCGCTGGAAGACTAGGAGAGCCGGCGGGTGACCCGGGGCATCCCCTTGCTTCCCTGGCTTCTGCTGCGGCTGTAGATGAAACTCAGGAGGAATCCCAGCCCCAGGCCCGCCAGGCCGAAGAGGGTGGGGATTCCTTCCCCCTCCAGCCCCAGGAGCCTCCGGGAGGCCATGAATCCCGCCATGAAAAGCAGGAGGGGAACGATCATCACCAGGAAGGCGGAAAACACCGTCTGCCCGCTGGGCAGGTGGACCTCCACCGTATCTCCCAGTTCCACCGAGATCCCTTCGTCCACCAGGGCTTCATAGGTCCGCTCCTGGACGCTGCAGAATCCCTTCCCCGCACAGGTTTTACATCCCGCCGCGTCGCCGCAGGCCAGGACCGCTCTATTTCCCTGAAGGGTTTTCACCTTCGCTATCTCTGTCATCGGGTACCTCCTCACAGGGGACCTTGATCCGCTCCACCGCGGTGGTCTTACCCTGATCATCAATATCAAAGAGAACCCCCTGCAGTTCCAGGCCGTCCCAGCACTCCCGGGACCGCTCGGGAATCTGCAGAAGAAATTTGTCGATTTCGATTTTCGGATCCAGGCCTCCCACGGAGATCTGGCTTCCGGTACGGCCGGTATCGCAGATGATCCCCGTCCCCCGGGGCATGATCATCTCGTCGGCGCTCTGAACCTTGGAATGACTTCCCGCCACGGCAGAGACCATCCCGTCGGCATGGTGAAACATGGTGTACTTCTCCGCCGTGGTGGCGGCGTGGAACTCCAACACAATCACAGGGGTCTCGGTCTTCAGGCGTTCCACAATTTCGGGAAGAAAGGTGAAAGGGTTGCTCAGATGAACCCGGGTGAACCCCGACTGGCCCAGCAGGGTGATCACCCCGATCTTTTTATCCCCCACGGTGTAGACCCGCCATCCCCGGCCGGGGTTTCCCGGGGGATAGTTGGCCGGGCGCAGCATGTAGGGCGCCTTGGCGATGTGGGAGACAATATCCTTCTTGTAATAGACCTTCTCACCCCCGGTGATCACATCGATCCCCAGTTTATGAAGGTAAATGGCGTGATTTTTGCCGATTCCAAACCCGCCGGTGGTTCCCTCGCCGTTGGCGATGACAAAATCGATCTCTTTTTCTTTCTTCAGATCCGGAAGCAGTTTCTTGACGCAGAAAACCCCCGCCTTTCCTACAATCTCTCCGAGGAAGAGAACCCTGACACTCAATCGGAACCTCCGGATAGCCGCCCGGGGGCGGATGTGGACGCCCAGGAAAAACCAGGGCGCCCCGGAGGTAAGATAATACATTTTCGCCCGATCGCCAAGGCGGTGGAGGGAGGGACGGCCATTCCTGCCGGGAAGGGGCCGCAATCCAGATAAAACCAGGATTCTCACCAGAAGGAAGAATTTCAGGACACCGGAGAGGCGAATTTGTTATAATAAACCCATGAAACGATGGTATCGGCTTCTCATCGCCTCCCTCCTCATGTTGCCGGCGGCCCTCCCTGCAGCCCCCGTGGTGGGGGTCCTGCCCTTCGAGGCCCGGGGAGACAGCCTCACCCGGCTCTTCGGCATCAGTGAAGAACTCACCGCCCTGGCCCTGACCGAGACCACCCTGGCGGATCTGAAGGGGCTGTCCTTTCTGACCCTGGTGGACCGGACCCGGATGGAAGAAGTGATCAAGGAACAGACCCTGGCCCTGTCGGGACTGATATCCGAGGAAAGCGCCGTGGAGGCGGGAGAACTTTTAGGAGCCACCCATCTTCTCTCGGCGGCCCTCATTTTTACCGGGCCCGTGGCCACCTTCAGCGCCCGGATCACCGACGCCGAAACGGGAATTCTCGCCGCCGCGGTGAGCCTCACGGGCCCGGCGGAAAACATCTTCACCCTCCAGGAGGAAGGGGTGGAGAAGCTGGTGCTGGAGTGGGACATCCCCCTGTCCCGGAAGGAACGGGAAGCTTTGGCGGCCCGGGACGCCGTAACCCTGGAGGGGCTGGACCGGCTCGGCCGGGCCCTGGATGCCCGGAACCGGGGCGATTTCGAGGAGGCCCTGACCTACCTGACCGAAGCGGTCACCCTGAACCCCGATTTCACCCTGGCCCGGGAAGTGAAACAAGAAGTAGAGCAGCGTTTTACCTCTTTTCTGGAGTTCCGGGCCACGGGACTGCCGGAGGAGCTGACGGGGCTGATCAAGGCCCTTCCCCGGCGGGATCCCGGGGCGGCCCAAGAGTTTCTCAAACGGTACTGGGCGCTGATGCAGCCCCTGACCATGGGGGTCTCCTACTACGGGGCCTGGTCTGCCATGCCCGCCTCCGCCAGGCCCGGCTTCTTCGAAGCCGGGATCAAATCGTCCTGGGCCATGCTGGGGTTGACCCGGGCGCCGGAAGACATGGAGGAGGTGACCCGGGAGCTGGGGCGCCGGCTCTTCACCGCCCGGGGGCTGCTGGAGCTGCTGATCGAGCAGAACCTGCCCCTGCAGGGCTACAACGACTTCATGCACCCCCTGGAAGGGGCCCTGGGAGCCTTCCTGACCGCCTTCTCCGCCCTCTCGGGCAGCCCAAACTGGCAGTTTCCCCCTATGATCGGTCCGGAAGGGGACATCACCCTCCCCTCCTCCGGGTATCCCGCCCTGCTGCTGCGATACGGCGATCTTTTCCTGAAGAATTTCCCCTATTCCGCCTATTCAGCGGCGGTGACACCTGTCATGCAAACCCTTCTTGAAATACAATCGGGTGATTGACAAATTTCATGCGAATCGCTATATTATCCCTGCGCCCAGGTGGTGAAATTGGTAGACACGCTAGGTTCAGGGTCTAGTGGCCTTACGGTCGTGCTGGTTCAAGTCCAGTTCTGGGCACTAAAAAGGACAGATTCCTTCATGGGATCTGTCCTTTTTTATTGCACGGGAAAGAACTGGACTTGAACCGGAGCGAACGCCGACCAACGGGAGGATGAGCCGCCAAGGATGGCGGCGGCAGTGAGCGGAGGCGGCCCGAAAGCCTGAGGCACGATGCCGAAGGCTGGAGGGCAAGGTCCAGTTCTGGGCACAATAAACCCTTATGGGGTAAGAGATTAAGCGACATCTTCGGATGTCGCTTTTTTTTGCTTTTGCCAATTTTGCCGGACTGACGCCAGTATTGACGCCAATTGAAATGTTTTTGCCCCCCCGGGAAGCGCCACAGGTACCGCCAATTGGGAAGTATTGGGGGTGGGGAATGTGGAAAAGTTGCTATATTAAAAACTTATTGAAGTAACGCTTCCAAAAGCTGGTCATAACGGCCATTGCGCTTCATCATACTCAATTGTTCATTGATGCCATTTACGAGAAAGCTATAACTTTTGTGCAAGTAAAGATGCATTGTTCGAACACTAAGGGGTTTTTCAATTATTTCAATAGTTTGAATATCTTTACTGGCTATGTATTGTTGTGCTCTGAAATTTGAGTAGAGTATAACTTCAACTCGATTGGCAAGCAGGAGATTGAACAGTACATCAGGTGAGTTCGCTATAGATATTTTTGGCCCAAAACCAAGGTATTCTTCATATATTTTCCAGCCATTCAAGTATCCGACACGATAAGGAGTTAAATCGCTCCAGGAATCAATGATAATCGGCGAATCTTTCAACTTAAGGGCTACGAAGGAAAAGTAGGATAACGGCTCATCAACTATCACCAAATCAAGATATGTTTCCGATAATCCTCTGATTCTGGCAAATTCTCCGGCATTGTGTCCTTCATTTACCCAGGTTAGTGATCGTTCAGAAGGGTAATGATTGATTGTCAAATCATAACCCAGATTGTTCATAATTTCATGAAGAAGAATGTCGTAAAACCCTTCAGATGTATCTGTGGAATAGGGAGGGGTGTCCGCTGTGTTAAAGGAAATTGTTTCGGAAAAGGAGAATACTGAGACTGCTAGGAAGAATACTTTGAACATAATTTTCATTGCTCATACCCCTATATAATATTCTATATGTATGACTGAAAAAGTCAATTTTTTTATTGATTTTAGTTGCTAACACAGGAGTAGCTGTATTAGCATAATGTGAGGTGAGATATATATATGTCCATCTATTTATGGGAGGCACGGTGTCACGTACTTTTTTAACCGCAGTTTTTCTGTTTATTCTTACATCCAATTTGGCAGGAAATGAAGTAATTCAAATTCCGATGATTACCTACCATACCCATGCTCCTTTCATTCTGGAAGAGGGAGGAGGATTAACCTACGATTTAGCCGAATATCTCAACATTAAAATGAAGGGAAACTTCGTTTTTGATGTACAACCCATGTCCAGACCTGAGGTGGATGAACTAATCAAGTCGAGCATCCCCGTTGTTGTGCCCTGGGTGAACCCAGCATGGTTCAACGATGGCGATGAAACGATCTATACTTGGACAGAAGGATATATCTTGCGTGACGGGTTTGCTTTTATATCAAGGGCAGACTCTAAACTATACTTTACCGGCCTTGAGAGCCTTACCAACCTGAGGTTTGGGGGAATCCGAGGTCATAATTATTTCTTCGATGAATTGATAGAATGTGGTCTTGCTGCACGCTATGATGCAGATAATCATTATAACAACTTTATGAGGCTAATCGCCGGGTATATTGATTTTTGCCTCACGCCTCTGTCCAGCGCCAGGTACCTGATCAAGCAAAATAAACTGGAAGATAAACTCTTTCTTTCATATGACACAAGCAGGGATTATACCAGGAAAATTATGATGTCTCTTGATATTGCTAATTTAAGCAAACAATTAGATTCGGTGATACTTGAAATGGATTCAGACCCTCTTTGGCAATCTTATTTGGAAGAGTATATGGATATGAAGAACTACATATGGGTTCAATAAAATACAAGACCCTCGAACATCTATACCTGGTTAGGATATTACCATTACTTGTATTCAGTGCTGTTGTCCTTTTTGGAATTTTCCAGGTTATACAGATAAATGAAGAATATGATGATCTAGAGTCTAAGCTTGAAAGCCAGAGTACAAGAATCCAGTTTGACTTTGAAACCCCCCTCTGGAATGTCGATTATCGCCGTGTTTCTGAATTGATACATTTAATACTGGCCGACGAAGATGTGGTCGGAATAAACCTGTATACTGAGAAGAAAGTATTAATCGAATCCTCTGGTTTTGCCGCAGATTTAACCTATACCGAAATCGAAGAATTATTAAATGAGTTTTCTCAGAGTAAAAAGGGATATCAGATGCTCTTCGATCATATTCTGTATAACTTTACGAAGGACGAACGCCTTGTTTCCCTTTTTGGTAAGATTACACCGATTTATTATAAGACAGACGGACAATCACTGGAAATTGGCCATGTTATACTCCTCCTGTCAGATGCATCGATTTTCTTAAAAATTAGAAGAATTTTTTTTCAGTTTACCATTATTATCGTTCTTATATTTTCATTGCTTTCTATGAGTCTAATTCTGGCTTATAAACGCATCATTTCAGAACCCCTTAATCAGCTTTCAAGGGTTATAACCAAGGCGTCTTCAGTTTTGATTAAAACCAGTTTTGGGAACAAAGAATATTCCAGTGAAATCGAGCATATCAGAATTGTATTTGAAGAACTCTGGGCGCAACAAACGCACCTGACGGAGGAGCTGGAAAACAGTCAAAAACACTATCAGTCATTACTTGAGACTCTGCCCATTGGAATTGTGCTGAACGAACTTGATGGCCGTTTCGTTGAGCAGAATAGGTCTTTCTTGAACACGGTAGGCTATGATGAATCTGATTTAGAAGAGCTGACTTACTGGGCATTAGTATCGGAGGAAGACGTCGAAGACGAAAAGTTGAAATTGAAAGAAATAGTGGAAGGGGCTGAAATCAATAGATACGACCGAGAGTTTTTACAAAAAACAGGGGATGTAATACCTGTTTCATTACATCGAAAAATAATTCTCAACAAAGATAAGAATCTCATTTTATCGTGCGTTGTTGATAACACAGAGAGAGTCAAAATATTAAACGAACTTCAGAGGAGTCAGCAATTCCTCACAAAAGCAGCATCCCTGGCTTCTGTGGGGGGATGGGAACATCAGATCGCAGGAAATTCCTGGTTCTGGACAGATGAAGTTTTTAGTATTTTTGAAGCTGAAAAAAAGGAGGATCTAAACATTGAGGCGGTTCTTATCAGCTTGGAAGGCGATTTTGGAGACACACTGAGGGATAAACTTTCGGGTGCCATCAAAGAGACTATGCCATTTGAAGTTGATGGGGAGATAACAACCTTCCGGGGAAACAGGCGTTGGGTAGTTATTAAAGGTGAATCAACACGAAATTTTGAAGGCTTAGTTTCAGTGGTTGGCACTATTCAAGACGTAACCGAAAGAAAAAAAATGGAGATAGAAGCATTGACCATTCAAGAACAGCTGAATCATAAAAGCAAGATTGATATGCTGGGGCATCTGGCAGGAGGAGTGGCACACGACTTCAATAACTCTCTCGGTGGCATCATAAATGCTGTGCAATTAATCCAGACAAAGGAAAGGCACACTGCAGAAATTTCCAAACTGTTGGAAATAGTCTTAAGGGCTGCCAATAATGCGGCCATATTGTCCCGCAAAATGCTCACGTTTTATAGAAAAGAAAACTATAGCTTGCGGCGGATTAACCTTTCGCAACTTGTCGATGAACTACTGGCGTTTTTAGATACGATGATAGACAAAAAAACAAGGGTAATATTTCATAATAGCGGAGAGAATCTATTCATTAAGGCGGATTACGCCACACTGCAAAATACTATTCTAAATGTTTGCATTAATGCAGGCCACTCGATGCCTAAAGGCGGTGTGATAAATATCTGGATAAAAAAGATCTATTGCCCGAAAGGTTATTGTGAAAACAGTAGTTTTCAACTGAAATCAGGGAATTATGCACAGCTTATCGTCAGTGATACGGGCATAGGCATGACTCCTGAGGTGCAGAAGCAGGCGTTTATTCCTTTTTTTACCACAAAAGAAAAAGGACTCGGTACCGGTTTGGGGTTGGCATCGGCCTATAGAACAATAAGTGAGGTGGGAGGAGAGATATTGATTGAAAGTACCTACGGCAAGGGGACAGATGTCATAATTAAAATTCCTTTGGCGGAAGATGGAAACTTGATGAAAGAAAATGAGTCAACATTAATTTATGGAACAGGTACTATTCTATTTGTGGATGATAATAGTGTTAACAGGGAAGTAGGTTCAAGCATGTTGGATACGCTGGGATATGAGGTTGAAGTAGCCGAAAACGGCTTTGAAGCCTTGGAAATTTTTAGGAGTAAAACAGAAAAAATTGATTTAGTCATTATGGATATGATCATGCCAGTTATGGATGGAGAAGAAGCCTTTTATGAGATGAAAAAAATAAAAACAAGTTGTCCGATCATAATTTGCACAGGATATTCGGATGATGATAAAATAGAAAAAATGATGAGGAGCGGTTTAAGTGGGATTCTCATGAAGCCGTATGGTGTTGAAGAAATAAGTCAACTAATAGAAAACACCCTTAAAATGACAAAGTGAGACTTTGATTCGTTTAAAAAATGATGATTGTGTATTGGTTTAATAGTCTCGCAATTTAATTTAATCGGGATAGCATTCAATTACTACTCCGGAAAAATGGGTAGTGTAAACCCGTGGGTTATTTATTCTTATCTTCAACCACTTGAACGATAGTAATGATGATGTAATCCGGATAGCACAGGCACCTTCATGATTTTTTCCAGTCCATGGTAGCTTATACAATCTCTTTCTCCGGGATTCTTCCTACCCTACACATCCCCCCGCTCCCCAAAAGCATATTTAAGTACATGATGCTAAAAAACGGGAGTAGAACATGGGAAGACACAAACTGCCTTACAAAATAAAGAAGCCCAATCAACACCATAAGTACTGGAGGTACGTCCTCTCCACAGATCCTCACAGGTCTGAAATATCCACCTGTACCAGGGTGAAATATGAAGCAGAACGGATAGCCAAGGAAGCCTACCAGAAGGCCCTGGAGAAACAGGATAACGGCATCCTCTTCGGTGATTACGCCAAAGACTTCTTTACAGATAGATGTACCCTCACCGCCAGAAAAAGGGCCAGCAGCAGCGCTTACTCAGAGGATATGCAGAAGATTAAACGTAGCCAGCTTCAGAATTACCTTATGAAGGAGTATAAATCTACCCCTTTAACAGACATAACATCCCTCCATTTTGAAGACTGGAGACTTGCCCTACCCCTCTCCAACTCAACCAAGAACGGCATCACCATCGTCATGAAGCAGATATTAAACGAAGCCGTCAGAGTCGGAATCATCCCCCTCAACCCCCTCCAGAAGATGGAATCTTTGCAGAAGATAGATGAAAAGCCCCGTGATGCTCTGACCGTGGAGGAGATGAAAAAACTCTTCCCTGTCAAAATAGAAGATGCGGTTAAAATTTGGAAAGATCAGAAACTCCATACCCTCACCTTCCTCATGCTCTCTTCCGGCATGCGATCCGGAGAAATCAGGGCCCTCACATGGGCAGATGTGATTTGGGAGGATAAGGGGATTCTAATCACCAAGGCGATTAAAAACTCCGGCAAGATTGGAACCGTTAAGGAGCAGAAGGATAAATTTGTCCGCGTCCCAGAAAGAGCCATTGAGTACCTCAAAGCCTGGAAGGAGAAATCCAAAGCAACAGGAGATAATGACCTGATTTTTTATGGAAGATCTGTGAATAACACCATGCAGAGGGGAACCGTATCCAAGCGCTTCAAAGTTGCCCTTGAAAACGCCCAAATTACAGGAGATAAGAACCTGGTCCCCCACTCTCTCCGTCACACCTTCAATTCCTACATGCTTTCGATACTGCCTTCGGAGGTGGTTAGGAAGTTTACCGGTCACAGCTCGGAACAGATGACCCGGCATTACTACCATCCTCTTCTTAAGCAGGAGCTGAAGGCTACCGAGCAGTATCAGGATAAAATAGACAAGATTTGGGGAGAAAAGGAGGCTTAGAAAGCATATTTCATTACATCTGCAGGAGGTGTAATGGAATTAGTCATACCGGAGATTGCCGAATTGAAGGAAGAGATCAGGGAACTTAGAGGGCTGCTCACCGACGGGGTGAGGCTGGATCAGGAGTGGTACGACCTGGAATCAGCCTGCCGTTTGAAGGGGGTTAACAAAAACACCCTCTACGCCAAGCCGAAATATCAGCCCCGGTATGGAAAGGCTGATGCTCTGGTCTGTGGGAAGAAGCGATGGCACAGGGAGACGATAAGGCAGTGGCTTGGGCAGACCGATGAAGATATTCCGGAAGTTTACAGATAAATTTGACTTCGCCCATCCAGGTTAAAAGCATTGATAGAGGCAAGCAGCATGAGGAAGGGGCCGTTTCAGGGAGACTTGAAGCGGCCTTTTTCTTTTGTCCTGTCTCAATAGTTACGTTACTATTTCTGTTTTCATTTCCGGTCAAGGCAGGACTGATCAATTCATCCTACTCGTTTCTTTCCGAATTCATCTTCAATCTTTTCCGCTAAAAAGACTTTGAGAAGGGATTGGTAAGGGACGTCACGTTTGTTTGCCAGGATCTTTAAATCATCAATCAGGTCCTGAGGTAATCTGATAGAAATAGATTTTGTTGTGGGCTTCAGTTTAGGAAATCGGGCCGCCTGAGACTCACCCCAATCCAGATAGTCTGTTGAATCGTGTTCTTCCCAGAAATTACGTTCTTCCATTTCGTTTTTAAACTCAGGAAGTTCTTTTTTGTCTGTCTTCATATACTCTAACCTCCCTCTTCGTCATTTCTCTGGCAGAGATAACCCGGATTTTATCTGAACGAATAGTAAATGCAATGAAAAGCAGCCTGTCATGATTTGTTCTTCCCAAGGCATACAATCGCTCTTCATTTAGAGAGTGCTTCAAGTCACGTTTAACCACCAAGGGATGATTAAAGAAAACCTGCTCTGCTTCAGAATCAAAAACGTTATGCTTTTCAATGTTCTTGTAGTAATTATCTTCATCCCAATCGAATCCGACAATCCTGGAAAAATCCACCATAGCCACTCCGCATGTATACAATCATAATATACATTAAATTACCAATACCGTAAAGAGTAAACATATTAATATAACTATCTTAAACAGTATCCCGTGGGTTTAAAACCACAAAATTGTCCCGTTCTTAGGACTATTTTCCATTTCTCCCCGGCCACGGTATAGTTTTTCATAGAGAGAAATCGCAGGCCATTGGAGGGAAGAAAAGTTTGTTACCACAAATCTTGGATTCGCCCCTTTGGGGAGGTATTCAGCTTTGCCGACAATCCGGCGTGTTTTACTCCAGGTCTTTTTCGTTCGGTAGGAAATGTCAGTAAATCGCCGGGCGGGATGACCTGTCTGCCGGTACTCCCTTTCTGCATTATACATTTCGCCTTCAAGAGCCCTTTTCAAACGGTTATTTTTAGCCAGCCCAAGGACATAGAAGACATTGTTTTGCTCACAATATTTCATGATTGCTTCCCGGCAGAACCCGGAATCGGCCCGCAGGATGATCCGGGCTTTGGGGAAGCGGCTGCGAATGCGGGGGACTATAAAATCAAGCACTTCCGTTGTTCCGGTACTGGCATCAATATTTGATGGTCGTAAACGGGCAGCCAGTGGGAAGGCGCCGGCAAAGACATACAGAGGCAGATAACAATAGCTGTCATAGTAGCCGTGAAAAAACCGACCCTCCTGATGACCATGGAGCGGGTCATCAGTGGCATCAAAGTCAAGAATGATTTCATCGGGAGGGTCAGCAAAACTATCCAGAAAAATATCAACCAGGAGTTGTTCAATTTGACCATCGCTCCAGGATATTTTGCTGTAGCGATCTCCTTCGTCACCCAGCTCTTTTCCCAGTTCCAGACGGTTCAGGGTGCTTTTCCCTGAAAGAAAGTTCCCGTTGTCCTTTTCACAAAAAAGAGACAACAGAGGATCACTGCGCCACTGGTCGTGATCATTTAAATCTTCGTAGCCCTGACAGAGCCCATAGATCCTTTGAGACAAAAGCTGAAAGATCGTGTGCTCTATCATGGCGGGGTTACGCCGGTCCTGAAAACAGGAAGACAGGCGGCGTATGATGCCAAAGCGCTTTTCGATCTGATGAAGAAGAATAAGGCCTCCATCCGATGTTGCCACGTCAGCATCATGGGAGATTTCAATTTTTCGTTTTCCAAGGCCTTGCAGAATCAGCTGCTTGGGGGTACAATCTGTATTCATAAGAGGTTCTCCTTTATGCAAGTTATTTGTTTAGTCACTAACAACTTAGCATAAAAAGAGGCCTCTTTTTTATTTTATTTGTGAGAAATGCGGGCTAAAAGATGAGAAACACAGTCAAAAGGAAAATCGGTATTTTTGTATTGGAAAGACTGAAAACGGCATTGTAACCGTTCGTTTTACAATGAGAAAGGAAAATATCCGGATCTTCGGTGCAGGATTCTGGAGAACAGGGAGGAAACTGTATGAAAAAAAGCGGTAGATACACAGATGCCCCTAAAGAAATCAATGACGCTTTATTAAGTGCAACGAAAATTGAAGATTTTCTTCCACCCCCTGACCAACTTATTGCTAAGGAGGAAACCCAGAAAATTACAATTGCTCTTTCACAGCGAAGTATTGAATTCTTTAAAAGCGCAGCTGATGAAAACCACATTCCTTATCAGCAACTCATCCGAAAAGTACTTGATAATTACACTGAGCATTACGCGAAATGAACTGATGCCAGTATTGACGCCTTTATGATAACAACCTGTCAGTAAGTCTGGAAATTCCTATTTTGCCGAAATTGTCAGGATTAATCGGTCCTGGTAATAACCGGAAGGACTGTTTAGTCCCGAATCATAGGTAATGCGAAGCTCCTTATCAAGCCAGGTCGTACCGGAATCGGTAATTCCCGGCGAATCGGTGATTAACGAAACTCCGTTTACCCAGGAGGATACCGCACTGCCGCCGTAAGACAGATCATATTCTATAAAATCCGAAGTAGTCTCATGAAGCAGATACGGGCCGGAATGTCCCGAAGAATCGGCCGAAAAATTTTGGGATGTCAGGCTGACGATATAACCCAAAGACGCGTTGCTTCTTTCGTGAATGGTGGCGATAAGTTTTTCCGATACCGGGGTCAATAAATCCAGGGAAGAAATTCCCGGCTCCCGGTCCATAAAAACATCCATCAATTCGGCCATCCGAATACTCACGGACACAGAAACCGACTCCACCAGGACATGGGTTCCGGGAAGGGCCGGATCGCCCCGATAGAGACTCAGCACAAGAGTATCGTTATAAACGCCGGCGGGAGAAAACTGACCGGAACCAAAGGTAAAATAAAATGGAAAAGATACAATCTCTGGTCCGGCGGTGAAAGTGTCAAAATCCCCGGTGGTTATCACGTTATCCGCGGACAGACTGTCGGGAGGTGCTTTAACCACATTTGTATTGGGTGATGTGTCCTTATAGATTTGGTAATTGACAACCGAAGCCCCCTGATTCGCCAGTCGTGTGGTATAGTCCGGTGCCTGCCCCTTATCCAATACCAAAAACCAGGCAGAAACCGCATCCCCTTCGTGTTCAATCTGAACCTGCAGACTTTCCTCACTGCTCCATTCGTAGGTGGCATTGATAGAAATACTGCCCGGGGGAGCGTAGAGTCCAAAAATGTCTGCAGCCGCAGCGGACATACCCCCGGCTGCCCATAACAATATCAGAATTCCAGACAGACGGTTAATCATGGTCGTCCTCTTTTATATCCCCGGCAAAATAGTATCCAAAAGTATTTTCCGGAATTGTCAGAAATAATTTTCCGGTTTTTAAATTCAAAAGATTGATCTCCCAAATCCCGGGAAAAAGGTTGTAGATTTCAAAAGTTCCTTTCTCATCGGTAAAAAAATCAATCGGTTCAGAAGTATTCTCTTTTTCACCCGGGGCTCCCGAGAGAGATATTTCTCCCAGGGCATAAGAAAATGGCTCTCCCTTCCGATCTACCAGACGTCCTCCGGAATAGACGGAATTTTGCAGCTTTGCGGTTATCAGGGCACCGGAACGGAATCCGGGTTTGAATACATATTGAGATTCCGACAGATCCACTCCGGGTGGTAAATTCCGGACCTCAATCCGCACCGGAAAAGCTCTGTAGGCGGCAGGACCGGTTAAAACACCATGAGACTTCCCCGCCACCGCCGCCTGGGAATTCCCCGAAGGATTTACCAGTACCCCCTCCTCTTTTAAAGGTTCATCCGCCCGGACCAGAACGAAGCTGTCCCTGACAGCCCTGGTAAAACCCACCGTCTTTCCGGCGTAAACCAGGGCATTGCTTAATGACAGTTGACTGGTATTCAGGGTTTCTTCGGGAAAATCAAAAACAGTTACCACCCGGTGTCGAAAATCCAGCGCGGCCACAGGAAGGGTATAACCGGCACCTAGATTGTAGGTGCTCCTTTCTTCCGGATCAAAAGGAACCTGCAGGGAGGTGTTCAAGTCCAGACCCGTAGATCCTCCGGGAAATCGGTTCCAGTTAAAAAAGAACTTTTCGGCCCCCAAATCCTGCTGTACCATAAGAGTCTGGTTGTAATCGGGAAAGGCCGTAGAAAACGAGATGGTCCCTTCCATAACCGGCCCATCCGCCTCCGACCACTTGTAGGCCATATCAAAAGAAAGGGAACTGCCACCCCCCAGGCCCTTGCGAAACAAGGTTTTTGCCCGAAAAGTTTTATCCCTGTCATTCCCCAGGGAATACAGTACCGAGGGGGTAATGGAGAAACTTCCGGGAAAGGGCTTCATATAATAGGCAGAGAGGGATAAAGAATAAAGCCCGGCGTTCTCCGGATCCTCATCCTGGACCACCATATCATAATTGAAAGCCCCCCCGAACGAACCGGCTTCCGGTTTAAAGGGCCGGGAATACTGGTACTGGCCCAGCAGGATAAACTCCGTTGTCACCTCCGGAATCAGGGAAAAAGCCGCCTTAAGGCTCATGTTTCCCAGTCTTGTGGCACTGACGCCGCTGAACTCCACATACAGCTGACGGGTGCTCAAAGCCCCCAGTTCTTTAAGTTCAACCGTAAGGGAATCGGTAACGCCGGCCCGCAGGTAGGCGGCCAAAAGCGGCAGCCCGATTGTTCTGTCGGGAATTCCCGCCGCCAGCCCAAAATCAATTTCCCCGGTCCGTAAAAGCGACGCCGACAGAGGGAAGTAGACCGCTTCTTCCTTCTGTCCCTCCTCATTGGCAACAAGAATCCTTATCTTGTTGACTCCCTGAGCCAGGCCAAAATTTTCCAACCGGTAAAATCCCGCCGGGAGTTCCAGTTCTTTTACGATCTTTCCGTTTACTTCCACCTGCACCAGGGAGTCGGTTTGAAGAAAGAGGGTCTGTTCGCCCACGGGTTTCCGCTGGATTTCCGGCTTCATATCAAAGTTCCGTACCAGACTAAGCCCGGTAACAAGATTCACCCCGTCAATTCCATAAGTGGAATAGGAAAGGTCTCCCGCCTCTAAACGGCTGGATAACAGGGGGATATCTTTGATAACCCGGGCATGGTTCAAAACAAAGGGCGCTGTCCCGTTGGATACGGTCATATCCAGATCAAGGACCCAGGAGTGAAAATTCACTCCCCCGGCAAGATTCTCACTGATCAGAAAATCGGAATTTTCGTAGGAATATTTGGCAATCAGATTACTGTTAAGCCATCCGCTGAGCCCGGCCGGTTCCAAAACCGTACCGGAATAATCGGGAGCCCTTCCCCGTAACGAAATGGACTGCTCTTTTTTCATTTCGGGGGGAATCTCCATCCAGACATCCAGAGTTTTTTCCCGAAACTCCGTATCTAATCCGCATTGACGAAGATTCGAAAGGGATATCATTTCCCGATTCTGCCGATCTTCCCGTTCCTGCCCCCCCAGGCAATCCATGCCGTTTGTACTTAGTGTTTCCTCAATATATTCAAGAAGCTGTTCATAGGAAAGATAGGTCTCATTCTCTTCCACCAGCAAAAGGATCTCACCCTGATAGCTTCCCGAAAGAACAAAAGGAACCAGGATCGATTCACCGCCGAGTTGAGCGTCCTCTGATAAAAGAGGTAATGAAATAAAAAAACAAATAATAAGGAAAAAAAGAAGGGCCCTTGGGTACTTCAGGTCAAAACACGGGGTCGAAATCAAACTCGACCTCCCATGTCTCCGCGGCAAGCAGGGCAGCGGCTTCCCGGCTCAGGGTAACAACAAACCGGCGTTCATCTCCCGCCAGCAGATTCTCTCCCTCCACCCCCGGCAGCTCCGGAGCGGCCAGAGAAAGAATCCTCTCCCCCTTCAGGGAATTAAAATAAACCGCCAGGTTTTCCAGAAGCGTATGTCTGGAGCCTTTATTCTCCATGTTCAGGACCAGATTGTTTCCCCGAAGCTCATGGGAGGTCAGAACCACCTCCGGAGCGGCTCCGTGGGGAAGGATATAGATATTACCCATATAGCGGTAGGTCAGCCGGATTCCCGCCCCGTCGGTTCTTTCGTTGGGCTCAAATTCCACGGGAATCTGCTCGGCGATAATTCTAAAAGCAAGCTCCCTGGGGGGATCCGGGTCGCCGTTCCATTTGACCCGCACACTTCTTGATTCTCCCGCCTCCAGAACCATCCGGGAAGGATAAACCATGAATAATTCCGGAACAGGAACGTTGGTCTCGTTTCCTTCAGAATCGATCTCCCGGGTGGTTACGGAAACCCGTACGGCGATTTTTCCTTTCTCGGTGTTGACTATCCGAAAAAGCTGGTTGGCCCGGGGACCCGAAGGGGAATAGTTTGACGAAATGGGTTCAAAAGAAAAGGAAAACAGGCTCAAGGGAATGAAAAATAGAAATATTACAATCACCAGCCAACACTTCTTCATCTTCCTAACAGTATCGGTAAATTACCCGCTCCGGTAAGCCCGGAACGGGATAATTTAAGCGCTTATTTGGCCCTGATGGTGATTGTCAAAAGATCCGAATAGTACCCTGCAGGATAATCCGGCGCCTGGTCATAGGTAATATCCAAATTCCCCTCTTCTATCGTTGATACGGTGCTGTCCTCACCAAGCATGATACCGTCGGATGTGATAGCCGTGCCGTCATTCACTGTTCCGCCGGTACCGTTGGTGCTTCCATACGCCAGGGTATAGGGAATCTCATCTCCATCGGCATTAATCAATGAAGCATAGGTGGTGGCATTTGTGGACTGAACCCAAAGTTCCCAACCCGCGGAGCTGTTCGTAATTATCCCTATAGTAGCGATGGTCGCCGTCGTCGGAGCGGCTGCGCCCACCAGAGTCAAGTCATCCGAATTTGGGTCTGGTGTTACGGTTATTTCAAGAATTAAAGGGACCGAGCCTCCAATCGTCAGGGTATCACCGGTGGCCCCATAGATTATTCCAAAACCTGAAAGAAAAACAATCAGAATCAATATGGCTTTCTTATTCATACAATGACTCCTTATCATGGATTTTCATCCTTACTCACTGGCTTAATTTTAGTAATAATAAAAACAGATCGCAAATTTTTTTAAGCTTTATATAAAAAAAGGAGGCAGAATTGAATAAATTAGACTTTTCCTGACAAGCGGATGAGGTACCGCCAGTTGAAATCATTTGGGGTGTGGAATGTGAAGGAATTCCCATATCCAGGAACCAAATGAGAAGAACTAACAGACGGGCTGCTTACCGCCGGGGTGAGGCTTGATACAGTGTGGTACGATCTTAAAGCGACTTTTCCTTTTATCCCGATGATGGGACAAGTTTTACTGTTGTAGTTT
>Ga0334882_1002560_pt1 | contig 18307 bp, 16 predicted proteins | sample GraSluR1_MG_5_FD_207226 | JGI IMG/M metagenome (GOLD analysis project Ga0334882, IMG submission 207226) | Sludge microbial communities from methane-producing bioreactor in Wageningen University, Netherlands - Granular Sludge_15_04-R1 | ecosystem: Engineered > Bioreactor > Anaerobic >...
ATTTAGTTAAAGGAATAGTGGTGATGACAAAAGGTCAAAAAGGGTCTACTATTTCTAATGGAGAGTGTCTTTGGAAAGTCGGTGTCTTTCATAAAAAAGCCATTGATGCCACAGGAGCTGGAGATGCTTTTACTTCAGGATTTATTTCGGTTTTTATAAAGAATAAGAAAATTAATAATAAAGTAATTGAAGAGGCTATTCGAGTAGGAAACGCCAATGCTAGTTCTGTAGTTGAGCATATCGGCACTAAACCCGGTATTCTTTATAAGAAAGATCTTAAGCAATTAAGATTCAATCCTTCTAAACTTAAAATCCAAAAAATTATTTCTAAGAATAATAAATAAAATTATGGATAATAAATTAATTCAGCCTTTTTTAAAAAATAATAAAGCTATGTTATTAGCTTATGATCATGGTTTTGAAATTGGCCCAGAGGCTTTATTAGATAAAAGCATTGATCCAGAATATATTTTAAATTTAGCTGTTAAAGGGGGTTATACAGGAATTATTTTGCAAAAGGGAATAGCAGAAAAATATTACACTAAAACTGATTATCAGAGAAAAATTCCTTTAATATTAAAGATTAATGGGAAAACTAATATTTTTCCAAAGAAAGATCCTTTCTCTCCTCTTAATTGTTCTGTTGAATATGCTAAAGAATTAGGAGCAAAAGCAGTTGGTTATACTATTTATTTAGGGAATAACCAAGAAGAAAAAATGCTTGCTGAATTTGGTCAGATTCAAGAAAGGGCGCACCAGTTAAATATGGCAGCAATTGCCTGGACTTATTTAAGAGGCGCTGTTGTAGAGGATGAATATGATCCTAAATTAATAGCATATGCTGCCCGGGTTGGATTGGAATTAGGGGCTGATATGATAAAGATAAAATATCCTGGAGCAGAGGAAGCTTTCAGGAAAGTGGTTCAAGTAGCTGGAAAGACAAAAGTGGTTTTATCTGGAGGGCCAAAGATAGAAGATAATAAATTTTTAGAAACAGTAGAATCAGTCATTAGAGCAGGAGCCACTGGTGTTGCTGTGGGCCGCAATGTTTTTCAACACGAAGATCCTTTATTAATGACAGAGAAAGTTAAAAAAATAATATTTAATAGTTAAAATTATTTTTGGAGGGTTGGCAGAATGGCATTGCGCCGCTCTCGAAAAGCGGTGGGCGAAAGCCCTTAGAGGTTCGAATCCTCTACCCTCCGCGACGAATTTTTATTAAGATAATTTAAGATATGGAAAAAAGTTTTTACATTACAACTACATTGCCTTATGTTAATGCCGACCCTCATCTTGGCCATGCTTTAGAATTTGTTCGAGCTGATGTTGTTGCAAGGTATAAAAAGATGCTTGGTTTTGATGTGTTTTTTAATACTGGGACTGATGAACATGGTCAAAAAATATGGAATGCAGCAATAAAAGAAAATATAAGGATTGAGGATTATATAGAAAAAAATGCTCAAAAATTCAAAGACTTATTAAAAGAACTTGATATTGTTAAAGATATTCATTTTATTCGTACAACTGAACCTCATCATATAGCAGGAGCTCAAAAACTTTGGGAAATTGTTTCCAAAAACGGATTTATTTATAAATCAAATTATAAAGCTAAATATTGTGTTGGTTGTGAACTTGAAAAGACTGATTCAGAATTAATTAATAACAAATGCCCTGATCATCCAAATTTAGATATTGTTGAAATTAGTGAGGAGAATTATTTTTTTAAATTTTCTGCTTTTCAAAAAAAATTAGAAGATTTTTATCATTCTCGACCCGATTTTGTTTTACCAGAATCAAGGATGAATGAAATCAAGTCTTTTGTTTCTAAGGGTTTACGTGATTTTTCTGTCTCTCGTCTTAAGAAAAAAATGCCTTGGGGAGTACCAGTGCCAGGTGATGAAGACCATGTAATGTATGTTTGGTTTGATGCTTTAGCGAATTATATTACTACTCTTGGTTGGCCAGAAGATATGACTCAATTTAATAAATTTTGGACAAATGGTATGCCAACTCAGTATTGTGGACAAGATAATTTAAGACAACAAGCAGCAATGTGGCAGGCAATGCTTATGGCAGCAGGATTGCCTAATAGTTATCAAATAGTTATTAATGGTTTTGTAACAGGTGCCAGTGGCGTTAAAATGTCCAAAACATTAGGAAATATTATAAATCCAAAAAAGCTCATATCGTATTATGGTATAGATGCTTTTCGTTATTATGTTGTTCATCATATTCATCCTTGGGATGGTTCTCCTGTCACCTATGAATCTTTTCATGAGGCATACAATGCTAATTTAGTAAATGGCTTAGGTAATCTTGCTTCTCGTGTTTTAATGATGGCAGAAAAGCATCTTTTGCAGTCAGTTGATATTTCTCAAGAAAGTTTACCAGAAGAATGGCATAAAAATTTATTAGCCTTTAGAATAGATTTAGTTTGTGATTATATTTGGGAAAGAATTTCAAATTTAGACAAGGCTATTAATGAAGAGAAAGCTTTTAATGTTGTTAAAGACGATGTTGAAAAAGCGAGAAAATTAATAATTAAATACGTAAAAGAACTTTCAATGGTTGCTAGGATGTTGGAGCCAATTTTACCTCATACAAGTAAAGAAATTGAAAAATATATTTTAGCTAATAAAAAGCCAGCGCCAATTTTTACTAGAAAAGATATGATTAATTAAAATTTACAATTTATCCTTTTGCTAAAACCAAGCCGATGATTTTTTTCGGCTTGTATTTTTTTAAAACCCTTGCTGCTTCTTGCATGGTTGATCCAGAGGTATAAACATCGTCAACAAGAATAATCCATTTGTTTTTAATCAGGCTTGCTTTATTTGAAGATATTTTAAAAATATTTTTTACGTTTTTCTTTCTTTCATTTAAATTATGAATATTTGCTTGAGGAGAATTATCTTTAATTCTAATTAAAATTTCAGGATCATAATTTAAAGAGAAATAAGAGCTGATATTTTCAGTTAATAATTCTGATTGATTAAATCCTCTTTTCTTTTGTTTTTTATAATGAAGAGGGATAGGGATAATTAGAAAATGTTTTTTTCTTGTTAATGAGAAAAGTTTTGTTTTTTTTAAAAATTTAATAATTAAATCTGACAGAGGATCTTTTAATGAAATGATCCGTTGATATTTAAACAAATGAAGAGATTTTGCTAAAATTGGATTTTTATAAGATGATGTAATCCCTAAAGCGTAAAGAAATTTATTGTTTGAGCAACAATTTTTAGAAAGATTATTTATCTTTCTTTTGCAATTTGGGCAAATAAAAAAAGAATTTATTGGAATATTTTTTTTACAATTTTGGCAAAGGGGATAGTGATGAGTTTCTTTTTTACAAAAACAACATTGCCAAGGAAAAATTGTTTCTAGGAATATATTCCAAAAGAAAAACAAGAAATTAAAAAAACGGCGGGGCATAATATTTGAAATTTAGAACATAAGGTTTTGCACTTGTATTTGGTAAAGTGCATAATATATTATATAATATAGATGTTATAAAAGAAAATATATGTTTTTTAAATTATTTAAGAAAAATCTTTTTTTAGGAATAGATATTGGGACAACTTCTATTAAATTAGTAGAATTACGAAAGACTCAAAACAGGATTGAGTTAACAAATTATGGAATTCTAGAAAAGTATGGTCACCTAGAGAGAGTTAATGATGCTATTCAAACTAATAATTTTAAATTATTAGAAGAAAGCACTGCTTTGCTCTTAAAAGAATTAATTGAGAAATCAAAAACGCAACATCAAGGAGCTTTTATGGCGCTTCCAAGTTTTTCTGGATTTGTTTCTTTAATTGAATTTCCTGAGATGCCAGATAAGGAAATCGCTAAGGCAGTTAAATTTCAAGCAGGGCAATATGTTCCAATGCCTCTTCAAGAAACAACTTTAGATTGGCAGATTGCAGAAAGATCAAGCGGCAAAGTTACTGTTCTTTTAATGGCAGTGCCAACTGATATCATTCAGAGATATGTTCATAGTGCTGAATTAGCAAAAATAGTTTTAAAAGGATTAGAGTTAGAAAATGTAGCTATTGCTCGTTTATTTGGAAAAAAAGAGAAAAAAGCAATAGCCTTAGTTGATATTGGTGGTAGAAGTACTTCAATAAATATAATAGATAAAGGAAGTTTAAGAACAAGCCATAATATAGACACTGCTGGAGGGGATTTTACCCAGGTTATTAGTAGTGGTTTGGGGCTTAATCCAATAAGAGCAGAGGAGCTTAAAAGAGCTTCTGGGTTAAATCTTCAGGCTCGTGGCGAGGTAAAAATATTGAACTTATTAGCTCCTTTGATGGATGTTATTAAAAGAGAAACAGAGAAAGCAATTAATAATTATTATTTAAGAACTAAAATACAGGTGGAAAAAATTATTCTTACAGGAGGTGGCTCTGGTTTGCAAGGCTTGGAAGATTATTATTCTCAGCAGATGTCTTTACCAGTAACAAAAGGCGATCCTTTTAACTCTGGGCTTGTTTCCTACAACCCAAATTTAGCTCCTATTATTAAGGACATTGGACCAAGTTTAACTAGTGCTTGCGCAGTAGTTTTTAAAGATATATAATAATGTAGGTTGTTTCTTGCTTTTTTTATAAAAAGAGTTAAAATAAATATATATGGCAGACAAATTTAACATAGAGTCTCTAAAGTCAAAGCAACTTCCTCCTGCTTGGCCAAAAGGTCTTTTTACTTTTGTTTTTATGGTTTTTCTTTTAACGCTTGGAGGTTATTTTGGTCTTAATTATTGGAATGAAAAACAAGAGGCGAATTTAAATGTTTTGGTTAATGAATTCCAAAATTTGAGAGATAGTTTTGCTCTAGAAGATGAACGAGAAGTTATCCTTTTTGAAAAGAAATTAAATACTTTGAGTAAATTGCTTTCGAACCATATTTATTTTTCAGAAGTTTTGTTATCATTAGAAGAATTAACACATCCAAAAGTTTCTTATAATAATTTAGATTTTTCTACAGACAGGAGTTTAATTAGTTTAAGTGGTATAGCTGAAAATCAAGAAGTTTTGAGCGAGGCTGTTAGTGGGTTAGTAAATAATCCAGATAAAGTTAAGGCAGTGATAGTAAAAGAAATGCAACTTAATAAAGGAAAACAAGCTACTTTTTCTTTGGATATATACATTCAGCCAAATATATTAAAATATCAAATAGATGACAGAAACCAGTAAACAAAATCTTGCTATTTTAGCGATTACTTTTTTATTAGCAGCGATTGTTTTTTTGTTTGCTAGTTTTATTCAACCTAGCATAAATAGATTAAAAGAATTGTCTCTTGATATAAAAGAAGAAAAGGAAAAAATTCTTTTACTTCAAGAGTATAAAGCAAAATCAGAATCTTTAATTCAAAGCTATCAAAGTTTAGGTGATCAAGTAAACGATGTTCATGTTGCCTTACCTGATAATCCCCAGACAGCTCAAGTTTTAGCTGGTTTAGATGTTATTGCTAAAAAAGCTGGAATTTCTTTTTCCGGATTAAGTTTTACAGAAGGAATAAAAGATGATCAAAATTATTTAGAGATAAGGGTAAGATTTTCTTCTAATTATGAAAGTTTTAAAAATTGGTTAGATGAGATAGAGAAAGAATTAAGATTGATGGATTTAACAAGAATAAGTGTTAAGCCGATCAGCCAAAGCCAATCTTCAATTCTGGAATATAACCTTACTTTGCAAACATATTTTTTACCTGATAATTTTTAAATCTTATTTTTCTACTTTTTATTTCATTAAATTATGGCTATAGAAATTAAACAACAAAAACAAAGTAAATTAGGATCATTCTTGGTAATAATTTTAATTTTAGCCATTTTAGGTTGGCTAGGCTGGAATTTTTTAAAACCAATTGAAATTTTTCAAGAACCTAATATTACAGATTTACTTCCTGATGTTTCACAAGAATTAATTTATGCAGAATTAAATATTGGTAAAGTTTTTAATCATTCAGTTTTTCAAACATTAACTTCTCATATAGTCTGGCCATTAGAAATTCCTAATCTAGGTCGTGAAAATCCTTTTCAGGCATACTAAGAGAAGCTTTATCTTGTAATTTTAATCATATTGGCATGATTCAAGAAGAATTATTTCTTTCTACTCTTATTCAAAAAGGCTTAATAAAACAGACAGAAGCAGCTAATCTTTTACAAGAAGCTAAGGGATTAGAAAAAAGCGTTGAAGAAATTCTTTACGAAAGAAACTTAGTAGATGAGAAAATTCTCGCCCAAATTAAAGGCGAGCTTTTTAAATTACCAATTAAGGAATTTTCCAAAGACGAAATTGTTCCTCAGGGTGTTTTAAATTTAATTCCAGAAGACACAGCTCGTCATTATGGCTTTATTGCTTTTAATAAAAATGACAACATTCTAGATGTTGGAATGGTTTATCCAAATAATCCTAAAGCTCAAGAAGCTTTAAAATTTATAATTGATCGTCTAGGTTTAAAAATACGAGTTTTTATTATTATTCCTTCTGATTTAAGAAATATTTTAAAGCAATACCAAACATTTGCTGAAGAATTTAAAAAGCTTTTAGAAGATTTTCAAAGAAGGTTTAGTGGAGTTCAAAAGAAAAAATCTCCTTTTAAATTAATAGATTTAGAATCTACAGCTGGAACAGTTGCTGAAGAGGCTCCTATCATCAGGCTTTTTGCTTCTATTTTAAAATATGCTGTTCGTTCAAGAGCTTCGGATATTCATATTGAACCTGAGAGAAATAAGGTAAGAGTGCGTTTTCGAATTGACGGTAATTTATCAACAACCTTAACTTTGCCTGCCGCAGTCCATTCTGCCATTACTAGTCGGGTTAAAATAATGGCTAATTTAAAAATTGATGAAACTCGACTGCCTCAAGACGGACGTTTCTTTTCTGCTATTGATGAAAAAGAGATAGATTTTAGAATTTCGAGTTTTCCCACGGCTCTTGGTGAGAAAATAGCTATTAGAATTTTAGATCCAAGTGTTGGTTTAAAAAGCATTCACGAGCTAGGTTTAGAAGGAAAAAATTTAGAAACTTTGAAAGAAGAAATTTTAAAACCTTATGGGATGATTTTAATAACTGGGCCTACTGGTTCAGGAAAAACAACAACTTTATATGCTATTATGCAGGTTTTAAACCAAGATAAAGTTAATGTTATTAGCTTAGAAGATCCAGTAGAGTATACAATGGAAGGGATAAACCAATCTCAGGTACTTCCTGAAATTGGCTATACTTTTGCTCGTGGACTTCGTCATATAGTTCGTCAAGATCCAGATATTATAATGGTAGGGGAAATTCGAGATAATGAAACAGCAGAATTAGCAACTCATTCTGCTTTAACTGGTCATTTAGTATTATCAACTTTACATACCAATAATGCTACAGGTGTTATTCCTCGATTAATGGATTTAGGAATTGATCCTTTTTTGATTCCTTCTTCTTTAAATTTAATGATTGCCCAAAGGCTTGCTAGAAAATTATGTCCTGATTGTAAAAAAAGAATGCTTGCTACAGAAGAAGAGCAGAAAATTATTGAAGAGACATTAGCGTCTTTGCCAAAAGAAGAAAGAGAAAAATTATCTTATCAAAAGCCTTATTATATTTATAAATCTAAAGGTTGTGCTACTTGTAATGATAAAGGATATTTAGGAAGAATTGGAATTTTTGAGATAATGAAAATGACCTCTGAATTAGAAAAATTGATTCTATCTCAACCTTCTCAAGAAAAACTTTTTGCTGAAGCAAAGAGGCAAGGGATGATAACTTTACAACAAGATGGGATAATAAAGGCACTAGAAGGAGAAGTGAGTTTAGAAGAAGTCTTGTCTATAACAATAAAAAATTAAAAGACTTGACAAATATTTCCCATTTGCTATACTAAAGATGCTGTCATTTTTGGCTTGCCAAAAGTGGCAGCATTTTTTTTATTTTTTAATTTAAAACACGGGTATTTCCCGTGTTTTTTAATGTGCCTAGGGAGGGACTCGAACCCTCAAGACCTTGCGGCCAATAGATTTTGAGTCTATCGCGTATTCCAATTCCGCCACCTAGGCAGAGAATCATATATATTATACAGTATTTTAAGTAGAGAATTCAAGAATTAAAGACAGATAATAAAAACCCATAGAAAAAAATATCAATTTATTGTATAATAAATATTAAGTTTATAATTATATTTTTATGTCAGAGATTATTGCTATTTGCAATCAAAAAGGAGGGGTTGGTAAAACGACAACGACAATGAATTTAGGAGCCTATTTGGCTGCTTTTGGCAAAAAAGTTTTATTGATAGATTTTGACGCTCAGTCAAATACTACCTCTGGTTTAGGTTTTGATTACAAAAAATTAAAAAAAACAGTTTATAATACCTTAATTTTTAACGATTCTCTTCAGGAAACTATTTATAAAACTTCTGTTTTTGGCCTCCATCTTCTACCAGCTTCACCTGATTTAATTGGCGCTCAAGTAGAATTAAATCATTTTGATAATAAAGAGTTTAGATTGGCTCAAATTCTTTCTTCAATTACTCAGTATTATAATTATATTTTAATAGATTTGCCTCCATCTTTAGGCGTTTTAACAATAAATGGTTTAGTTGCTGCAAATCAGGTTTTAATTCCTATTCAAGCAGAATATTATGCTTTAGAAGGATTGTCTCAATTGGTAACAACAATAGATTTAATTAGAAGAAACTTAGAAAAAGATTTGCATATTTTAGGAGCAATTTTGACTTTGTATGACAAAAGGAATAGATTGGATAGAATGGTTGCTAAACATATTAGGAGAAATTTCCCTGGATATGTTTTTGATATAGCAATTCCAAGAAATATAAGTTTAGCTGAGGCGCCTAGTTTTGGTAAGCCAATTATTCAATACAGCCCTTATTCTGAAGGAGCTCGAGCTTATCGACAATTAGCTAAAGAGTTAATTCAAAAAATAGAATTTTCTAATAATAATTTTAAAAGATAATAATAAAAATTTTATGGAAGAACAAGATTTTTTAGGCCAAGGGATGAATGCTTTAGTTCCCCCAAGAAATAATCCCTCCAGCCAACCTATAAAAAATTCATTTGATGAAAAAGATGTGAAAGAAGCAGATAACGATGCTTTAGAAGAAAAAATTAGTGAAAAAATTAATAATACTTTTTATAATTTTCCTCAAGAAACGATATCTCCTTTAAATTCTATAAAACAAGATTTTCAAGAAGATTTTCAACCAGCTCAATCAAATGAAGATTTAGAAAAAGTAGATAATTTTTTAGAAACTGAAAAAGAAAATATTCCAGAGATTAAGAAGAATCTTTTAGAAGAAAAAATCTTCTATATTGAAACAGAAAAAATAAAACCTAATTCTCAGCAACCTCGGAAAACTTTTTCTGAAGAGACAATTAAAGAATTAGCTGATTCTATTAGAGAATATGGAATTTTAGAACCTTTAGTTGTTACTAGAACAGAAAAAGACACAATGACTGGAGCAGAGGTTGAATATGAGTTAATTGCTGGAGAAAGGAGGTTAAAGGCAGCTAAAAGCTTAGATCTACCAACTGTTCCTGTTATTATTAGAAAACCTATTGAAGAGCAAAAAAAATTAGAGTTAGCTTTAATAGAAAATATTCAGAGAGAAGATTTAACGCCAATAGCTAAGGCAAGGGCTTTTGCTCGCTTAATTAATGAATTTGGTTTAACTCAACAATCTTTAGCAGAAAGAATAGGTAAAAGCAGGGAATCAATAGCAAATGCCTTGCGTTTATTGCAATTATCACAAGAAACACAAAATGCTTTAGAGCAAGGGAGGATTAACGAAGGTCATGCTAGAGCGATTCTTTTATTTAATAATTCTGAAAAAAGAAGAGCTTTTCTAAGAGAAATTTTAGCTAAAAATCTTTCAGGACGTGAAACATTAGAATTAGCTCAACATTATTTAAATCTTAATAAAAGGCAAGATTCGCCAGCAAGAAGACGTAATCTTTCTTTAGATCCACAAGACTTAGAATTAAAAGAAAAATTAGAGGATCTTTTACAGACCCCAGTTTTTATTAAAAAAAAGGGAAGTCAGGGAGCAATTGAAATTAAGTTTTTCTCTCAACAAGATTTAGATAAAATTTTAAATAAAATCTTTCCCCTTTAAAGCGTCTTGAATCCTTTTGCGAGTTTCGTTCATTTTTACGAATTCTAGCCAAGATGAAGAAGGGTTCTTTTTTTTCTTGATTATAATTTCTACTATCTCTCCAGATTTTAATTTATAATTTAAAGGAACCAATTTTCCATTAATTTGAGCTCTAGCAGCTTGATTTCCTATATCAGTATGAATTTGATAAGCAAAATCAACTGGAGTAGCTCCATCAGGAAGATCAATGATATCTCCTTTTGGGGTAAGGACAAAAATTCTGTCTTTAAAAAAATCTACTTTTAAAGCACTTAGAAATTCTTCAGATTTATAGAAGGTTTTTTGCCATTGCCTTAATTGATTAATCCAGTAAAAGTTTTTTGGAGGAGAGAATCTTTTTCTTTTTTTGTATCCTTCAGTTTTTTTTAATGAACTATAAATCCAATGAGCAGCAATTCCCCATTCAGCTTCTTCGTCCATCTGAGGGGTTCTAATTTGAATTTCTACAATACGGCCATTTTTAGCAAAAACCGTAGTGTGAAGGCTTTGGTACCCATTAGGCTTAGGAAGAGCAATGTAATCTTTAAAACGACCAGGAACAGGTTTCCACATTTGGTGAATAAAACCTAGGGCAGCATAGCATTCTTCAATATTGTTCATGATTATTCTCATAGCTACTAAATCATGAATTCTTCTAATATCCATTTCTTCTTTTTGTAATTTTCTCCAAATACTATACAAATGTTTAGTACGAAATTTTATATCTTTTGGATGTAAATTATTTTCTTCCAATTTTTCTTTTGTTAAAGGCACTAAATCATTTAAATATTTTTTTTGTTCCTCTCTTCTTTTTCCTAAGATTTTACGGGTTAATTTATATTCCTCAGGAAAAACATAAGGGAAAGCAAGGTCTTCTAGTTGAGAACCGATGTCAGTCATTCCGAGACGATAAGCTAAGGGAGCAAGGATTTCTAATGTTTCCAATGATTTTTTAATTTGTTTTTGAGGGCTTAGTGACCATAAGGTTCTCATGTTATCTAAGCGATCAGCTAATTTGATGATAATGATTCTTAAATCTTTAGCCATTGCTAGAATCATGTTCCTGAAATTTTCTTTTTCAGTGATTGTGTCCTCTTGTTCTTTGTATTTTACTTTATTTACTTTTGTTAAGCCGTTAACTAAAAAAGCAACTTCATCATTAAATTCAGTTCTAATTTTTGAAATTGGAATTTGGCAATCTTCAACAACATCATGAAGAACACTAGCAACAACAGCGTTGATGCCTATCTTCATTTCGCTAATAGATAAAGCCACCCTTAATGGGTGATTAATAAATGGTTCTCCAGATTGTCTTTTTTGTTCTGAATGAGATTGTTCTGCAAAATCAAAAGATCTTTCTAACAGATCTATTTCTTTTTCATTAAGGCTTTCATTCAGATTCTGAACTATTTTCTTTTTTAATGTTTTCATAGTCACATTCACGATTAGAGCATTTGATTTTTGTTTTAGCTTCTACAAGAGGTTTTCCGCATTGAGGACATTTTTCCCCAGTGGGCTTATATGAAGAAGAAAAATCACATTCAGGCCAGCGTGAACAGGCATAAAACATTTGGCCTCTTTTGCTTCTTTTTTTAACAATATCTCCTTTTTCACATTGAGGACATTTCATCGAAATTTCATCATTAATAGATTTAGTAAAAGAGCATTTGGGCCAATTAGAACAAGCAAGAAATTTACCAAATCTACCTAATTTTAAAACTAATTTATTACCACACTCTGGGCATTTTTCTTCAGTTTCAATAACAGGAGCTAAATCTTCTTTAGAAACTTCTTCATATTTTTTTTCTAAGTTATTTATAAAAGGTTCATAGAATTCTTTTACTGTATCTGTCCAATTTAATTTTCCTTCAGCAATATTATCTAATTTTTCTTCAATTTTAGATGTAAATTTATAATCCACAATATTAGGAAAATGTTTTGTTAAAACATTATTAACTAAGTCACCAATTTCTGTTGGAGCAAAGGATTTGTTTTTATCTCTCAAAACATATCCTCTTTGCTCTAGAACAGATAGAATTGTGGCATAGGTTGAAGGTCTTCCAATGCCAAAACTTTCTAGAGTTTTTACTAATGAAGCATCATTGTACCTAGGGGGTGGTTGGGTTAAGTGTTCATTTGAGATAACTTTAATAATTTTCATCTTTTCATTAATTGATAGATCAGGTTTCTCTTGAAGATTTGATGGTTTAGAATAAGGATAAACACGGAAAAATCCGTCAAAATCTAAATGATAAAAATTATTTCTAAATAAATATTTATTTTTTTCAGTTTGGCATTCAGTAGAAATAGAAGTTTTTTCTAAAACAGCAGAAGGCATTTGGCTTGCTAAAAACCTAGCCCAAATAAGAGTGTACAAAGACAATTCGTCTTTTGTTAGATATTTTTTTATTTTTTCTGGGGCGTAGAAAGGATCAGTACAACGGATTGCTTCATGAGCTTCTTGGGTTAAACGAGATCTTTTTTTAAATATTCTTGGTTGAGTTAGAGAATATTCTTGTCCAAAGGTTTCTTTTAAAAAATCATGGGCAGCTTTTAAAGCCATCGGAGAGATATTAATTGAATCAGTTCTCATGTATGTAATCAAACCTACTGGTCCTTTCCCTAGGTTTTTTCCTTCATAAAGTGATTGAGCCAAATACATTGTTTTTTTAGCAGAAAAATGAAGTATTTGCCAAGAAGATTGTTGCAAAGTACTAGTGGTAAAGGGAGCAGCTGAATGGCGCTGAACTTTTTTTGTTTCTACATCTAAAATTTGGGCACTTTTATTTTCTAAATCTTTTTTAATCTTTGAAACTTCTCCTTTGGATTTAATGCCAGGCTTTGGAAATAATTTATCATTAATCTTGTATAGTTCAGCTTCAATGGCTTTTTTTGAAGAAGTATTTTTAACGAGAGAAGCGATAATAGTGTAGTATTTTTCTTCTTTAAAAGCTTCTCTTTCTTTCTCTCTTTCAACGATTAGTCTTAGAGCAGGTGATTGGACTCTTCCAGCAGATAGCCCCCGAAATATTTTCTTCCATAAAAAAGGAGATAATTTATACCCAACAAGCCTGTCTAATACTCTTCTTGCTTGCTGAGCATTTACTAAATTTAAATTAATTTCCCGAGGATTTTTAATAGCATCTTCTATTGCTGTTTTAGTTATTTCATGAAAAGCGATTCTTTTAATATTTTCTTTTTGAAGGTTTAAGGCTTCAGTTAGATGAAAGGCAATAGCTTCTCCTTCTCGATCTTCATCAGTAGCGAGAATAATCTTTTTGTTTTCTTGGCTGAGTTTTTTTAATTGATTTACTGTTTTGCGAGCTTTAACAGGGATAATATATTGAGGACTAAAATTATTTTCTAAATCAATTCCTAATTTTGATTTAGGTAAATCACGTATGTGACCATAGCAAGCAACTACTTTAAAATCTTTTCCTAAAAAATTAGAAATTGTTTTTGCTTTTGCTGGTGATTCTACGATAACTAAACTCATAAATTTTTTATTAACCTTAATTCTTCTAGGATGTCTTCAATTTGAGAAACTAATTTTGCTCCTTGTTTTATTAAATTATTAGGGCCAAGAGAATTTTTATTAAAAATAGATCCAGGAATGGCGAATACTTCTCTATTTTGTTCTAAAGCAAATCTTGCCGTAATTAAGGCGCCGCTTTTTTCAGGTGCTTCAATTACGATTGTGGCTAAACAGAGTCCGCTGATTATTCTATTTCGCCAAGGGAAATATTGTTTTAAAGCAGGCGCTTTCAATGAATATTCAGAGACTAAAGCACCATTTTCTACTATTTCCTTAGCTAATTTTATATTATTAGGAGGAAAAATATTTTGAATACCAGAACCAAGAATAGCAACAGTTTTCCCTTTATTTTTTAAAGCGGTTTCATGAGCAATAGTGTCAACTCCATAAGCTAAGCCGCTAACGATGGCAAAATTATATTTGATTAATTCTTGAACAATTTTTTCAGTTACTAATTTACCATATGGACTTATTTTTCTAGTACCAACAATAGCAATCAATGGTTTGTGATTAGGAATTTCTCCTTTAATATATAGCCCAAAGGGAGCATAATTAATTTCTTTTAATAAAGCAGGGAATTGTTTATCAACAACTTGGATAAAGCTTGTTTTATTTTTTTGTAATTGTCTCCATTCTCGCAAAGGATCAATTCTTTGAGATAAATACAATGTTTTCCAAATTTCTTTAAAAGATTTTTTTGAAGATAATAAGGAAAATAGTTTAAGAAAATTATCAGCAAAAACTATATTAAGAGCATTTAAATAGATTTTGTCTTCTAGGTGGGGCATAAAATTAAATTTTTTAATTCTTTTTTTATATTCTATCCTTTATTTTTTATTTGGCAAGTCTTTTGTTTTGTTGTTTTTTTAAAGATGTTAAGATATAATAAGGTTTAATGATAGATTTTAAAAAGAGATTAATTAGAATTCTAATTATTTCATTTGTTATAATCTTGGTTTTAGGAGGTTTATTTTATTATTTTCGTTCTGATATATTAGAAAAAGTAGAGCAAATAAATATTTATCGGAAAGAATTAGCTTCTCGAGAATCTATGCTGACTAGAATTCGTGAGTTAGAGCAACAACAGGTATTGTCTTTAGCTTACACTGATCAATTAAAATCAGCATTACCTACTGAAACTGAAATGGTGAGATATGAAGAAGTCTTGCAAAATTTAGCTAGCCAAAATAATTTAAACTTGAGTTTTAGGTTTGGTGCTTTAAATTCAGTAAAAGATAATGAGCCTCAAAGTTATAGCTTTAATTTAGTTCTTTCTGGAGAAGAAACATATATTCTAAAATGGTTGGAAGCGTTTCAAAATTTAGATTATATTTCTCGTTTAGAGCAAATTGAATTAAACCAAACTAGAAAAGAAGGTAGCAATGTTTTTTATGATGTTAAAGTACTAGGAAGAGTTTATATTCGTTAATGTTAAAAAAATATGTTTAAAAAGTTTGGTTCCAAAAAATTTAAAAAAGATTTTCTTTTTATGGGAGGGAGTATATTGATTATTGTGATTTGTGGTGTTCTAATATTTTTAAGTTTGACTTTTTTAATAAAAAATATTAATTTGGTATTAAAATCTTTGCCAAAAGAAGAATCAACTTTACGTTTTAATATTTCTGAAGCAGAAAGATTATTTCCTCAAGAATAATAAAATTAAGATTGGGCACATAGTTCAGTGGTAGAACGCTATCCTGATAAGATAGAGGTCCTAGGTTCGATCCCTAGTGTGCCCACCATAAACAAGAAGGATTTTTGTTCGGGCCCGTAGCTTAATTGGCAGAGCGCCTGTGTTGCATACAGGAGGTTGTCGGTTCAAATCCGATCGGGTCCACTAATTTAATTTTTTTTACTTGCTTGACTGAGATAATTTTTATATAATATAGGTAATCTTAAAAGGTCGAAAATTAAAACAATTTATCTTCGTTAGTCAACGAAGAAATAAAATTTAAAAAATAAAAATATGGTTAGTACTATAACTCAAGCTAGTTCTACTGCATTGTTTGAATTGTGGTATGGGTTTCTTTTTTTCTTACCTACTTTATTAGGAGGATTAATCGTTTTTCTAGTAGGGTTGGTTATTGGTAATGGGATTGCTCAATTAGTTGAAAAATTAATTGATCTTTTAAAAGTAGATCCCATTTTAGAAAAGATTGGTTTTAAAGGATTTACTGATAAAGCTGGAGTTCGTTTAGATGCAGGTTTTTTTATTGGCCAAATTGTTAAGTGGCTAATTCTGCTTGCGTTCTTAGTAGCAGCTTGTAATATTTGGGGCTTGTATGCTGTTGGTGATTTTATAAACAGCATTGTGAATTATTTGCCGAATGTTTTAGTTTCTATTTTAATTCTTTTAGCAGCTATTGTTTTGGGTGAATATTTTGCTAAGTTTGTTAAAGCCTCAGTTGCTGGAGCTGGTTTAAAATATCAAAATTTTCTAGCTGCTATTTCCCGTTGGGCATTTCTTATTTTTGGAGTGATTACTGCTTTATCTCAATTAAGAGTTGCTTCATACATTGTTAATACTTTGTTTACTGGAATTGTAGCAATGTTAGCTATTGCTGGAGGATTAGCTTTTGGTTTAGGTGGTAAAGAATTTGCTCAAGATTTGTTAGGAAAAATGAAGAAAGACATAGAGTAAAGATTAAGAAAAGATCTAGATATTAAAAACGCAGGAGAATATTCTCCTGCGTTTTTAAATTAAAAGTTTTAATAATAAAAAATGCTGCCACTTTTGGCAAGCCAAAAATGACAGCATCTGTATTATAGCAAATGGAAATAATTTGTCAAGTCCTTGGGATTAAAAGAAGGATTAAGGGGTTGACTTTTATAAAATATTGAATATAATATAAAAGCTGAACAAATATGATGATTATTGTAGAAAAATACAAGAAAAAAAGAAGTGGATAGGCAAACTATCTTTGTTTAAAAACGCCACCACTTCTCGGTGGTTTTTTAGTCCAGAATTTCTGTTTGAAAGTTCTTTGAAAATTTCGCTCTATTGAATATTAAAGTAATTTAATAGAGTATTTCATCTTTAGTTGGTCTTTTCACTAAAGATGGGAAAGTTGTAATAAGGGCAGATGGTGGATGCCTTGACACAGTAAGGCGATGAAGGACGCGGCGTAACTGCGATAATCTTCGGGGAGGTGTGTAGTAACCTTTGATCCGGAGGTCTCCGAATGGGGCAACCTAACATTGTAAAACAGTGTTGCCATATTGTTTAACAATATGGAGCGTACCTGGGGAAGTGAAACATCTCAGTACCCAGAGGAAAAGAAAACAAGAAAGTGCATTTAACTACTGTTGTTTAGTACTCAATAGTAGTTAAATGCGTTTGTGATTCCTTAAGTAGCGGCGAGCGAAAGAGGAAAAGTCTAAACCTATTTTAGTTTTGCTTGCAAAATTTTAATGGGGGTTATAAGAAAAATACGCGAAAACTTCGGTTTTCAAAATTCTAAATAATAATTAGTTGAATTATCTGGAAAGGTAAACCAAAGAGGGTGAAAGTCCCGTAAACGAAAATTATTATTAAATTTATGTATTTTCTCTTGAATACCTCAGGAACAGAAAACCTGGAGGAAATTATCCGGAACTACTCCGGAAAGACTAAATACTTACTGTGATCGATAGTGAACAAGTACCGTGAGGGAAAGGTTAAAAGAACCCCGGTGAGGGGAGTGAAATAGAACCTGAAACCATTTTGCCTACAAGCAATCGGAGCCTTCTTTTAAGAGGGTGACGGTGTGCCTATTGAAGAATGAGCCGACGAGTTTATTTCTACTGCTTAGATTAATTCCATTATTGGAAGGAGTCGTAGGGAAACCGAGCGTGAATAGCGCATTATCAATTTTTCTTTTTGTTAATTATTTTAATTGGCAAAGAGATTAATTGAGAAGTAGTAGATTTAAGACCCGAAGCCAGGCGAGCTTACCATGACCAGGATGAGTCTCATAGAAATATGAGAGGAGGTCCGAACCCTTGAGCCGTGCAATACTCTGGGATGAGTTGTGGTAAGGAGTGAAAAGCTAATCGAGCCTGGGAATAGCTGGTTCTCCCCGAAATAGCTTTAGGGCTAGCGGTTATTTATCCTTGTGGGGGTAGAGCACTGGATGGTGTGTATAGGGCGAAAGCTCAGCATACCAATCAAACTCCGAATACCATAAGGTTATGATAATTAGTTAGACTGTGGGGGCGAAGCTCCATAGTCAAAAGGCGATGAGTCCAGATCGCAGTCTAAGGTCCCTAAATTTTGGTTAAGTGCAGTCAAAGGCGGTGATTCACCATAGACAGTTAGTAGGTTGGCTTAGAGGTAGCCATCCTTTAAAGAGTGTGTAACAACTCACTATTCGATTCTGCTTTTAGCAGAGTGGAGAATTGCGCCGAAAATTTATAGGGGCTAAAACCAAATACCGAAGACGCGAAAGTTACTGTTTTTTCAGTGACTTGGTAGGGGAGCGTTTCTTAAGCATTGAAGTTTTAACGCGAGTTAAGGTGGAGCTTAAGGAAGTGAGAATGTCGGCATGAGTAACCACAATCCTGATGAGAAGTCAGGACCCCGTAAACCTAAGGTTTCTTTGGCAATGACAATCAGCCAAAGGTTAGGCGGTCCTAAGGCGATGGCGAAA
>Ga0334882_1002568_pt1 | contig 18287 bp, 23 predicted proteins | sample GraSluR1_MG_5_FD_207226 | JGI IMG/M metagenome (GOLD analysis project Ga0334882, IMG submission 207226) | Sludge microbial communities from methane-producing bioreactor in Wageningen University, Netherlands - Granular Sludge_15_04-R1 | ecosystem: Engineered > Bioreactor > Anaerobic >...
TATGCAAATTTTTTCTCTTTAATTTCCAGTATAAATCGGAATTAATGACTTTTCCTTAATTTTATACAAATAGTTATAAATCAACGGACTATCGTCCTAAAAAATTTTCAAGTGCGAAACTTCTGATATTTCCACATATTCAGAAGCTTTTCTATAAAATATTGCTGGCTTGCCAAGAGGTACATCTACCTCTATGTCTCCCCCCTTGTATACATTACCTGTCCATATATGTATCCACTCATCTTCCGGAAGATATACCTTCCAAGTAGATTTACCTGGCTCATAAACCGGTGCTACTAATATATCTCTTCCATACAAATATTCATATTTAATATTATAAGCTCTTTTATCCTGTTCATAATGCATAAATAAAGGTCTTTGTACAGGCACTCCAATTTCTGAATTTTCCTTTACTAAGGCTTTAGTATATGATTTTAAAGTGGTGTATATTCTGCTCATCTTTGCAAATGTTCTAGAGTTTCATCATCTGAATCAAATTGCCAGTTATCCTCTGGTCTATTACCTTCGTGAGTTCTCATTACAGGAGTGAATGCAGCCATTTCAGCCCATCTCATAAATAATTCCTTTGTTCTTTTCATTTCAAATAGAGTAGTATAGCCTCCAATATCACTGTGATGAAGTCCGCATCCTGTCATTCCTAAGGATAATGCTGCTGGAATTACAGAAGCTAATCCATCATCCAAGCTCCAATCTACATTTTGATCTCCTGCCCACATCATTGTGCAGTATTTTTGACTTCCCGTATAACCTGCCCTCATGAAAAATGTAACATCCTGAAGCTTTCCTGCCTCTTCTACTGCCTCTCTATTTATCTTTGCCCATATAGCAGGCCATGCATTATGCATTATTTCAGCACTGACTCCATTGTTTAAAATAACATCCGTTGGCAGATATTCACCAAAATCAGCCATCCAGCCGGAAAGTCCAAAATCAATCATTTCTTTTTTGATTACAACCTTATACCATTCATAGGCTTCAGGTATGGTGAAATCTACTACACCTGCATAGAATTCTCCAAATTCCACCAAATAATCTTGACCCTTGTTATTCTTAGCTAAATATCCTTTCTTACTGGCTTCCTTAAATAAATAACCTTCTACAGCAATATAAGGATTTATATAACCTAAAAATCTTATTCCTCTTTCTCTAAGTTCCTTTATTTTCACATCCAGCTTCACTATTTTATTCTTAGTATACAATATTACATATACATATAATAGTATGCACTTTTTTCATGTATACTATCCTAAAGGGAAGTGATAATATGAGCATGAAAGAATACAAACCTATTGAAAGCCTAAAAAATATTCCATTTGGATACACTCTTTCGTTGATAAGTGGTAAATGGAAAATGGTTATACTTTACTGGCTTATTGAAGCACAACCAATTCGGTATAACGAGTTACAACGTCTTATCGGCACAATTACATACAAAACACTAAGTGTTCAGCTTAAAGAATTAGAAAATGATGGCTTAATAATACGCAAGGAATATCCTCAAATTCCTCCAAAGGTAGAATATTCTCTATCAGAAAAAGGACTTTCATTATATCCGGTACTTGAATCCATGTGTAAATGGGGTGAAAAAAATATGCCAAAATAGATTTTTTATTAAAACGAACATATGAAAATATACTTTACCTCATATTTTAACCTCAATTTCAACACCCGATTTGAATTCACCAATGACTTTATAATCAAAGACCGTTACCTTCTCAATAAGCCTCCTTACCAGCTGCTCATCAAATTCTGTAGACTCACTTGGCTGCTCGTTCAAGAAGGCTGTCATTTCAGCGATACAATGATCTATTGGGTTACAAATACTATAGGATCATCAGCAGGTATATATTATGAAAACACACATTCTTTGCCTCCAATGGGGCGTATAGATGTACCAACAGGTATAGCTCTTTTCCCGGCTGATATATTGTTGCCACCAAAAGAGTGGACTGAGCGCAATCTGAATATCACCCGCTTAACTACAATGCCTAGTGGAGGACATTTTACTGCCATGGAAGAACCTGAACTTCTAGCTGAAGAAATTCGGGTCTTCTTCAGACCATATAGAACTAAAACCAAAAAGTATATCAGTCCCATCAAACAAGCTTACAATAATCTTTTTCCTTTCAAACATTGTCACTCTTAAGTCCATCCTTCCACTTCTCCATAAAGTAATCCTTATTTTCAATGATGGCATTGAAGGTATTTATAAAAGTTTGGTATAAAACCCTATCATCAATGTGTTTTTTTTAACATAGAGGTTCATTTCTTTCCGAATTTTTTAAGATTAACTTGACAAAATTTTAAAATAAATGTTAATATAGTTAAGAAAATAAATTAATTTTATTAACTAATTGGAGGTGTATCATGAAAGAAATCAGTTCAATTTTTTCTCGTGTCTATAACAAAATTATGGCAATATATCAAAATAGTGCTAGTTCTTCATGTTTTCCTGATATGACGGTAAACGAAGAATATTATCTGGATATTCTTTACTGCTTAGGAAAACCAACATTTACACAATTTGCAGAAACGGCTCAGATTACAAAACCCGCTGCAACTCAGATTATGAAACGTTATATTGAGAAAGGATATGTTCAGAAAATTTCCTGTGAAAAAGATAGACGTGTTTACTACTTGGAAATAAGCGATAATGTAAAACAGTATTTTGATGAAAGCTACCGTCGTTTTGATAAGATATATGAAAACTGCTTATCCGTTCTAAGTAAGGATGAAATAAAGCAGTTAAAAAGTATTCTTACTAAAATTGACAACAACTTATAAAAGGAGGCTTTACATGAACCAGAAAAAATATGAGCAAAGAGCGTTGATTGTCGGAATTGCCACAAATATTCTGATGGGAGGAGCAGGGCTATGGGTCTACCATATAACAAAAATAGGAGCTCTTTTCCTGGATGCGTACTTTACGTTGGTTGCCGTCCTATCCGGCATAGTAGCAATAATTATATCCAAGCATAGCAAAAAGACGGGTAAATCTTTTCCCCATGGATATTTCATGCTTGAGCCCTTTTATGCTATTTTGAAAACTATGCTTACACTTGTCCTGCTAGTTTATGCTACTATAAGCGTCACCACCAAGGCTCTGAATTACTTTCTCCATGGAATTGGTGAAAAAATGAACTATGGTCCTGTCATTCCCTATGAAATAGTTATGGTGATTCTGTGTATTGCCTTGTCCTTTTTTTACTGGAATCAAAACAAACGCACCAACAATACAAGCACAATGCTGACCGCAGAAGCAAGATCTACATTAATTGACGGTCTTATGTCAGGTGGAATTGGCGTTGGTGTCTTGATAATTTCTTTCATCACTGAAGGAGGTAATGAGAACAGTCCTTTTTCCTTTTTGCTGTATACAGGAGATTTTTTTATAACAATTATATTGGTAACATTTTCTATAAAGGAACCAATAAAGGTTTTGAAGGATTCATTTATTGAATTTGCCAACGGAATCGTCACCAAACAGGAAATAATAGTGCCAATTGAACAAGTTCTTCGAAGGCATCTTCCAAAGGATACTGTTCTTAAAAACTGCCATATTCACAAAATTGGTATGAGTTTCAGAATCTCCGTTCATTTGGATAGCCAATCCGACACAATCAGCAAGAAAGAATTGCTTCAAAAAACATCCTGCATAGAAGAAGAACTCTCTCATCAATATGAAAATATAAGCGTCAACTTTGTATTCCCATAATATAACTTCTAAAGCTAATTCTATTGCTGACAAGAATATTAAAAAATTACTTCTTTTGTGGAATTGTCAATGTGAATTGAACAAATAATTCTTCATACCCTTCTACTGGTATCCATTCCCGTATTTTATCTTCTGCTGGCCTGTCAAGCTGAGCCGTCTGTGTTTTCAACATAACATGTGCTAGGCACCCTTTATGTGATCCCGGAGTTAATACTCTTGCACATATAACACCTTCTGTAAATCCTTTTTCCTTCGCAGATTTATTGGATGCAAGTACAACATATTTCTTATTTATCAGGCGTGCAAGCCCCGGAAATCCATCCCACATTTGATGAAAAGAATGGATAACCGTCTCGTCTACTTGTATTTCATTATTCATATGATTACATCTTCTTCCTGTGTTCTATGTTTGCGATTGATTCAATTTGAAATATATTCATAACGTCTGCATCTGGACATCAAAAAACAATTTCCCATAGCTATTGCTGGCAGGTGTCAAATAGCAAGCTTGCCAAATGTATTGCTCGTTTTCCGTCAAGGTTCAGCCCTAATGTAATATATTTATTATACATTTATTTAGATATATTATATAATACAAAAAATAGATAGGTGCTATCTGTAATATAGATAAGTACAACTTTATTACAGATAGAATATATATTTTTATTTAAATCATGGGTAGTAAACCTAAAAATTTTCTTTATTACTAAACATATCAATAAATTTTATTAAAGATGTGGACATAAACCTATCTTTTCTATAAATAAATACTGTTGGTACCTTTGTATATGTGTTTTCAATTGAATGACATCTAAGTATTCCAGCTTGTACATACTTTTCTACCACAGAAATAGGAAGCAAACTTATGCCTAATCCAGCACATACACAGCCAATGATGGCCTCAATTGTATCAAATTCTATAGTTTTATTTGGAATTAGCCCTTCCTTATGTAGCCATTGTTCAAGTATCATACGATAAGAACATCCATTAGGAAATACTAGCAAAGTTCGAGTCTGAATATCTCTAATAGATGACATAGAAGAATGCATGGTATCTGTAATAAGTACCAATTTCTCTTCTGTAACTGGTTTTTGAATCAATTCAGGATGATTAATTGGACCAGCCACAAAAGCTCCATCTATATTATATTGAAGGGCTTCTTGGATATTTTGTTCAGTTGTTTCTGTCTTCAAAGTTAGATCTACATTTGGGTAGTCATTATGATATTTGGAAAGTAACTTCGGTAAATAAACTGCAGCAGTTGTTTCCATGGCTCCAATACACAAAGGACCTTTTGGTATACCATCATCTTTCATCACTTTAGTAGTTTCATCTATAAGATGAAAGATTTTCTCGGTATATGCCAATAACATTTGTCCTTTAGCAGTCAATGTAATACCTCGATTATGTCTATAAAATAAAGATGTTTGCAGATCTGATTCTAGCTGCTGAATTTTAGTAGAAATATTAGATTGTGCATAATTAAGCTCTCGTGCCGCCTGCGAAATACTTCCTTTCCCAGCAACAATTTTAAAAATCTTTAAAGCTTGTAAATCCATAAAAACCCTCTCTTCCTATACCTGAATCCTCTTTACTGCATTTTGCTATCTCTATTAATGATGGCATCTATCTATTTTTTGTATTATACCATATAGCAAAATAAATATATAATAAATATATTATATTTTTTAAGAGGGTGAGAGTTTGAATAAACAACTTTTTTTATTTTTACTAGGCGGAATATCGGCTTTAATCATTGCTATGGGCATTGGCAGATTTGCCTATACTCCAATACTTCCACTTATGCAAAATGATATCTCTTTTTCAAACACAGTTGCTGGATATCTTGCTTCAATTAACTATGCAGGATATTTGATTGGATCAATATTAGCAGGAATCATTCCTATGAAGCGGTACCGAACTATTTTATTGAGGTCAAGCGTTATTATTAGTATTCTAACCACTGCTTTTATGGGAGTATCCCATTCTTACTTACTTTGGTTTGTATTTCGTTTTTTCTCTGGAGTTGCCAGTGCCTTAGCATTTATTTTAGCTTCAAGTATAGTACTGGATAATCTAGCTGCTAAAAATAAAACAAATTGGTCAGGATTTTTCTATTCAGGACCAGGTCTTGGCATTTTTCTATCTGGCATTGTAGTTCCAATTTTGAGTAATTTATTCAAATGGGAAGGTGCATGGATTGGATTAGGTATAATAAGCATTATCCTCACTGTATTTGTATGGAAATGGCTAAAAGACAAACCAATTGTATGTTCTCCCAAAATTAATCATAAAAATCTTCCCCAAATTCCTCCAGCTAAATGGCTTCCCTGGCTATTTATATCCTATGGATTTGAAGGATTGGGCTATATAGTCACAGGCACATTTATCGTCGCCATAGCTGAAAAAATTCCAGGTTTTAATGGAAATGCTGCATTGGTTTGGGTTGTAGTAGGATTAGCTGCTGCTCCATCATGCATAATCTGGTCAGCACTTGGGAAAAAATGCGGATTCGTTAAATCACTAATAATAGCAATGCTTATGCAAGCCATAGGGATTGTGATACCTGTATTTTGGATGTCCAAAACTGGTATTATTATAAGCGCATTATTATTTGGAGCTACATTTGTGGGAATAACTGCACTTGGTACAACATTAGTAAATGAAATAAGCCCCTCAGGCAAAAATAATTTTATTGGATATTTTACAGCCATATATGCTACTGGTCAAATGATAGGACCAACAATAGCTGGATTTTTAGCATCATCTACTCAAAATTATTATCTTTCTTTGAAAGTGGCAGCAGGGATAGTACTAATTGGAGGCTGTTTACTTTTTTCAGGAATTAAATTTGAAAAAAAATCTGAAATAAAAAATTATGAGGAAAATGAACTCTTTGAAGAAGCCAGTGAATAAAATTTATTCTTATTTAGATCACAAGAAAGATTGATGAGCAAAAATATTCTTATTTTATTTATTAATTTTAAAATTAATTGATAAAGAGTCTAATATGACTTTGAAAGGATTGATTAAATGAAAACTTTATTTGAAGAAACTAAATTAGGGAATATTTCTATACAAAACCGATTTCTTAGAAGTGCTACATGGGAAAATATGACTACAGAAGATGGACATCTTACGGATAAACTTTATAAGATCTATGAAAATCTAGCAAAGTCTGGTGTAGGATTAATTATAACGGGATATGCCAATATTGTAAAAGAAGAACAACCTAATCATGGTATGATGGGAATATATGATGATTCATTTATTGATGAATATAAAAAGCTAACTAATATTGTCCATAATTATAATTCAAAAATAATAATGCAAGTAGCTTATGGCGGAACGAAAACAAAATTTAACCTTGGAAAAAGAATTATTTACGCTCCAAGTGAAGTTGCTGAAAGAAGTACAAATGTTGTAGGTAAAGCTATGGCTAAAGAAGATATAAATTATATAATAAATGCTTTCGCAAATGCAGCTAAAAGAATACAGGAATCAGGTTTTGATGGCATAGAAATACATGGTGCACATACCTATTTAATAAATCAATTTCTTAGTCCTTATTATAATAGAAGAACTGACGAATATGGTGGCAGCTTAGCTAACCGAATGAGATTTTTACTTGAAATATATAATAAAGTAAGAGAAAAAGTGGGAGATAAATTTACAATTTTAATAAAACTTACTGCTAGTGAATTTTTTCAAGGTGGATTAACTTTTGATGAAACCAAACTCATATGTAAAAAACTAGAAGAAGTAGGTGTTGATGCTATTGAAATTACCGGTAATATTCACGGAAAAGCTAAGTCAATGGTTGGAGAAGTATTTGATGGATATAGAATACAAGAGGAAGGCTATTTTACTGAGTATGCAAAAATAATTAGCAATGAAATTAACATTCCAATAATTACGGTAGGTGGATTTAAGAATATTGATAAGATTGAAAAATTATTGAATGAAACAAATATTGATTTTTTTGGTTTATCTAGACCTTTACTCGCAGAACCTGATTTGATAAAAAGGTGGAAATCTGGAGATAGAAAAGCTTCTATATGCCTTAGTTGCTCCAAATGTAGAACTAGCAAAGGTAATTATTGTACAATTTTCAATACATGTGTAAAATAATTTTAATTTAGCTATTTGAAGCTTATCTTAATACACCTCAAACAACTAATTATAATAATATACCTGATCATTAGTTATCTTAGAAAAAATTTCTCATAAATGATAAAAACTCTTTATTGGCGTATTTCAGGTCAGTTATGAAATAAATTAATATGATTGCTGTGACGATGGTCACAGCAAATTTTACTATAACGTGATATATTAAATTAAACATTATCAGCTGTAAAGGTGGTTTTAAAATGATAAAAATAATTTCATATATTATGAATATAATTCACCATCAACATAGGTTTACATTGCTAAATAAAATTAAAAGAGCATTGTTAATTGGATTATGTGTTTTTATAGATGATAAGAATGCTGGCAAACTTGGTCCTAAGTACATTCCTTTTATGACCAGTGATAATAGTGCTAGTAAATCAGCTACAGCCTTTTGTTCATACCAAGAAAGTACAATGGTGAGCGGCATGGAGATTATGTCCAAAGTCCACTAGTATTTCCTCTTCTTCTTCATTTTCTTTAAATCCACCTAGTTCTAATGCTTTATTTATTATTTCACTAAAATCCTTAGTTCCATCTTCAGAAACTCCTATATATTTTACTCCATCCCAACCTACAACGCTAGTAGTAAATATTCTATCTTTACATATTTCTCTTGGTCTCATTAAACAATTAGTTGTCATTAAAATACAGCCTGGTATTCCATCAAATTCTTTCTGCTGATTTTGCCAAGCAGAACCAAAATTACCTACTAAATGTTTATATTTTTTTAATTCTGGATATCCATGTGACGGAAGCATTTCGTCATGAGTATAAATGTTAATTCCCTTACCTTCGGTTTGCTCAAGTAGCATTTCTAAATCTCTTAAATCATGTCCGGATACTATAATAAATGGACCTTTTTTAATATTAACATTTACCTTATGAGGTGAAGGTTTTTTGTATCTAGTGGTATTTGCTGCATCTAGAGTTTTTATTACTTGTACACTCATCTCTCCAGTTCTCATAGCCATACGTATCATATCTTCAAGAGCTAAGTTGTCATTCGTGGTAGATTCCAGTCCCAAAAAATAAAATTGATCTACTTGGTAACTATTATAACCAATAAACCTTGCCTGATGTCCGTAAGCACTTATACCTTTTAATCCATATAATATAGTTGATCTTAAGGATCGAATATCAGCATCAAGATCTTGGTCATACATAATTTCTGCTTTTACCGAATCCTTTAACATAGCTTCTTTAGTATCACTTAGATTATATGTAGCAGCATCTGGATATTCTCCTTCAGGCGCTTCATTTCTTAAGCTTTCCTTTATCTTTTGTGATTCCTTTAATCTTCTTACATGAACCTCTGCATCAAAGTTTACATTTGTCAATGTTGTGAATAGACTATTTTCTACGAGTTTTACTATCTCTTTATCAATAATCTTTCCCTGTTCAATCTAAAATCAAACCAAATTAGATTTTATTTGCCAGTTATTATATAATAGGCAAATTTAAAATGAATTGTAAAAGGTAGTTACATTTATATCAAAACGTTTTTCATGATTGATATGAGGAACACTCTTTTCATGGGGATATCCAATCGGTAATATTACAACTGGAATAATATTATCCGGTAATGCAAAACTTTCTCTTATTTTTTGAGAATTAAAATTTCCTACCCATGTACTACTCAATCCCAAATCTGTTATTTTTAACATCATATGAGTACGCTTACATCGATTTCTCCTGTTTCCTTGTTGTCAACAGGCCTTTTCAAGCTAGAAGTATTATCATAACAAACTATCAGAGCCAAGGGTGCATTAAAATGATAAGGGGTACAGTCCTTTATTTTTTCAAGGCAATCCTTAGTATTTAATACAAGAGTACGTTGTGGCTGATAATTTACCGCAGTAGGTGCAGCCTTGCCCGCTTCTAAAATAGCATTTATTTTTTCTTGTTCAACCTCTTGATTATTAAACTTTCTCACAGAATATCTGTGATGTATCAGCTTATCAAATTCCATGTTGATGTCCTCCTTATAAATTTATTTGTGTGAATTTCGCGCCCAAATCATATGCTTTTTTGTAATATACTAGGAATTCCTTTTCTCTTACCTTTGCCTTTTTAGCTCCATCAAAAACTGTCACAACGTATTTTGAGTAATCGTCGAATTGATAAGTATCGTTCACAACTAATGATTCAAAATAACCAAATACTCTCTTTAAATCCATTTCTGAAAATTTCAATCCCTGCGCATAACCTAACTCGTTCATTTGCTCCACTGTTACGTTCATTGTATAGATAAATCCAGTTGGAATTTTCCGTCCAAATATACTTTTATATCCATCAGTATAAGTTTGGTATGGGAACAGTAGTCTCTCCATGAAAGACCTCATATTACCTGTAACTGATTCAAAACATATCGGAGATGCAAGAATTATTGCGTCTGCATCTGATATTTTTTCAAGAACAGGCGTTAATCCATCTTTAAATGCACATTTTCCATAGCTTTTTCCATTTATTAATTTACAGGCAAAACAGCTAATACATCCTTTATACTCAAAGCCATAAAGGTGAATGAAATCTGTTTCAGCTCCACATGACTCTGCACCTTCAAGAGCTTTCTTTAGTAAAATTGCAGTATTTTTGTTTTTTCGAGGACTTCCATTTATTCCTATTATTTTCATGACCTTTTCCTTTCTGGTGTTTAACCTTGACTTTATGTTATAAATTATATATGCTAATGAGAAGGTGTTCAAGTATGCACATATTTGTTATATACTAGCCTTTTAGTTAGTAAAGGAGGTTTATATGATAGATTTTGAGAGCAAGTTTGGTAAATGCCCAATGTATTACACAATGTCAGCAGTGGAAGGTAAATGGAAATGGATTATATTATGGGAGATTTATAAGGCTGAAGTGATACGATACAACAAATTAAGGGAAGAGCTACAACCAATTGCGCATAAAACATTAAGCAAACAACTAAAGGAATTGGAAACAAGCAAATTAATTCATAGGGAGCAATATAATGAAGTTCCTCCCAAAGTTGAATATTCTTTGACTAATGAAGGAAAAACTCTTATTCCTATTCTTGAATTGATGTATCAGTGGGGAGAAAAACATATTCCTAAGAAAGAATAATTTTCATTGTATTTCTAAAATGTTATCCAAACAATTACTTAAATTTATAGAATTTGGGTTTTCATTTCATCAACTCTAATTACTATATAACATCAATTAAGGCAGATAATCATAATTCAATTACCTGCCTCTTTATTTAATTTTATTACTTTATTATTTTCCAGTTTCCGTCCTTTTCCAGCACCAAATCAAACTACGATATCTGCGTTGCTTTTGTCTGCTGGTCAAGATATTTTATATGTGCTGTTTATTAAGGATAATATTTTGATTAATTAAAACCAACTCTCACTTTTTAATGATTAAAATTTCTTATCTATTTACGAAATAATCCCGTTATGATAAATAATTTTCAGATTTATGTTTTTATTTAGTGAATCCATGTTTTTTTGCCATATAAGCTATCAAAAATGCTATAATTAATAATATAAATAATACTTTAGGAAACGAAGTAGCACCAAAACTTTTAAGGAGTATTCCACCAACTAATCCTCCCCCTGCTATAGCCAAGTTCCATACAGTAGTGCTTATTGACATGGCTATATCTACGCCTTCATCTGGAACAGTATTAGCAAGTGATGTGCTTAATAGTGTAGATGAGCCGCCAAATGTCAGTCCCCAAATAGCAGTACATACATAGGTAGCTATAAGATTATTGATAGACATTCCAAATATGATTGAATCCAACAAAAATACAAATATACTAATCAAAACTAATAAACGCAACCAACGGTCAATGAATAGACCAACAATCCATATGCTTACAATTGCTGAAATACCAAAAATAAACAATGCCAAATCAATATGATTTCCCATACCCAATGACTTAAGAAATGGATGTATATATGTGTAAATAATATTGTGAGACAGTATCCAAGTCATGATAACAAATAAAATAGAGTATACTCCAGGAGTCTTAAATATACTTAAAACAGAAACCGAGGATTTATCTGATTGCCCTTGGTAGTCAGGGACTTTTAAAATAATCCATATTACCAATATCAGATTAAGTATTACCATAAATCCAAATATATAGCGCCATCCAATAATATTGCCCAGAAATGTCCCAACAGGTACTCCAAAGGCTAAGGCAATTGGAACACCCATCATTGCTATAGCTAAACTTCGTCCCTTTAAATTATCTGAAACCATGCGTCGAGCATATCCAGGAATCATTCCCCACAAAACGCCGGCAGATACTCCTGCAAAAAAGCGTGCAATTAATGTCAATGTATAATTAGAGGATAATGCTGTAATTGTATTAAAAATAAGCAACCCGCAAGTAGATATAAGGAGAAGTTGGCGACGTCGCCAACTTCGAGTCATGGTAATCAATGGTATAGCGGCAATTAATGAGCCAATCGCATATAGCGTAACTAACTGCCCAACAAGACTTTCGGAGACTTCAAGGCTCTTTCCCATTTGTGGCAACAGACCTGCCGGAAGCGTTTCTGTCATAATTGCTGTAAATCCTGTCATTGTCAAAGCAAGCAGCCCCAGAATTGGAAAATCGTTAGATATATTATTAAATCTGTTTGTATTAATAGAATCTTTTATATTGCTACTCAATTTCTAATCCCGCTCCTTTAATGCTTCTCTCTGTTAAAACCTCTTTTAAAGCGTTTGTTCCATTTATGGCTTTTGGAAAACCTGAATATACAGAAATCAAAAGCATGATTTCCTTAATGTCATCAGCTGTTAAACCTATGTTAATTCCTGCATTAATATGAAATTTTAACTGTGGGCCAGCAGTCCCCAAAGCTGCCAAAGCTGAAATAGTAGATAGCTCCCTAAGTCTTCTATTTAAATTGTCTCTTGCCATAATATCTGCTTGGCCACATATTATAAGCTGAACTAAATCCGGTGAAATATCTTTGTAAGTTTCATTAAGAAGTTCCTCCTGATGACTATCCAATTCACAAAGTTCTTTTAGACCAACTTCGTATCTTTCCGTAGGTAAAACTTTATTTGTTGGTTCCTCTCCTATACAATCCTTTATCCCTTGATTCTCACGTTCCTTTAATAAGTTTTTTAATACATTCATCGCATTTATACATGCTGGAAAACCAGAGTATGCGGTCATTTGAAGTATTATTTCTTTAATTTCATTAATAGTACACCCAACATTTAGTGCTCCATTTATATGAACCTTTAATTGTGGTTCTGTATTTCCCATTGCCGTTAATGCTGCAACTACAGCCATCTCTTTTGATTTTAAATCCAATATATCTCTTGAGTATATATCACCCCAGACATACTCAATCATATACTTAACAAAATCCGGAAATATATCATTCATATTATTTGCTATATCTTCACCGGCTTTCCCGTCTACTTCTCGTAATTTTTTTAATCCTCGTTTTAATCTATCTTCCACTCAAATTCTCCTCCATTTCCGTATAAATCTCAACTTTTTTTGCAACATAATCTCGTGATTTTGATAATTCTTCAATCTTTCTTTCAATAAATTCTAAATGCTCTTTCATAATATTTTTTCTTTCTGTAATAGTTGAATCTCCCATTCTCCGTAATTCAGCATATTTCTTCATTTTATTTATGTTCATACCGGTTTCTCTAAGCCTGCCTATAACCTCAAGCCATTTTATGTCTTCCTCACTGTATACTCTTTTTCCAGAAGCATTTCTTTTTATATCTGTGATTAATCCGATGCTTTCGTAGTACCTTAGCGTATGTGGTTTTAGATTCATTAATTTTGATACATCACTTATTTCAAGGTCTGCCATAAAAGAACCCCTCCTTACATACATAAAATATCACTTAAAGCGCGCTTTAAGTCAAGTTGTTTTTAAGGACTGGTTATAAAGGTCAGCGAACCAGATTAATGAACTATTTTCAAATCTACAAAAATCAGAAAATCTGAAATTTTTACGAGTTTTCTGCTTTTTGTATTCGTTTTTTCATTTCACAATTTTCCAGCACCAAATCAAATTGCGATATCTGTGTTGCCGTTGTCCGCTGGTCAAAATATTTCACCGAAAAAGACACCAACACTTGATTTTCACTCTTGTTATGGGCTAGATTTATCAACTCCGAGAACACATAATCTTTCCCGATTGGTTTTTCCTCATAATTCACATAATATGACAATTCTTTTGCAGTAGCGTAAACATAGAAATTAAAGATTGATGAAGAGGTTATCCTACGTGCCTGCTCCCACTTATATGAACAGCCCTGGCAACCAACTGGCTTAAAAGCCCGACAACACAAACCCCAATCCAACTGAAATGCTGAAAGCTGAATGTTCCCAAATAAGAACCCAAAGACCCGCCTAAGAAGTACGATACTATGTAAACTGATGTCACACGGTTACGTGCTTCTTCACTTAACTGATGAATCCTTGCCTGATTACTGACGTTGCAGGACTGAACTCCCAAATCAAGCAGAATAACACCTACAATCAGTCCCCATAGCTTAAATCCCAATATACTTAATACGGTATAAGCAGTTATAATAACAACAATGTTTATTCCAACTGTAAATCGTGTCCCTTTTCTGTCTGAAATCTTACCTGCTGATGGGGAAAATAATGCTCCTACGATTCCAATCAGACCACTTACCACATGTGAAAGCAATATGCCTATCAACAATCCGCTCATAAAGAGGTAATATCCAGATATAAAGAGCTTGGTGATTTTTTAAAAACCCGCAGATCAAAAATCTCTCCTGTACAAGTAGGGCTTCCAGAAGGTTCCCGCCGCAGGACACCCGGACTAAGACGGGAAGAAGTTGCTTCTCTTGCCGGTACTGGAATTACATGGTATACATGGCTGGAGCAGGGAAGAGAGATACAGGTATCGGCACAAGTATTAGAAAGTCTGTCCGGTATTAATGCTGAATGAAGATGAAACACGTCATTTGTATACCCTTGCAAACCAGACCTCACCAATGAGCATTCCGCCACACCAACAGTTCATTAACCTCATGCTGCAACGTATACTGGATAGCCTGTTACTCTCACCTTCATTGATTCTTGATACCCGCTGGAATATTATCGCCTGGAATAAAGCCGCCAAAGTAGCTCTAATAGATTTTGAAAACATCAGCATTATGGATAGAAATTATATTTGGCTGACATTTACCAATTCCTAATACAAGAAAATGTTTGATAATTGGGAACATCAGCCACAAGGGTTTATTGCCCGCTTTCGGGCGGAATGCGGTAAGTATATTGAAGACCCATGGGTAACTGAATTTGTCCAAAAACTAAGAAATGAGAGTCATAAATTTAATAAATGGTGGTCAATGCATAATGTTGGAAACAAAAAAGAAAACTATAAAATTTTCAATCACCCAATAGCAGGGAAACTGACATTTGAACATACCAGCTTTTTTGTATCAGACAACATGAATCTAAAATTATTTATTAATGCTCCTGCACCGGACACAGATACAGATACAGAAATTAAAATGCGAGAATCGATAAATTGAAATAGGGCATATCATCGCACCACACAAGATAATTTCAATGATTTCTCATAATAAGGCGGAAATGTTGAGTTGTTGTCACTAGTACTTAAGGAACTTTCCAAATTATGTTGAATATGGATTCTGGACATGTAAAAATTAATTGATCTCCAGATACCTCATTTAACATATTTGATGACACTCTTCCACCTAATTGCCCATCTGCTCCTGTAACAATATAACGCATATTTTATTCCTCCATATATAATTAATTGAATAATTTAATAAATTATTAGATAAACTTTAAATATTAAATCATCAATGTCCACCTTTGTTAATATATTAACATTTTAATTCTTGGAAATGAAATTGAAATATGTTATCATTAATAGAAAACTTCTATTAATACAGGAGGTCAATTAAGATGCATATTAAGCAACTTGAATGTTTTGTTAATTTAGCTGAAACTCTCAGTTATTCTAGAACTGCAGAACTTTTATACATTACGCAACCTACTGTTACTCATCAGATTAATACTCTAGAAGACGAACTTAGATTAAAGTTATTTATTAGAACAAAGAGAAAAGTAGAGCTTACTCCAGCAGGTGTTTCTTTTTATAATGATATGAAAGATATTTTAACAAGAACAAACATAGCCATAGCAAAAGCAAAGAATTATGCAAAAGACTTTGATTCTAATTTGTCTATTGGTTATGAAGGTAATACAGAGGTAAAATATCTTCCCAATATATTAAGTTCTTTTAAAGAAAAATTTCCACATATACATATGTATTTAAAAATAGCTGATTTCAAAGAGAAAAGACACCTATTTACAAATCACAATTTTGATTTTATTTTTACTGTGAAAGAAAGCATTGAAGACTTATCTGATATTTGTTACGAAGAACTTTTTATTGGCAAATTTGTTTGTGTATTACCTAAAGATCATCCATTAGCTTTTAACAGTATAATTAGAATAGATAACTTAAAAAATCAGTCTCTGATTTTGTTAGATCCTTTAAAATCTCCATCTGAAATGACACGTGTACAAAAAAATATCCAAACACAATGTCCAATGTCTGCTGTTTATTTTAGTGACGGACCACTTATTAGCTATGCAATGATTAAAGGAAGACTTGGTATCGCAGTAATGCCAGACTTTGTATGTCCAAAAGATCCTGAGCTTTCCTTTATTCCTATAGATATAAATGATTCAATTTCTTATGGAATTGCATGGCACAAAAACAATAAGCAGGATCATATAAAAGGATTTGTTAATATTACAAAGCAAATATATAAAAATTAATAAATTACAATTAAGATTTTAGAAAAATAAAGTTTAATTTAATATTTTCAAATCCTGGTTTATTAAATACATCCGGATTAGTTTCTGCTCTCTTAAGGAACTCATCCCTGACTTACGTACAGTAAATTGCATTAAATAAGAATAATTAACATAAAAGTTATGTATAAGATTATATTATCAAATGATAATAATTGAATAATATGCTTGTAAAGACAGTATAATCATAATCAGGAAATTAATGCAATCAAAAACAGGTGTACTTGTCCACGGAAATTAAATGTCTATTTAATTTTTTGATGAACCTAGATATCATAAAGTATTAAATTTAATTTCAAATTATATTTTTTCTTTTCTTTCTATTTTTATTAGCATGCCATTGGTACATCTTATACAGTATTTCCATCCTAATTTATCTATAAATCTAAATAAATCTATGCTTTTAAACCCTCTATCTGCCAGAAAGTATAACTTCGTAATTGTATGAATCTATAAATTCTTTAATTTCACTTATTCCCTGCTTTATGTGCTTAAAATTTTTATTATCTTTTCACCGTATTCAAATATTTTATACCACAGTGGCACTGCTCTTTTTCCTACCTTCAGCGAAAACTTAAGTATTAAAAATTTACCTTTCACAGTTGTATGATCAAATATTATAACCATTTTCTTGTTATTGCTTCTTTTTATATACTTTTTCATAACTTCATCAATAAAATTATAATATAAATAATCTGATTTTATTGTTGTACTTACAAAAAATCTGTAAATTCTTTTCATTTTACTTTCCTCACTGGCATCTGTATAACAATCTTTCAGTTTCTCTGATACTTCTGACATTATCACTGATTTTCATAACAGTATTCCTATAACAATACATACCAAATTCTTTAGTTTCTTGGTTGATATGGGCAAAATCTCATATAGTATTTTTCCTAATTCTGCGATAATATATTCTTAGTTGTTTAACATATCCTTGTCTCCTTTTTTATAAGTTTGTTTTGATAGATTCAACTTATATTTTAGGGCTTGGCTATGCTTTTTTCTATTCTTTTTTATTTATAATTTTATACTTGGATATCATTTCCTTTTTATTGTCCTTACGTCAGCATATAACGCACATTAAAAAAGGGGCAAAATGCCCCAAGCCTTTGATATCAGGCTATTTCTTCTCTATCTTAACAACACACTCGAGATGTGTCTGGGCAAAATAATGATACTGAAACGCAGAATTATTGTACTTATACACGGGGGGGCTTTTTAGAGAGCGGAGGTCGTGAGTTATAGCCGATACACAAAAGGATTTACAAACTATAATTTTTGAAATTGCCTATTTTACTAGGCCTTGTTGTTTCACACAAAAACTCTATATCTCCATAATCCAATTCGCACATACCCACTTCAACTTATCCTTATGGATTTCTAAATAACAGATATTCGGATTAACCCCTTGGTTTTGGACAAAACCTAATAAATTCTTCAATTTTGTAAGAATTAGACCCTTATTTCAATGCCAGTTAGATTCTCTCCAAAATGAAGGGTATAAAAATCATTTGGTGGCA
>Ga0334882_1002571_pt1 | contig 18273 bp, 12 predicted proteins | sample GraSluR1_MG_5_FD_207226 | JGI IMG/M metagenome (GOLD analysis project Ga0334882, IMG submission 207226) | Sludge microbial communities from methane-producing bioreactor in Wageningen University, Netherlands - Granular Sludge_15_04-R1 | ecosystem: Engineered > Bioreactor > Anaerobic >...
AGCAAGGCCATGATCTCCCGGCTGGTCAGTGAATCGAGGTTGCCGGTCGGTTCGTCGGCCAAAATGAGCGCCGGTTCGGTGACCAAGGCCCGAGCGATGGCGACCCGCTGGCGCTGACCCCCGCTCAATTCGTTGGGCTTGTGATGCGTGCGATCCGCCAGGCCGACGCGCTCCAGGGCCCTGGCGGCGCGGTCGCGGCGTTCGGTCGCGTTACAACCGGCATAGACCAGGGGCAGTTCCACGTTCTGCAGCGCCGTGCTGCGCGGAAGCAAATTGAAGGTCTGGAAGACGAATCCCACCTGTCGATTGCGAACGGCGGCGAGATCGTCCTCGTCGAGTTTGGACACATCGCGACCGTCGAGCTCGTACGTCCCGGCGGTCGGCGTATCGAGGCAGCCGATCAGATTCATGAGCGTCGATTTACCCGAGCCCGAGCTGCCCATGATGGCCAGATACTCGCCGTGGTCCACGTCGAGATCGACGCCCCGCACCGCGGGCACTTCCAGCACCCCGATGCGGTAGGTCTTGTGGATCCCCTGCAAGCGGATCAAGTTGCTCGCGCTCATCGCCAGCTCAGTTCCGGCGCCTGCGCTCGTCCCGTGGCGCGCGAGAGCCGCACGCGCGCGATCAAGAAGTCGCAGATGGCCTGCACCTTGTCCGCCCGCGCGCCGGCCAGATTCACTTCCGCGGTGATGCGCTCGAGTTGCGTGCCCGCTCCCACTCGGAACCGCTCCTGGGCCAGGCGCAGCTCCTCCTCGGTGTGCGTGATCCGTTCGAGCGCCAGCTGGTGCCGTTCGATCGCTTCGCGGATCGCGATGTCGTACTGCCGCACCTCGAGCTGGGCGTCCAGGTTGGCCTGTTCGTGCTGGTAGGCGGCGATGCGGGCCTGAGCCCGGGCGCGCGAGCGCGCGGTGGAGTTCTGGAAGCGGTTGAAGATGTCCCACGATATCTGTGCGCCCCAGAGCCAGCTTTCGGACTCCTGTGAACCGAAGCGGTAGGGAGATTCGTCGTAGGCGCGCGAATAGCGCGAATAGACATCCAGGCGCGGATAGTAGGCACCGCCGGCGGCCGCGGCGGCCTGCTCGGCGGCTTGCTGCTCGGCCGCGCTGCTGCGCAAGTCGAGGCGGTCGTCCAGCGGCTGGTCCACCAGCAGGCTCATCCCCTCGGCCGTCAGCGCCGTCTCCAGCGGCGACGGATCGATCGTCAGGCGCTTGGTCAACGGCTGGTTCATGGCATAGGCCAGGTCGGCCACCGCTTTCTCCACGCGGTTTTCCGCCACCACCAGGTCATACCGCGTCTGTTCCAACCGCACCCGCTGCTGCAGAACGTCGCTCTTGGCGGCGCTGCCCAGCCGGAAATACGTCTCGGTGCGCTGCAACTCCGCCGCCGCCTGGTCGCGGGTTTCGGCCGCCACCTCCTTCAACTGCAAATAGCGCAGCAACTCGAAATAGGCGACGGCGACATTCTGGATCACGAGCTCGCGCGTGTAATTCGCGCTGTGGTCCGCGGCGTCGCGCCGGGCGCGGGCCGCCTGCAAGCGGTTGATGTTCGCCAGCCCGTCGAAGAGGTTGAGGTTGGCCGCCAGACCCCAGTTCTTGCTGGTGGCCTTGACGTTGACATCATTGGTCCGGCTGCCGATGACGGCGTCGTACGGGATATAGACGGTGTCGCCTTCCTCGGTCGGGTAGCCGACTTCCCGCACGCCGTAGATCGGCGAGGTGATGTCGAAGTCCGTGCGGTCCGACTTCGAATAGCTGCCGCTGAGACTGAGGTTGGGCAGGAACGCGCCCCACGCCTCGGTGACGTTGTCGCCGGCGATCTGCCTCTCAATCTCACGCGTGCGCAACCCGGCGCTGCTGTCGAGTGCCAGGCGCACGCAGTCCTGCAGCGTCAGTACCGGTGGCGGATCGCCTGGGGCCGCCGTCTGCGCGATCGCGCCCGGCGACAACAGACCGGCCAGCAAGACCGGCACGACGAACGATGACGGGAATGGACGGCGGGCGGGGCAACGTGCCATGGGCGTGAACTCCTTGCTCGGGCTGCGGCCTGCTGCCGGCAGGCCTTGCGTATCGTAAACCGGCCGCGGAGCGTCGGCCAGCCGAGATTGCGGCGGCGGCGCATTCCCGGGTCGAGTGACGCAATACGACTCCCCAACGCTTCGAGTTGCTGAACCCGGCGGAAAAAAGCGGCCGCGCCCCCGGGACGCGGCCACTTCGTTGTCGGCCGACACGCCCTGCGCCACAACACAGCCGGCGGCGGCAGGAATCAACGCAGGGTGAAATTATAGGGCAGCGCCATCCAGGCCTTGACCGGGATGTTGCGCTGCTTGCCGGGGTTCCAACGCGTCATCCGGGCGGCGCGCAACGCCTCGCGGTCCAGGAGCGGATGCACGCCCTTGAGGATCTGCGCGTCCAGCACGCTGCCGTCCGGCCCGACCAGGATCTTGACCACCACAGTGCCCTGCATCTGCGACAGGCGCGCCATTTCCGGATACTCCGGCGGCACGAAACCGCCCGGTCGCAGGGTCGGTTTTTCCTGGCTGACGACAAAGCCGTCGTCGGCGCCGGGAACATCGAAATCGCCCACGCCCGACGTGAGGGCTTGATCGAAATCCACGAAGGTATCGGCGATATCGACGTCATCGGCGAAGGCATCGTCCGGAGCCGCCTCGATCTCGCGGATCGGCGGCGGCGGCGCCGGCGGCGGCGGCGGCAGGTCGATCGCTTCGGGGGGTTCGCTGACATCGACGATCTCGAGTTCGTCCGTGCGCAGGACGTACGGCTTGAACTTGATCTCCGGCGAGATGATAAAGGCGATGACCGTGATCAACAACGCCAAAACCACCGACCAGCGCAGCGTCTTCTGGTACTGCGCTTTGAAGGCGGCGTTGGCCGAGAGCGTATAATGCTTGCCGGATTCCTGCGCCATGACGCTCCTAGTACTTCGGTACAGTGCTGGCGTCGATGTCCGTGTTGAACACGACCCGGATCGCGTTGGCTTCCTTCAGCGCCTCCATCACCTCGCTGACCACCTCGTACTGCGTATAGGAGTCCGTCTTGAAGGACACGATCATCTGTGGGTTGTCGGACAGCTTGCGGCTGAAGAGGTCGGCGATGTGGCGCGGCTGAACGAGACGATCGTCGACCGAGATCCGCCCCGTGCGATCGATATAGATGTTCGAAACGCGCTCGCGCTGGACTTCCTCGGCCGCTTCGGCCCGCGGCAGTTCGACGACAAGGCCCAGTTCCTGGCGGAACACGGTGGTCACCATGAAGAAGATCAGCAGCAGGAACACGATGTCGCCCATCGAGGCCGTCGGGATGTACGGCGTCATCTTGGCGCTGCGATTGAAATCGATGGCCATGCGGTTACCTCCGGCTGGTCCGCAGCGTCAAGCGCCGGGCATTGGCCAATTTCAGTTCGTCCAGGCAAGCCACCATCATGCCGTAGTGTGCGTCGGGATGAGTCTCCAAAACCACCACGGTGCGTTCGTTGGCTTCGATGCGCGCTTTGATCACGTTCATGACCTGGTTTAGCTGCACCGGTTTGCGGTCGTAGGTCAGGCTGTTGTCGTAATTGATGCGAATCGTCGCCAGCAAGCGCTCCGGCACCTGGACGACGTCCTCGGCGGAGGTCTGCTTCCCGGGCAGGAGCATGACCAGGCCCTGCTCCTCGGCGAAGATCGTCGAGACGATGAAGAAGATCAGCAGCAGAAAGGATATATCAGCCGTCGAAGCCATGGTGACCTCGCCCAGCGGCTGCTTCTTCTTCCGTTTCTTTTGCACGGACATGCCCGTCTCCCTATCGTCGCCGGTGCCGCGTTACGGCTTCAGGCCGTCCAGCGCTTCGATCAGTTCCATGGCGGCTTCTTCCATCTCGATCGTGAAGCGGTCGATGGCCGAGACGAAGTAGTTGTAGCCGAGCGTGGCGGGGATCGCGATGGTCAGACCGGTCGCGGTGGTGATCAGCGCCTCGCTGATACCCGACGCCACCAGCTTCGCATTGACCTGGTCGGCCTGGGCGATGGCCTCGAAGGCGTTGATCATACCGGAGACGGTCCCCAGGAAGCCGACCAGCGGGGCGACCGTGGTCACCGAGGAGACCCAGACCAGTCCGCGCTCCAGGAAGCTCATCTCGATGACGCCGGCCGTGCCGATCGCCTTCTCGACCGCTTCATCGCCGCGGTCCGCTTTCTGCAGGCCGCTGTAGAGGATGGCCGCAATCGGCCCGCGCCATTTCTGGCATTCTTCGGCGGCCGCTTGGACACCCTCGGTGCGCAGCGTCGTGATCACCGTCCCGATCAGCTTGCGGGTGTTGACCTTCGCGCGGCTCAGGGTGATCATGCGCTCGATGATGAACACCATGCCGACGACGGCGATGAACAGCAGCCACCACATGAAGTTGCCGCCGCTGATGAATAGCTTGCCGAAACCCGTCCTGGCGATGGGGCTCTTCTCCACCATCCCCATCAAACCGCCCCGCTCGACGATCACCGGCGGCAGCAGGGTAATGGAGTCGGTCGCCGAGACCACGAAGCCCAGCGAGTCGCTGGGGGCCTCGATCTTCTCGTAACGCGCCCGCAAGGCTTCCTGGGCATCTTCTTGCTGCGCCAGGGCCGGTGTGGCGGTTGCCAGGGCCAGCCAGCCGAGGCCAATAAACACGAAGCAGGCGCTGATCAGCTTAGCGTGACGAGCCATTGCCAATGTCTCCCTTTCAATGTGGGACCCCGACGGGCTGCTAGCGGGGAAATCCGGTTTGCGGCACGGCGGCCGGCCGTCACTCCCCTGTCAAACGGGCTCGGTGCGCTGGTCCGCACAAACTCACCTGCCCTCTCGACCACCGAATACGGCACTCCATCGCCGTCATGTAAATAGTGTCAACACCATGCTCAAGTCAAACGTTTCTTCGCCTTTGGCGGCCCGCGGGGGCCCCGGTTTTCGTCGCCCGCAACTCAATCTCCCAACATGAACGCGTTGGAGGAGTCCAGGACGAAGTCGCCCAGGCCGGTCTTGTCGACGAACAGGAACGTCATGCCGCCGCCATGTCGGCTGTAAGTGTTCGGAAAGAGCGACGTGCCGGCATGGTTGTATCGCCAGAGCTGGAAGACTCGGCTGTCGGCTGCGGTCCGCCGGGACTGGATATTGCGGTCGGCCAGGTACGAATACGGCAGGGGAATGGGGTCGCGCGGCGAGGGTCCCACCCAGTTGTCGAAGCTGGCCTGGGGATCCCGGCCGCGGGTCATGCTCCCGGTGCGTTCGAGGCCATACCGCTGGTAGACCTGCACCCGCGCGTCTTCGAGGTCGCGCTCGTTCATCGGCACGTGCTCCTCGCGGACACTGTCCGGTTCGCCGAGCAGCAGGTAGATCGCGCCGCGCGGATCGCGCGCACCGCGCTCGTCGTAACCGCCCAGAAACAGTTCGACATAGGCCACGCGCCGCCGATACTCGGCGTAGACCTCGTTGTAGGCGTCTTCCGGGGAAGGATCCAGCGCCTTCCAGAACGCCGCCAACTGGAGTTCCCGCTCCACTTGGTTCGCGGCCTCGAACGTCCGCAGGGCCTCGCCGCTGAGGACGGTGCGCCCCTCGCCCAACAGGTCGCGCGGATCGCGAGCGAGCTGGGACACCCGCCAGACCACGTCGAATCCCACCAGCTCGCCCCGGCCGACGGTATCGAGCGGCGCGATGCCGAGGCGGAAACGACCCGGCGGCAGCCCACTGGCGTCCATCTCCCAGTAGACCGCAGCCGCGCGGCCGGCGGCCAGCGCCTCGCGCACCGATTCCGACAGGCGCACGGTGTCCACGAGCGTAAAATCGAGGTGATCGCTCGCGATCTCCAGCCGTAGATCACGCGCGGCCGCGCGAACGCGGTCCGCCGCACGCCCTGGCGGCTCCAGATTGAAATACACTTGCAGCGCCTCGGCTTCCAGGCCGTAGCGGCGCAACGGATTGCTGTATTGCCACGGGCCGTCGTCCATCCCGGAAACGCCGCGGCCGGCGTGTTCCCAGAGGCGGATCGGGGCGTGCGCGAGGAAGACGACGTCGCCCACCGCCAGCCCAAACGGTTCGCGCGCGGGCGGCGCGTACCAATCAGCGGTCGCGCGGGCGAACGCCATCTCGTCGGTACCCAGGTAAGCCAAACCCGGCCGCTTGCGGTGCAGATCCTCGACGACCAGGCGCAGTACGCCCTGCCGGAACGGTACCTCGCGCAGCACGATGTTGAAGATCTGCTGGAGGGTCGGCGAAGCGGCTTCGCTTGCATTGCGCGCGGCCAGACGCTCCGTCACGACCGCGGAGACCTCGCGTCCATCCGCCGCCGTCAAAGTCGCCGTCGCGCGGACGCGGGCCCGCGGCAAGCCGGCGTCGTCGACAAAGGTGATCTCGCGATGACCGACGGCCACTGCGACGACGACGTCGACCAGGCTGTCTTCGCGCGCCAGGCTGAACACGTCGCACACGAACCGGAAATAGCCGTCGCCCTCGAGCGGCGCCAGCCGCGCGCCGCTCGCCGGCACGGCGGCCAGGCAGCAGAGCCCGAGCAACCACAGGCCGCGCCGCCGCTGGCGATGTCTGCTAGGATAATACACGACGCCTCCCACGCCGGCGCGCGCGGATGCCCCGCGCCGGCAAGTATGATCCTTATATAAAAATACGGAAAACGCCGCCCCGGGGAAAGCACCGCCCCGTCGGCCGAGCCGGCGGGGCGGAAATCCGGCGGGCAACGGCGCCCCGCAGGGCGCGCCGGCAAGAATCAGTAGACCACGCCCAGCGACAAGCGATGGACATACTGCAACGGCCCCATGTCGACCGCGCTGTAATCGAGTTGGAGCTTGCTCTGGCGACCTGTGTTGATCGCCGCGCCGAAACCGAAACAAACGCCGTCGGTGTCGTAGTTGATATGGTAGCCGGTCCGGACGTGGAACAGGCGGTTCAATGTGTACTCGACCCCGACGTTCGCCCGCTCCTGGTTGTCGCTGGGATGGGCGAACTCAGCGGCGAACAACATACGATGGTGATCGGTCACGATCGGCACGAAGCTGGCGCCGACTTTGAACGTGGTCGGCATCTTCGATTCGGTTTCGTCGAAGGTCATCTTGCCGCCCAGGTTCTGCAGGACCATGCCCAGTTTCAGGTCCTTGACGCCGATGCGGTACATCATGCCGAAATCGAACCCGAATGTGTTGACCGCCGTCTCCGCCAATCCTTCGTGAATATACTGCAGGGTGAAACCCGCCGAGAATTTGTCGGTCCAGAACCGCGCGTAGCTGAGTCCGAAGGTCGACGATCCGGCGTCGAAATGCTGGCCGGTGCCGTCGGGTTCGTAGGCCGTGCGCACGAGCATCGGATCCAGCCAGAGCGAGCGGGCCGAAAGCGCGATGGTGCCCGGGAACGACCGGGGGTTCGTGGCGATCGCAATGCTGGTCAAGTTGATGTCGGCCGGCCATTCGACGTGGTTGATCGCCACTTCGTTGGTGACCACGTTGACCAGCCCGCCTGGGTTCCAGAACACGCTGTTGGCATCGTCGGCGACCCCGGTAAACGCTGATCCCATGCCGGTGGCGCGCGCACTGACACCGATCTTGAGAAATTGCCCGCCAAAGGTGCCAACCTTGGCGAACTGTTCGCCGAACGCCATTCCGGGCAGCACCAACAGGATGGCCGACAAAATGGCAATGCGCTTCATGGTTTCCTCCAGGCCGTCGCTTGACGGTGCTTCATGATGCCTCGCAGCAGGCTACCTCACCACCACGAACTTTCCGATGAAATCCTCGAAACCAGCGTCATCCGACTGCACCACGTACAGATAGATGCCGCTGACAATCTCCTGACCGTTACGGCTGATCAGGTTCCAACTGGCCTCCCCATAGCCCCCGGTTCCGTCGTGCGCAATCGTTTCGACGAGGTCTCCGGCCAGGGTAAAGATCTTGATCGTGTTGCGCGCAGCGGGCAAATTGGCGAAACGAACACGGACGCCGGTGGGGTCGTCGTCGGCCGGCGAAAACTGCTGGAACTCGAGCAAGGCCTCCCGCGTCGCGGGATTGGGATACACGAAGATATTGTTGCCATGCTGCGCACGATCAGCGGCCGATTGGGAGAAGGTGCCGGGCGACGTGTAGGTGAAGCTGCCCGTCGGACTGCCCACCAGGCCGGCGCCGCGATTGATGTAGATATCGCTGGCGGCATCGTATTCCAGTACGTGGTCGGTCGCCGTCACCGAATAGAAGTACAAGAATCCATTGTGGACGTCCGCATCGATGTATTCGTAATACCAAGTAGGTGTTTTGGGAGCGACGACCTGGATGTCCTGCCCAGATTCGGGATCGTACACGAAGACAGCGGCCCTGCCAGCAACGGCCCAGAACGTGTCGAGCGCCGCGGGGTAGTTCCGCCATTGGATGATCGGCAGGGAGATCGGCAGAACGTCCTGCGTGGCCCGGTCAAAGAGCGGCGGGCGTTCGGTGTAGGCACCTAACGAGTCCGCGTCGACGACTCTCTGCATCGAATCGGCCAGCCCGATGAACCGGCTGTCGCTGAGCACCCGCGGCACATAGCGGATGTGGTCGAGGCCCGTGTTGCGGCCCAGCGCCAGCGTGTCACGCCGGGCCAGGCCGCCGCTCGCGTTGAAGTGATCGACGACGAAGGAATCGACGACATCGTACTCGGCGATCAACTGCCAGAGACTCACCCCCGGTCCGAGTTGCAGGGACGACCCGAAAGGACGCGTCCAGTTGTCGGCTCGCCAGATCCGGTAGGATTGAAAATCGACCTGCCCGATCCGCACGTCCGCCGTGACCTCGCTCTTGTTGTCCCAGAATACGTGAACCTGGCGATTGACGGGCCAGACGCGCAGTCCCGGCGCCGGCGGCGCCATGCCGACCAGCCACCGCAACTGGAATTCGTTGCCGCCAATCCCGGTGCAGCCGGCTTTCTGGTCCAGGCCTACGTTGGTATCCCAGCAATTCCAGGTGGTTTCGATGTCGATCTGCCGGCAGCGCTCTTCATTCGGCGCGAATTGATAAATGCTGGAGGAGAACTGCCGCTGCCGAAAACATTCTAAACAGTTGTCCATGTTCACCATGGCGCAGGTCTTGAGGCGGGTAGGGTCGCGCGGATCCCGCAGCTGGAAGACATCGTCTTCGGTAATCTGCGAGAAGTTCTCCTGCAGATAATCAGCATCGATGCACGTCTGGTCGCCCACATCGGGATAGATTTGCTCGAAGTCGGCGAAGTTGGAGAAGTCTTCCCGGCAGACGACAGTTTCGCGGCCGTTGACCCCGGTATCCGGGTCATCGTCGCGGTTGAAGTAGCTGCCGTAGTAGGTCAGCGCCGCCTCGGCGCAATTGCGTAACAGGCCGTCGAGTCCGAGGCCCGCGACGAAAGCGATCTGGAAGCTCAAGCTTTCGTCCGGCCGCATGCGCAGGAACGGGCCCGCCGCCACGATGAAGCGGTAGTCGTCGCGCTTGCCCGGCACCGCGTTCGGCTGGATCTCGCCCGAACTCATCACCTCATAACGCTCCGAATCCTTCGTCGGGTCGCCGCCCTGGTCGTAACTCGCCTGCTGACTGAAGTGCCGGAACGAGTGCAGCTTCACGGTCTTCGGCGCGCGGACACCGGCGGGATCGGTATCGTGGCCGAGAAACGCGACACCGAAGTAACCGTCTAGCCGCGCCCCCTCTTCGGGATCGTCCCACATGTAACCGACCTCGACCGGCACGAAGCTGCCGTCGCTGGCGCGCACGGCGCCCGAGAACGAGCCGACCATGTCGTCGTCAGCGGCGCCGCTGGAGCGGTTCATGAGGTCGCAGTCGGCGAACAACCCGAGGTAGATGTTAGTGATGTCGGTGACGCCGACGTTCGTGATGGTGAAATCGAACCCGACGAAATCGTTAACATCGCTGCCTTCCCAGGCATAACTCGATTGGACGACCTTGAGGTTCAACGGCGTGTGATCCGCGATCGCCTCGATCGCGAGACGCGTGTTGTCGTACATGGTGGTAACCATCATCTGGTTGCCGATCTGAGCGAAATCTTCGTCGATCAAGCCGTCGTCGTCGTCGTCGTACCCGTTGAGGACCTCCTCATCGATGCGCTCGACGCCGTATTCGTCGAAATCTTCGTCGTCGTTCTCGCGCGGATCCGGATACCGATAACCGCTCGCTTGCGTATTGAGCGGCCGAATGAGTTTGCTGTCGATGGCCTCGTAGATCGTATCTTCGGGGTTGCGCTGCGCCCGGATCTCCCGGCCGCCGATAGCGCCCATCGTCGACACCAGTCGCTCGCTGAGCTGCACACCCCCGATCCATAGACCGGCCTCCCAGAGATACTCGTCTTCCGAGCCCGCTGGCCATTGCGCCGACGGCGCGTTGGACAGCGTCGTGCGGCTACTGAACCATGACCCGATCAGACCGATGTTGGTGATGTTCATGTGCAGATTGCCGGCGCTCATGACATAAGAACCGTCGACCACGAAGTTGCTCTGAGGATCCCGGGTCAGTTGTTCCAGCTCCGCCAATTCGCGCGGGTCCAACTCTTTCCACGCCCAGGCGGGAGCAGCCGACCAGACCAGGATCGCCGTCAGCGCCACCCACGCGCTAGCCCATCGCCGTGGCCGCACAGAAACCTTCATGTTGTACAGCGTCATCGCGGTCCTTTCCGCAGGGTTCCGCCGCCTGCGGCGCCCTTCACTCTCCCTAGAAGCGCCAGCCGAGCCCGATCCTGAACAGCCGGTGCTGGGCGAAGGCGCGCGGATCTCTGAGGCGGATGAACTCGTCGTAGCCGTCGCCGTCGAGGTCCTGCAGGATCGCGCCGCCATATTTGCCGGTCTCGGTCAGATAGGAGGCGCCGGCATTGCCCGCAGTGATCATGCCGGGTGTCAGGCCTGGCTGAATGCTGTTGATCTGATCCTGGTTCAGCAGGTTGATGCCCTGCAGGTAGAGCGTCAGGCGCTGTCCGTAGAAATTGATCTGGCGCTGGAACTGCAAGTTGACGTCCAGGGTGGCCGGCAGCCGCTCGCTGTTTTCGAGCATGGGATTCTGGCGCCGTTCGAAGCGGTCGAACGGGGTCCAGGGGAATCCCGAGCCGTAGCTCATGTCGATACCGCCGCTCCACGAACCGTGTTGCTCGATGTAGATGCCGACGTTGACGGTATGGCGCTGGTCCCAGTCCAGCGGCAGCTCCTGTGTCGGCAGGTACTGCAAGCCTTCGGGGTTGGCGCCGAAGTCGGTGTCGCTGGCTACGCCGTCGGCGTAGGCGAACGTGTACGAAATATCGAAGCCCCAGTTGTTGCTGAAGCGCTTTTCCAGCGTGAACTCGACACCCCGGGCCGAAGCATAGGCCTTGTTGATGTAGCGGGCCAGGGTGTTGCCCGTCTCGGCGTCGGTCACCTGCACCGACGAAATGAGGTCGTAGATGTCCTTCGAATAGACGGCGAACGTGCCGGCCAGGAAGTCAGAGAATTGGTGCACCAGCGCGGCCTGGTAGCTGATCGTCGTCTCGGAGCTGAGGTTCGGGTTGCCGATCGTGCCCAGATTGCCGACCGTCTCCTGGCTGGCGAACAGTGTGGCGCGGTCGGGGAATTGCACGAAACGCCCGTAGTGAAAGCTGAAACCGTCGCGCTCGGTGATCGGGAAAGCGAACCCCAGCCGCGGCGAGAACTGGGTCTTGTATTTGATCAGGTTGCGGTCCACGTCCTCGTTGCGCAGCAGGATGTCGGCCGCCGTGCCCGGCGAGAACATGTCCCAGCGGAAACCGAAGTTCATCACCATGCCTTCGTATTCCCAGCGGTCCTGCAGATACCAGGAGGCCTCGGGATTGTAGGTGTGAAACCGGTTGCGGCTGCTGCCGAGCTGGGTCTCGCCGGTGTAGCGGTTCTGCGTGATGCGGGCCGGCTGAAAGATCTGGTGTTCCTCGAGGTCGTTATACACCAGGTTCACTCCGGTGCGGATCAGGTGTCCTTCCCAGCGCGCACTGGTCAGGTCGAATCGCAGCGAGTAGGTGCGGCTGTATTGTTCCGCCCAACTCGGAAAATCGCTGGTTGTCACGAACCAGGGATTCAGCCGGTCCGTGTAGTAGTCGGTGCCGACCAGGTAGATGTTGGCCTGGCTGCTGAACACGTTCGGCGACAAGACGCCGCCATGATTGTATAGATAGGGATCCTGCCCGTTGACGTTTGTCCGCGTGTCGAACGCCACCAGCGCCAGGGCCACCGTGTAGAACGTGGCGCCGTCGAGACGGTGTTTCCAGAGCAACTTGCTGCTCTGGCTGTAACTCGAACTCTCCAACGCTCTGTTGGCCGAATTGAAGGCGGTATACGAGGAGTCCTCGGCGACGGTCGAGTAGCTGGACAGCGAATAGGTGTGGCCGACGAAGAGCGGCTGCGCCATCACCGTGTAGACGCGGTTGTCCACGGCCGAGCGCACATCCAGGATCGGCACCGTCTGGCGGATCATGCTCGACGCGCGGGAATCCAGGACGATCGCCGGGCGGGCCAGGCTGAACATGTTGTCGTACCACGGTCCGTAGTACACGGGGATATAGCGCCCGGTGTACAGGTAGCTGTCGGCGTTCTCACCGGTCGTCAAACGCGTGATCAAGGGCATGTAGACCAGGCGCTGGACGTATCCCTCCACGCTCCAGTTGGGCGAGTAGCCCTGGTTCCAACTGCCCGAGTACGTATATTCCGCGGTCAATTCCTTCCTGCCGGTATCGTCGAAGAAGTAGGCCAGCTTCGCCGATCCGCGGACGGAGTTGGTCTGGCGGCGCCGAAACGACAGCAGATCCGAACCGCCCAGGTTCAGCGCGTACTCCGGCCGGTTGGCTACCGAGTAGTTCTCACCGTCGGACCAGGCCAGGTCGCCGGAAATGTAGTACGTCAGGTTCTTGATCGGCGACGGACCGCCGAAGCCGTATTCGAAGCGGTCGAAATTGGTGAACGTGCGATCCTGGCGGCCGAAATCGTCGGTCAAAAACCGCAGGTTGCCCTCGAAGTTCTCCCGCGACCCGGTTTTCGTGGTGATGTTGATGACGCCGGAGAGAGCGTTGCCATACTCCGCGTCCAACCCGCCGGTCACCGCCTGCACGCTTTCGACGGCCAGCGTGGAGACCTGCAACGTCCCGCCGCCGATGGGGTTGTCTACCGAGACGCCGTCGATCTGCGTCTGGACCTCGCCCGAGCGGCCGCCGCGCACATAGAGCTGCCCGGCGCGCATGATGATCCCCGCCTCGCGGCTGAGGGCCGCGTCGATCGAGTCGATGGCATAGCGCTCGAACTTCTCGCTGCCGATCTCGCGCGCGGTGACCGCGCTGCGCACCTCCACCATGTAGCGCGCAGCGTCGATATCGAAGGCTTGCAGGGTTTCGACGATCGTGACCGTCAAGACGAATGGCAAATCGACGGTCTGGCCCGGCTGCAGAACCACCGTCTGCTCGGCCGGTTCGTAGCCGAGGTAGAGAACCTGGATCGTGTACGTCCCCGGCCGCAAATCGCGGAAATAGAAAGCGCCGCCGCCCAACGACATGGTGCCGCGCGAGGTCCCCTTGATGATCACGTTGGCGTAGTCGAGCAGCTCGCCGCTTTCCCCGTCCTTGATGACTCCCTTGATCATCCCGGGCAATTGCTGTGCCGCCGCCGGCGCCGAGCCCAGCAGCACGACAACCGCGGCCAGGCCCAAACTCAAGACGACCCGCGATAGACGGAGACGCCGGAGCATAGGGAAGCTCCTTTCCGAGTCGACGGACTCGGCTGAACCCGTGGCCCTAGAGGACCGGCAAGATGAACCTATAAGAATTGGCACCCGTAAGCACCCGAGTCATCATGGGGAACCGGAGAGCGATGTGCCCGCGAAACCGCTTGCCAGCGGCCAGAATCGCAGCGTTCGCCTCCGAACCGGCAACCGTTGGCTAAATGTAGAGATCGGGTTCTGGCGTGTCAATAAATTGCTAACTGGCTTGGTGATCGGCGAGTGGACACCTCAGGAGATGTCCGTCGCCGAGGTCGCGCAAGACCGGCAGCGAGGCGCGACACGCCGGCTGGACCAGGCGGCAGTACAGGGCGTAAGGACATCCGCGCCGCAGATGGGTTGTGGCGTCTAGCGGCGGCGTCTCGCTCGGCTTGCCCATCGCGACCACGCGCGGCCAGCGCGCCGGTGCGGCGGCCGCAAGCGCGCGCGCGAACGGATGCCATGGCCGGCCGCCGGCGCCGGGTCGATACACTTCGACGAGCACCCCCGCGTGCAGAACCGCCACCTTCTCGCACCAATGTTCCAGCAGGGCGAGGTCGTGGGAGATCAATAGCAGGGCGAGGTCGCGCTGCACGAGGACGCGGCGCAGCAAGGCGAGCATTCGCCGCCGGCGCTCGGGGTCGAGCGAACTGGCGGGCTCGTCGGCGATGATGACCCGCGGCTCGGCGGCCAGCGCGCGGGCGAGTTGCACCCGCTGGCGTTGGCCGCCCGACAGCGCGTCCGGCCGCCGTTGCGCGAGATCCTCGGTCAAGTCGACCTCGCGCAGGAGATCCCGCGCGCGACGGCCAGCTTCCCTCGCGTCGGCTCCGGCCGCGCGCGCGGCCTCCGTGAGCGCCGCCGCGACTGTCTGGCGCGGATCCAACGCGGCAACGGCGTCCTGGCTGACCAATTGCACGGCGCGGCGCCGCGCCGCGGCGGTCTGCGCGCCAGCGACCACCAACTCGAGGCTCCCGGACGCGGCCGGCAGCCAGCCGGCCAGGGCGCGCGCGAGCGTTGTCTTGCCCGCGCCCGATTCGCCGGCCAGCCCGAGCGCCTCGGCAGGCGCCAACGCGAGATCGAGCGGATGTACGATGACGCGCCGTGCGCGCGGCGTCGCGAAAGCCACGCTGAAATCCCGCGCCCAAAAAACGAACGGCCGGACGCGCGGCGACGCCGCCGGCCGCGGCGGTTCGGCCACCGAACCGCTCGGTTGCAGTTCCAAGACGCGATCGGCGACCCGCTCGACGAGGTCGTGGTCATGGGTCACCAAGAGGAGCGCCATGTCCCGCCGCGCGACGAGTTCGCGCAGCAAACCAATGATGTCGCGCTGGACGAGCAGATCGAGCGCCGTGGTCGGTTCATCGGCCAGCAGCACGCGCGGCGCCGCGGCAAGGACTGCCGCCAGACAGGCGCGCTGGCGCTGGCCGCCGCTCAACTGATGCGGATACCGCCGCGCCAGTTCCGCCGGCGCCGGCAGGCGCACCTCCGCCAGCAGGACCGGCACGGCCGCCGCGGCCGCGCGCCGGGACAGTTCCGGCCGGTGCCATCTGAGAACCTCGGCGACCTGGTCGCCGATCCGGCGGACCGGATTGAGCGCGTAGCGGTGATCCTGCAACAGGAGGCCCAGCCCGCGCCCGCGCAAGCCGTGCCAGCGGCGGCGGTCGCTGGTCAGTTCCGTCCCCTGCCAGCGAACACTGCCGGTGAGGGAGGCGCCGGCGGGCAGCAGATCGAGCAACGCGCGGCAAAGCGTGCTCTTGCCACAGCCGGACGGGCCGACCACCGCCAGGCACTCGCCCGCCGCGAGCCGCAGATCCAAACCGCCGAGCACCGGCGGCGCGTCGCTGCGATAGCGAACGGACAGACCGCGAACCTCGAGCAAGCCGGCGTTAGCCACGGCCCACCTCCAGCTCCGATCCCACCGGCAGCAACCGCGCTCGCAAGCCGTCGGCAATCAGATTGTAAGCCAGGACGGTCGCGGCAATCGCCATGCCCGGAAACACCGTCAACCACCAGGCGTCCAGCAAGTGCGCCCGACCCTGGGCGATCATCGAGCCCCAGGTGACCAGCGGCGCCTGCGGCCCCAGGCCCAAAAAGCTGAGGAACGACTCCACGAGGATGGCCTGGCCGACCCGCAAGGCGGCCGCCACCACCACGGTCGGCAGCAGATTCGGCAGCACGTGCCGGCAAGCGACCTGCCAGGCGCCGACGCCGAGCCCGCGCGCCGCCGCGACGAATTCCCGGTCGCGCAGCGCGAGGGCTTCAATCCGCACCAGCCTGGCCACATCCATCCAGCTCGAGACGGTCAGGACTGCGATCAGCAGCCACAACGACGGCCGCGACACGGCCACCAGCAACAGCACCAGGTAGATGGTGGGAAACGCTAGGAACAGATCGATCATCGCCGTCAGGGTGCGCTGCAGCCAGCGCGGCCCCAGCCCGGCGGCCAATCCGACGACCGTGCCCAAACCGGTCGCCAGCACCATGGTCGCCCAGCCGACCAGCAGGGACATCCGACCGCCGTGCAGCAGCCGGCACAGCACGTCGCGCCCGAGCACGTCGGTGCCCAGCAAGTGGCCGGGCCCGGGCGATCGCAAGGCCTGGCCCGCAGCCCCCAGGGCCGCCGGATCGCCTGGCACGAGCACGTCGGCGCCGAGGGCCGCAACGAGTCCGAGACCGGCCAACAAGAAGCCGAGCCGCAGATCGCCGCCGGCCGCGGCGGCGCGATCCGACAGGCCGGCGGCTGGTTGTACGCCGGCCATCAGCGCACCTCCTCCCAGCCGGCTTCCAGACGCAAGCGCGGATCCGCCCAGCGGCAGGCCAGATCGGCCAGCAGCGAACCGAGCGTCACGAGCGTCGCCGCCAGGGCGGTCACCGCCATGATCACCGGGTAATCGCGGGCCAGCAGCGCCTGCACGGCGACGCGTCCCATACCGGGCCAGGCGAAGACGGTCTCCACCGCGACCGCACCGCCCAAGAGACCCGGCAGGCTCAGGCCGACCAGCGTCAGCAGCGGCGGCAGCGAGCCTCGCAGGGCATGGCGCCAGAGGATGCGCGTCTCGCCGAGTCCACGCGCTCGCGCGGCCAGGATCCAGTCGCTGGCCAGTTGACGGCCCACGCTGGTGCGCATATGGCGCGCCGTCACGGCGAAGTTGCCCAACCCGAGCACGAGGACCGGCAGCACCAGGTGGCGCATCTGATCGATTAGACGCGCGCCCCACGGCAGCGATTCAGCCGCCAGCGACTGCAGGCCGCCGGCTGGCAACCAACCGAGGGTGCGCGAGAACAAGAGGATCGCCACCAGACCGAGCCAGAAGCTGGGCAGGGAGTAGAGCACCAGGCCGCCGGCATTCAGCAGGCGCGCGCGCCGTCGCCGGGGATAGCGTGCGACCAAGACCCCGACCCCCACGCCGGCTGCCAGTTCCACCGCCAGCGCCGCCGCCGTCAAGCGCAACGTGCTGGGAACCGCCTCGCGCAGGATGTCCGTCACCGGCCGTTGTTGTCGTAAGCTGGCGCCGAAATCTCCGCGCGCAATGCCGCCCAGCCAGGCGGCGTACTGGTCGGGCAGCGACCCGCCCAATCCTAGCCGCTCGCGCACCAGATCGCGGCCCGCCTGCCCGAGTTGCTGGTCGTCGATCAGATCGGCGGGATCGCCGGGCATCAGGCGCACCAGAAAGAACACGACCGTCAACAGGCCCCAGACCAGCAGCAGCGATTGCAGCAAGCGGCGCAGGACGTAACGCGGCACGAGGGGCCTTTCACGAACTTCGCGCGACTGAACCGGCCGGCCGCGCGGCTTCTGGATACTAGGGACGCGCCCGCCACGGGTCAAGCGTCCCAGCGCCGTGCAGCCTGCAACGTTTCGCAGCCTGCCTCGGGCAGGATCGCGCTGGTCATCCCCGCCTCGAGCGGCCTCGTCGTCTCCGATGATGCCGCCGTGTTCCGGAAACGACCCGCCGCGTCCTCGCCCTAGCTCATGGTACGCCTTTTTCTACGGCCGCGGCGTCGGTCGCCCTCGACTCGTGTCCCGAGGATCCGCCATGCGCCACGCTCGCCTCGATTCCGGCAGCCGTTCGACCGGCCTACTGCTGATCGTCATCGCCGCCGGCCTTTGCCTCGGCGGCTGTGAATTCGCCGAACCGGCTTTGCCGACCTTCACCACGCGCCTGACCGTTCCGTTAGGCGAGGAGCATCTCGCGATCGCCGACCTGGTCGACGGCGAGGACTACCTCGTCCGTCTGGACGACGGCGCGCTCGGCTTCTGGGTGGCCGGCGACCCGGACACCGTGGGACTGGGCTTCGACCTGACCGTCGACATTCCGGCGGAAACCCGGCATGCCATCCTGGGATCGTTCCCGCTCGAACTCTTCGAGCCGACCGTCTTCGCATTCACGCTGGCCGAACTCTGCGCCGAAGCCGCCTCCCTGGACGGACAAATGGCGCCGATCCCGCCGTTCGGGTTCGAGGACCAGAGCGATGCCGAGACCATCGCCGGCCTGACCAGCGCGACCCTCGACCGCGGCACGCTCACCGTGACGCTCGCCAACGGGTTGCCGGTTGCC
>Ga0334882_1002573_pt1 | contig 18261 bp, 14 predicted proteins | sample GraSluR1_MG_5_FD_207226 | JGI IMG/M metagenome (GOLD analysis project Ga0334882, IMG submission 207226) | Sludge microbial communities from methane-producing bioreactor in Wageningen University, Netherlands - Granular Sludge_15_04-R1 | ecosystem: Engineered > Bioreactor > Anaerobic >...
CTTCTTAACGATCAAGGTTATTTTTTTAATCAACATTTAGTTATTGATGAACAAATAAGCTCTATCCCTAAGATTGATAAACTGTTAAAAACTGCGTCAAAGAAAGGTCTCGGCAAAGGATTCCCTGAGTTTTTAATTTCATCAAATCAAAATCCGGATTTCTTAATAGTTATTGAGTGTAAAGGAGACATAAAAAACCACCAAAGTCCTAATCTAGATAAATATGCTGATTATGCTGTAGATGGTTCCATCCTATATGCTTCATATTTGTCTAGTGAATATGATGTTCTAGCAATTGGTGTTAGCGGACAAAATCTTAGCGAATTGAAAATTACCCATCATTTATTCCTTAAAAATTCATCAAGATTTGAGAAAATTTTTGGTGACCAATTGTTAACCTTTGACAATTATATCGAAGGGTATATACATAGTCCTCAAAAATTCAACCAAGAATACGAAGGATTATTAGAGTATTCAAAAGAGATCAATGATTTCTTACATACAAAGAAAGTTAAGGAATCTCAAAGAAGCTTGCTCATAAGTGGAATCTTATTAGCCCTTCAAAATGATGCTTTTTTAGTAAGCTATAAGAAGTACACTACAGCTGATCAGTTAGCAAAGAACTTAATAGAAACGATATCCAACCAATTATTGAACGAAGAATTACCAAGCCAAACCGTTCAGAATGTAAGGAAATCGTTTGACTTTTTCCAAACCCATACCACCTTATCTAGCGATATACAATTACTTAAAAATGTAATTGAACATATAGATATAAATATCAATGGTTTTATTAAGACGTATAAATATTTCGATACAATTGGGCAATTCTATATTGAATTCCTTAGATACGCTAATAATGACAAAGGATTAGGAATCGTACTTACACCACCACACATAACAGAATTATTTTGTGATTTAGTGGATTTATCGTGTAATCATGTTGTTCTTGACAACTGTTGTGGGACAGGAGGTTTCTTAATCAGTGCATTAAAGAAAATGAAAGTCGACGCCAATGAAAACCTTTCTAAGATAGAACAAATAAAATCAGAGCAGTTAATTGGTATAGAATTTCAGGATGATATTTTCGCTTTGGCGGTATCCAACATGATTATTCATGGGGATGGAAAGAGTAATATTTTTCAGAATGATTGCTTCAAACTGGTTGATTACATAAGAAGTAAATACCAGCCAACAATTGGGTTTTTAAACCCACCATATAAGTCGAATAAAAATGATATTGAGGAAATGGCTTTCATTCTAAACAATTTAGATGTAATCTAGTGTTTCTTTCCTGACAACGAAAAGATGTAAAATGATGACAGGAGAGTACAAAGATGAGTGCAGAAGAGAAATTAGCAAAGCAACGATTGAGCGTGCTGGAGTTGGCAGAAATCTTGGGAAATGTGAGTGAAGCCTGCCGACAACGAGGGGTATCGAGAACCCAATTTTACGAATACAAACGGCGCTTCCAGACCCATGGGATGGCGGGTTTGAAAGATTTACCACCAATCCATAAAACACATCCATTCACAACGCCACAAGAGCATGTGGACCGGATCTTGGAATTGTGTCTCGAACATCCGACTTGGGGATGCAACCGACTGAGTGATCTGCTGAAACTGGAGGGGATCTCGATTAGCTACCCCACCATCCAAAACATACTCAACAAGAATGGGTATGGCAGCCGCTATGAAAGGCTGCTGAAGCTGGAGGGCAAAGCCTTACAAGAAGGATTTGAACTGAGTGCGGAACAAATCGCCAAAATTGAAAAAGCCAATCCCTGTTTTCGGGAACGGCACATTGAGAGCAGCCGTCCCGGCGATGTGTTATCACAAGACACGTTTTATGTGGGGGTTTTGAAAGGGGTAGGGCGGGTGTATTTGCATGCGGTGGTCGACACGTATGGCAGTTATGCGTTTGGTTTCTTGCATACCTCAAAACAGCCAGAGGCAGCGGCCAGTGTGTTGCACAATGATGTATTGCCGTTCTACGAGGAACGAGCGTTGAAAGTCAATGCGGTGATCACCGATAATGGGCGTGAATTCTGTGGAACGGATACCCATCCGTATGAGCTGTTCCTGGGATTGAATGACATCCAGCATCGCAGGACCAAAGTGAGAACACCGCAAACCAATGGTTTTGTGGAACGATTCAATCGCACGGTTTTAGATGAATTCTTCCGAGTCGCATTTCGCACCACGTTCTATGAGTCACTGGAGAGTCTACAGACCGACCTGGATGAGTGGTTGCGTTTTTACAATACGGAGCGCCCCCATCAAGGGTACCGCAATATGGGACGCAGACCCATTGATACTATTAGTCAATTTGTAGAGAGTATTGTTCGGAATGAAACCTAAGAATACAATTTAGAAATGCTTCAACCCAATAGCAAATGTGTTGCAATTATTCCCATTAGTTCAGTTATTACCAACCGAGGTGATGGTCTCACATTCAAAGAACAACTACTGAAGCACCATACATTAGAAGCAGTAATGTCTATGCCACTTGAATTGTTTCATAACTCAAAGGTGAGTGTTGTGACTGTTGTTGTTGTAATAACTGCTCATCAGCCGCACCCATCTGGAAAAAAGACATGGTTTGGTTATTGGCGCGATGACGGATTTGTAAAAACGAAATCTAAAGGTCGTATCGATTTAAATAACCAATGGGCTAGTATTAAGAAAAAATGGATCAATGCCTTTAGAAATCGGGAAGTTATTCCTTATTTCAGCATCATGAGGGAGATTACACCAGAGGATGAATGGTGTGCCGAAGCTTATCTGGAAACGGATTATTCCTCATTATCACAAAGTGATTTTGAAAAAGAGTTAAAAAAATATGCTGCACACCAAATATTGTTGGGGGAATAAAAATGAAATTTGATCTAGTGCCACTTAATGAATTATTTATTATTGAATATGGGAATCAATATGATCTAAATAAACTATATCAAGACAATGATGGAATCAATTTTGTCTCCAGATCTAGCAGCAATCTTGGTATCACAGCTAAAGTTGAAAGAACACAAGCTGACCCATATGATAAGGGGTTAATCACTGTAGCTTTAGGGGGTTCCGTCTTGAGTTCTTTTGTTCAACCAGAAGAATTCTACACTGCCCAGAATATCAAGGTGCTAAGACCTAAACAGGAGTTAGCATTTAATGAAAAGGTATTTTATTGTGTGTGTATTTTAAAAAATGGCTTTAAATATTCTGCGTTTGGGAGGGAGGCTAATACTAGTCTAGATTTTTTGCTAGTTCCTAATATCAAACACATCCCTCATTATTTAAAGGAACATTCTTTTAGTGATTACATTTTTTCCAAAAGCATCATTGCCGAAGAATTAAATTTTGATGCCACAAGCTGGAGGTGGTTTCAGTACAAAGATCTATTCCATATAGAGCGTGGGAGGGGAGCAAGAGTAAGTGATATTTCAGAATCAGGGAAGACGCCCTTTGTAACTTCGATCAACTCCAATAATGGAACCAAAGGATTTGTTGATTTCCAACCAGAGCATGATGGAAATGTGATTACTGTTAACAGGAATGGAAGTATTGGGGAAGCTTTTTATCAAGAAAAACCATTTTGTTCCACAGAAGATGTTCATGTGTTTGTACCAAAATTTGAACTGGATAAATATATAGCAATGTTTCTTATCGCCCTTATAAGAAAAGAAAGCTTTAGGTATTCATATGGAAGGAAATGGGGATTGAGTAGAATGCGTAATAGTTGGATAAAGTTGCCAATCGATCAGAATAATAAAGTAGATTGGAATTTTATTAGATACTATATTAAATCTCTAAATTATTCTTCTGGTATTTAGCTAAAATGACCTGTCGAGATGAAATGTTGGTTGCCGTCGAATACATCGTCCGTATGAAGAAAAAAAACGAGTTCACAGTTAAAGAAGTGATATACGAGATGAAACGCAGAGGAACTCATTACAAAGAGTCTACGATTCAAACACATGTAACGAGTAAGATGTGTGCGAATGCACCAGTGAATCACTACGATAAAACGGATGATTTCCTTCGGATTAGTCGTGGGCTTTATCGATTACTTAATCGAGATTGATTCCCTATCGGTATGAAGGTGAAGTACTACAACCTGACGCGCGAGATCGCCACCTTCGAGCGTATACGCCCATAACCGCCGTTGGCATGGTACGTATGCCCCCGGCCCAGCAACGACATCACCGGTTCTCAGCGAACAAGGGACACAGCCGCGCCCATTCTTCAATACGCAGGGTCTCGGCGCGTCGCGAGGAGTCGATCCCGGCGCGCTGCAGCAGCGCTTCCACGGCAGGTTTGTCCCTGCCCAACCCGCCGGAGAGCGAATTGGCGAGGTTCTTGCGCTTCTGGCTGAAGCCGGCTTTGGCGAGGCGGAAGAAGGTGTCCAGATGTTCGGGCGCAATGCGCGGTGTGTCATACAAATCGACGCGCAGTGTGGCGGAATCAACCTTGGGCGGGGGATAGAATGCGCCGGCGGACAGCTTTGCCATCACATGCGGCTTGCCATATACCTGTACGCTCAATGATAACAGGCTCAGTTTTCCCTCCGGCGCGCAGATACGCTGTGCTACCTCGGCTTGCATGGTGAAAACCACCCGCTCAGGGCGCAGGCTGGCTTCAAGTAAATGCCGCATCAGGGCAGAGGTGATGTAGTAGGGGATATTGGCGATGCACACATACGGCTCGCCGTCCATCAACTGCGCCGGGTCAAGCGCCAGCATGTCACCGAGGATGAGTTTCACGTTGTCATAGGGCTGCAGCACCTGGGTGAGGATGGGGAAAAGATATGGGTCAATCTCCACCGCCACCACACGGCGCGCGTTCAGTACCAGGTAGCGAGTCAGGCTGCCCAACCCCGGCCCGATCTCCAGCACCGCGTCCTGCGGGCTGATGTCGGCGGCGCGCATGATCTTGTTTAACGAGCCGCCATCCAGCAGAAAATTCTGCCCAAGGCTTTTGCGGGGATGCAGGTCAAACGCGCGCAGCAGTTCTTTGACGGGCAGCGGTTCAAGATTGGTATCGTTCATGTCGGTATCCTCATGGCAGCAGCCACAGCACGGTATCGGGTACGGGTGTCAGAAAATAAACCGGCACCCAGTGGTACCAGGCGCGGTAATCATCATCGGAATAGCCCAGGTCGATCCAGTGACGGCCAGGGATGCCGCCGCCCGAATCGCATATCACGCCGATGCCGTAGCCGGGGACATATACGCGCTGCCCGACCATGTAGGGATACCAGGCGGCGGACACCGCCACCACGCCCTTTTCCAGGGTGCAGCCGCCGCGGGTGGTATACGAACAGCGGTCTTTGAAGGCACACGGGTGATAGGAAGTGGCGTACATGGTCACCTCGCGGTAGACCTCCAACGGGCCGTATTCGGTGTCAATGGTGCGGATGCTGACCTGCTGGCCGTAACCGACCACTTCATCCTGCGGGGCGGCTGCCTGCCAGGTCTCTTCCTGTTGGGTGGATTGTTCTTCGCCGTCCTCGAACACCACGCGGGTGCGGGTGACGTCGATACCGGATTGCCCCGGTGAGATCAGGCTGCGCGCATCCAGCACCGTTTCCGGGTCAGGCACCATGGTGCTGCCGTAAGGACTGGCTATGTGCGCCAGTTGTACGGCTTCGCGCACGCGGGTGATCGTGATCATGCCTTCCTCTGGCGGGGCGGCTTCTAAGGGCGGGAAAACGCGGTCCAGCGATTGCAGCGGCAGGCCCAGATCGGCCAGCACACCGCCCACAGTGCGCGCGGCACTGAAACCGTCAATCTGCACCCCGTCCGCTATCACGCTCACCGGGTGCGCCTGGCGCACATGCACACTGGCGGCTTGTGCCGGGGACTGCGTCCAATCGGCAGAAAGGTCATCGGCGCTGGTCAGCACCACGCCCTGTTCCCACAGGGCGGATAACACCGTGGGGGCATGCGTCAGTTCACCGTTGATAGAAGCCGGGCGGCGGATCTCCAACAGGTAGAAAGCGGCGCGCGGCAGGCTGTCATACACATTCACCGCCTCGCCGCGGTACAGCAGGCGGCTGTTTTCGGTCCAGTCGATGTCGGCTTCCAGCAGGTGCTGGGCGGGAATGCGTTCAGGTGTGAAGAATTCCGCCTGCAACTCACCAGCTTCCCAAATCTGCACCCAACGGGCGGATTCAAGTGTGATCACACCGCCGCGCGCAACGCGGCTGCCCGGCGCGGGTGTCAGGTTGTCCTGCGGATGAAAGCCGATGCCGGCTTCCGCCAGGATCAGCCCGGGTTCACGCAGGCGTGTGGGGTGTTCGCGCGTTTCACCATTGATGACCAGGGTGACCGGCACGGGTTTGAGTAATAGATACAGCCCCAGCAGGAGCAGCACCAGGCTGAGCGCGGCGCATGCCTGCCAGAACCACAGTTTTTTTGTCATAGGTTGATTGTATCAAATCTTGGGCGCTGTTTTCTGTGCGCACAGAAGCCGCAGCGCGTTCGCGGGTTAAGTGTTTGCTGAGAAAAATCCTCTTAAAAAAGTCCCTTAATAGAGGGGACTGCCCTCTTTCGCATGGGGCAGTCCGCTCAAACAAGAATCCTTCTTTCTCTTGGCTAATCACGCCATTGAGATTATTCATCATTACTTCTTACTACCATTGTACCGCAAAAAACCTCGTTTCAATCTGACAATTTCGTTAATCAAATCTTAAAGATTGGCGGTACGGGCTGCCTTCACTGGTCGAAATGAACAATTGCCTTTTGCTGTATGTCGTCTTTTTATAGACGCCACCCAGCGATTTTCGTGTCGTGTTCTGTTTTGCCAGGAATTCAATAAACGTATTATACCAAATATCAAGGCTGGCAATATTAATAATTTCCTGAATTAACCGGGCAATTTCCACTCCATAAGACGCAAACGGCGGAAATATGCATTGTTAGCAGGCGCAAGGCTGTATAATCGTAGGTAGAAAACAGCGCTGGAGCAGGCACATGGATGACCTTCGCAATCAATTGATCAACGGTCGCTACCGCGTCAGCGAAGAACTGGGCATCGGGGGGATGGCGCAGGTCTGTTTGGCGCGCGACCTGCGTCTGGGGCGGGATGTGATCCTCAAGTTGGTGCGCATCGAACTGCTCGCATCTTCTGAAGGCACTTCGGTACGTGAACAATTCTTGCATGAAGCCAACCTGATGCTGCGCTTGCGCCACCCCAACCTGGAAGCCATTTATGAATACGGCGAATACCAGGGGCGGCCGTTTATGGTACTGGAACCCCTGCTCAATTCGTCTTTATCACGGCGCATGCACGAGTTTCATGACCACCAGAGCGCGGCAACCTTGCTGGCTGTAATCGCTGACGGTTTGCAGCACATGCATGACCTGCGCATTGTGCATTGCGACGTGAAACCTGACAACATCCTGTTTGATGCCAACGATGTGCCCAAACTGGCGGACTTCGGCATCGCCCGCCTGCTGCCGCAACCGCGCCAGACCCAGGAGCCTGAGGATCAACAGCCGCCGCCTTTCGTACAGGGCACGCCGCAATACATGGCGCCAGAGCTGTGGTTCAACCAGCCCTGCCCGCAATCTGATCAGTATGCCCTGGGGGTTACCCTGTATGAGCTGCTGACGCGCGAATGGCCGTTCTCAGGCACCAGCGCGCTGGAGACCGGCGAAGAACATCTCAACCGCCCGATTCCCCTGCCCAGCGCACTCTTGCCTGACCTGCCCCCCGAGGTGGATGCTGTGATCGGCTGCCTGCTGGCAAAACAGCCGCAAGATCGCTATACAACCATGGCGGATGCCGCGCGCGCGCTGCGGATGCTGGCTGATGTGCCGCTCAGCGAGGGCGAAAAAGAGCGCCGCAAGAGCCTGATCCATCAAAAACAACGCCGCCGCTGGTGGCGCTGGCTGCTGCTCTCCGCGGCGGTGCTGTTGTTGGTCGGGGTGATTGTTACGATTCTGTTGGTTTGGTAGGCGGTTCTTCCACCAATTGCAGGCGTCGCGGCACAAAGAACAGCAACGGGCAGTCATCGGTGCCTTCGCAGCCACCGCAGGTGACGCAGGTTTCGCCTTCCGCATGCCCGCTTTCATAACGCAGCTTGCCCATGCGCACCAGTTCTTGCAGCATGCCTTCCACGGCGGAGGGCTGGGCTTGCAGCGCTTGCGCCAGTTCACGCACGCTGACCACGCCCTGGCGGCTGCGCAGTATATCAAGAATTTGCTTTATCATGGTTTATCCAATCCCCAGCAGCCGCCCGCCCTGGAAAATCAGGGTGGACATCAGCCAGGCAAATGCCAGCTGCCCGAAGGCGGTCACCAGCATCCATTGCCAGCCCAGTTCCTGCCGTTCGGCGTTGAGGGCGATCAGGCAAGGGGTGTAATACAGCACGAACACCAGCAGGCTGAAAGCCGCCAATTTGCCATGACCGCCGCTGGTCTGCTCGAAATCAGCGCGGATGGCGCTGGAGAGGCGGCTGGCTTCCTGCCCGTTGTCATCTTCGAACAGGTCAATGCCGATGATCAGCGGCACCGACTTGACCGTGTCAAAAAGCGCGCCGCCCAGGTCGAGGGCGATCCCGCCCAGGTCTGCCAGCACATTGACCTCATCGTCAGGTTCGGCTTCCTCCGCCAGATTGTAGATCTGGGCGTAGGTGCTGATCACGATCTCTTTGCCCCATATACCGGTGATGAGTGCGCCGGCAGATTCCCACGACCCGAAGCCGGTCGGCTGCAGGGCGGGGCTGAACAACTGGCTCATGCGCGCGAAGGCGCTTTCCTCAATAGGCACATCGTTGAAACTGCCCCCGGGCGAATTGACCGGAATCGCCAGCAGCAGCCAGATCACGATTGAGGCTGTCAGGATGACGGTCCATGCCTTTTTAATGAAGGCGGAGGTGCGCTCCCAGGTGTGCAGCCAGATGGATTTCAGGGTGGGCACATGATAGGGCGGCAACTCCATCACGAACGGCGCGGCTTCTTTGTCTTTGAACAGGGTCTTTTTCAGCACCAGGCCGATCAAAAATGCGGTCAGCACGCCCATTGCGTAGAGGGCGAAGATCACCAAGCCCGCCTGACGCGGGAAGAAGATGGTGGCGATGATGACGTACACCGGCAGTTTGGCGGAGCAGCTCATGAACGGCACCAGTAGCCCAATCAAAATGCGGTCGCGCTGGTTGCGCTCGGTGCGTGTGCCATACAGCGCCGGCACCGTGCAGCCGAAACCCAGCACCATCGGCAAGAAACTCTTGCCGTGCAGCCCCAGGCTGTGCATGGTGCGGTCCATTAAGAAGGCGGCGCGCGCCATGTACCCCGAGTCTTCAAGGATGGCGAGGGTGAGATACAGGAAGAACAGCACCGGGATGAAGGCCAGCACCCCGCCCACGCCGGCGATGATGCCGTCGCCGAGAAATGAACTGACCCAACTGTTCTGCAGGTTCAATGCGTTCAGCAGCGCCAGCACCCATTGGGTGATAGGTCCTGCCAACGTGCCTTCAATGAAATCGATCAACGGGGTCGCCAGGTCGGTGGAGGCTTTGAAGACCACCCACATCATGAAAAAGAAAATGACAAAACCCAACACCTTGTGGGTCACAATTTTATCAACGGAGTCAGAGAACAACAGGCGCGAGCGCGTGGCGGACTTGACCACCTCGCGCACCAACCCGTTGATCCAGCCATAACGGCGGTCGGCGATCATGGTATCCGCGTCGCTGCCGTAGATATCATGCAGGTGGGTCAGGCTGTGTTCGGCAGCCCGGAAGATCATCTCGCTGCCGGGCACCTCGTGCACATGCGCTTCGATCTCCGCGTCCTGTTCCAGCAGTTTGATCGCCAGCCAGCGGGTGGGAAATTCAGCTTCCAGTGCAGGGAATTGCTCGATGACATGAATCAGGGCGACGATTTCCTGCTCGATTTCCCGCCCGTAATCCACAGCGAAATCCTGCAGGTGGGTGTAAGCCAGCATATGCTGACGTGCGGGCAGATTCAAATGATGAGGGTGATGCCCTTTACCATGTGCCCGGCGCCAGGCTATGTGATGGTGTTGGTGGCTGCGGGCATGGTGTTTGAGGCCGTTGGTCGGCGCGGCAGCCTGGCTGCCGTTGCGGTGATGATGAGGGTGCGGCTCCGGTATCGGCCGTCCGCTGTTGTTGCGCGCGGTTTCGGTCACGGTTTCGAGTAACTCCTGCAAACCGTCAGCATGGTTGGCGGCAGTGTAGATCACGGGTGAACCCAGCGCCTTTGCCAGCCACTCAGTATCGATGACCATGCCGTTGGCATCCAGCAGATCAGCCATGTTGAGCGCCACCACCACCGGCACACCCAGTTCGCGGATCTGGGCGGTGAGGAACAGGTTGCGCTCCAGGTTGGTAGCATCCAGCACGCACACCACCACATCGGGTTTTTCATGGATGATGTAGTCGCGGGCGATGATCTCTTCCTGTGAATAGGCTGACAGGCTGTAGGTGCCGGGCAGGTCGATGATGTCGAGGGTGGTGTCTTCAAAGCGGCACACGCCGCTTTTCATTTCGACAGTTTTGCCGGGCCAGTTGCCCACATGCTGGTTCATGCCGGTGAGTTGGTTGAAAATGGTGGTTTTCCCGCAGTTGGGGTTGCCGGCAAGTGCGATGCGATAGTTTTCATTCATGTTGGCTAAACCTTTTCGACGATGATTTTTTCTGCCATCCCCCTGCCTATGGCCAAACGAGAATCTTTCACGGCCAGAATGATGGGGCCGTGCTCAATGCCGGTGATCACCTTCACTTCCATACCTGTGCTTAATCCCATATCTGCCAGGCGGCGGCGGATTTGTGTGCCGCCTTCGATAGTAATCAGACGCACTGTTTCTCCGATGAGGGCGTTTGCTAATGTCATTGGGGGGTGTCCTCCTGATTGTTATTGATTCGCCGCACCAGAATCTGGGCGGTGATTTCGTGATTGATCATGAAACTGTTTTCTTTCAACTTCAGCAAAAAACCGCTGCCCCCCGTAGCGATCAACTGGATGACAGCGCCGGGGTACAACCCTTCGGCTGCCAGAAAGGCGCGTGTGGCGGCGTCGCTCTTCATCTGGCGCACCAGCAACCGGTCACCGATGTGGGCTTTGTTGAGCGTGAACCAGCCGCTGTCGGGCGGCGCCTCTTGCAGGCAGTCGGGGATCAGGCGTCCGTGCGGGTCAAAAACCGGGTTCTCCAGGTATTTTGCCAACCGTGCGCACACGCCCTCATCGGTGAGGTGTTCAAACCCGCAGGCAAGGGTTTCGGCCTTGTCCAGTGGAAGCTCGAGGTGCTGCACCAGAAATACCTCCCACAGGCGGCGGTTGCGAATACGGCGTTTAGCGATGGAACGGCCCTGTTCGGTCAACGTCACACCTTTGTACGGCTGGTAGTGAACCAGGTCCAGTTCTTCCAGTTTGCGGACCATCTGGTTGGCAGATGCCGCGTTAATAGCGAGTGCCTCCGCCAGGGTTGAAAGCGGCACAATGGCAAGTTCCTGCGTCTCGACCAGCTCAGCAATGCTGATCAGGTACATTTCTTCGTTTTCGCTGAGGGAGAGTGTATTGTAATCCAAGATAAACAATTCCTGTAAAAATGTTATGGTATGCCTAAAGATTACCACAGGTTTTTCAAATCAGGTGTATTTTTTAAGATATTTATTAAAATGAAAAGGGTGGAAAAAACATCCTTTGCTTTATGCTTATATCTCCAGTACACTTAGCGCATTCGCGGAGAAAATAACCTATGCCAAATGCAGATATCCTGACCCGAGACCCGAGTATCAAGCCCTCCAGCGCGTATGCGCGCGCTGCCTGGTACTATTCCATCATGTGGGGTGCGCTGGCGCTGGTCAGCAGCTTTATCGCCATCGATCTAAACCGCCGCGGCGTGACTGAGACCCAATGGGGTATCCTGTCGGCGCTGCGGGCGGCAGTGGTGTTCCTGGCGTCTCCGATGATTGCGCGCCTGGCTGACCGGCGCGGGCAGCGCGTGAAGATACTGGTGGTGGTGCTGTTGCTCAATGGCTCTTCCATGCTGCTCTACATGCTCCCGGATGGTTTCAGCGGTTTTCTGGTTGTGTCTTTGGTGGTGAACTTGTTTGCGGCGGGTATCATGCCACTGGGTGATGGGGTCGTTGTTCGCATGGCGGCCCGTCACAAACTGGAATATGGCCATCTGCGCCTGTGGGGTTCGATCGGATATGCCGTGTTCGGCGTGCTGGGTGGGCTGTTGTGGCGTGCCATCGGTTATTCCCTCCTCTATTGGGTGGGATGCGTGATGACCATCGGGGTGGCGTTGCTGGCTTCGCGCCTCGAAGAACCGCAAGTACCGCTGGCCATAGGATCGACCATTCCGCTGCCTGACACCAGTAAACCCGTGGCGGCGCTGCTGCTGGGTGACACGGTACTGTTGATCTTCCTGTTTGCCGCCTTTTTGCGCGCTTCTTCAGAGCTGATGTTCTTTTCCTTCTCCGCTTTGTATATTGATCGTCTGACGGGCAGCGCCTTTTTCACCGGACTGATCACCGGCGGTGCTGCTATTTTAGAAGTGCCGGTGATGATCTATGCCCAGCGCTTTATCCGCCGCATGGGCTTGCTGCCAGTGGTGATGATGGGGTTCTTCATCCAGGCGGTTGGCATGGCGCTATTCACCTTCACCATCAATCCATGGGTGATGTTTGTGGCGGCGGCGCTTCGTAACATGGGCTTTGCCTTTTACTTCGTTGCCACGGTGCAATTCATTGACCGGCGCGCCGGCGCCGCCAACGCCGTCACTTACCAGGGTTTGCTGAACAGTTTCTCCTGGGGACTGGCGCCGTTGATCGTTTCTCCTTTGTCAGGCTGGATCTACCAGCACCATGACGCGCAGTTGGTGTTCATCATCTCCACGCTGGTAGCATTGTTGAGTGCGTTCATGATGATCCCGGTGCGTATCATGGCGCATCGCGAACAGAAAAAGGCTGTTCAGGAATTCTGAAAAATCTCCGCCAGCGCTTTCAGGCGCGGGACGGCATGCCGCAGGGCGTTGCCGCGGTGGCTGAAGACATTTTTCTCGTCACCGCTTAATTCAGCCATGGTTTGCTTCTTCTCCGGCAGCCAGAACACCGGGTCATAGCCGAAACCGCCTGTGCCGCGTTCTTCTGTGATGATCTCACCCGGACAGGTGCCTGAAAAATACTCCACTTCAGTCGATTCGGTCGAAAGCAGGGCTACCGTACATTGAAATGCCGCTGTCCAGGGCTGCGCCTGGCTGGCGAGTTCCTTCAGTAGAAAACGGCGCCGGTCTTCATCGGTGGCGTTCGGGATGGGCGCATAGCGGCTGGATCGGATACCCGGCCGTCCTTCCAACACGTCCACCTCCAGGCCTGAATCATCTGCGATGACAATGAACTTGTCAAACTGTCCATTGACAGCCTTATAGAAAGCCTTCACTTTCAGCGCTGCGTTCTCGGCGTAGGTGCTGCCGGTCTCTTCCACCTCCAGCTCAATGCCGAGATCATGCGGGCGGAACAGTTCAATGGTATCTTCCATCCCGCTTTGGCTCAGGATCTCCTGTATTTCGCGCATTTTACCCAGGTTGTTGGTGGCGATGATCAGCGGGACACGCCCGGCATTACTGGCGATCGAATCCTCTGGCAATCCGCCGGTGTTGGTTCTTACCCAATCTTTGATCGACAGATTGCGCCGTGTTTGTGTTTTCAACTGCCCGGTGATCCCTGTGGGGGCCATCCGCACCTGGTCACGTCCATGGTTCTTTGAATAATAGAGCGCATAGTCGGCGGCGCGCAGCAAGTCAGAAGGTTCGGTGCCGTGGGTGGGATAGCAGGAAATGCCGATCGACAGGCTCATACCGCTGATATTGTATTGTTTAATCAACGGGTCACTCTGTACCTCGTTGATCGCCAGACGCAGGTCATTGGCGCGGGTGAAGGCATCATCGGCTTTGGTTTCTGGCAGAATAATAACAAATTCATCCCCGCCAAAGCGGCAAATGATATCTTCACGGCGCAGATGGTTAATCAAAAATTGGGCGATGGATCGTAATACCTGGTCGCCGATCTCGTGTCCGAGGGCATCGTTGACGGTTTTGAAGTGGTCTACGTCCATCATCATCACCGAAAGCGGGTGTTCGCGGCGTATGGTGCGGTGCATTTCATTCTCGAAGACATGTTCCATGAAACGGCGGTTATACAGCCCGGTGAGCGGGTCGCGGATTGAATGGAAATGGAGCGCTTCTTGCAGTTGCAGGTTCGCCACCGCCAAACCAATGCGTTCAGCAAAATTCATCACCAGCACCCTGATCTCATTGGAAATGTCATTGTTCTGCAGGAAGAACAAGGCCAGCATGCCGACGTTGTCATTACGCACCTTCAGCGGAACACAGATGGGCTTGACCACCTTGTTGACATTGAGGAGCGAATCATGTAATTGTTCGCACATCGTGTCGATGGCACAATTTTTCCCTACTCCAGAAAGTTGTTCTTCGAGGGAGGAAAAGATCTGTTCCACCTCCACCAGCAGTTCGAACGGCCACTCACCCCATTGGGTGATGGTGGCTGGTTGGTCGTCCTTGTTGCACAGGTGCAGCATGCCAACGGAGTCGGGGAAAAGATCGTTGGTGAAGTGTTCTGCCACCGAGAAAATCTGGCTCAAGTTGCGGCTGCGCTGCAGGCGGATGCCCATCTGGTTGATAGCGGTGATTTCCATGTTGCGGCGCCGCAAAGCACGCACCGAATGCTGCAACTGGGCAATGCTGCGCCAGCGCAGCAGCACGGTGGTGAAAATTTCAGCGCACACCCTGGCAATCTCGATCTCCGTTTCCTGCCAGTTGCGCTGTTCGCGCGTCAATGTGACCCGGAATATGCCAGTAAACTGGCCATTTACCATCAGTGGAAATTCCATGCCTGATTGGATGCCATAGCGGGCGATCTCTTTCTGCTCACGTTCGGCTTCGGCGGGGATTTCCTGCGGGGTGGAGAATATAATCTCTTTGCCCTGGCTGAGTTGTTCATATAACCACAGGTCTGTAAAGGCAGGATTTTCCATCCGCAAGGTCTCAGTGCGGGCTTTTTGGGCAACTTCCTCTTTTCTTGTCCAGAGGAAATAATTTTCGCGATCGACATTGCCGTTCTTGAAGAAAAAAACGGCGGTCGAATCTACGTCCAGTAATTCGCCTACCTGCCGCAAGATTTCACGCACATCATCCGGGTTGATCTCGTCCAGCGACATGGATTTGATCAGAGAATTGGTGATCGAAGCAAAAATTGCCTGAAAATTGTGGGCAATGCGCTCATTGCGGACGGTATCATCGCGCCGTGCCAGAGTTTTGCGGCGCATCCATTTGCGCAGGATAATGTTGATCAACTGTTCGGGAGAAGCAAAGGCAGAAGGCACCACGAAGTCATCGATCCCATAGGCCATAGCGGCCATGGCATCTTCAATGCTGTCTGAATAGTAGATGATGGGGATCGAGCCTGCCTGCTTGGATACTTCACTGAAACCTTCCATACCCTGGGATTGGTCATACAGGATCATGTCGACACCCGCCAGCTTGCGTCGGTTTTTCAAGGCAGACAGCGTATCAATCTGCTTAACAGCAATGGCTTCTGCCGATGCGGGCAGAAACTGCTTGACTGACTCCCAGTCAACGTGTGAGGGTCCGATAATCAGTACATTGAACATGAACAAAAGCCTATTGCATTAACCATCCCCGAATAGATTTGACGCAGTGATTGGTTGAAGGACAATGAAAATATTACAGGAAATGAGAATGTCCTAATTGTACCTGATAACAAGGCATTTCGGCATACAATTTTCTTCCATTCGGCTAATAAATTGGCAAGGTTTGTGGTATTTTTGCCAGGTCTATGATAAAAATGAATACATTCGAAGGCGTATCTTTCCACAGTTTGATATAATGACATCAAGACAAGATTCTGCGGGCAGCTGATACCGCCCCCTGCCCTGTGGGTGATTCTTTGATGGGACAATAAGACCATGAATGATTCTTTACGCGAAAAGTTTATCAACGAATTCAACGCGTCAGCCATGATCACGGAGAAGGTCAACCTGATCACCAGTGACGAACTGGTGGTGTTGATCTCTGCGGATCCCCAGCTGATCCTGGACCAGGCCAACATGCTGTTGCAAGAGATCGAGCAGAAGCAATTCGTGTTCTTTGACCGCAATCAGGAAGGCAACCTGTATTACACCATTGGGCGTGCCTATAATGTGATGAGCAACCTGGAGGAAGCGCTGCGCAGTTTCACCGCCGCCATGTATGCTTTTCAGAGCACCAAAAATGTAGAGATGGAGGCCAAGTGTCTCAGCTCCATCGGCGGGGTGTATGAAAAAGTCGGCGATTATACCACCACCTACGATTACACCTACACCGCGCTGGAAAAAGCGCTGAAAACCGGCAACCGTTTGTTGGAAGCACGGCTGATGAATGACCTTGGCTACACCCATGTGATTTTGGGCGAGTATGACAAGGCTATGAATTACCTGATCCCGTGTGTGCAATACCTCGAAAGCAGTGAGGACGCCCTGCTGTTGTCTTTTGCCAAAGACAGCCTGGCGCACGCCTATTTTGGGCTGGGGCGCATTGAGGAAGCCCTCGAAAATGAAAAACAGGCAGTAGAACTCTCGCGCCAGGATGGCAACTGGTATGGCGTGGCTTCCTTTCTCGGCTACATTGGCACCATTTACAACGCGCGCGGTGAATATGAGCAGGCTTTGGCGTGCGTGGATGACGCCCAGCGCATTGCGGAAGAACGCGGTTACGAGATGGAAGCCTGCAATGCCCACCGCTATCGCGCTGAAATCTACACCGCCATGGGGAAATATAACAAAGCCATCGAAGAATACAAACTGGGCGTTGATATCGCCAAACGTATCCGCACCCTGCGCCTGTTGTATGAGATGTATGAGGCCATGGCAGAAGTCTGCAAGCTGAACGATGATTATAAAAGTGCTTTGCATTACTTTGAAATGTACCATGCCGCCAAAGATGCAGCGTTAAAGGAAAGAGAAACCCAGGAGCGCCGCTACCGTCAGGTGATCGACCAGGCAAAATCGGCGCGGCGCGAAGCTGACCTGCTGCAAATTAAGAATGACCAGCTCGAGAACGAGATCAATGAGCGCAAACTGCTTCAGCAAAAACTGGAGCAACTGGCAAAAACCGATCCGCTGACCAACCTCATCAACCGACGCGCATTTTTCACCCAGGCAGCGCTGGCGTATGAGCGCGCGCGGCGCTACCAGGAGCCTTTCGGCATTATCCTGTTTGACCTGGATCATTTTAAAGAAGTCAATGATACATACGGACACCAGATTGGCGATCAGGTGCTGGCAAAACTCGGACAGCGTCTGAAAGAGCTTGCTGGAGATGATGACCTGGTGTGCCGTTTCGGTGGAGAAGAATTTATTCTGTTAATTGCGGGAGCGGATATCAACAAAGCCCATGATTTTGCCAAACAGATCAAGCAGATGATGACAGCGCCGATCGAAACTGCCGAGAAACCCATTCAAATTCATGCCAGTTATGGTGTGTCGGCGTTTGATCACACGGCGGTGGTCAGTCTTGATAAGTTGATCGAACGCGCGGATGACGCCATGTATTACTCCAAAGAGAACGGCCGCAACCGCATCACCATCAGCAGCGACCGCAGCGGCAGCGGTGTGCTTAATTTCTCGCGGGTAGGCTTGCAATCGATATTTACACCGGCCCAAAGCAAAAAAGGCCGGGGGAAGAAATAAACACAAAACAGCAATACACGAAAGGAAAAAACTGAAAAGAATCGTTGCCCACCTGGCAGAAAGTATTCTCAGACAGGCTGCCTTGTGCTATACTTGAGATGGTTGATGGAAACCACGACACCTTACTTTTCTCAATATCACTGGATGACCTTCGTTCTCCGTTGAGAGCAATCAACACCACGCTTCATCTGGAGCAGCCCTCAAGGGCGCGATTCAGCATCCAATGCTATTGTTTTTGACCACGCAGGCGAAACGATACCTATTCAGGACCAAGTCTGAAAAAATATGCTTGTTATTCATGCACACTGGCGGCCGCCGCGCCGCACTAACGAAACCGGAAGTATTTTCTTCTGGGCAGAATCTTCTGACAAAGAAGAGCCATTTTACTTTAAGGGACGGCTGCCCAAACGGCAGCCCCCCAAAGAGCACCTGTTTGCCTTAACCGCAGATGAACTGCGCGAAAAGATCAGCGGAGGCACGCCGCTGGCCAAAGCAAGCACAGAGATGGCGAAATTACGCCTGCCCTCCAC
>Ga0334882_1002578_pt1 | contig 18218 bp, 20 predicted proteins | sample GraSluR1_MG_5_FD_207226 | JGI IMG/M metagenome (GOLD analysis project Ga0334882, IMG submission 207226) | Sludge microbial communities from methane-producing bioreactor in Wageningen University, Netherlands - Granular Sludge_15_04-R1 | ecosystem: Engineered > Bioreactor > Anaerobic >...
GAGTACAAAAATGGGAAGTAATTTATTGGATAGGTGCTCTTTGTGCATTATGTGGATATTATCTTAGAGATTTTGCTGTTATACTTGGAGGATTGTTGATCATATTATTAGGAACGATTAAAGGAATGAACAGACAATGAAGATTTATTTAGCAGGCGGACTAAGAAACCCTTGGAGAAAAAGCGTAAAAATAAACGCAAATTATCCAGACGTAAAGTATCTTAATCCTGATGAACACGAACTAAATATTCCATCTCAATATACAAATTTAGATTTACATATGATAGATAATTCCGATCTAATATTTGGATATTTAGAGGAAGAAAATCCAGGTGGATATAATACTATATTTGAATTAGGATATGCAATAGGAAAAGGAATTCCAATTATTTTTATTAACGAAAAACCAGATTGGGATAAATATGTCGGTATGATAAAAGAAAGTTCTTTGTTTTATACAGACATATTTGAAGAAGGGATTAGGTTTTTAAGAAAATATTTAATGGTGATAAAATAGATGAAACACGAACTAGAAGAAAAACTAAGAAAAGAATTTAATTTTTATAAGTATGGGGGATTTTATGGCAAAGGGCTACCATTTGAATGTGGAGATGGTTGGTTTGATCTTTTATATGATCTTTCTAAAAAAATACAAAGATTAATAAGTGAAAAAAAAATAAGTAAAGATTTTAGAGTTATTCAGATAAAAGAAAAATTTGCATTTTTACACTACTATTCTAATTTTTCAACTAACGAACTAGAAGAACTAATAAGCCAAGCAGAAGAACAATCCATGATAACGTGTGAACAATGTGGAAAAAAGGGTAAAATAAAAGATATTGGAGGACACTGGTATATGACTTTATGTGATTCCTGCTTCAATACAATAAAGAAAGAAAGAAATTTGCCATGAAATATTGGCTTACCACTGATACGCATCTTGGTCATTCTCAAATGATTGAATATTGTAATCGACCAACAAATTTTTCTGAAATTATACTAAGAAATCTTCGTCAATGTATTAAACAGGAAGATATCTTAATACATTTAGGAGATATTTGCATAGGAAACGATCTCTTGTGGCATTTGAAACTTCTTGGAATACCTGGTAGACATTGGCTAATTAGAGGGAATCATGATAAAAAGTCTAACACATGGTATTTACAATATGGATGGCATATGGTGTGTGAACAAATGCAAGACAGAATATTCGGAAAAAAAATTATGTTTTCTCATAAACCTGTAGTATGGAATGGAGAATATGACATAAATGTACATGGTCACTTCCACAATGCAGATCATAGACGACACGAACCAGAATTATTAGCAATAAAAAACGGATATCAAAAACTATTAGCTTTAGAATATACGAATTATATGCCTGTAAGTTTAGATAAATTTATTGGTAGATAAAAAAATTTAACTTGACAAAATAAACATTATCAATTAGAATACTACTTAACAGTACCCAAAACGCCTCTGCTCGCAAGCGTACCGATTTTGTTTTTATTGAGGGATTTTTCAATAGAAACACAAACACCAATTATGTTTGGGGTCATACTTAATAAAGGTTGGGTTGGCAACCTTTATTGTCTTATTCATAGAACAAAATTGACTATATATCGTCTTACCAGTAAGACAACACACATTTTTCAAAGGAACTTTTGGCATTTCTTACACATTTTTCATAGATAAACTATAATTTAGGCTACCTAACCTTTAGGTTATATGACCTATTTTATAGGTAAAAATCATAAAAAAATAGACCATAGAAATTAATCTATAGTCTATTTTTAATTTATTTATATTTATTATTTATTCTTCAATTCTTTTTAAATATTGTTTTCCAGCATGTTTTTCTGCAACCCATCCATTAATATTTTTATCAAAAATCCAATTCTCATAAGGAGCATATGATTTATCAAATTCTACTATACTTCCTTTGAGTAATTTCTTTCCCGTATATGTGGCTGAAGAAACTTTTGGTTCTGTTCTAATATTTAATTCATTTGAAATAACTTCAAATTTAATTTTTTGTGAAGGTGCTTCAGGGGGATCTGTTGGATCAACGGGTGGATCAATTACTGGAGGTTTTGGAATTTCAACATTGAGAAATTTTAAAAGTTCATCATAACTATTTTCATACCAATCAAGACAAATATCATCGGCATTTACTCCAAATTCACGACCCCGATTATTACCGTCTGCTGAAAATTGCCACATGGTTTGTTTGTCCCAATACTTTGGCATGTAGTAAGGGTTTTTTAGTACGTTGTTTGAATACCATGTATAATCAGCAACCCATAAGGGATATGCGCTCATCCACGAAATATATTCAGCTTTAAAATAATCTAGATACCATTTAGCGGTATAAATGATTGGTTTCCTCTCTGTTTTCTTTTCGATGTATTCCAACCATACTTGCGCTCGCCATGCAAAATCTGAATATTTTCCAGTTTGAATTATATAGGGTTCTTCAAAATCAAGTACTGGTGGAAAATCAAACATAAAACGGTTATATCGCTCCAAATAATAATCAGCTGCTACAATTGGATCTATGCTTGCTTGTAACCAATGGTAGCAACCCGTTAATATTTTTCCATGTACAAAAGCATTTTTACTAAATTCCATAAATTTGGAATCTTCATATTGAATTGGTCTATCCTTGTAAGCGTCTGTTGCTTTAGTAATCCAGAATTTAGCACCTGCGTTATACATGGTGTCAAAATTAATACTGCCCGACCAGTGACTCGTGTCACACCCTAAGGTTCTTAAATTATCAGTCATTATATATTACTCCACGTTTTTCCTTTTATTAATTTTCTAATGGTGTCTAAACCTACTCCATACTTACAGCCAACTTCTCTGTAGTATTTCATTTTTTTTACTGGATTATCTTTAATATAATTTTCTCTTATTTTTAATGCTTGTTCCTTTGTTATCTTATTATTTGCAAAATGTCCTTCTTTGAGATATCCAGAATTTTTTCTATTTTTCCAAACCTCTTTACATTTTTCTACATATTCATCCTTTTCTTTTTTTTTCATTTTTAAAAATCTCTCTGTTGTTTTTTGAGACATTTTTGCTTTTGTTTGTTCGCTTAATTTTTTGCCTTTTCCAAGTCCTTCTAATCCTTTATTCCAAGCTATTTGTCCCATGTGAGATTTGCTTAAATTCTTTCTGTGTTCGTCTGTTGGCACATACCCTTTTAAACTATCGACACATTCTCGTTCAAAATTAAATTCTGGTTTTAATGTGTCAACAAAAAATTGTTCAAAAAAAGTTAAATATTCTTTTTCACAAATTATCAATAATTTAAATTCAAAGGAAGATGATCCATGCTTATTAAAAGAATTTTGTAGCCTAGCATTATGATTTTTATTCTTTCTCAAAAGATGAAAATGATTTCTTCTTCTATTCTCAATATTAATACTTTGTCCTATGTAACTTTTTCCGTTATTTTTGTTAATTATTTGATAAATTCCTGTGGTCACATAAACTCTCCAAATTCTCCTTAACTTAACCCCCACATATGGGGGTTAAACAATAACCATACCCCATATATAGGGGTTAAAAACCAAATAAAATCAACATTTTATTTAAAATAAAATTTTATCCAAAGCCATATAAAGAAATTTTTGTTCCAGCAACGAAATTATATCTAGTTCCACTATAACTTACGGATATTCTTATCCTAGTAATAGGAGATACAGATCTCCAAACTCCACCTACCAATCCAACTCCATAAGGATTTTCTATTGTTGCAAGATATCCCATAGCAGTTTTAAAAAACCCACTAGAGCCACTATAATTTGGAATAATTGCATATAAACCAGTTCCATATAACGGAGAAATATATGTATTAGCATTACCAATAACGATACCACCAGGAGATCTTTCACTAATATACTCTAATGAATTGCTTTTAGCCCATTGAACAGTATTATAATTTCCTTGATTCGCATCTCCGTTAAAATCTGCTACAACATTTGAAATTCCTACATAAGCAGTTCCGGTAATTCCCATTATCAATAAGTGACTGTGATTTTGAGGAATGTTTCTAAAATCAGCTCGACCAGCACCAGAAAATTCATCTAATTTTTGAAACTTATAGTTAGCGGTAGTTAAACTGCCACTTAATGCAGTAACAGATCCACTTAAAATAGAAATATTGCTATTGATTGAAGTAATAGATCCGCTTATATTAGAATTTAGCGATACAACACATCCACTTATTTCTTGTGAAAAAGAATCTATTTTTGTCATATTGCTATTAGATGATCCGGCAACATCATTAGTCCAACTAATAAAACTCCCACTTTGATCTGTTGTACTATTATATAAAATTAAATTTAAAAATGAACTTGTAGTTGTCATTTAATTAAAATGTCCTTTCTATTAACCGAACCCATAAAGCGTTATTTTTGTTCCATCTAATAAATCATATTTAGTGCTTCCACTACTTCCAAAAATTCTAACTCTATCAATTGGAACATTATTTTTCCATACACCACCCGTTAGATTAACAGATGCCCATTCTGATCGAACAATATTATCCTGATAAGAACCACTAACAAGAGCATTAAATCCCATAGATGTTTTATAAAATCCACCACCACCAGAATAATTTGGAATTATTCCCATTATTGTTCCACCGTATTCTGTTCTTATATTTCCAGTAATTTTTCCCAATAGTATCTGACCAATTGCAGAGGACGAAATGGATTCAAAACTATTGTAAACTCCACTACCCATAGCAGATCCAGAATTATCATATTGAACTGTTGAATAGGAACTTCCGGTAGTATCTCCATTAAAATCAATTCCCATATTTGCAAAAGCATAAGCATAATCTACTCCTGCAACACCTAAAATAAGCAAATGCTCATAGTCTTGAGAAATACTAGAAAAATCAGCCTGACCACTTCCACTAAATGTTCCAAGTATTGCAAATCTATTGTCTAATTCAGATATTTGAGATCCAGAATTTGCTAAAATGGTATCTGTAGAACTTAAAGATCCGTTAATTAGAGTATTTGATCCAGAAAAAGAACTCAATATCGATGATAAAAATATTTGTTGTTGAAACCCCCAATTATCAATTTTTATCATATTACTAGAACTTCCAGAACCATTTATAAAACTTCTTAAATCATCGAATCCTATATCTCCATTAGCTTTTAAATTATATGTAAATAAATTTAAATTAGTTGTAGGCATATTAAACTCCACTTTCAATTGTTAAATCAAATGTTACAAAATTTATACCATCTGGTTGCTGATTTGATGTCGGATCTACGCTAGGCAAAGTATGATCAACAACATTTAAATCTGAAAGAATTTCAAAACCCAAATCAGAAAACATTAAAGGATTATAATATTTTAAAATACCAGTTCTAACAATATGACTTTCTTGATAAATATATAAATTACTACTTCCCGAAACACTAGTTGGATCAGCCATATTATCTTATCCTTTTTGTAACAGCTATAATTCCTTGAGCTGGAACTACTTCAACACCATTTGAAAAAACAATAGTTGGTTGATGAGTATATTTACCATTTGACAAATCTCTTGTATCAACAGGAGTAAGAACTACTTCAAAACTATTTGTAGTAATTACATTTCCTGTTTTTGTTAATATAGAATAATCTGTTCCAAATGGAGCTAGATTCCACGAACAATCAGCAGCGCTAATATCTAAAGCATTTTCATCTTGATCATAGCACACAAATTTTATTGTATAGCTCGTTCCAGCAATGAAATTAATTTCTCCTAAACTATTTAAACTTGAAAAAGTAATATAATTCATTTTTTCACCTTTCTAAGTTATCAATGGAACATATTCAAATAATACACCATCTCCAACTTGAATTTCATCAATCATGGTTGCTCCACTAGAAGGAGATTCATTATAATGAACACCCTTAATTTGATTAATACCATTAACATAAATTCTACTGGAATTCGTTATATAACTTCCACTTACATGAATATAACTGCCAGATTGACCCGTTAAATCTTCAATGGTTGTTAAAGAACTTCCTTCAGCTAAACCACTACCACTGATGAAAACTCCATTTCTAAAAGAAATAACGCCTCCTCCAGCGGTAACAATATCTCTGCTAATACCAACTCCACCATCTACGGTATAAATTGTAGGTTCTCGTAAAACAACCCCTTCTTGATTTAAAACAAAATTAGATGACCCACTTGTAGAATTTATATTTGTAATATTTAGAGTTGGAGTTGCTGTGATTTCACCTTTGATATTTTCTGCAACAATTCCATAAGAAGAAAGTCCAGATGGAGTAACAACATTATCAATAATAATAGGTTTATTTGTACTCCAATCATTATAGGCATCTTTCGTAAAACTAACATCTGAAGCAACTTTTAATGTTTTCTGAATATAATCTGATAAAATAAAACTAGAATCATTTATTCTTTGTTTATTGGAAATGGTTATTGAAAAATCTGTTGGATCTTCATAATTAAAACTATATTCTAAAAGTGTAGCAGACAACAATAAATTTTCATCTGTTTCTATGGTTATTTGATCCCCTAAAACAAATTGACCCGTTATAGAGGAATATTCAGCAATAGTAGGAAAATTTATTGTATTAATAGTAATTTGATATCTAGGAACAGCCATTTTACTAAGAACAACAGCAGAAGCATTATACAATTCTAAGCTTTGAGTATTAATTTCTGCATTACTCATTAAACTTGTAATAATTATGTTTTCATTTTTATACGTATTTTCATATATAAAATTTGAAAGTTTCAAATATTGTTCTGTTGTAAAATTTGATGTATTAGTAAAGGATAATGCAGTATTAATATTGCTCATAGTTAAAGCAATAGAAGTTATATTATTTTGTATATTGACAATAAGAAACTTTTGATTATTTATTAAAATTTTTTGTTCTTCAATTAATCTTTCTATTTCTACAGTATCTAAACCCTGTTCTGTTCTTACATCATAAGTTAATTCATAAGCAGTCAATTGTGATTGAAGTTCCACTAATGTAGTTTGTTCTGTTGCTAACTCAGTTTGATAATCTGTCAATAAAACAGAGTATGCAAAATAATCATCTTTATATAATTCAATTTTATTTTCCCATGCGGTTATTGCGCTTACTAAATCTGGAGACATCCAATTAGAATTTTTATAATAAGAAAAATCATAAATTACATTTGTTCCCAACGGGTTCACATTTCTAATAGTTAAATTTCCACCACCATAACAATATAATGCAGTTGTTATTTCTTCACTAATTTCGTTATAGTCCTGATCTTTTATTAAATTATCAAAAGATAAATAAACATCTGTTGCGGTTATATTTCTCTCAACATCTAATATTTTTATTGACCTATTTAAGAAATCAAAAATAAAAAAGCAATTATAAGCAGTTGAAGCATCTGCTGTAAGGAATTGATATAAATTTGTATCTGTAACATTAAACGTTCTATACAAATCAACTAAAGTTGAATCTATTGATGATACACTCCAATTTGGAGCATAAAAAAGAATCAATCCTACCAATGTATCTGTATTTGTTGGATCATCTGCATCATATAATTTATATGTTCCCGACAATGTATTTATTTTTTTAAAAACAAGTTCTGATTCTCTGCTAAATCCTTTTATGTGCTTAATAGGAGTTCCACCATCGTCACTCTTTTCAGGATCAACAATTATAAAATATCCTATTCCATCTAATAAAACAAGTCTTTTAGACTGAAGATACTCAAAACCAGGAAGTTCAACTCCATCTATATATTTTGGAAAATCAAATTCTATTTCACTTTGAGCATTGAATCTTAATGTTGGTTTAACATTATAGGCAGATTCTAAAGAATAAAGTTGCTCTCCATCGGGATTACATAAAACAATTGATGGACGTTCAGATTGATTATAAATATCAAACGATACTTGCATACTATCCTCCTAAACGTCTGATAAATTCATATGTGATATTTAATTGAGATATATTACCCGTAACCGTAAGGTTATTTAACCCGTCTTTAAATCTCATAAAATTTTTATTAAAATTTGATAATCTTCTATATCCTAAATTCGATTCAATAATTCCCAAATCAGAATTTACAGTTATCACTTCATATGCCGATAAACCTGTAAATTCAAATTTTCTATCTGAATCGCTTGTATTAATAATAGAAATATCTCCACCAGAAGCATTCATTGTAAAAGAAATATGAGGCTTATTATATCCTTCGTAATGTGAGTTATTATAAAAAACAATGGAACTTCCAAAAGGAGCACTTGTATAATTGTATGTTATTGTTCTAGGATACGTTCTAACCCATTGAGAATCGCAAATACACGTTCCAGAGAATCCTCTTATTAAATTTCCAGATCTTATAATTTGAGGATTTGTAAAAATTGCTTTAAAATAAATTCCTTCCATGTCTGGTTGAGCTATTGCTAAATCTTTATAATTCAATGCACCAAACAACCATTTTTGAATATAACTAGCATCTAAAGCAGTTATTTCATCTGGAGAAAAAAAAGTTACAGGAAAAGATAAATTGGAACTATATTTAACACCATAAAAATATGGAACAGGCTTTCTAAAAATAAAATCTTGAATTATTTCTACAGTTCCACTTCCATTTGAACTTATTGTGCCAGTATCATTAGAACCGATTTGAAGATTATAAGATTCACTTACTTCTCCACCATATACAAAACTTTTTGCATAAAAACCCATACTCGTTTTCCTCCTTTCTTAATTATTAGGGGAGATTTTCTCTCCCCTATTTTTTAAATCATTAACCATAAATTGATGCAACATCTCTCACACTTCCTTGTCGAACAAGAGTAGAATTAATTTCTTTTATAACATCTTTAGCAATATCCTTTATTTTTGGAATTGTTTTTTCAATTACATCACCTTGAATAGTAATCAAATTTTCAATATTTAAACCTCCAGAACCTTGAACTTTGCTAATAACATTGGCAACACTAGGAATCATTTTTAGTGTTTTCAATATATCATTATTATTCATTACTTCTTCACCAACAAGCAACTTAGAAAGAACCTCACCAGGTAATGTTCTAACTCCACCTACTGCACCAGAAGATAAACCACTATGATGAGTAGGAAGTGTTCCACTAGATTCAGTTGGAGCAACTCCACCATATAATGCATCTACTAAATTTCCATATTTTAATAGTGCATCATAAGCTTCATTCCATGCTTCTACAACATCTGTTCTAATTCCAGACCCATATTCGGCATTCCAATCTATCAATAATTGATATAAATCAGGAGCTTGTTCTCCAATTCTATCTAAAGCATCTTGAGCAATCTGACCAGTTTTACTTAAATAATCATCAATAGCAGAAATAGCATCTTCAATTATTGCGATTTGAGAATCTATGTTTTCTTTATATAAATCATATTCTTTATCGAGTGCTTCTTCTTGCAAATCATAAGATCTATCTCTTTGTATCTTTTCTAAATCTTTTTGAGCATCGGCTAGTTCTTCAGCTAACTCTAATTGTCTGGCTTTAGATTCAGCAGATGTATCAAGGGCTAAAATTGCCATCTCAGATTGAATTTGAGCAATATTTTTAGTTTTATCAGCAAGACTTTCTTGATATTCTATGGATTTCTGTTCTGCTTTTAAAATTTCTTTTTTAGCATCTATGATTTCTTTATAAGCATCAAGCTGTGCTTCTAAACCATTTATTTGATCCTTCAAAGCTTCTTTTCTTGCTTTTTGTTCTGCTTTAATTAAACTAATTACAAGATTATGGAGATCTTTAAGAGTTTTTGTTTGTTCCTTTGGAGAAGAACCACCGCCACCACCACCTCCTCCACCACCATAGCCTGAAAATCCAGGGAATGAAGATCGAGTTGGAGCATTTGTAGAAGGCGGATTAAATGCTTGAGTTACAGATTGATTATTTTGTAATCCCCACAATGGATCATTTTCATCTAAAGTTCCAGGAGATACAACGTTTCCACTTGTAGTAACAACAAAATTTAAATAATAATTTCCACTTATCGCATTTGCAGCATTTCCAATATTTAAAATATTGGCTATAGCTTCTTGAGCCGACTCATAAGCACCATTCGCTAGATCAACCATTGCCTGATCCATTGCACCCATAACTCTTACGGTTTCTGCGCCCATTAATCCCCAAGCATTCATCATATCAGCAGCCATACCATAAGCTTTTTCTTTAATATCAAGACTAAGTTCAGAAGCTTGTACTCTTTGAATAAATGTACTAACTATCGATGCGTGAAGGGATTTTTCATAAGCATCAGCGGTTTTTAAAATATCTTGTTCAACATTATATAATTCATATTGAAGATCACCCAACTGAGTTAATTGTTCATCTGATAATGTTGGTTGTTCTGAGAGTAACTCTATTTGATATCTTAGTTCTGCTGCTTTTATTGCTGCTTTTTCTTGTTTGTCGTGATAAGAATCAAATGCTTTTCCAAATGAATCATCAAGTATATATTGTAGTCTATCAAATGCTTCGGATAATTGGTCTGTACTATCATAAATTTGACTATTAGCACGTTTCCAAGCTGTTACCCAAGTATCTAGTTCTGCTTTTGTAGCATTGAACAAAGCCAATTCTGCATCGGTAAGAATATCAAATTCATCGGCTGTTTTCAATACAACCCTTCCTACTCCGGTTGTAGACCTTATTAGATCGCCGTTTTCCGTAATAGTGTATCCCGCAATTTCAGCAGCTTTTTTAACTGATTCCATATATTCATCATAATTTGAAGAAGTCTCTTTTAGAGTAGAAATTAACTCCTTTAAACCCTGATCAATTATTTTTTGTTTATTAACAAAAGCGTCTCCGAATCCTTGTCTTTCATTTATTCTAGAAACTATAGATTCATACATATTCAATAAGTCAATTGAGGTTCTTAATTCTTCATCTAAATTTTTAAAAGCTTCTGTCCATGCGTTTGTTGTATTTTCTAAACCAATATCGTTTTGTTTTTTTACTGTGTTTTGATATGTTATAACTACAGCGGTTAAAGCTACGATAGCAATTTGAAGAAGTCCAGTAGGAGTTATAAGAGCCGTTAATGCAGCTTTTAAACCACCTATTGAAACAGAAAAAGTATTTACAGCAGTACTAGCAGTAAGGAAAAAATTAACTAATTTTTGAGCAGTTAATACTCCAATTAAAGCAATAATAGATTCTAAAATCGGAATTAGTCCACCCATTTTATCTATTGTTTCTGTAGAGGCAATTCCTAAATCCAAAAAGAATTTAATAACATCATCATTAAGTGCTTTTTGCCATAATGTTTCTATTGATGCCTTTAATGTATTCGTTTTTCCTTCTATGGAATCCATGTAAATTTCATATCGTTCTGTGGCTAATCCAACAGAATGAAGTTGAATTGCTTGTGCATTTAGAACTTCGTTGTAGTTCGACATTAAAACTAAAAAATTCTCACGTTGCCTTACCAAATCTGTTACTTTCATAATATAAAAAATATATTATTACCGACCATTATAAAAACGGCGAATAAGAATTTCTTCTTATTTCTGCAATTTCATTTAAGTTATATTTGCAGTTCAGACTCTATCTTCTTCTCTATTTTATAAAATAAAGAAGGATGACGTAAATCTACATGTCACCATGTAAATATATAGTCGTTACGGATTTTTAAGGTTTATAAGATTTAAAAATTTCATGCAGTTTTTTTAAATCTTTTCTAAATAATTCTATTAATAAAATATTGTTATCTTTACAAATATCTCTCTTTATTGTCATTCTTTCAAAATAATTTTCCTTTTCAGGCATTCCAAAATATTCAATAAAAATATTATTATTAATAACCCAATCTACTCTTTTTTCATTACATCTTTTATCTCTACAATATTTTTTATATAATTCTTCTTTTTTATAGGGAATTTTATTTTTAATGAAAAAGTTTGTTATCGTCTTTTCCGAATTCGAAAAACACAAATCATTATTTTCTGAATAGCAAATAACTGATTTTCCAAATAAAGAAGAATTTGGTATTAATCCAGCAATTTCACAAGCATCAACATAGCTTCCGAACATTCTTTCAAAAGTTTTAGAAGAAGGAAGTCCCAAAGAACACAGTTCTTTTCCTAATGGAGTCCTTTCTATTCTTTTTGATACTTTAATTAATTTTTCTATCATTTCTTCTTTGCTATACCACTTTGTCCCTTTAAAAGAATTTTTATGTAATCCATTTTTAAGAGCAAAAGTTCTTATATTTTCAGGACTTTTAGAAGGAAAATATTTTTCGCTTAAATATTTATTGCTGTGTTTCGGATAAACATTTTTCAATAAATTCAAATCTTTTTTTGTCCAATTTTGTGTTTTTCTAATTCCAAGTTTATTTATTTTTGTACATATAGAAGATTCAGTTCTTCCAATGGCTTTTCCAATTTCTCTGTATGACATTTTATTAATATTGTTTTTTATAAATAGAATATCTTCATCGGTAAAGAAATAAATATCCTTTTTTATTTTCAAAACATACGCCTTATGAATAATACTATCAATATTAAAAACTCCAGTTAAATTCATTATTTCTTCATTAGACGATATTGGATAATACTTTTTTAATATTTCTATTTTTTCTTTTGTCCAAATTGTCATATTAAATAAAATTCTCTCATTTCTGCATGAATAACTAAAAACCTTAAATCTTTCCTCGGAATTGCCTGCTTCCAGGGTTTTTCCGATTTGGTCATCTTCTAAAATTTTTTATAATTAATTTTTTTATTATTAATTAAATGCAAACTTCCATATATTACTATATGTTCTGGCATAATTTTTACCAGCAATAGCATTCGCAACTGCACTCTGTTCTATCTCATTCATAGTAGACCATTTTTCAGCAATTTCATCCATTACATCGCCCATAGGTCTAAATGAGGTTTCAGTGTCTCTTAATCTAATATTAACTAATCCTAATGCTCTTTCAACATCATTAATATTTGTTGTATCATCTTCAAACATTTTTCCAAGTTTGATGTTTCCTAATCGAGCGAACATTGTTTTACGTTTTTTGTTACATTTATTGAAAAAATCAATAAAAGGAATTGCTTCTTCCAAAAGTGTCTTTACACTTGAGCAATTCTCTCCCTCTTCTTTTTAAAGTTATAAGGAAGACCAGACTATCGCATCTCCATATTTAAATGGAGTTATCTCGCTTAGTCGTTCAGGCTGCACTTTAATTATTATTATTTATCAATAATTGGAGAAGGTGATGACTTCCTGTGCCAATCATTTTCTTTTTTATATTTTTGAAAACATTTCTGAGAACAAAAATGTCTTTCGTTTTTATTATATTTTGTTATCAATTGTTCGCACTTTTTACCGCACTGGCAACACAAATATGTTGTCCACTTACTTATTTGTTTTTTATTTATTTTCTTTTTTAATTTTATGTCTATTATTTGATTAATTTCTTCTATATTCCATTCCATATATGGAAAAATAATTTTGTTTTTTAAACAAAGTTTATTTTTTATTATTTCATAATTTATACTATGATAATTATCTATTTGTCCATTGTTATCTAAATATTTGTCAATCAATAAAGAACATAGTTTCAAATTTTTCATTATATCTTCTTCCCAAAGATATAATATTTCAATATGATAATTATTTAAAATAAAAGAATGTTTTATTTTATCCATTTTTATTCTTGTAAGTTGGTTTTTATAATTAATTTCTTTAAATTTTCTAATGTCACAATGAAAATACGTTCCCATTATTTCAATTATCAAATTATTTTTTAAAATATAATTGTCAAAAGAAAAACTACCAATTATTTCTTCGTTTCTATATTTTATTGATTTTTTATACAATAAATCATTTATTATTTTTTGAGGAACAGAATCAAGGTTATTCATAGTTTTGTTTTTAAATTGATTTAAAGCAAAATTTCTTCTATTCAATTTCCATGATTCTTCTTGACTCCAAACTTTTGCATACCACTCTCTTCTACATTCTATGGAACAAAATCTGGTTTTTCCTTGTTTTGCTCTATATGCATCTATATGAAAATTTTTTCCACACCATTCACATATTACATCATGATTAACATCGTGATGGTAACTTGGATGTGCAGATCCACTTGTTATAGGAAACGGTCTATAATTTATTTTTAACCATTCACGATAGCATTTTTGTGAACAAAAATGATTTATAGATTCTCTATCTTTTTTCTTTATAAAAATCTTACCACAATTATCACATTGAAATTCTACCATAATTTTCCCTTTTTTTATATTAAAATCATCACTTTTTAATATTATAATAATTAAATGCTTGCCCCTTGTTGTCCTCTTCAGGAGTTTCAAGTCAATCAGAGATAATTTTCTTTTGAGATTTATTAATTATATCTCAAAGCCTCTATTTTGTCAAAGGATTGTCCAATACTCTCAGCGCCTCTTCGGGTTACGCTCGATACAACGGTTATATAAGATGCCAATTCATCAAAACTAACACCTGCTTGTTGAGCAGAGTTAGAAGAATATCGTAAAGCTGTGGCTATTTCGCCAGCAGACGTGGCATATTGGTTGTCCAAATCAATTATTTTGTCAACAACTAAACTTGCATCCTCAGCCTCTAACTTAAAACCATTCAACGTAGACGTTAAATGTTCAGTAGCATCAGCAGCTTCTAAATTACCTAACTTACTTAACATCAAAGTTGATCTCATTAATTCAGAAGTTTCTTCAATTGTCTTGCCCTGCCGAAACCACTCCAAACTGCCTTGTGCCACTTGCAACGTAGTAGCACCCATTTCTTTTGCAAGATTATTATATTCAAACGATAATCTTTTAACTTCTTCAGCCGTCATTCCTGTAACAACTTGAACATTTGTCAACTCCTTGTTCAAGTCTTTAATATACTGTGTCCCCTCGTCTATTTTTCTCATGCTTCCATAGACAACCTGTGTTGCAATCATCCAGACGGCAACTTTTTTAATTGCAACATCAAGCATAGATGAAAAACCATATCCATCTTTAGTTGTGTTCTTCATAGAAGCACCAACTTTAGTTACAGAAGTTTTTAAATCATCAAAACTTCCCCTTACGTCTTGAACAGAAGCTCCGCCCCTTTGAGAAAAATTGGTAATGTTATCCTGAAGAACCTTTAAATTTGCCTGAACTTCTTCATTTTTAAAAATATCTGGAGATTTAAATTGCATTCTTGAAATTTGATTGTTCCACTGCTTAACATAGGAATCAATATCTTTTTGCCCCATGTTAATACTTGTTCTTATTTTAATGTTCTTTGTTTTACTATCTAGTTTTTGTTGAAGACCCGTAACATCAGGTTCAATACCAACTACAATATTATAACCACTATCAGCCATTAATAACCCTCCTTTCAACCTCTAGAAAAGAGGTAATTTATAACCCAAACATTTCGTCTATAATTTCATCAGTATGATCTTTTGAATAATCTAAAGTTGTCTTTGGATCAGAATGATGAAGATAAACTTGAACCTGTTCTAAACTAAATTTTTTAGGAATTCCATCTTTATTTAAAATTCTTTTATCCTCTCCCTGTAACAAACATTCACATCTAGAATGTCTATAACTATGAGGAAAAATATTTATTTGCTTTCCTTCAATTTCACTCAAAACTTCTCTAATTTTTAAAACCCAATCATAGATAATTTCATAGGAAGCTTCTCTTTTTTTATCACCACTACCAACAATCCATAAAGATTCGATATTATCTTCCCCTCTTTTATCTAACCATAATCTTATTAATTCTTTAGTATCATCTAAATAAACTAACGGAAATATTTTTCCTCTTTTCCCTACAACTATATTAGTTTTATTACCATTTAAAAGATTATGTTTTTTTATTTGAGCGATTTCATTTCTTCTTGCTCCACTGTCAAACATCATCATATGAAGTAAAGCAAGTTGAACTTCACCCATTTCCAATAGTTTTTCTTTTATTCTTATAATTTGATCAAAAGTCATAAAAAAAGAATCTTCATCTGTTCTAACAGGTTCTTTAGGTAATCCTTTTATTTTTTGTGCTTGATTGATATCATATTCATATTCATCGGAATCTTCAATATAGGAAAGCATACTCCTACAACAACTCATTACACGATTTACCCTGGCATTAGACATTTTTAAATCATCACTTAACCAAATGCTAAGTTTTCTAAAATCTTTTTTTCCTAATTCTAATAAACTTCTATTACCACAAAATCTCTTTACAAAAATATTTATAATTCTAAGATCATTTTCATATTGTTTTATAGTGCTTGCTTTCATTTTCCGTTGTTGGTATTCTTCTAAAAAATCTAAGACGGTACTTTTATTAAATGAATTAACTTCATTATATTCATTTTCTGAATAAATTTTATTATATATTCTAACCATTTTTTATCCTCTTATAATCTTCTGGAAAATTTAATTTTGTTAAATCTTTATAAGTATCCCAACTAATGACATCATAATATTTGGCAGCATCTATTTCATCTTTAAAATATCCAAGTGTCTTATTAATCCCTTGAATAGTTAAGTGAACAACCCAGTTATTACGCTTTTTATACCAACTCACTCCAAAATAATCACTACTCCTATTCTTTACATTTTTTTTTGTGCCTAGATTTTTATATCCAATTTTCTTTTTTGTTTTATCTTCAACTATCCTACCCATGTTAGATTGAGATATTTTATTTCTAGTTTCTTTACTTAATTTTCTTTGAGATCGATAGATAGACATTTTCTTTCTAGCTTCGATTGACATTATTTGTCCTTTTGACGACTTGGACATTTTCTTTTTAGTTTCTTCCGTATGATGTTTTCCATACATCGGAGCTAATTCTCCACTCATACCAGTTCGTCCATCTCCTCCTCTAGTTAAGTTATAACCCCCCTTATCCTTAAAAAAAGATTCATAATAAACTATCCAATAAATTTCCATTAATTGTAATAAATCAATCTCACATTCTTGAATAATCCAAAAATTAAAATATTCTTCGCCATATTTATTCCATGCGTTTTGTAAGTATTTATTTTTATGATAATTTCCTCGCAACTCACTTTTATGTTTACTCCATCTTTTATAAATATTAATTGCCCACCCAACATATTTTTTATTATTAATAATATTTTCAATACAATAAATTCCACATATTTTTTCCATAATTAATAAAAAATCCTAATTTCTGTTCTAGGATCTTCTTTGGAATAATTACCTTTTATAGTTAAAGATTCCACATGATTAAAATCATCGTCTATCAAAAGACCAGAACTGGTAAAAGAATCGAATAAATTTTTAGGAGTATAGTTATCAGAATCGTGTCTTCTTTTACTATTAAAAAAATATTCTATTTCTATCTTGCATTTATCAATATTTTTATTTTCTAAATTATAATATTTTACTAGCCATTCTCCAAATTCTTTCCAACATTGTTTCTGGTGATTCATTTGGAATCTAGGCATAACCATCCACGCATTTAAACTTGGAGGAATTGGATTTTCAATTGGTTTTTTCTTTCTTTTTGGATATTTTAAAAAATAATATTTTAAATATTTTTCCAAAACATTATTATTTATAACAATATTTACCTTATTCATTTTTATCCTTTTTATTATTCTAAAAAAATAGAACACGCTCGGACAACCCGAAAACGTGTTCTATACAGTTTAAAATTTTACCCGTTTGAAGAGGTATTTTTATCAACTAAATGGAATCCCTTCCCTAAAAATACATATCCAAAAATCCCCACCAAAATCATAAAGTAAGGAGACGCTTGAACAATTAATTCAGCAGGAACAAATTGTTGAACAGCAAATGCTCCAACTGCAAGTATTGAAGGAACAAGAAACATTAAAAATTCTTTCATTTTTGATGTCAAAGATTGAAACCAAGCCAATCTTTCAAACGCCCAAGAAACAATTATAACTGCTCCACCACCAATCACCCAAGTTAAAAATTGAGATAACGATCCAAATTCTTCCATTTTTTCTCCTAATATATTCTAATAAATTTTATTTTGTGTTTTCTAAAAGCCTTTTCGATTATTTGATTTATTTGACCAGAATCCAATTTATCAATTAAAGGATGCCAAAAATCCCTAGGCTTTCTCCATTTACCATCACCAAAAAAATCGCCACTTTTTCCTTCAATTACAATATACGCAATCATGTCTCGTATATCATTTTGATACCA
>Ga0334882_1002579_pt1 | contig 18214 bp, 13 predicted proteins | sample GraSluR1_MG_5_FD_207226 | JGI IMG/M metagenome (GOLD analysis project Ga0334882, IMG submission 207226) | Sludge microbial communities from methane-producing bioreactor in Wageningen University, Netherlands - Granular Sludge_15_04-R1 | ecosystem: Engineered > Bioreactor > Anaerobic >...
GAAGCTGCATTGCAAGTGATCGGTATGCGGTAGAAACATAGCTGTGTACTCCGATTTTAATTTGATAGTATTGGTATATTATACCATATTTCATGCCTAGCGCCACCTTTTTTCAGGGGAGTCATATAATGCTTCTTCTTTGCTTAAACCCTCACACAAAGAACTGATCGCTTTCTCGCACCGACGCACCCCAAGAATTCGTGCTACAGAAGTTCTTTCCTGTGCTGAGGCACTGGCTAATCTTACGATTAGATCATCATCTGACAACATGGCGTACATGCTATCAAATTCGCTCGAAGTTTGCCCGCGCCGTATTCTCCCTGCGGCTTTATCCATCTTCTTCCTTCTCATTCTTCGGCATGGCTCAGAATCAGTTTGTAGCAACAAGACGAGTCAAAATTCCAGAAAGTGTCAAACTGACGCCACCAGGGTTTTGAGCCATGCCAACATTTCTCTATTCAACAAGTCTAGGACCGGTGCCGAATAGGAAATGCTCATAATGGAACTCTTTCAACTCATCTACAGCAAGCAGCCAGCGATACCCATCAGCAATTTCCTGCATTAATTTCTGATCAACTTGGTCGCCTACATTAATAACCCAGATAAGAATATTGTTCTCTGCGGCCATCTCGGTATAATATATCGCACAATCGGCGGCTTTACTGTGGTTTTCATCTTCACTGTCTGCACTTATCCACAAATCCTCTTGCCAGCATTCTCTTCCCTCTACTTCATCATCAGGTACTACATTTGGTGTCCTGTCAGTTATGATAAGTATCCGGTGAAGTGCTCTTGAGTGCTCATATTCTCCTGATGCGGAGCCAAACATTGCAATGCTGGCTCTCATTCCGGTTATTATATCGGTGGTTAGGCTTCCGTCTGTTGCTAAATTCGCACGAATTGCATCATCAACTGTCTCATAAATGTTAGGGGTATCTCGCTCATTGCATTGAGACCAATTGTATGCCATGAGATTAATTCCTCTAAAATTCCCACATAGCGTCCCAATCTTTGCTGAACCGGAAATATCCGAAACAACGGTCATCATTATATTCAGTTGTCCCTTAACTTCGGCAGTGTCCTCAATCCAGATGCGTCTAACACCAAACAACCATAGAAAGATTGTAGGTACTTCCTTCCGGATACTTACCCGAATTGAGTTCGCTGTATTGATTGCCTCCGCTGTATCTGAAATTCTGGAGAAAGATGTATCAATCCAAATTGTTAGAGACTTGGTTCTTTCTGACAGTTCTAATATTTGTTCTGTTACATCTTCCGCATTGATTATTACTTCTACCTCTTCCCAATTCTGATCACCATAAGCCGCTTCTTCTAAAAATGCTAATACTACTTCATGTGCTTCTTCTTCTCTTGGCAAAAAATTGGCAGCCTTAAGCGCTGCGCCACCAGTCGCTTGACTGAGGTATCTACGTTCAAAATAGATATTTCCAACATCCGCAAGTATCCCTACAAGCCCGAGAAAGCCAATGCAGATTAAAACTATGATTGGTACTCTTGAGCTACTTTTCAACGTTTATACCTCTGCATAGATTTTTATGTTGCTTGAATGTCGGGTACTGGTTCAGTTGAATGGGATAGTCATTTCAAAGTTACCCCAGTGGGAAGAAGGCGTTATAAAACCCGCTTTTGTGGGGACAAAAGTTGAATTTGATGCCGTCATTAGGATACTGGTGGGGCAGAATTGCATCCAAGTTACTTTCCCATCCAACTGAACCAGTACCAGGCATCTTTTGCCGAAACAAACATGGGGCACAACGCCAAATAGCAATCCTGCAAAACTTGATGGCAGTATACTTGCTTCTTTATTGCATGTCAACAACAATTTTAAGGAAGGGCGTCCGTCAAAGTTGCGCCAACCGCCACCATGCGGCACGTCAAAACGCCCAACCGGCTCAAACCGTTTCCCTAAGCGCCGCGCACCCCCTCCGTCAAAAAGTACATGGTTCACCGATTCAAACGCTGGTAGGCAGTATTAGTAGATCACGAATCTGTGCAGTGGGCCGTCCACGAATAGCGCCACGAATACACGAATGAACTCCGGTTAGGGTAAATTCGTGAATTCGTACTCAGATTCGTGGACAGCAGGCAAGCCCGTTACCCCCAATTCATTAAATCTGTGATCTACTGAGTATCATTTCGCAGGCGGGGGACTTGCCCACAGAGGCGCAGCCATCGCAAGACAATGCCAAAAATGGCTCTCGTTCGCCAGTTCGTCAACACGCTCGCTATTCCCGCAACCTGCTGGCAGTGGAGTAGGCGTTGGCATAAACAATTCATAAGGTTTTGTCGGAATGCGTCTCACCGAATTCGCCATATATCGCAAATTCTCGACCACTGCTTGAGTTTCGGCATTCCCCCTGCCAGCGCTAATCTCTTCCATCAATGCGGTGATGGCTTGCGTGTATTCTGTATGGGCAGCATCATCACAAGCCACTTTACTCAATAATTCAGCCTCCCTTTCATCCGTCAATAAGGGAACGAGCCAAATCATGCCTTGAATTATTGGATGTTCAGGCAGGTCAACAGTCATAACGCCGTATACCCGGTACGACACCATTTCTGCATACCTGCTTAAACAGATGCTTTCTGCTTGCGGAAAGACCAGAGTAAGGTGAACAAAATCTTCGCTTGCTGGCTCTTCTACACACTGTTTTCCCAGAAAATCACATACATCTCCGTCGTGATACCCCATGCGAGGATAATCCGTAAACCCCACACTGCGCCCCTCGGAGCAATCCAAGCTTCTACCCCCAGTTGTAATTGCATCCGCTTGAAATACATACTCATACTGGTATCCTGAATAATGACAGGTCTCCAATTGCGCGTTTATTTGTCCCCAAGTTCGTGGATAAGAAAACTCGATGCCTAAAAACTCATCTCGATAACTTTCAACCATAACCCGAGCCTCATGAGTCGGGGATAAAGTCGGTTGCTGAACATGGCTGTTACAGGCTATTAACAGCGTCCCAAGCATTGTAAAAACCAGCAATGTACAAACAAAGCATAGATTATGTGTTCTTATTGTCATTTCTGTACTCCAACTTGAAAATTTTGTAAGGCAAGTAACACGCATCCAACGGGCCGCGAGGTGCTACGCGCTCCCCAATCATAAGCACAGCGCCATCAAACAAGAAAGAGCAATAAAATACGCCGCGCCCTCAAAAACAGTATACACGATTCGATTTAGAATCACAAGCAAATCAGCGAGTTCCCAGAAAAAAGTCTTTTACTGCGAAGGACACGGAGATTATTTTAGTTTTGAACCGTTTCTCACCTGTTGATCCCGGCTGAAAGCGTAGTTGACAAGAATGAAATCAATTGTATACTAGTAGATAGTTTGTTGTGACAACAAACAAAAGACGGGTAAAAAATGCACAACACACACACTACTGCTGATCAAGTTCTGGTACGCAGACTGAACACCGCCCTCATCCTGGAGCACCTGCGAAAAGCAGGCCGCCTGTCGCGCGCAGCGCTTTCCGCATCCACCGGTCTGAATCGCAGCACGGTTTCTAGTATCATCAGTGAGCTGCTGGAGGCCAGCCTGGTACGCGAGACCGACGAACAGGCCAGTACCGGCGGACGCCCCGGCTTACTGGTGGAGATCAACCCGGCAGGGGGCGCAGCCATCGGGGTAGAACTCGGCGTGGATGTACTCTCAGTAATCCTAACCGACTTTGTAGCCGGAGTCTTATGGCGCGAGCGCATTGCATCGGATCCCACAGAGGCGCAAGCGGTTATCCTTGAGCGTGTGGAATCTTTGGTGCAACAGGCCATTGACCTGGCCGCTAACGAAGGTCTAAAACTGCGGGGCATCGGATTAGGGGTGCCGGGGCTGGTGGACTTGCATGAAGGGCGCTTAATCTTCGCCCCCAACCTGCACTGGCACGATGTCCCACTGCGCGCGCGCTGGATGCAAAAATTTGCTGTGCCGGTTTTCGTTGAGAACGAAGCCAATGCCGCAGCATTGGGCGAGTATTACTTCGGCAATACGCACACTGCGCACCACCTCATCTATTTGAGCGCCAATGTGGGCTTGGGGGGCGGCATTATCATTGACGGGCGTCTTTTCCGAGGCAAGGGCGGCTACGGCGGCGAAATCGGGCACATGATGATTGATCCGCAGGGGGAGCTTTGCGGCTGTGGCAAACGCGGCTGCTGGGAGACATTAGTTGGGCCACAAGCGATGGTGCAACGTATTCAATTAGCTATCCACAACGGCGCACACACCACCATCCCCGCTCTAGCCGGCGGTGATTTGAGCACCCTTACAAATTCAACAGCGATCAAAGCGCTTGCTACCGCTGCCCTGACGGGAGATGCGGTAGCGCTGGATGCCTTGGATTACGTTGCCCACCATTTGGGCATAGGTATCGCCAACCTGATCAACATCTTCAACCCAGAACTGATTATTTTGGGAGGCGCATTGAACTTACTGAGTCGGTTCCTGTTACCACGGATAGAAGCAACGGTGAGCAAAAACGCACTGGCATCACCACGCGCCGAGGTACAAATCGTCCCCTCAGCCCACGGTGTAGATGCGTGCGCCATGGGGGCGGTGGCCCTGGTGTTGGATGATGTGCTGCGCGAGCCGGAGTTTAGAACATCACTTTAATTTCAGGAGGATTGTTATGTCGAATCAATATCAGCCTAAACCAGAGCACAAGTTTACTTTCGGCCTGTGGACCGTGGGCAATCCTGGTAGCGATGCGTTCGGCGCATCCGTGCGCCCCACCCTTACCCCAGCCGAGATCGTCTACCTGCTGGGCGAAGTCGGCGCCTATGGTGTCAACTTTCACGATAATGACCTCATCCCCATGGATGCGACGCCCGCCGAGCGCGAAGCCATCCTCAAAGATTTCCGCAAGGCGCTGGCCGACACCGGTCTCAAAGTGCCGATGGCAACCACCAATCTCTTTGGCGATCCGGCCTTCAAGGACGGGGCGTTCACAGCGAATGATCCCCAAGTACGCGCCTACGCGCTTCACAAGACGCTGCACGCCATTGACCTGGGGGTGAGCCTGGGCGCAGAGATTTACGTCTTTTGGGGCGGGCGCGAGGGCATCGAGGTAGACGCTGCGAAAGACCCGCTGGAGGCCACCAAGCGTTTCCGCGAGGCGCTCGATTTTCTGTGCGAGTATGTGCGTGATCAAGGCTACGCCGCAGCCGATGGCAGCGGGCTTAAGTTCGCGCTCGAAGCCAAACCCAACGAGCCGCGCGGCGACATCTACTTCCCCACCACCGGACATTATCTCGCTTTCATCGAGACGCTGGCGCACCCGGAGATGGTGGGCGTGAATCCCGAAGTCGCCCACGAGCACATGGCGGGCCTCAACTTCATGCACAGCGTCGCGCAAGCCTGGGAAACGGGCAAGCTATTCCACATTGATCTGAACGACCAAAACTACGCGCGCTTCGATCAGGATTGGCGCTTCGGCGCGCAGAATCTCAAGCAGGCGTTCTTCCTCGTCAAGTTTTTGGAGGATGTAGGTTATCAAGGCAGTCGCCACTTCGATGCACACGCCTATCGCACCGAAGACCTGGCAGGGGTCAAGGATTTCGCGCGTGGCTGTATGCGAACGTATCTCATCCTCAAAGAGAAGGCCGCCCGCTTCCATGCCGACGCGGAAATTCAAGGCTTGCTGGCCGAAATCCACGCCGATGACGGCAGCATGGACATGTTCAAGGGCACGTTCACACCAGAGAAAGCCGCCGCCCTCAAAGCGCAAGCGTTCGACCGCGTCACGCTGGGCAAGCGCGGCATGGGCTACGAAAAACTCGATCAGCTAGTGAACGAGCTGCTGTTAGGGATACGGTAGGAGCATAGAAATCAGGTTTCAAGGGAATTCATCATTAACCGGTGGTTCACCAGCGATTGGATGAAAATTCGGGGAACTGACGTTCCCTCAGAGCCAGAGTGCTCAGAGCGGATCGTCAGATCCGCGATTGGTTAAGTTTTGAGATCGCCATTCGCTATTCGCCATTTTCGGAGGAGCGCCCCATGCAAACTCTCTTTCTCGGTCTCGATGTTTCCACCACTGGCGCAAAAGCGCTATTGATTGACGCTTCCGGCGCGGTCATGGCTTCGGCCACCACCCCGTTGGCCCTCTCCACGCCACACCCCCTCTGGTCAGAGCAATCCCCGTATGTCTGGTGGGAAGGTATGGTCACCAGCATCCGCCAGGCACTGGCAGAAGCCGGGGTAAGCGGGGCTGCTGTTGCAGCTGTGGGCCTCACCGGGCAGATGCACGGCCTCACGCTGCTCGATGCGCAGGGCGAAGTGCTGCGCCCTGCTATCCTGTGGAACGATCAACGCACGAGCGCGCAGTGTGACGAAATCCGGGCGCGACTCGGCGGCAAGGCGCGGCTAGTGCAGGCTACCGGCAACGACGCCCTCACGGGCTTCACCGCGCCCAAGATCCTTTGGGTGCGAGAGCACGAGCCGGACATCTACACGCGCGTGGCTCATATCCTGTTGCCGAAGGACTATATTCGCTACCGGCTCACCGGCGACTATGCCACCGACAAGGCCGGGGCCGCCGGTACGCTGCTCATGGATATCCGGACGCGCGATTGGTCACCGGAAGTGCTGACCGCGCTGGAGATCCCGACGGCTTGGCTTCCCAAAACGCACGACGGCCCAGAGATTACTGGCGTAATCAGCGCGGCAGGCGCAGAAGCGACCGGCTTGCGCCCTGGCACACCTGTCGTGGGCGGCGGCGGCGACCAGGCGGCCGGCGCGGTGGGCGTCGGCGCGGTCGAACCGGGCATTGTGGGGCTGGTGCTCGGTACATCGGGGGTAGTTTTTGCTACAACTCCGGAGCCGTTCATCGAGCCAAATGGTTTGCTACATGCTTTCTGTCACGCCATCCCTGGCAAATGGCATCTCATGGGCGTAATGCTCTCGGCAGCGGGCAGCTTGCAATGGTATCGGGATACCCTCGCACCGGGCATGAGCTTTACTGACCTGCTCACACCTGCCGCTAACATCCCCACCGGGAGCGAGGGGCTATTCTTCTTACCCTACCTCACTGGCGAGCGCACCCCCTACCCCGATCCACTCGCGCGCGGCGCGTTCGTCGGGCTGACCGTGCGCCATACCCAGGCGCATCTCACGCGCGCGGTGCTCGAAGGCGTCGCATTTGGTCTGCGCGATAGCTTTGAGCTGCTCAAAGCTGCCGGGTTGACGGGCATCCATCAGGTGCGCGTCTCCGGCGGCGGCGCCAAGAGCGCGCTCTGGCGGCAGATTCTCGCCGATGTACTGGACAGCGAGCTGGTCACAGTAAACACTACCGAGGGAGCAGCCTACGGCGCGGCACTCCTGGCGGGCGTCGGCGCGGGCGCGTGGGCCAGTGCGCCAGAAGCGTGTACCGCAACAGTACAGGTTCTCGAAACCACTACGCCGCAATCGGAACAAGTTATCCGCTACGCCCAACACTATCCGCTCTATCATAGCCTATATCAAACCCTGAAATCCACCTTCGCAGTGATTGCACAACAGGCGTAAACCGAGCTGTACTAGACGAGTCTTGCAAGCGTTTGCAGTTTAGGTATTGACAAACCGGTTTACTCATGCTATAATTTTCATGGAAAGTGAGACTGTACCACAAACAACCTGCTATACTTGGCAAATTTCAAGCAAGAAACTTTTCCAACACATCAAAATTAGCCTAAAAAGCGATCAATGCGGCTTTTACAGTCGCCCATGTTTAAGAAAAGTGCTGAATTTGGTCCTTTTTTCCGTCTTTTTTTTGCAAACGTTTTCACGCCATCAGAACGAAAGTAAGATAAAAACTCGATGGGCCGAGAAAAACCTTCCAAAAGCGTGACTATTTTAGATGTGGCTCGTGAAGCCAGTGTTTCCTATTCCACAGTTTCTCGCGTACTTAATAACATAGATGTAGTCAAGGAAGAAACTCGGGAGCGTGTCTTGCAGGCAGCTGACTGCTTGGGATATGTTGCCAATCGTTCAGCGCGTAGCCTTGCGGGTGGGGTTTCTGGGATTATCGGGTTATTGGTTCGTGATTTGGGAACCAGCTACATAGGTGAAATCGTTCGGGGCATTGATGAAGAAATTGCTTACTCGCACTACGATCTCATGTTGTACACTACGCATCAGCAACGTATCAAAGAATCCACCTATGTCACAATGCTTACCCGGGGAATGGCAGACGGATTAATCATGGTGCTGCCCCGCGACCCGCAAGCTTATCTGGACTCATTGCACGAGTATCAATTCCCTTATATTCTTGTGGATCATCAGGGTCTGGGAGGTACTGAAGCTGCGGTGGGCACAACTAACTGGCAAGGTGCGTTCGAAGCCACGGAATATCTTATTCAATTAGGCCACCATCGCATCGGGTTTATCATGGGCACGCCTACAATGGGGTGTTCTAAGGATCGGCTTGTGGGACACCGGGCTGCGTTGGAAAAGCACCGTATAGCATTTGATTCAGCATTGGTATATGAAGGCGATTTCTTTCAACCGGCCGGCTATGCTGGGGCCACCGCCCTGCTCAACTTACCCGAGCCACCCACGGCTATTTTCGCTTCCAACGACGTAATGGCATTCGGCGCAATGGATGCCATCCGGGAGCGTGGAATGCACATTCCCAAAGACATTTCTCTGATAGGCTTCGATGATATTCCTCAAACAGCAATAACCCATCCGCCCTTGACAACAGTACATCAACCATTATTCGAGATGGGACGTATGGCAACCAAAATACTCGTCGAATATATCGCTAACCCTAACTTACCCACGCGCCGGGTCGAGCTACCCACCAAATTGGTAATCCGAGAATCCTGCTCCACACCACGCGTGTAGATACACCGGATTTTTTCACGCATCTATCCATACGTGAGGTTTTTTGCTTTAGTTTTGCAAACGCTTGCATAATAAACAACTGTAAAATTGGGGGCAACCGTAAACTTCAAAGACAATATGCTTTTTTAAGCAGTTTTTGTGCAAACGCTTGCATGAAATACCAGGAGGTGACAATATCAAAGTATTCCATAAATTTCCAAACAACCGTGATCAAAAACTAGATTCAGTAAAAACTCAGAGGAGGAACTCGATGTCTAAAAAATGGTATGCTCTGTTGAGTGTCGTTGTGCTGTTCTCCATGTTGTTGACGGCTTGCGGCCCTACCGACACCCCCACCCAAGCTCCGGCTATGACCGATGCGCCTGCTGCCACTGAGGCACCAACCACAAACGGAGAGCCCACCGAAGGCGTAACAACCCCTAGTGGCAAAACAGTTTTGCGCGTCTGGTCTTTCACCAATGAAATCAACACGATGGCAATTGCTTTTGAAGCTCGCTACCCCGATGTTGATGTCCAATACACGATGATTCCGATGACCAATGGCGAGTACCAGACCAAGCTCCTCGCCGCCTTACGCACTGCTGACGCGCCGGATGTCATCGCATTAGAAGCCTCCTTCGTAAGAAGCTATGTGGAAAGCGATTTCCTGGCCGATTTAGGTGCCCTCCTCCCCGCCGCCGAAGCCGCCCAGACCTACCCCTTCGTGATTGAGGTCGGCACTTACGACGGTATAGTCAAGGCTTTCTCCTATCAGGCCACCCCAGGGGCCTTGTTTTACCGGCGCAGTCTGGCGCAGGAATACTTCGGCACCGACGATCCTGTTCAAATGCAAGCATTGCTCGCCGATATGGATATGTACACTGCCGCTGCGGAGATCGTCAAGGAGCAATCTGGTGGTAACACCTTCATGGTAGCCTCCTCCGGCGATTTCATGAACCTGTTCTATGCCAACCGCGAGCAACCGTGGATAGTAGACGAAACACTAGTGATTGATCCCATGGTTGATCAAATGATTGACACCGCCAAAATCTTCCGCGACAATGGCTACGAAGCCCAGGCCAGCCAATGGGGTGAGGGCTGGTTCGCGGGAATGAACGACAGTCTGGTGGCAGCCGATGGCACGCCCAAGCAGATCTTCTCTTACTTCCTACCCACCTGGGGACTCCCCTATGTATTGGCACCCAACGCCAAATCAGCGGACGGCAGCAGCGACACGAGCGGTGACTGGGCCGTCATCACTGGCCCGCTCCCTTATCAATGGGGCGGCACCTGGATTGGCGTCATCAAAGATAGCCCCCAGATGGATTTGGCTATGGAATTCGTACGCTTCGCAACCCTCGACGAAGAAAATCTAACCAACTGGGCAACCGGCGTTTACACCAACGAGTTCTTGAAGGCTGTTGATCCTGCCGTAGCGCCCGATCAACAACAAGCCCCTGGTGACTTCGTTTCCAGCCAGGTCGTCGTTGACAAAATCATCACCTCGTTCGACGATTCAGAACTGAGCAGTTTCCTCGGCGGGCAAAACTCCTACGCCGGGTTCGCTGCCGCGGCACCTTCAGTGAACGCCAAGCTGATGACAGGTGCAGATGATGCTATCCAGCGCGCGCTCAATGACCCGCTCAATCAATATCTCGCCGGGACAATGACTCGCGATCAAATGTGGAGCACCTGGAAAGATGCCGTCCGCAACGAATTCCCGGATTTGATCATCGAGTAATTACACCCAAACAAGCCTGAACATTGGGGTAGTGTGCGCCCGAGGCACACTACCCCACACTCTCACAAGCCTGGAAACCAGCATGACCTCTGACGGTTATTGTTACAAGGAGTCCAAAAATGAATTCGGTCAGATTTCGTAGAAATTATTACGGTTATTTTTTTATCGCCCCCTTCATTATTATTTTTCTGATTTTTGGATTATATCCTGTTTACAATACCCTGGCGCTTAGTTTTACAAACACAACTCTAATGAGCGCAGAAGCCGAGTTCATTGGATTAAGAAACTTTGAGCGCTTGTTTGCGGATGCCACTTTTATAAAAGCCGTAGGAAACACTTGGCTCATCTGGCTCTTGAACTTTATTCCCCAGATTGGCATTGCACTCTTACTTTCCGTCTGGCTCACCAGCTCCCGCCTGAAAATCAAAGCGGCAGGCGTATGGCGCGCCCTGTTCTTTTTACCCAACCTGCTCATGCCCGCCGCTATTGCCGCATTGTTTTTTAGCTTATTCTCCTATTACGGCCCGGTCAATCAAGTGCTGGTACGCACCGCACTCTTTGCAGAGGCCAAACAATTCTTTGTGGATATTACCTTTACCCGCGGCCTGGTAGTTTTCATCCAATGGTGGATGTGGTTCGGTAACACCATCATTATCCTCATGGCCGGCATGACCTCCATTCCCATCAGTTTGTTTGAAGCCGCAGTGGTAGATGGGGCTAGCGGGGCCCAAATCTTCCGGCGCATTACCCTCCCCCTGCTAAAACCCATCCTGATTTACATTTTCGTTACCTCGCTGGTTGGTGGAATGCAAATATTCGATATCCCTTATTTGCTCACCGATGGCCGTGGGTCCCCCAGTTCTTCCATTCTTACCAACAGTCTACTCATGTATATGCGTTTTAGTAGCAACCAGGGTCATATCGGTGCCGCATCCGCCGTAGGTGTCATGGTATTCCTAATGACCAGCATTTGCGCTCTGGGTATCTTCTACTTCCTACGGGACAAAGACAAGTAAGGAGAAAATCTCTATGTATAAGTTCAGCACCTACCTCATGCGCGTGTTTGTATATGCTTTTATGACAATTCTCCTGATTGTTACAATCATTCCTATTTGGATCTTAATCGTCAATGCCACCCGCTCCACACTTCAGATTCAACAAGGCCTGGGTTTTTTTCCCAGCGTTCACACACTAGCAAACTACCGGATTTTGATTGGGCGCGGGCTAAACTTACCACGGGGCTTTGCCAACAGTCTCTTTTTGTCCATAACATCAACTGTTGTAGTGGTTTACTTTGGTTTGTTAACCGCCTATGGCATTGCTGCCTACAACTTTCCCGGCAAAAAGATATTTTACAACTCAATTCTAGTGCTGGTGATGATTCCCATGCAATTGTCCATCATCGGTTTCTACCAATACATGTCCCGGCTAGGATTAACGGATTCGTACATTCCACTTATTATTCCAGGGATTGCCTCTGCCGGAGCGGTATTCTTTTTCAAGCAATATCTTGATTCGATCATCATTCATGATTTGATTGATGCCGCACGCATTGATGGCGCAGGCGAATTCACTATCTTTAACATGATTATGCTTCCAATCGCAGCTCCCGGAGCCTTCACAATGGGGATTTTCGCCTTCGTCGCCTCCTGGAACAACTTCTTTACCCCCTTCATTCTAATTACATCCTTAAAAAAATATACCCTCCCCATGCTAATCCAAACCTTGCGCGGCGACGTTTACCGCACAGAATACGGTAGTATTTATCTAGGTCTCGCCATTACAATCGTACCTGTATTGATTATCTATGCCCTGTTTTCCAAATACATCATTCAGGGTATCGCTATGGGTGCCGTAAAAGACTGATAAATTTTGGGGAGTTTTTCCACCATGTGTGATTCACCATTTTTCAACGCCCAACTTCCACAGCCTTGAGATTTGCTATGTGCTGATTTGCCGATTTTCGAAGGAGTCTAAATTAAAAGCTATGTCTACCCTAAATCCTATACCTGCCACTGAAGTGCCCACACCGGAAGATAGCCCGGCATATCTCGACCCCACGCTCCCCATCGCAGAACGCGTCGCTGATCTCCTGGAACGTATGACGCTCCAGGAAAAAGCGTCCCAATTAGGCAGTGTATCCCCGGCGATTGACCGTTTGGGAATTCCAGCTTACAACTGGTGGAACGAGGCACTCCATGGCGTTGCTCGCGCCGGCATAGCCACAGTATTCCCTCAGGCTATCGGGTTAGGAGCAACCTGGAACACCGACCTGATCTATCGCATAGCGGTAGCGATTTCGGATGAAGGACGCGCCAAACATCACGCCGCCGCCCGTAACGGCATTCGGGATCATTACACGGGCCTGACTTTCTGGAGTCCCAACGTCAACATCTTCCGCGATCCACGTTGGGGACGCGGGCAGGAAACTTACGGCGAGGACCCCTACCTTACCGCGCGGTTAGCTGTCAAATACATTCATGGCCTTCAGGGAGACGATCCTCGCTATCTCAAAACCGTTGCCACGCCCAAGCACTTTGCCGTGCACAGTGGCCCAGAAAAGATACGCCACTATTTCAACGCTATTGTCTCAGAGCGCGATTTACAGATGACCTATCTACCCGCCTTCAAGGCCTGCATCATAGAAGGCCAGGCGCATTCCATCATGGGCGCTTACAATCGCCTCAATGGGGAACACTGTTGCGCCAGTCCCACATTGATCCAACACATCTTACGTGATACCTGGGGTTTTGATGGTTATGTCGTCTCGGACTGTGGCGCCATTGATGATATTTACCGCACCCATGCCCTGGTGGATTCCCCGGTCAAAGCTGCCGCATTGGCTGTGAAACACGGGTGCGATTTGGAATGCGGCTGTAGCTATGGGATTCCCTGTCATTACGGACTGCTCGAACAAGCGGTCCAAGAGGGTTTGCTAACGGAAGTAGAGGTAGATGGCGCGCTCACGCGCCTATTCACTGCACGTTTTAGACTGGGTATGTTTGATCCTGATGAACAAGTCTCCTATGCACAAATCCCGTTCGACGTAGTGGATTGCCGCGCACACCGCGAGCTGGCGTTGGAAACAGCACGCCAATCCCTGATTCTGCTCAAGAATCAGGGGCAGCTCCTCCCTCTGGCGCGCGAAACTCTCACATCCATCGCCGTAATCGGCCCCCACGCAGCAGAAACATTGGTGATGTGCGGAAATTACGCCGGCACACCAGCCGAACCGGTCTCTGTACTGGATGGCATTCGCGCATTGGTTGGGCCAGAAACCACAGTGACACACGCGCAAGGGTGTACATTGCTGGAGGGAACAGAAAGCGACTTTGCCACAGCCGTGACCGCCGCACAAAACGCCCAAGTTGCAGTGGTGGTTATGGGACTTTCACAATTGCTAGAAGGCGAAGAAGGGCAGGATGAAGGCAACCCCCCCGGTGTATATAGCCGGGGCGACCGTGAGGCCCTGGAGTTACCCCCCATCCAGGAAAAATTGCTCCGCACGCTACAAGCGACCGGAACGCCTATCGTTTTGGTGCTGTTCAATGGCAGCGCGCTCGCTATCAACTGGGCCGCAGCGCACATCCCGGCTATCCTAGAAGCCTGGTATCCGGGACAGGCCGGTGGACAGGCCGTTGCCGAAGCGCTGTTTGGATTGACCAATCCGGGCGGACGGTTGCCGGTAACATTCTACAAATCCGCGGAAGACCTGCCGGATTTCGAGGACTACAACATGGAAAATCGAACCTATCGCTACTTCAACGGCGACCCCTTGTATGCTTTCGGTTTTGGCCTAAGCTATACCACCTTCACCTACCGCAATTTACAGCTCGACAAACCCCATCTCAAAGCGGGGGAAACAGTAACCGTGCGCGTCGAAGTCGAGAACACTGGCCCGCTGGCCGGCGATGAAGTGGTGCAGCTGTATGTGCAAGATGTCACAGCTTCTTTGCCCGTGCCACGCCTGCAGCTTCAGGGCTTTACCCGTATCCATCTGGCCTCCGGGGAAAAGCAAAGACTTGCATTCACCATCAGCAGCGAGCAGTTAGCCTTTGCCGATGAAGCGGGGAACTGGCTTCTGGAACCCGGAGAATTCCGGCTCTGGATAGGTGGGCAGCAGCCTGATCTGCAGAGCGCACACCAACCAGACAACGTCTTGGGCGAGAAATTAATGCTGATTAAGGATTAGCGCAATAGGGCTGCGCTTGTCTTCTCCTCAGATTGCCGGCGGCGCTAAGAGCGCCGCCGGCATTGCTGTCAATAGTTCACCTAATTTTTCCTTATACCCGTTCCCCGCACTTGCCTTTAAGCCGCTCCGTGGTATAATCTCGCTTGGCGCAACGCGCCATAATCGAATACCTGCGTGGAAGTGATGAGCCTTGCCGGTAACGGCGAGGCTCTTATGCTGTAAGGAGTATTATTGATGACGATTGATTTCGAGGCCCTGGGCTTGCGGCCTGAATTATTGCAAGCTGTAAGCGATATGGGTTACGAGACCCCCACCCCCATCCAAGAAGCGGCGATCCCGCCGCTATTGCACGGGCAAGATCTGCTAGGCCAGGCGCAAACCGGAACCGGCAAGACGGCGGCCTTTGCGTTACCACTGCTGCAACAATTAACACCGGGCGGCAAGCATGTACAGGCGCTCATTCTGGCTCCTACCCGCGAGTTGGCCGGGCAAGTTGCCGAAGCCCTCTACGCCTACGGGCGCCCCTTACACACGCGCGTGCTGCCCATCTACGGCGGGCAATCCTACACCTACCAAATCGGACGGCTGCAACGCGGCGTGGATGTAGTGGTCGGTACGCCGGGCCGCATTCTCGACCTGCTCGACAAAGGCGCGCTCGATCTCAGCCAGGTGCGGTTTGTAGTACTCGATGAGGCCGACGAGATGCTCAGCATGGGCTTCATTGAGGACATCGAAACCATCCTCGGCGCAACGCCAGAAGAGCGCCAGACCGCACTCTTCTCTGCTACGCTTCCCCAACGGATCCGCCAGCTGGCTGATAAATACATGCACTCGCCCGAAGCCATCACCACCAGCCATGAGCGCATCACCGTCGCCCAAATCATCCAGCGCTATTATCTGGTCAACCAAAACGATAAACTGGCCGCACTCGCACGCCTGCTGGAAACTGAAGAACTGACCAATGTATTGATCTTTGCGCGTACCAAAATCGGCGCGGCGGAGTTGGCCGGCGAGCTGAGCGAGCGGGGTTTCCCGGCTGAGGCGCTACACGGCGACCTGGGCCAGGCGGCCCGCGAGACCACGCTACGACGGTTCCGGCGCGACCAGAGCGCCATCCTCGTCGCTACCGACGTGGCCGCGCGCGGCCTAGACATCGAAGACATCTCGCACGTCATCAATTACGACATCCCCTGGGATGAGGAGAGTTACGTTCACCGCATCGGGCGCACCGGACGAGCGGGCAAAGCGGGTATTGCCATTACGCTAGTGACGCCGCAAGAGCGCCGCCGCCTGCGCAACATTGAGGTGTTCACACGCCAATCAATCCAGGCTGCCAAGCTGCCCACCGTGGAGAGCATCCAGGCGCAACGCGATAGCCGCTTCCTCGATCAACTGGCCGACGCGGTGGCCGAAGGCGGCTACGAGCGAGAACATACACTGGCCGAGCAACTGGTGGCCGCTGGAAGTGATCCGCTCGCCATCGCCGCCGCCGCATTGCGGCTGGCCCGTGCGGATGAGCAACATCGCCCCATCGAACCGATCTCCGAAGTGCGTGAACGTGTCGAACGCCGCCAACGCTCAGAGGCGGGCCGCCGGGAGCGCAGCACGCCCAAAAGAGCGCGTCCACGCGGTGGTGAGCAGGGAATGCGGCGGTTGATCGTCACGATCGGTAAGAGCCAGGGCATCCGCCCCAGCGATATTGTGGGGTTAATCGCCAACGAGGCTGGCATTCCCGGCAAATCGGTGGGTGCCATCATCATCGAAAGCGGGCGCACGCTGGTAGATGTAGCCGAGCAATACGCCGAGCGCGTGTTACGGCTGCAACATTGCCGCCTGCGCGGATGGCCGGTCGCTATCCATACAGCGGAGTAGCCTTGCCAAATTCGCTGAATCGTGTATAATCCATAACGTCAACGGGGCGTGGCCCAGCTTGGCTAGGGCGCTACAATGGGGTTGTAGAGGCCGACGGTTCAAATCCGTCCGCCCCGACAAACGAAAGGAGATGTCCGTTCTTATTGTGTAAACAATTGGGGCGGACATCTTTTTGTTATATCTATGAACGATGCGCTTTGAACTCTTCATGGATAATTTTCCTTAAAAGCGATTCCATTCTCAACTCAGCAGTTTCGGGAACCGTTTCGTCAAGACTGCTGTAGACTTCCCTTGCCAATTCTTCTGTAGCCGCAGTATAGATCTGCGTTACAGTTCGCGGCCCATGCATAAGATTGTAAGCGATGGCATCTTCGCGACTGGGGTGTGTTGAATGCGATTTGACATAAACGGCGTGACCATGGCGCAACATATGCGGGTTCCTATATGGAATGTTCGCGCGTTCACACAGACGCTTCAGACCTAGTCGCAGTTGTTGATCCCGGCTGTTGCTCGCCAGTTCTTTATCAAGCAGATTCGTTCCATCGGTACTCAGACACGCATACCAAAGCGCTGTTTCAGGCAGTGTTGATCTCACTAAGACATCCCATTCTCTTATCAACCCCATCAGTGGCCGAATCGGTGCCAACATAGTTGTGCCGGCTTTATTGAGTTTCGTTCTCACCCCCCGCGTCGGCCATTGTCTAATCGTTGGGGGCATGGTTTTAAAATCTAAGCAATTTATGGGCATACTGACGAATGCATCAATTCTCATACCGGACGCGAAAAGAAATGCAATACCAGCTTGATCTCGAAAATTGGTCAGTGTTCCGTCACGAGTCGGGATGGCCAGAATTGCTTCGATATCTGAACAAGTGTAGATGCTTCTCGTTTTAGGTTCTTGACTAAGGTTGCGCACATGGAGCGTCTCGATCCATTGATTGATGCGTTTGGGCGCGTATCGGTTTGGGTATCGCTCAACGCACCAACGAAGAAATCGTTGGGAAACGTCAAGGGTTCTTTGAACGGTACTAGGAGCGAGTTCGGTTTGAGCGACCAGATATGCTGGGAATGTTGGGCGGATGGACGCACCGCGTGTCAGTAATGTATCGCCAGCCCAGTTTAGGATATGTGATAAGTGTGTGTTGTCGCGCTTTACAGTTTTGGGGCTGCTTAGCAATACTTCGGCCTTGTACGTCAGGTATGCATCCTTGTCACGGCGATTTTGGGCGTTGATCATCGGTCTTGCTCCAAAGTTTTTCGCGCTTGCGCTCGGTTGACTGCGCTGTGACAATTAGGGCATGTGCCCGAAACGAGTTGAAGATAACGGTTAGTGGGTTTTAAGGTTAGGGGTGGTTGCATCACAACGGGAGCATCGCACCGAAAGCACCACCCTTCGCCAGGAGCAAGTCTTTGTTTTGAGGGCTTGTTTTCCTCATACCATAGGCGTAAATCCAATTTCACTACCATACACTATGTGATTGTTAACCTTTGTAGATTAGGCACTTTAAAAATCAAGGGTGGCAGCGGCAGATCGTGTTTTAAGACGTACTTGAGCCAGTCCAGCCCCAACCGAAACAGGCTT
>Ga0334882_1002580_pt1 | contig 18168 bp, 16 predicted proteins | sample GraSluR1_MG_5_FD_207226 | JGI IMG/M metagenome (GOLD analysis project Ga0334882, IMG submission 207226) | Sludge microbial communities from methane-producing bioreactor in Wageningen University, Netherlands - Granular Sludge_15_04-R1 | ecosystem: Engineered > Bioreactor > Anaerobic >...
CGGCAGGTCGGCCACCACGATCCGGGCGGCCGCCGCGGGCAGGTCGCCGGTGCCGGTCAGCAGGCCGGCCGCCTCCACCTCGGCGAGCAGGCCGTCGTATTGCTCCGCAGAGTTCTGCCCGGCCGTCGGGCAGTCGTCCACGCCGAACCCGGCGGCCAGTTCCTCGACCAGCGCCCGCGCCGGCGCGGACAGGCCGCGGAGCCGGGCGGCGTACCCGACGACGTCAGGGGGCTCCGGAGGGCCCTGGGTCATCAGCACCCGTCAGACCTCGGTCGCGCTCGGGATGTCGGCCGGGGCGACGCTCTGCGGCGCCGGGTCGGAACTCGGCGCAGGTGGGGCGGGGTCCGAGGCCGGCGGCGCGGGATCCGTGGTGGCCGGCGGAGCCGGATCGGGAGCAGGCGGGGCGGGATCCGGCGCCGACGGCCCGGGATCGGGCGGTTGTGTCGAGGATCCGCCGCCCGACGTCGGTGCGGGCTGGGTCGGCTCCGGCTGCTGAGTGGGTGGGGCCGTGGTGTCCCCGCCGCCGTTCGCGGGCGGTGGGACCTCCGTCGTGGGCGCCCCGGTCGGATCGGAGGTGGCAGGCTGGTCGGTGGCCGGCTGGCCGGTGCCGGTCGGCGCGGCCGGCGCGCCGGGCGTGGCGGTCGTCGGGGCCTGACCGGACGCCTTGGTCCCGGGCAACAGCCGCTCGGCGAGGGCCCGGAGCGGACTCGGGGCCGCGGTCGCGTCCGGGGTCGCCTCGGCGGAGGGTTTGACCAGGGTGGCCGCTATCGCGTCGGGGATCAGCAGGTCGGCGAGCACCTGCAGCGGGCCGCGCGGCTTGCTCGCGGTGCCGTCCTGGCCGGCCCGCGGTGCCCGCCAGCCGGCCGCGGTGGCGGAACGGGATTCGGCGGCATCGGCGGTGGAGCCCGGGCCGCCGGCGATCAAGTCGGCGAGCCCGCCGCTGAGGCCCGGCGACGCCAGCGGTGCGCTGACGAGCAGGGCCACCGCAGCGACCCCCGCGGCCAGTCCGCTGTAGCGGTTCAGCGGGCCGCGGCGACGCCGATGGCGACCGGCCGGTGAAGGTGTCGGCGGCGGTACGGCGGCCGGGATGCCTGATGCGCCCAGCACGCCCGGTACGTCGGGTACGCCTGATACGTCGAGTGCGCCCGGTGCGCCCGGTACGGCGGGTACGCCCGGAGCGACAACGGTCTCCCGGGCCGCGCCGCGGAGGGCGGCCTGGTCCGGCTCGGCCGCCACCAGCACCGGCCGGTCGACCAACCCGGAGACGGTCTCCACCAGCAGCGGCATCCGAGCCAGGCCACCGCACAGCACCACTGCGTCCACCGCCGACCCGGCACCATCGGCCTCGCCGTCCGCCGCCGCCGGGCGTATGTCATCCACCGCTCCAGGACGTACGTCCAGGCGGGTCAGCAGGGCCGCGACCGCCGTGCGCAACCGGCCGCCGACCAGCAGCTCCAACTCGGCACGGACCAGCCGGAGCGGTTCACCGTCGCCGGGCGGGGTCAGCACCGCGGCGGGCGCGGTGGAAAGGTCCTCGCGCGCCGTCCGACAGGCCCGGCGCAGGGCGAGGCCGTCCGTCGGCGGGTCATCGCCGGACCGCTCCCGGACGAATCCCAGCAGCGCGTCGTCGATGTCGCTGCCGCCGAAGTCGTCGCCGGTGGCCCCGCGGACCCGCCATCCCCCGCCCCCGCCCCCGGCCCCGGCCCCGGACGTGTCGTCCGTGGTGCCATCGGTCGGGCTCGCCGCGAGCCGTTCGAGCAGCGTGGCGCTGATCCGACGGTCACCGCCGTCCAGCACCAGGGCCGTACGGGCGTCGGGTGGCAGGTCCAGCCGGGGATCGAGCAGAGCGGCGGCCGGCGCCGGCATCAGCCGCAGCGGGGTGATCGCATGATGTTCCAGGGCCTCCCGGACCCGGGCCTGGCGGTGCGGGCCCCACTCGGCCGGCAGCACCACCCTGATCTCCGCGGCGGCACCACCATGGCGTTCGGCCACCGCGTCGAGCTCCCGGCGCAGCACCTGGGCGAGCAGATCCTCGGGCGCGACGGCGCGGCCGGCGAGCAGCAGCGGCAGGTCGTCGCCGATCCGGGACAGGTAGGACGCGACACCACTGGTGGGGTCCTGGACGCCATCCTGGCGGGCGGCCGGCCCGACCCGGAGGTCGCCGTCCGGACCGTACGCCACCGGCTCGAGGTAGACCGGGTACGGCGATGGGTCAGCGCCCGGACGACTCTCTGCGAGCCAGGCGCAGGACGAACCGATCTCGACGACGACCCGGTACGTCTGGCTGAGTAGAAACGTCATTGTTGTCTCCCCAGGGCAAAAGCATCGTTGCGACTCGGTTTCGACTGTACGACACCGGGGTGCAGCCTGGGAACCTCCCTTCGGTGACCACCGGCTTCCGCAACACCCCCCGAATCCCCTAGCGAACCCCGCAACCCCCCAGTCCGCGCGGCGGGCCGTCCCCGCCCGGCGGCGCCCAGAGCAGGGGGCACCGACCCGTTCCCCCGCCGGCCTGCCGGCACCTAGCGTCGAAGCGTGGCCGGCAGGGAGCCGGCAGACCGCGAGGGTCCGGCGCGACCCGAGCGCACGCGCCAGACCGCACACGATCCGACCGAAAGGGACCGCCATGAACGCCACCATCCAGGAACTGCTCGACTACATCCTCAGCCTGCTGGGCAACCCGACGGCAGCCGCCGCCTTCCAGAAGGACCCGGAAGCCGCCCTGGCCAAGGCCGGCTTCGGCGACCTCTGCTCCGCCGACATCGACGCCGTGATCCCGGTCATCCGCGACTACGCTCCGGTGAACGTCGCGGCCAGCAGCTTCGACCGCGGATACGACACCGGCTCCGGGCCGGTCACGGTCAAGACCGACGACCACCGGTGGGACGGCGGCGATCACCATGACGACCACCGCGATGATGACCACTCGCACGCGGTCCAGCAGCTGCACACCATCGTGAACAACTACTCGTACACCACCACGAACGTCGACGACCGCGACACCATCGCCGACTTCTCGGTGAACCAGAACATCTGGACCGAGGGTGACTTCTCCCAGTCGTTCGACAACCACGTCCAGATCGTCTCGGGTGACCACTCGGTGGCCGCCTCCGGCGCCGCGGTGGTCGATCAGTCGACCACCGACAACTCCGACAACTCGATCAACGGGTCGTACAACGACAGCTCGAACCACTCGGTCAACGGGTCCTTCAACGACAACTCCGACCACTCGGACAACTCCGACCACTCGGTCAACGGGTCGTTCAACGACAACTCGACCAGCACCGATGTCGACGTCGACGTCGAGATCCGCGATTCGTTCCAGGACAACGCGGACAACTCCATCACGACCAACAACACCACCACGACCAACAACACCACCAACGTGAACGTCGAGGACTCCTTCCAGGACAACTCCGACAACTCGGTGGTCAACGACTCCTCGACCAACGTCGATGTCGACGTCGAGGACTCCTTCCAGGACAACTCGGACAACTCCACCAACAACACCGCCGACGTGCAGATCGAGGACTCCTTCCGGTACGAGCCGGAGACCTCCTCCTACACAGACAACTCGGACAACTCCGACCACTCGGTCAACGTGTCGGACATCAACGTCGAGGACGTCGACTTCTGATCTGATCTCGGACCTCCGAGATCCCCGAGCACTGGCCCGGGTCGACCGAAGCGGACCGGTCGGCCCGGGTCAGTCATCCGCTCGGTCGCCCGGCCGCTCTGTCACCCGGCCGCACTACCGTCCCGGACCGGGCGCAGGGCATGCTGGGTGCGTCACATCGGGGCCGGCAGCGTCGCCGGCCGGGGGACGGGGGATGACAGCCGATGAAGATCGAGGAATTCGTGGACCGTACGGTCGCCCTGGCCGCGGACGCGCACCGTACGGACCTCGTCGAGCGGCTCGAGCGGGCGCGCCGGCGGTGGGCGGATCCGGCCGTCCGGGTGCTGGTCGTCGGGGAGTTCAAGCAGGGCAAGAGTGCCCTGGTGAACGCGCTGGTCACCGCCCCGGTCTGCGCGGTCGACGTCGAGGCGGCGACCACCGTGCCGACAGTCGTCAAGTACGGCGCCCCACCGACGGCGCGGCTGGTGTTGGCCGACCACACCCCGGGCGATGTCGGGCTCGCCGGCGCGCTGGGGGACGAGCCGACCCGTTCCCGTCCGGTGCCGCTCGACCAGCTCGCCGGATTCGCCAGCGAGCGGGCCCACCCCGACACCGTCGAACGGGTGCTCTACGCCGAGGCGGCGATCCCGCGGGCGATCCTCGACGGCGGGCTGGAGATCGTCGACACCCCCGGTGTCGGCACTCTCACCAGCGGGTACGCGGGTGCCACTGCCAGTGCGCTGCCGGCCGCGGACGCCCTGCTGTTCGTCTCCGACGCGTCGCGGGAGCTCACCGCGCCGGAACTGGCCTTCCTGACGACCGCGCTGCGCAGCTGCCCCAACGCCGCCTGCATCATCACCAAGACCGATGCGCACGTGGAATGGCCGCGGATCGTCGAGATCGACCGTGGGCACCTGCACCGAGCCGGCCTCGACCTACCGGTGATCCCGGTCTCGTCGCGGCTGCGTGACCTGGCTATCCGGCACCAGGACGCCGAACTGCACGACGAATCGGGCTTCCCCGAACTCGTCCGGCACCTGCGCGAAGACATCGTCGGGCAGGCCCGGAGGCTCACCGCTCGGACGGTGGCCAACGACGTGCTGTCGGTCACCGACAATCTGCGCGCCGGCTGGCAGCCCGAGCTGTCCGCGCTGGAGGATCCGCGCCGGCTGCCCGACGTGCTGCGCACGCTGGAGCAGGCGCAGGCGGAGGCCCAGGCACTGCGGGAACGCTCCGCCCGCTGGCAGATCGCGCTCGGCGACGGTATGGGTGACCTGGTCTCCGATCTGGAGCACGATGTCCGGGAACGGCTGCGGATCGTGACCCGCGACGCCGAGGCGGCCATCGACGCCGACGACCCGGCGACCATGTGGGACGAGTTCGGTGGCTGGCTGGACGAGCGGGTCAACTCCGCACTGTCGGAGAGCTTCCTCTGGGCGGAGGAGAGCACCCGCTGGCTGGCCCAGCAGGTCGCCGAACACTTCTCCGCCTCGGCCGCCGACGCGATGCCGGTGGCGCAGATCTCCGACACCACCGGCGTGCTGGAACGGGTGCCGGCGATGGCCACGCTCGACATGCACACCGTCCGGCTGAGCCAGAAACTGCTCGTAGGGATGCGCGGATCGTACGGCGGGGTGCTGATGTTCGGCTTGCTCACCGGCATGGCCGGGATGGCGCTGATCAACCCGATCTCGATCGGCGCCGGGGTGCTGCTCGGCGGCAAGGCGTACGTGGAGGACCGGCAGAACCGGCTGGCCCGCCGCAGAGCGGACGCCAAGAATGTCGTCCGCCGGCGGGTCGACGACATCCAGTTCCAGGTGCTCAAGGTGATGAAAGACCGGCTGCGGCTGGTGCAGCGGACGATGCGCGACCACTACACCGAGGTCGCCGACCAGCTGCAGCGGTCGATGGCCGACTCGATCGTATCGGCCAAGGCCGTCGCCAAGCAGGGTGCCGCTGAGCGGGACCAGCGGATCGCGGAACTGAAACGTTCCCTGGCCACCGCCGACCAGCTCGCCCAGGGCGGCCGACGGCTGATGGGACAGCCGGCATGACGACGCCCATCCCACCCTCCGGGCCGGTCACCCAGACCGCACCCACCCGGCCGGTCACCCAGGCCCCGCCCACCACGCAGGCCACCCTTCGCATCAGCGGCACTCCCGAGGCGACCCGCGCCCTGCTGGCCGCGGCCGCCCGGGCGTACGCCACCGACCCCGCAGCGGCCGGGACGGTGCACGCCCTGCAGGGACGGCTGGACGAGCCGCTGCGGGTGGCCATCGCCGGCCGGTTGAAGGCAGGCAAGTCGACCCTGCTGAACGCGCTGCTCGGGGAGGAGGTCGCCGCCACCGATGCCGGCGAGTGCACCCTGGTGTCGACCTGGTACGTGCACGGACCGACTCCGTCGGCCCGGCTGTTCCTGCTGGACGGCGGTATCCAGCCGTTGGTGCTGCGCCGGGTGGAGGGGCGGCTCTCCTTCGACCTGGCCGGGCACGCTCCGCCGGAGGTGGCCCGGATCGAGGTGACCTGGCCGGCGCCGGTGCTGGCGCAGATGACGCTGATCGACACTCCCGGGCTGGGCTCGCTCACCACCGAGGCCTCCCAGCGCGCCCAGGACTTGGTCGCCCCGGCGGCGGGTCGGGTCGCCCCGACAGCGGGTCCGGCCACCCCGGCGACCGGTCCGGGGGTGGACGCCCTGATCTTCCTGCTGCGGCACCGGCACGCCGCCGATCTGGAGGTGCTGGAGGACTTCCGGCGGCAGTCCGACCCGTCGACCGGGGCCGAGAACCAGCCGACGAACGTCATCGGTGTGCTGTCCCGGGCCGATGAGGTCGGCGGGGGTGGCCTGGACGCCCTGATCAAATCCCAGGACATGGCCACCGCGTACGCCCGCGACCCCCGGGTGCGCCCGGTGTGCCAGCGGGTGCTGCCGCTGGCCGGCCTGGTCGCCCAGGGGGCGCAGACGCTTCGGCAGACCGAGTTCGAGAGCCTGCGACGGCTGGCGGCGATGCCGCGGGAGCGCCGCGAACTGCTGCTGGTGTCGGCACGGCGGTTCATCACCGCGCCCGATCCGGACGTGGCGCCCGAGGAGCGGCGGGCCCTGGCCGACCGGCTGGGGCTGTTCGGGATCCGGCTGGCGATGGTGCTGCTGCCGTACGGCCACGACGAGCCGATGTCGTTGGCCGACGAGTTGCTGCGCCGCAGCGGGCTGCCCGCGCTGCAGCAGGCGGTGGTGGACACGTACGCCCGGGCCGCGGACCTGCTCAAGGCCAGCACCGCGCTCGCCGGGCTGGGCCGGCTGCTGGCCGCCGGGCCGTGCCCGGACCCCGACCTGCCCCGCCGGTTCGAGGCCACCGTGCTGGCGGCCCACGACCTGCGCGAACTCCGGCTGGTGGCCCGGCTGAGCGCCGGTGGCGTGCCCGGACTGGACCCCGAGGAGGTCGCCGCGGCCCGGCGGCTGGCAGGAGCGTACGGGACCGACCCGGCCACCCGGCTGGGGCTGACCGAGGACCGGGAGGACGACCCGGCCACCCGGCCGGGACGGGCCGCACCGGCGGCCGAGGAGATCCGCCGGGCGGCGCTCGAGGCACTGGCCCACTGGCGCCGGGTGGCCGCCGACCCGTTGGCGGTGCGTACGCTCCGGGAATGCGGCGAGACTCTCACCCGGACCTGCGAGGCGCTGCTGATCGGTGCGACGGTGGCCACGGGCGAGGATCGGCCGACCGCTACCCCGACGACGGTCCCGCCGGGCGACGACGCAGCCAGCGCCCCATCGGCGGGGACCAGCTGAGCACCACCACCACGACGAGGACCGCTGCCTGGATGATCAAGCTGGCTTCGATCAGGGTGCCCTGCCAGCCCTGACTCGTCACCACATCGCGGACCAGAAACAGCAGCACCAGGTGCGCCGGAACGATGATGGTGAGCGCGGGACGCGCCCCGGGCCGCCCCGCGCCGAGCCGTGAGGCCAGGGCGAGCTCGACGATCAGGAGCAGCGCCAGGGCGCCGATCGAACCGTAGAGCACGATGTCCGCCGCCCGCTGCTTGCTCGCCAGGTCGGCCGTCGAGCCGGCCATCGCCTCCAGCAGTCTGGCCCGGCTCCCGGAGCGCCAGAGGAACGCGCTGATCACCCCGACGAGACCGACGCCCACCCCGCCGTACACCAGGCCCATCACCGTGGTCAGCATCCCCGGCCGGGCGCGCAGCGCCGACGCCGGCGCGGGGGTCCGGGCCATCCCCGGGCGTTCCGGCCGGGCCACCGTCGGTTCCTCCGGCCCGAGCGAGACCTCCGGCCCGAGAGAGATCTCCGGGTCGCGCGGCTCCGGGTCGCCCGAGGCACTCTCGTACGATCCCTGCGGGTCACGCGGTCCCTGCTCGGGCTCCCGTTGCGACATCATCGTCCCCTCCTGGTGTCGTGCCCTCATCGCATCCGCGAGCGGCGCCAGTCGACCCCATCCTCCCCCGTCCGGGGCTCATCCTTCGCGGCTGGGCCCGCCCGCCGAGGCCTCGCGACCCCACACCGGCCCGCGCCCGTACGTTCGGGTGTCGAAGCGCCCGGACGGCTCCGTACGGTGGCCGTCGGGGTGCCGTGTGACACAGTGGACCCATGACGACACCCGGAGCAGACCAGGGCGACAGCACGCCCCCGCTCGATCCCAAGGAGCAGATGCGTCGTGCGCTTGAGGCGAAGCGCGCGGGCGCGCACGCCTCCGAGGGCGGGCACGACGCCCAGCGCAGCTCGCTGGGCGGCCCGCACGGCAAGGCGGGAGGCAAGCGCCAGTTCCGGCGTAAATCCGGCAGCTGAGCGCCGGACACGCCACACCGGCACCCGCCGTGGGCGAGTGCCGATGTGTGAGGCCCCCCGGTACGGCCTCGCCGTCACGGCGACTCCGCCGGCGCTGTCCGACTCCCCTGGTTCAATGGGGACATGAGCGCTCATCGGAACCACCGGCACTCCGGCTCGAGCTCCGGCTCGCACTCCGGCTCGACGTGGAGCGTCGCCTCGCAGAACTCGGTCCTCTCCATCGCCTCCAAGAACTCCTTCGCCTCGATCGGGTCGGTCGGCTCGGCGTTCTCGATCGGGTCCATCGGGTCGTTCGGCAGCGTGCTGTCGGTCAACTCGTTCCTGTCCGCACTGTCCATCGCCGCCGCCCTGTCCGCAGTCTCGGTCATGTCCTGGCGGACGGTGGGCAAAGTCGCCGCGTCCGCCGGCCGACGCCGGGCCTGAGATCGCGGGGCCCGAGGCCGGGCCCGCGTTCCGCCGGGCCCCGAGGTCCGCCGAGCCTGAGCAGAGACACGAAGGATGCGAGAGGAGAAGAACGGATGACGGCCCAGTGGTGGAGCTATCTGATCATCTCGTTCCTGGCGTACGGGTTCCTCGGCTGGATCCTCGAGGGCATCGTCATGCTGGTCGAGAAGCACCGGCTGATCAACCGCGGGTTCCTCACCGGGCCGCTGCTGCCGATCTACGGCTTCGGTGCGGTGGCGATCCTGCTGCTCACCGCATCCCTGCGGGCCAGTCCGCTGCTGGTGTTCCTGGTGGCGGTGGTCGCCGCGACGGTGATCGAGTTCATCGGCCACCTCGGGTTGGAGAAGCTGCTCGGTCTGGTGCTGTGGGACTACACCGGCCGGTTCGGCAACATCCAGGGGCGGGTCTGCCTCACCAACGCGCTCGCCTTCGGCGCTGCCGGCCTGTTCGTCGTCTACGTGGCCGATCCGTGGCTGACCCGGGTGGTCGACGCGATGGGCCTGCTGGTCTCGCTGTCGGCAGCCTCCGCCCTGGCCACCCTGGCGGTGGTCGATTTCGTCCACTCGGTGGTCGCCGTGGTCCGGGTGCGCCCCGAGGTCGAGTCTGCGGTGGAGAGCCTGGCCGCACTGCGTGGTCGGCTCGAGCAGCGTCTCGACGAACTGGCGGCCTCACTGGACGAGCAGGTGGCCGAGCGCCGCGAGCGCCTGGCGGAGGGCCGGGAACGGTTGGCCGAGGGGCGCGAACGCCTCCTCGAACGCGCCGACCGCTCCCGCGACCGGCTGCAGGAGGCGCGGACCGCGCTGCCCACCCCCGCCGCGCTGCTGCGGCGCCAGCGGATGCTCCGCCGGTCGCGGGGAACTCTGGGACGACTGGATCACGCATTCCCGTCCGGACGCCTGCACGGACAGAACCACCGAGGACCCTCGGAACAGCACCCGACGGACAACACCGAGCAGCGCCCCGCGGGTCCGTCGACATGAGCCCACTCACCAGCTCGACTTCGTGACGCCGGGCAACTGGCCGGCATGGGCCAGCTCCCGAAGCCGCACCCGGGAGACCCCGAACTTCCGCAGATGGCCGCGCGGCCGCCCGTCGAGGCTGTCGCGATTACGCACCCTCGTCGGGCTGGCGTCGCGCGGCAGGGCCTGCAGCGCCACCCTCGCCGCGGCACGCTCCGCGTCGGAGCGGGAGGGGTCGACGGCGGTCGCCTTCAACTCGGCCCGCCTGGCGGCGTAGCGGGCCACGACGCGGTGGCGCCGCTCGTTCGCGACGATCTTGGACTTCTTCGCCATCTCAGCGGGCCTCCTTGAACTCCACGTGCCGGCGCGCGATCGGGTCGTACTTCTTCAGCACCAGCCGATCGGGGGTGTTGCGCCGCGACTTGCGCGTCACGTACGTGTAGCCGGTCCCGGCGGTCGACCGGAGCCGGATGATCGGGCGCAGTTCGCCACTCTTCCTGGCCATCAGATCTTCTCCCCCCGAGCGATCAGGTCCCTGACGACGGCGTCGATGCCCCGCCGGTCGATGAGCCGGATGGCCTGGGTCGACAAGGTGAGCCGGACCGTACGCCCCAGGCTCGGCACGTAGTAACGCTTGGACTGGATGTTGGGGTCCCATCGGCGCCGGGTGCGCCGGTGGGAGTGCGAGACGTTGTTGCCGAAACCGGGTCGCTTGCCGGTCACTTGACATCTGGCTGACATGGGACGTCACTATAGATATTGAAAATCATTATCGTCAAGGAGCCTCATGTCTTCCCTGTCGTCGCCTTCCGCGTCGTCCCGGCCCGCCTCCGGATCCCTGCGGCCCGTCGTCCCGGCCGCCCTCCCCGTCTCCGTTCCGGCCGGCAGCCGTGGCCCCGAGGGGAGATGGCCGGTGGCACTCGTCGCGTCGTCCACGCCGACCGCGCGCGACACCCTGTTGTTCCGGCTGCTGACCGATGATCCGGCCGAGCTGACCGGTGATGATCGGCCGCTGGTGGTCGTCTCGTACGACATGCTCCGCGACGGCGACGGGCGTCGACTGGTGCGCAGCGTCGTGGAACGCACCGGGGCCACCCACCGGACCCCGCTCGGGATGGACCAGCTGTGCCTGCACTGCCTGGCCGACGACGACCTGGTCGGGCTGCTCGCCCTGCTCGAGGGCAGCGGTCGCTGGTCGGGCGCGGTGGTCGCGCTGCCGCTGACCGCCGATCCGCTGCCGCTCGCCCACCGGCTGGACCAGCAGATGACGGCCGGCGGGCGGCTCGCCCGCCTGGTGCTGGCGGGGACCGCCACCGCGCTGGACGGGCCCGGCTACGAGAGCGCGCTGCTGGACGACGCGCTGCTGACCGACCTGGATCTCGAGCTGTACGACGAGGACGGCCGTTCCCTGGGCGAGGCGCTGGCTTCCCAGGTCGGCTACGCCGACCTCGTCCTGGTCGGGTCGGCGACGGGGATGACCGGCCGGGAAGCCGACCTGCTCGAACACACCCGCCCCCACGACACCCTCGCCGGGCCGCTCGACGACCTGGCACTGCGGGCCGAGATCTGGCGATGCCGTCACCAGGTGGCGGCGGCGCGGGCGAGGACGGACCTGCGCACCCCCCAACCGTGGGGTGGCCCGCACGACCACGGGGTGTGGACGCTCGATCTGCGCTCCGACCGCCCGTTCCACCCCGACCGGCTGTTGGAGAACATCGAGGAGCTCGGCTGTGGACGCCTGCGGTCGTGGGGGCACTTCTGGGTGCCGACCCGGCCGGACCGGCTGGCACTGTGGGACGGCGCCGGCGGTCAGGTCAGTGTCGGCGACCTGGGTGCCTGGGACACACTGCCCGACACCCGGCTGGTGATGGTCGGCGTCGGTGACGAGGCCGACCGGATCCGTGCTGCATTCGGCCACACCCTGCTGACCCCGGCGGAGTGGGCCGCCGGGGTGGGCTGCTGGCAGGGCGTCGATGACGAGCTCGCGCCCTGGCTGGGGGCGTACGGTCCGCAGGGCTGACCGTACGCAGGGATGACCGCTGACATCCAGGACCTCTGATGGTCACGCCCTGACACACCCTGGTGATCCCGCCCCGACACGCGACGGGGCCCGAGGACTCTGCTGTCCCCAGGCCCCGTCGCAGACGCGGGCTTCAGCCGCGGTCAGCGCTGCCGATCGTCCTCATCGTCGACGACCTCGCCCTCGAGCACCTCACCGCCGGCCGACGGGTCCGCCGGATCGACCTGGGTGACGGTCGTCTCGCCGGCCATCTCGTCACGCCGGTCGGTGAACTCGTCGCCGGTGCCGGCCACGGCCCCCTCACCGGTCAGCGCCGACTCGACGATCTCCAGGCCCTCGTTGTCGGGCGTGACGTCGAAGACGACGTTGTCACCCTCGTGCAGCCGGCCGGACAGCACCGCGCGGGCCAGCTGGTCCTCGATGGTCGACTGGATCAGTCGACGCAGCGGGCGGGCGCCGTACACCGGGTCGAAGCCCATCAGGCCCAGCCACTCCTCCGCGGCCGGGGTGGCCGTCACGCTGATCCGGCGATCCGCCATCCGCCGGTTGAGCCGGCCGAGCTGGATGTCGACGATCCGGGTCAGCTCGTCCTGGGTCAGCGGCTTGAACATCACGATCTCGTCGAGCCGGTTGAGGAACTCCGGCTTGAACGAGGTCCGGACGATCCCCATCACCGCCTCACGCTTGGCATCCTCGGACAGCGACTGGTCGGCGAGGAACTGCGAGCCCAGGTTCGAGGTGAGGATCAGGATCGTGTTGCGGAAGTCGACCGTACGCCCCTGACCGTCGGTCAGCCGGCCGTCGTCAAGCACCTGCAGCAGGATGTCGAACACCTCGGGGTGGGCCTTCTCGACCTCGTCGAGCAGGATCACCGAGTACGGGCGGCGGCGGACGGCCTCGGTCAGCTGACCACCCTCCTCGTAGCCGATGTAGCCCGGAGGGGCACCGACGAGGCGGGCGACCGAGTGCTTCTCGGAGTACTCACTCATGTCGATCCGGACCATGCTCTGCTCGTCGTCGAAGAGGAACTCCGCCAGCGACTTCGCCAGTTCGGTCTTGCCGACACCGGTGGGACCGAGGAAGAGGAACGAGCCGGTGGGCTTGTTCGGGTCGGAGATGCCGGCGCGGGACCGCCGGACGGCGTCGGCCACCGCGGTGACGGCCTCGGACTGGCCGATCAGCCGCTTGCCGAGGTAGTCCTCCATGTGCAGCAGCTTCTCCGACTCGCCCTGGAGCATCTTCCCGACCGGGATGCCGGTCCAGGCCGCCACCACCTCGGCGATGTCCTGGGCGGTGACCTCCTCCGAGACCATCGGTTTGGTGTTCTTCTCGGCCTCGGCGGCCTGTGCCAGCTCCCGCTCCAGGGCCGGGATCTCGCCGTAGAGGATCTCCGAGGCGTGGGCCAGGTCACCCTCCCGCTGCGCCCGGTCTGCCTCGGACCGCTTCGCGTCGATCTCCTTGCGGATCTCGCCGACCCGATTGAGGCCCTGCTTCTCGGCCTCCCAGCGCTGTTCGAGGCCGCGCAGGTGCTCCTGAGTGTCGGCCAGTTCGGCGTTCAGCCGGGCGAGCCGCTCCTTGGTGGCCGGATCGGACTCCTTCGCCAGCGCCATCTGCTCCATCGTCAGCCGGTCAACCTTGCGACGCAGTTCGTCGATCTCCACCGGGGAGGAGTCGATCTCCATCCGCAGCCGGGAGGCGGCCTCGTCGACCAGGTCGATCGCCTTGTCCGGCAGCTTGCGGCCGGTGATGTAGCGGTGCGACAGGGTCGCCGCGGCGACCAGCGCCTGGTCGGTGATGGCCACCTTGTGGTGCGCCTCGTAGCGCTCGCGCAGGCCACGCAGGATCGCGATCGAGTCCTCCACGCTCGGCTCGCCGACGAACACCTGCTGGAACCGGCGCTCGAACGCCGGGTCCTTCTCGATGTTCTCCCGGTACTCGTCCAGGGTCGTGGCGCCGATCAGCCGCAGCTCACCGCGGGCCAGCATCGGCTTGAGCATGTTGCCGGCGTCCATCGAGGAGTCGCCGGTCGCGCCGGCGCCGATCACCGTGTGGATCTCGTCGATGAAGGTGACGATCTGCCCCTCGGCGTCCTTGATCTCGGAGAGCACGCTCTTCAGCCGCTCCTCGAACTCGCCGCGGTACTTCGCGCCGGCGACCATGCCGCCGAGGTCGAGGCTGATCAGCCGGCGGCCCTTCAGCGAGTCGGGGACGTCGCCGGCGACGATGCGCTGGGCCAGCCCCTCGACGACGGCGGTCTTGCCGACGCCGGGCTCACCGATCAACACCGGGTTGTTCTTCGTCCGCCGGGCGAGCACCTGGATCACCCGGCGGATCTCCTGGTCACGGCCGATGACCGGGTCCAGCTTGCCCTCGCGGGCCGCCTCGGTCATGTCGTAGCCGTACTGTTCCAGCGCGCTGGAGGTGCCTTCCTGGCCCTCGGAGGTGACCCGCTTGGAGCCGCGGGCCTGCTGGAAGGCCTCGGTGAGGGCCTTCGCGGTGGCGCCGGCGGCGGTGAGGATCTTCTTCGCCTCCGAGTCGATGTCGGCGAGCCCGATCAGCAGGTGCTCGGTGGCGATGTAGGAGTCGCCGAGCTTCTCGGCGCGGGTCTCGGCGTCGGCGAGGACGCGGGCCAGCGCGCCGGACAGCTGTGGCTGGGAGACCGAGGAACCGGACGCCGCCGGCAGCCGCTTGATCGCCCGCTCCGCCTCGGTGTCGATCGTCCGCGGGTCGGCGTCGATCGACTCCAGCAGCGGCCCGACGGTGTTCTCCGGGGTGATCAGCATCGCGTGCAGCAGGTGCACGGCCTCGACGTTCGGGTTGCCGTTGGTGAGCGCGTTGCGTACGGCGGTCGAGTACGCGTCGCGGCTCTTGGTGGTGAGCTTGTTGGCGTCCATGTGTCCTTTGTTCTCCGGTGTTCTCCGGCTCTGCCCGGCTCGGGAGCGGGCTCCCCTCACGAGCCTGCCACTGTTCGGTGCTCGGCGTCGGCGTTCCGGTGCCGCCGCCGGCGCATCGCCCGACCAAAGTTGAGCGACATACACTCAACCTTGGATCCGGAGTGGATATTCCGTCCATCGGGATTTCGTCGGCGGAGATTTCGGGGCGTACGTCGCGTGGGTGCTTCACCACCGCCGGGACTTCACCACCGGCGAGGTTCCGGCACGCCGTCACTGCCGGCGTTTCCCGGACCGAGCGTCGAGCTCGGCGACCAACCGAGGGCCGGCGGTCTCCCGGTAGGAGGCCTCGATGAGTTCGCGCACCTCTCGCCAGTCGGTGTCGTCGGTCAGGTCGACGCCGATCCAGCCGCTCGGTCCGAGATAGGCCGGCCGGTAGCACCGGTCCTCCTCTGCGAGTGCCAACACCTCCCCCTCGTCCGGGCGCACGACCAACGACGCCGGGTGCTGCTCGTACTCGCCGGCGACCTTGATCGAACCGCCGTAGTAGACGAACACCTTCATGGTGAAGAAGGCCGGACGGCCGTGGCTGACCTTCTCCGCGGCACCGGGGAGGGCCATGGCGATCTCGCGGATCCGGTGCAGGAGCGGATCGTCCGGGTCGAACATCAACGGATGCGCCATGGACCGAGCCTAGCCAGCGGATCGGGCACCAGGGGGCCGATGGTCCGGGACCCTTTACCGCACTCGCAAGAGGGGCGGGAGGCGCGGGGGCTCTTCCCGCACCCCCGAGACAGAGCTGGCGAGACCGGACGAAGAGCAAGACCGGACGAAAAGCAAGTGTGTGTGCTCGCCAGAGTTTCACCCGGGAGGTGACAGGTTTTGCTACGCCCTCGGCAGGCCCGGGTCACCCAAACGACGGTGACAAGGGCATTCGTACACGCGACGTCTTCACGCTGCGTCACCCCCCGGGTGAAAGTTCTGCTCGACAACACAACTTCCGCGCGCCGGACGATCCGAGGCCCGCTACCGACAGGCCGATCCGGACCGACAGGCGATCCGGGATCCGCTACCGGCCGGGCCGACAGGCCGAGACGAGCTGAGGAGACGATCCGGGCCGATCCGACCAGGCCAGCGCTCGCGACCCTGGGGGCGCTGCTCCCACGGGGTTACCCCAACCGGTAGAGCAGGGCGTAGAGCCTCACGGCACGAGGATCCCGCGCCCGCGCAGCCGACCGGCGTCGAGATCGTCCATGGCATCGTTGACCGCATCGAGCGGATAGGTCCGGGTCAGCATCTCGACCCGCCCGGCCGCGGCGAGGGCCATCAGCTCAGCCAGGTCGTTGTAACTGCCGACCAGGTTGCCGATCACGTTGCGCTCGGTCGAGATGACATCGATGGCGGGGATGGAGATGGTGCCGCCGTAGCCGATGATGAAGTCGCTGCCGGCCCGCCGGGTCATCCGCCAGCCTTCACCCTCGGCGCCCTGTTCCCCGACGAAGTCCAGCACCACCTCGGCACCCTTGCCGTCGGTGAGCTCCAGCACCCGATCCACCTGGCTGCCGTCGGCGAGCACCGTCTCGTCGGCGCCCCAGCCGATGGTCAGTTCGAGGGCGGCCGGGTTGCGGTCGAGCACCACGATCCGGGTCGCGCTCATCGCCCGCAGGCACTGGACTCCGAGATGGCCCAGGCCGCCGGCGCCGATGATGACGCAGGTGCTGCCCGGGTACAGCAGCGGCACCGCCTTCTTCACGGCGTGGTAGGCGGTCAGCCCGGCGTCAGCGAGGGCGGCCACCGCGGCCGGTTCGATCCCCGCCGGAAGCTTGACGACCGAACGGGCGGTGGTCCGGAGGTACTCCGCCATCCCTCCGTCGGTGTCGATGCCGGGAAACTGCTGCGCCTCGCAGTGGACGTCGTCACCGGCACGGCAGGCCCGACAGTAGCCGCAGGTGAGCAACGGGTGCAGGATCACCGGATCGCCGGGACGGAGATGCTCGACCGCAGACCCCACGGCGTGCACCCAGCCGGCGTTCTCGTGGCCGAGGGTGTAGGGCAGGGCGACCTGGGACTTCGGGGCCCACTGCCCCTCGACGATGTGCAGGTCGGTGCGGCACAGCCCGGCGCCGCCGATCTTCACCACCACGTCGTACGGGTGAGTGATCGTGGGCTCGGGCACTTCCTCGACCACGGGACGCACCTCGTACTGATGCAGACGGACCGCTTTCATGACGCCTCCGAGGGCCTCACCGACGATTGCTGTCAGAGATCAGCCTATCGAGCAGGTGGCGTCCGCGGGCTATGGACAACGATTCGGTGGTCACGGAAAATCGAAGCAGCCGGGCAGCCGGTCCCGGCAACGACGCCGACCGAGCGGAGAGCGATTCCCATGGCACGCACAGCAGAAGAAGTGTTCGCGCATCACGGCCAGGCGCTGGGCGCCGAGGACCTCGACGAGATCATCGCCGACTACACCGACGATGCCATCCTGATCGTCCAGGGCAAGGTCTACCGGGGCAAGGACGGCGCCCGGCAGGTGTTCGTCCAGTTGCTCAGCGACGTCCCGCAGGCCGAGTGGGATCTCGCCACGGTCTTCGCCGACGACGTCCTCTACCTCGAATGGAAGGCCACCGGTGGCGGCCGCAAGGTCGAGGACGGCATCGACACCTTCATCTTCGCCGACGGCCTGATCCGGGTGCAGACGGTGATCTACCACGTCGGGCCGGCCTGACGGTCGTCCTCCCCCGAACGAGCTTCTGCTTGACCATATTCCCTAGTGAAACGGTAGGAATCTTACGTTCGCCCACAACGGCTCCGCATCCGAGGGGTGAGCGACGCGCCCACCAAGTTGACAGGCGCCTCCTCCCATAAGAAGATCCAATATGTAACTTCACTGAAGCTTCACCACAGAGCTGAGATCACGGGAGGATGAGGATGAGCAGCCGCACCCCGTTCATGTCGATGCGGTCCGCCCGGGCGGACGCCGACCCGATGCGCCTGCGCTGCTGTCGCCCTCACTGATCCGCCCGGACCGAGGAGCACCGCCCGGTCCCGGCATCGCGCCGACGTGTCGTCGGCATCCCCCTTCTTGTCGCCTGCCCGAACGGGTCCTCAGCCATGCCTTCACTCACCCTTCCCGACCCGGGACTGGACCCTCTCCCCTCTGCCACCCCGCGCATCGTCAGCGCCACCCGGGTGATCCTCGCCGCCGGTGAGCCACCGGTGGCCGACGGCGCGGTCGTCATCGACGAACGCCACATCGTCTGGACCGGTCCCCGGTCCCAGCTCCCGCACGACTACGCCGATCTGCCCCGGACCGACCACCCCGGCGCCACGATCCTGCCGGGCCTGATCGAGACCCACGCCCATCTCGGGTCCTACGCCTCCCGGCTGACACCGGACGTGCCCGATCCGTCCAGGCACCGCGCGGCCTGGACCGC
>Ga0334882_1002583_pt1 | contig 18161 bp, 8 predicted proteins | sample GraSluR1_MG_5_FD_207226 | JGI IMG/M metagenome (GOLD analysis project Ga0334882, IMG submission 207226) | Sludge microbial communities from methane-producing bioreactor in Wageningen University, Netherlands - Granular Sludge_15_04-R1 | ecosystem: Engineered > Bioreactor > Anaerobic > Unclassified...
GATTATATCGTTGATGGAATGAGGCTTTATATTGATTTCCATTAAAAAAGATGAAAGCTTTTGAAAATCCAGCACATTGGTGACAAGCTTGGATAATCGATCCGTATTTCGTTGGGCGATATTTAGCAGATTGATTTGTTCCTCGGTCATGTTGGATTGAAAATAGTTAGATATTAAAACCAGCGCCTGTTGAATGGAAGTTAGAGGGGTGCGCATTTCATGAGAGACTGTATTGATAAATTCATTTTTAGCATGATCAATTTTTTTTCGTTCGGTAATATCTTCAATTTGAAGAATATATTCGCTTTGCTTGTTGGAAGGATTGATGATTATTTTTTTAATTGTCATTTGAACTTCCATTCGCCCCTTATACTTAATTTTTGTTTTGAATGCATCTTCGAGAGAGCTGAAATGGAGGGTTTTTTCAATTTTAATGATCATCTCAGATTCTAATTTTTCTAATTCTTCATTTTTTAAAAGAAGATGATTGAATAGGTTAAAATGATTGGTATGAATTGACAAAGGTAAGCCAAAAACATTCTTGAACGCCACATTGGATGCGGTAAGGTAGCCTTTATCATTGAAACTGGCTATACCAATTGGAGAATCATCCATGATGTTTCTCAGTTTTTCTCTATTTTGAAAAAGCACCAGATCAATCATTTTTTGGCGAACCCATTTCCAAACAACATCTATCATCAAAGCCAACTGAGTAATATCTGACGAAGTATAATTATCGTCTTTATTAATTACGGAAACAACGCCACTTATCTGATTTTGAAATATAATGGGCACTACTAGTAATTTTTTTACAACTAATTTGTTTAGTGGAAAATCCTTATTAAATGAAGAAGTGGATGGAAAGTCATTTAATACAATTGCCTTTTTTTGTTGGATTGCTTCTCCCCAAATGCCCGTGTCTTTTAATCTGTATTGAAGCTTAAGATTGGATGACCTGCATTTAATAAGTATTTCTTTTGACCAGCAGATAACATCTGCTCTTTGCACTTCTTCGTGGTATCTTGCAATAAAACCTGCTGTGCTTTGGCTTGCAGTTAGTATTTCTTCCAGTGCTTTTTCAAGGAATTCATTCACAGAGTCGGTATTGAATTGAGCAATATTCAGCAAGCTTTGCAAACGCGCTTGATTTTGTTGGGCATCTTCGAGTGCTTGTAATTTTTCGATGGCCTGGGAGGCTTGTTTAACAAGAATTTCAATTGTTTCTGCCACAAGGGGATGCAAAAGGTTTTGGAGCAAAAGTGTTAATCCTCCTGCATACGTTTGGTGGCAAGTAAATCCAATATGCTGAATTTCATTAATTTTCAATGCTTTTTCAATAAGTTTGCAGGTGGGAAGGGGTAATTTTTTTTCAATAAATTCATATAGACCGTTTTCAATTCTGACGAGATTGCCCTTATTATATTTCATGTCCCGGGTAGCTTCAAGCGAAAGAGTAGTATTAAAATTCAGGGGGTCAAAGCCTATCGTCTTTTTTATCCAATTCAGATACTTTTCAATGCCGGCAACTGACACCAAATGACCCATATTACTTACCAGATCAGCTTCAGATATGACAACAAATCCTTTGATGCTCAATTTTCCTACTGCATCTGTAACTATTTGGTATATTTCCTTTCGAGTGGAAGCAAAAAGCAAATTCGAACTAGCTTCAACAAGAATGTGCTGGTTATTTTTTCTAAGAGTTTCCAGCAATTCATTTTGTTTTTTTTGCATCAGGTTTTCTCTAAGCTCTAATGCATTGATGACAGCAACTCCAAGGCGCTTGTTATGCTCTTTAATTATATAATCAGTAGCGCCCTGCTTCATGCATTCTACGGCAATATCTTCATTGGTTGATCCTGTGCAAAGGATAAACGGAATTATATCTGATTTGGCCTGGGTTATTTTTAAAGCTGTCAGTCCATCAAACTGGGGCATTAAATAATCTGATACGACTAAATGAGGATCAAATTTATCCAAAGCTTTTTCAAAGTCTTTTTGGTTGTCAACCACCAAATAGCTTGCATTATCAAGAGCTTTGCTAATCTCTATTTTGTTAAGCTCTGCATCAGGCGCAAAGTCTTCTGCAATTAAAACCCGAATTTCATCTTTCATTTTTAACAAACTCACCAACCTTGACCAAAATGATGGTTTTTAGCTTAATGTAATTATAAGCCAAAAAAAATTTTAAGTTTTATAAAAAAACAAGGTCAAATTGCTTGCATTTTTTTTCTTTGGCATAAAATACAGTCAAGAGAGGGCAGGATATGGTTCCTTCTCTTGAGTAGGGGGAATTTCTACAATGATGATAGCCCTGATTAGGTATTTTTTCCATTATATTACCTATGTGAATTCTTCTTTGTCAGCTTGCTGAAATAATTATTCTGCCTTCATCTTTTAAGTTTTTTAATGAGATAGGATAGGAGGTAAAATGATGATTTTTTATCAGCGGTTTTTACGAAAAATTTTCCCTCTCCTTATGATATTTCTTTTAACACTTACTCTAAGCGATTGCACGGTGTTGTTCGCATCCATGGCTCCCAAAAAGCCAGTGAAAATTGTGGTAGTGGAAAAGCCCCCAGCAGGGAACGACAAAAATGGTAACCCTTATGATGAAGTGGACGAAAAGGGGGTTAGCACAATGGACGAAACTCATGATAATTATAAGAATAAAAAAACTACCCTGGGCATTGATCATCTTATACGAGCTACCAGCGTAGCGGATATGGTTAGTCAGATTTTAGGAGCTTTAAAAGAAGACGAATGCATTGGATCACTGACTATAGCAGGGCATGGTTCTCCTGGCGAAATTGGTGTTGGCGATGGCATGAACTCAGAAGCAGGAAAGCGAATCAATGGCGACATGGAAGAATGGGAAAAAGAATTAGAAAAATTAAAAGACAAATTTTGCCCTGGCGCAACTGTAACTCTGAAAGGTTGTAATGTAGGAGCATGTGATGAAGGGGCGGAAAAACTACAAGAATTGGCAGATATTTTAGGAGTACCTGTTGAAGCTCCTACTGGTAAAGCCCATCCTGACTGTACTTATGAGGCAGGATCTGAAATGCAGCGAGCTGAACCCAGTCCACCGGATTCACTCGAATCCAATGATCCTCCTAAATGCAAGCATTCTCCTGCGGACAAGGAAAAGCAAGAATCAAATGCTAGCTATGAAGGACCATTACCATTTAACATGGAACATTTAATGGGGGTGGAAGTAATTCCGATTGGAATTTCAAAGCCTCCAACAGATGATCCCCCGGTCTTTGATATCCTTCCTGGTCACGAAACAATGACGCTTCTGGCTACCGGTATTGATTATTCAGAACCGGTCACCTTTGAAAAAAGACTTTTAGCGAAAAATGATGCAGTACTTGTTTTTCATTTTGAAGATGGAACAAAACAAAAAGGCATTTTTTCCAATGATTGGGATATCTTTACTTTTCCCTTCTCACCGATTCTGGACGATCCTGAAAAAGGAATGCCATCAGCATACGATTGTCTTTCATGGGATTTGGAGCTCAAGTTAGAAGAAATTTGCAGAAGAGCAATCGATGCTATAAAGCCCAAGCCCAAATTTACTCTAACTGCCATGCCGGATTGCGGGTATATCCAGTTGCTTTGGAATCGTGTGCCAGGTGCAGAGCGTTATTATATTTACCGGGGTCCAGGCCCGGACATGGAATATCCCATGCCTTTGACTGATTTTGCTATTACGGAAACCAGCTATCAGGATCGAATCGATCTGGTACCTGGACAACTATATTGTTATTATGTTCGCGCAGTCAATGCTGAATCCAGAGAATTTGCCCAATCCAATGAAGCATGCGCCATGATGACCTGCGAAGAGGAGATTCCTCCCATTACTGAAGATGACTGCAAAATGACATTAAAATACCAGGTGGACAATAAGTTTTATTGGAGAAATGATGTCCAAAAAGGACCTATGGATGCAGCCCCCATATTGCGCGAACAGCGAGTCAGTCTCATGGCCAGGTATCTGGCAGAAGAGATAGGATCCTTGGTTCAATGGGAAGGGACGACTCGAACAGTCATCATTACTCGTCCGGATGGAGTGGAAATCCGAATGCAAATTGGCAATCCCATAGCTACAGTGGGAGGGGTGCCTGTTCAGATTGATCCGAATAATTCTGCAGTCGTACCTTTCATAGAACACAATCGAACTTATACCGGTTTGCGTTTTATTGCCTACAACCTTGGAGCCACAGGTCCTGATGATATTATATGGAGAGCAGAATCCAGGACAGCTGAGTTGATATTCCATGATCCTCATTGTCAATGGCTTTGTGGAAGTATTCGCCGCCTCCCTCCCTCGCCTGCAGCTAATATAGAAGAGTTTGGATTTTTTGTTGCCAATCAGGATGCCCCCGATGCTCCCATCCGGATACCCCGAGATCTTAAAGACAGCCTTCATCAGCTTACAGTTGGGGAGTATGCTCATCAGTACCCCAATCAACAGTATTGGTGTGCAGAAGTGCGATTGGGAGAAAACAACCATGTTGTCGCCTGGAGAGCATTGGCTGGAAGATATCCGGATTGCTGCGGACAAACATCACATTTTGGCAGATTAAGGGTTTATATCCCGCAAGGCGCTCAAAAAGATACGGTTCTCAATATTTTTTCAGTGAATGGCGAATCGACTAAACGGGTAAATGAAGAGTGGTGGGTAGAAAGTTTTTTCGATATATCATGCGAATTGCCTTGTCCGGGCAGATATAAAGTGGTGCCGGTAAGCCCTCATGGAAAATTTATTCCTGAGTCCCATGAAGTGGATATTCGCTGCTGTCCTGAAATGAATGAGGTGGAATTCGACTTCAAGCCAAATTAACGATATTTTTTTTCCAAGCTTCCGCTTTCATGTATTCTTGCTACAAGCAGAAAATTCTTATGTCTTCTTGGTTTTGAGGTAACTTATGTAACTTTTCGAAAAATTTATCATTTCTTTCTTGACAAGTTTTGCTCCTTTCATAAAATAGACTATTGCTGTCTTGTACCTTGAAAACGAAATAGGATGAAAGTATCCCAATTGGGAAATGAACCCTTCAGCGGGTTTGGAAGGTCTTTTTAAGCTTTTCTTGCTCCGCTGAACCAATCAAAAAACGATTTTCAGTCATATTCGGCAAAACAACACGCAAACGGTACCGTTGGTATTCGTTTGTACGTACACACACCAAGAGCAAGCTCTTGCGTTCACTTAGCCATAAATCGTATCTTCGGATACGTTTTTTGATAAGTTGCTCGAAGAGTTTGATCCTGGCTCAGGACTAACGCTGGCAGTGTGCCTTACACATGCAAGTCGGACGGAGGACTTCGGTCCTTAGTGGCAAACGGGTGAGTAATGGATAGGTCATCTACCGGGAAGCGGGGAATACTCCCTCGAAAGAGGGAACAATACCCCGTACGCTCCTTGCGGAGGAAAGGCGGTGTAAGCCGTCGCTTTCCGATGAGCCTATCTCCTATCAGCTAGTTGGTGAGGTAATAGCTCACCAAGGCGATGACGGGTAGCTGGTCTGAGAGGATGATCAGCCACACTGGAACTGAGACACGGTCCAGACTCCTACGGGAGGCAGCAGTGGGGAATTTTGGGCAATGGGCGCAAGCCTGACCCAGCGACACTGCGTGGGCGATGACGGTCTTTGGATTGTAAAGCCCTTTTATGGGGGAGTAAGGCATGGCCGAGGAAATGCGGTCATGTTTGCAAGTACCCCAGGAATAAGCCCCAGCCAACTACGTGCCAGCAGCTGCGGTAATACGTAGGGGGCAAGCGTTGTCCGGAATTACTGGGTGTAAAGGGTGTGCAGGCGTCCAGCTAAGTTGATTGTGAAAGCCCGAAGCTCAACTTCGGAACGGCAGTCAATACTGGTTGGATGGAGGTTATGCGAGGGAAGCGGAATTCTCGGTGTAGCGGTGAAATGCGTAGATATCGAGAGGAACACCGGTGGCGAAGGCGGCTTCCTATCATAGACCTGACGCTCAGACACGAAAGCTAGGGGAGCAAACAGGATTAGATACCCTGGTAGTCCTAGCCCTAAACGATGAATACTAGGTGTTGGAGGATCAAATCCTTCAGTGTCGTAGCTAACGCGTTAAGTATTCCACCTGGAAAGTACGGTCGCAAGGCTGAAACTCAAAGGAATTGACGGGGGCCCGCACAAGCAGCGAGGCATGTGGTTTAATTCGAGGCTACACGAAGAACCTTACCTGGGTTTGACATGTACGAGCAAGTCCTAAGAAACTAGGACCCTAGGCGTAGCAATACGTCTACCCGTACACAGGTGGTGCATGGTTGTCGTCAGCTCGTGCCGTGAGGTGTAAGGTTAAGTCCTTGAACGAGCGCAACCCACGTGGTTATTTGCCCCTGGCCGCAAGGCCAAGCACTATAACCAAACCGCTATCGACGAGGTAGAGGAAGGTGTGGATGACGTCAAATCATCACGCCCCTTATGTCCAGGGCCACACACATGCGACAATGGTTGGAACAATGAGCTGCGACGCAGTAATGCGAAGCCAATCTCCAAATCCAGCCCCAGTACGGATCGAGGGTTGCAACTCACCCTCGTGAAGATGGAGTTGCTAGTAAACGCAAGTCAGCCATATTGCGTTGAATACGTTCCCGGGCCTTGTACACACCGCCCGTCACACCACCCAAGTTGGTTGTACCCGAAGTCACTGACCCTAACCGCAAGGAGGGGCGTGCCGAAGGTGTGATCAGTGAGGAGGGTGAAGTCGTAACAAGGCAGGTGTACGAGAACGTGCGCCTGGATCACCTCCTTTCTAAGGAGCCTTCTTTGAAACATGTAATGTATAAAAAAACGCCGCGCCGATCGGCGACGAAAATCGGACCCCGCACAAGACGGGGGAGATCAGGGACCTTTCTCGGATCCTTTCATCCTGTTTCGCTATTTTAGGTCCTCAAGCCAGCCCGCTTCCCCTCCGGGGGAGGCCCGCCGCGAAGAGGCAACGGACCTTGACAACTGAAACGGTAGAGTCACAACGAAACAAAAAAAACAAGGGTAATGTTCCCTTTTGCAAGGGATGGCATTATCGCAAAAACAACGAAACGCATCAGGGGCTTTCGGGCCGCTAAAGCCATGAAAGCATCCTGCATGAGTCTTCGTCCATGCAAGTAACAACAAACCAAGCATCAGACCACTGCAAATGCAGTGAAAAACCATGATCACCGATCTGGAAAAAATACTAAGAGTCCATGGGGAATGCCTGGGTAAACGGAGCCGATGAAGGACGCAGTACGCCTGCGATAGTCTTCGGTGAGGAGCAAACATCCTGAGACCCGAAGATATCCGAATGGGGAAACCCGGCCCGCCCAAAGCGGGTCACCGTATACTGAATCCATAGGTATACGGGGGGAACGAAGGGAACTGAAACATCTTAGTACCTTCAGGAAAAGAAAGTAAACAACGATTCCCTCAGTAGCGGCGAGCGAACAGGGAAGAGCCTAAACCGATAAGGTGTCAAGCGCAGCGCCTTGCCTTATCGGGGTTAGAGGGATGCGATGGGAGGGGCTGCCCCCTTCCCGCGAAGGAGCGTTTTGAGCGGAACGTCCTGGAAAGGACGGCCATAGAGGGTGAAAGCCCCGTACACGAAGGAACGTCCCCCCGCGCCGCATTCCCTGAGTACCGCCCCGCACGAGAAATGGGGCGGGAAGGCAGGAGGACCATCTCCTAAGGCTAAATACTCCGTTAACCGATAGCGAACAAAGTACCGTGAGGGAAAGGTGAAAAGAACCCCGGGAGGGGAGTGAAATAGAATCTGAAACCATGCGACTTACAATCGGTCAGCGCACGATAACCGCAAGGTTCGTGTCATGGCTTGCCTATTGAAGAATGAGCCGGGGAGTTGTTGGTCCGGAGCCAGGTTAAGGGGTTACCCCCCGCAGCCGTAGCGAAAGCGAGTCTGAATAGGGCGAATGTTCCGGTCAGCAGACCCGAAACCGGGTGATCTACTCATGGTCAGGATGAAGCGGAATTAAGCCTCCGTGGAGGTCCGAACCCGTTAAGGGTGAAAACTTATGGGATGAACTGTGAGTAGGGGAGAAATTCCAATCGAACCCGGAGATAGCTGGTTCTCTCCGAAATGCATTGAGGTGCAGCTTCCGGAGCTCCCTCGAGGAGGTAGAGCACTGACAGGGCTAGGCGTCCTACCCGACGACCAAACCCTATCAAACTCCGAATGCCTCGAGCTTTGATCCGGAAAGTGAGACAGCGGGTAATAAGATCCGTTGTCAAAAGGGAAACAGCCCAGACCGCCTGCTAAGGTCCCTAATCTCGTCTAAGTGTAAACCAAGGAAGTGCAACTACCCTGACAGCCAGGATGTTGGCTCAGAAGCAGCCATCATTTAAAGAGTGCGTAACAGCTCACTGGTCGAGTGGTGGTGCGCCGTAAATGTTCGGGACTAAGGCGAGAACCGAAGCAGCGGGTTCAAGTGTAAACTTGGGCGGTAGGAGAGCGTTCCTGTCAGCAGTAAAGGTATACCGTAAGGAGTACTGGAGCGGCAGGAAGTGAGAATCCCGGCTTGAGTAGCGAAAAGCAGAGTGAGAATCTCTGCCACCGAAAGTCTAAGGTTTCCTGGGGAAGGTTTGTCCGCCCAGGGTTAGTCGGTCCTAAGTCGAGGCCGAAAGGCGTAGATGATGGCCAACAGGTTAATATTCCTGTACCACGCAATCACGTTATGAGTGATGGAGGGACGGAGAAGGATAGGTTCAGCAGGGCATTGGTAGACCCTGTCCAAGCGTGCGAGGGGGATCCGTAGGCAAATCCGCGGGTCACGTACCCTGAGCCGTGATGGGGAGTCGTAAGGCGAAGGAACTGACTTCATGCTTCCGAGAAAAGCTTCTAGCCAGTGATTGGGTGACCGTACCGCAATCCAACACAGGTAGACGGTGAGGTAAACTCACAAGGTGTACGAAAGAACTCTCGTTAAGGAACTCGGCAAAATAACCCCGTAACTTCGGGATAAGGGGTGCCTAACCTCCGCAAGGAGGAAGGTTGCAATAAATTGGATCAGGGGACTGTTTAACAAAAACACAGGTTTCTGCTAAGTCGCAAGACGATGTATAGGAGCCGACGCTTGCCCAGTGCTGGAAGGTTACGAGGAGGGGTCAGGGAGCAATCCCGAAGCTCTGAATCTAAGCCCCAGTGAACGGCGGCCGTAACTATAACGGTCCTAAGGTAGCGAAATACCTTGTCGGGTAAGTTCCGACGCGCATGAAAAGCGTAACCATCTGATCGCTGTCTCGACGAGAGATTCGGTGAAATAGCAGTACCCGTGAAGATGCGGGTTACTTGCGGCAGGACGGAAAGACCCCGTAGAGCTTTACTATACCTTGGCATTGAATACTGGCTTTTTATGTACAGGATAGGTGGGAGACGGTGAAGTGGGATCGTCAGGTTCCATGGAGTCAACCTTGGGATACCACCCTTAAACAGTTAGGATTCTAACATCGAGCTTTGAATCAAGCCGATGGACCGTGTCAGGCGGGTAGTTTGACTGGGGCGGTCGCCTCCTAAAATGTAACGGAGGCGCGCAAAGGTTCCCTCAGCGTGTTTGGAAATCACGCGTAGCGTGCAAAGGCATAAGGGAGCTTCACTGCATAGACGGACACGTCAAACAGATACGAAAGTAGGCCTTAGTGATCCGGTGATTCCGTATGGAAGGGTCATCGCTCAACGGATAAAAGCTACCTCGGGGATAACAGGCTTATCCTTCCCAAGAGTTCACATCGACGGGAGGGCTTGGCACCTCGATGTCGGCTCGTCGCATCCTGGAGCTGAAGCAGGTTCCAAGGGTTGGACTGTTCGTCCATTAAAGCGGCACGCGAGCTGGGTTCAGAACGTCGTGAGACAGTTCGGTCCTTATCCGCCGCAAGCGCAGGATATTTGAAAAGGTACGCTCCTTGTACGAGAGGATCGGAGCGTGGAGACCGCCAGTGTACCGGTTATTACACCCGTAATACGCGCCGGGTAGCTGTGTCTCAAGGGATAAATACTGAAAGCATCTAAGTATGAAGCCCCCTTTAAGATGAGATATCCCACCTCGAGAGAGGGTAAGAACACTGGTAGACGACCAGTTTGATAGGCTGGAGCTGGAAGAGCTGAGAGGCTTGAAGGTGACCAGTACTAATCGTTCGAGGTTTTTTCCAGAATAGGTGATCTTAGATCATCCTGTGCTCTACCGTTGGTCCGCCCTTCTTCGCAAGAAATGTTTTTTTATCTTGACAGGATTGGCTGGTGGCAATGCCCATGAGGAAATACCCGTTCCCATTCCGAACACGGAAGTGAAGCTCATGAAGGCCGATGGTACTGATTGGGAAACTGATCGGGAGAGTAGGAAGCTGCCAGCCATTTTTTATTTATATGCTGCTGATTTATCGCTTTATTTAGTTATAATTACTTTAATAATGACAAAAAATTTTACTTTTAACTTTTTATCATGATAAGTATTAATGATTTAAACTATCACATTGGTGATCGAAACCTTTTTCAAAACGTTTCGATACAATTACCCATGGCTCATCGTTTTGCTTTTGTTGGCAGAAATGGTGAAGGCAAAACCACTCTTCTTCGGCTTATTATGGGTGAGCTTACTCCAAGTTCTGGTTCAATTAATTATTCTCCAAAGTTTAGAAAAGGTTATTTACCTCAAGATTTATTGCCTCTCGCTGACATGACTTTATCTGATTATATCTGTAAAGAATGCAACATTAGCAAACTTGAAGAAAAACTACAAGAATTAGCTGAAAAATTGAAAATTTCTACTGATGTTCACAGAAATTCATTATTGAAACAATATGCACGATACCAAGAAGAATATGAGCATATTGGAGCTTATTCTTTTCATGCCAAAATGAAAGATATAATAATGGGTCTTGGATTTGAAGAGCATGACTTGAAACGTTCATGCAATGAATTTTCCGGGGGATGGAAAATGAGAATTTTTCTAGCCCAAATACTGCTTCAAAATCCTGACATATTATTGATGGACGAACCTACTAATCATTTGGATACAGATAGTTTAGAATGGTTAGAAGATTACCTCCAATCATATAAGGGATTACTTATCATCGTTTCTCATGACCGTTATTTTTTGGATCGAATAGTTAACCACACCATGGAAATTAAAGAAGGCAAAATTACCTTATTTCCAGGAAATTATTCGCATTATTTGGACGAAAAACAAAAAAGAGCAACTCAAGAAGATCTTGAAAAAGAAAAAATTCTGAAACAAATACGCCATAACCAAACTTTTATTGACCGTTTTCGATATAAGGCATCTAAAGCTACCCAAGTTCAAAGCAAAATAAAAACAGTAGAAAGGCTTAAAAAGAAATGCCCAATCCAGGAAAAAGAAAAACGCTCTCTTCGTGTTAAGTTGGCTTCTTCAGGTCGAACCCATTATGAAACGATTTGTATGGAAAATGTAAGTCATGCCTATGGAGATAAAGTTGTTTTCTCCAATGTTGACCTTACGGTCTATCGAGGAGACCGACTGGCTTTGGTAGGGAAAAATGGTGCCGGAAAATCAACCCTAACGAGATTGATAACAGGCATAGAAGCACCAAGTCATGGAAATGTCGTAATTTCAGAAAATACTAATATTGGTTTTTTTGCCCAAGAAAGCATCCTTAACTTGAATTACGCTCACACCATATTTCAAGAAATGTTGTCTTTGAATAGCCCATTAAATGAGCAGCAATTACGGACTTTGCTTGGAGCTTTTCTTTTTTCAGGAGATGATATCGAAAAACCGGTTAAGATACTATCCGGAGGTGAAAAATCAAGATTAGCTTTGTGTAAGATATTGGCACAGCCTTTTAATGTGTTGGTACTTGACGAACCTACCAACCATTTGGATGAAGTGACAAAACAAGCTGTTCATCATGCATTGGCATCGTTTGATGGTACATTAATCCTTGTTTCACATGATCGTTATTTTCTCGACCAATTAGTTCATCGTATAGTCGAGATCAAAAAAGGACAAGTAAGCAGTTATTCAGGGAACTATACCAATTTTATTCATCAAAAAACCCAAAATGCCGATGATGTTGATAAAAGTAAACACTCAAAAGAAGATCCAGGACAAATTGATAAGCCCCGCAGTTTGGACAAAAAGCGTAAACGGGAGGAAGCGTTACATCGCCAAGAGCTTCATATTTTAAAGAAGCACAGCGAAAATCTTGAAAAACAGATAGCGCTTCTTGAAGAAAAAAAATCAAAATGCCAGGAAACGTTTTGTGATGTTTCTATTTATCAAAACCCGGATGAAATAAAAAAATTGAAGCTTGAAGTAAAAACATTAGAATTTACTTTGGAAGATTTATATGAACAATGGAATGATAGCTTGGAAAAGATAGAAGATTTTGGGAATAAACTGGAGAATAAATGATGGATTTTTTACAGACAATGCTCAATAGTCCCTGGTTTAGCTGGGTGGTTTTGCCATTATTGATATTCTTTGCTCGAATTGCTGATGTTACGATAGGCACGATTCGAATCATCATGATTTCAAAAGGTAATAAGCTTTTTTCTCCGCTCCTTGGTTTTTTTGAAGTTTTAATATGGCTGCTGGCTATAGGACAAATTATGCAAAATTTAAATAATGTTTTTGCTTATATTGCCTATGCTGGGGGATTTGCTGCTGGAAACTATGTGGGTATCAGAATCGAAGAAAAACTTGCGATTGGTACTATTATGATTCGTATGATTATCAAAGATCTTAAAAGCGATTTTGTATCAGCGCTGCGTTCACGAAATTATGGGGTCACTATACTTGATGCCCAGGGTTCTCAGGGATCTGTCAATATTTTATATTGCACTATCAAGCGATCTAACCTTTTTGAAGTCGTTAGGCTTATTAATGAATATCATCCCAAAGCTTTTTATTCTGTTGAAGACGTTCGCCTGGTCAGGGAAGGTATTTTTCCTCATCATATCTCAGGAATTAGGTCTCGTTTTCGAAATTCAATGCAACACCACATTAAACAAAAATGACTCTCATCAATTCTTAAATAGCTTGTAAATTGGTATGTTTTTTTGTACCTTATATCTATACGGAAAGAAGGAGTTGATCGATGATGGATATTGGCATCGATTATTTTTTTGAAGATTTGGAAGCTTGCCCCTGCAAAGATCATCTACCTAAAGAGTTTAATCTCTGGGATATGATGACCATCAAAAATGAAATGTTTCAATTTCAAACCAGTGATATTCGAGGCTTCATAGAAGAATCGGTAATTATCAAAGGGATTGTCAGTATTGGGGAAGGTTCGTTTATTGACGACAATGTTACTATTCAAGGCCCAGTATATATTGGACAAAACTGTATTATACGTAGTGATGCCCTTATAAGGCCATACTCTGTAATCGGGGACTATGTAGTTATTGGACATAACTCAGAAGTTAAAAATTCGATCATATTTAATGATGCCAAACTTGCTTCTCATTCTGTTGTCAGTGATAGCATTATTGGCAAAGGCACCCGTATTGGATCTGGAATGATTACCGATAACCGAAGGTTTGACCAGAAAGATATTATATTGCGTATTGGTGATAATGAATATCAAACTTCTTATGATAAATTTGGTTTGATTGCGGGTGATTATGTGAGAATTGGATCTAATTGTTCCACTCTTCCCGGCACGGTAGTGGGAAAGTATACATGGTTTTATAGCAACATGCTTATTTATGGCTTTTTTGAGAAAGAAAAGTTCATTAAATTCAAGCAAATGGTAGAAGTCGTGGACAAAGAGCCATATATCTTTTCCAGGGATGATAAATCAGGCAAACGATAAGTTTACGGAGGACGAAAAATGTTTAAAAAATCCATAATATTTTGTTTAATATTGGTATTCTTTTTCTGCTTTAATACATTAACTTTAGGCGCTGACTGGAATGAGCTTCAAAAAGATCCTACAAGAGAAGGGTATTTGCCTGACCGCATTCAAACTCCTCTTATTGAAGTTTGCAAAGTTGAAGTTGGAGATGAGATAAGCGGTACTATTGCAGTTGTAAACAATGAAGTACTTTTTGCAACCCAAAAAGGCATAATTGGCTCAGCTTCTTTGATCAATGGAGAATTATTTTGGCAAAGGAATCTTAAAGCCAAAATTTCTTCCAGTATGACTGCTTCAGAATCTGAGGTGTTTATTGCAACTGAAAGTGGCGATGTGTATGCAATGAATCGAACCAATGGAGCAATATTATGGAAAGTATCTCTGGGAATTCCATTCAAAGCACCGTTAACAAAGTTTTTCAGATACCTTTATTTGCTCGGTGCCAATGGTCAGATCTATTGCCTTAATGCTTTTGATGGAAAACCACTTTGGAATACTGAACTAAAAGGGGAGTTCCTAACTGCTGCCAGCATGAAACAAAACAACCTTTATATTGTTTCCAAAGAAGGTCGTCTTTTTTGCCTTGATGCCTATAATGGCAAAACTCGCTGGGTTTATGAAATGAAACAAACTTCTCGTTCAACACCTATGCCTTCAACAGAGATAATTTTAGTCGGAGATGATGATGGAAACCTTTATGGAATTGATTACTTAAAAGGTACAGAATACTTTATAAAATCTTTTGAAGATGCAATTACCTCTCCTTTTGCCTATGGATATTTTGATCGAAGAATGATGATTGTAGGTAATGAAAAATCTTATACTGCTTTCGGGTCATCCAATGGAAATATTATGTGGAAATATGTTGTTGATGAAGCTTCAATACCTCCCATTGGCACTGGAGATAGAATATGGATTCCAGGAAAAAACAACAAGCTTGTCATGCTTGATTCATTTTCAGGGGTTAACGATTACGAAATTTTGCTTCCCTCCAAAATTACCTCCGCAATGGCAGTTTCCAATGGTCGACTGGTTCTTGGTACAGAAAAAGGAACTATTCATGTTTTTGCGCCTTCTGAAATAGATTTTATTTTAGAAATGAAACCTGATATTGGCGTTATTGTTCCTGGAAAGCAATTCAGTTTTCAAGTTAGTATCCTAACTTCTGCTGAGTTTAACGATTTAATTTCTTTAAATGTCAGTGGTTTTCCCTGTAGCTGCAAAGGTGTGGGAAGATATTTTGACAAATCCAGCTTAAGTAATTCTGGGACAGTAAATTTAGTTATTGACACTACGGAGGAAGCAACACCCGAAAGATTTCGAATTACCATCAGTGCATATTCTCGCAGCGGAATAAAAAGAGAAGCATCGTCTATTTTAGTCATTCAACCTACCTATGAAGTTAATATTATTGAATTTGGCGATCTTGATCAAATTAAATCAGGAACAGACTTTCAGCTTGATTTAATGATCAAAGACGCAATCAATATACGGTCAGTTCAATCTATCATTAAATACTCTCCGGAGGTTTTATTTTTACATGACGTTAGCGCAGGATCGTTTTATGGTGAGCGCATTCAGGATTATGTTTTTGACTGGGACAAAAATGATGACCAAGGAAATGTGGTAATCGGTTTAACCAAGCGTGATATTGGTTCATCAGGCACAGGAACTATAGCTAGTCTCCATTTTCGTGCCAAAAAACCAGGAAATGCTGGCATTAAGATAGTAAGATCTTCAGTAAGAGACTCTTTCCTTCTTGAAACCTCTTATCAAACAAAAGAGCTTAACCTTGAAATCGATAAAGGCGCTCAAAAAATAATTCAGTTACGTATTGGTTCTCCAACTATCCTGATTGACCACCTGGAATATCCTATCGATGCACCACCCGTTATTGAAAAGGGAAGAACTCTTGTTCCAATTCGAAGGATCGCTGAAGAACTTGAATCAAAAGTATCCTGGGATGCAAAAGAACAAAAAGTAACTCTAGAGCGTTATGATAAGATTATCGAATTGTGGATCGGTCGAGTAAATTGTCGTGTCAATGGTGTTGAAAAGCCCTTACCATCAAATGTTTCTCCCAAAATTATACAACAGCGAACTTTCTTACCCTTACGCTTTGTTGCAGAAGAGCTTGATGCTAATGTTCAATGGTATGCTGAAACGCAAACCATTCGTATTTTATATCCTGATTTTTAAAAGGAGAAAATCCATGAAAAAACAAATTATTGAATGTGTGCCCAATATTTCAAACGGAAGAGATGACAAGCTTATCGAATACTGCATAGATCCCATCAAAAGAAATGAAGGACTCAAGCTGATAGATCTCTCTTCTGATGCTGATCATAATCGAACTGTCATCACTTTCGTGGGAGAAGCCGAGAATGTTTTAGACGGTGCTTTTGCTTTAACCCAGCGTGCTATGGAAAAAATTGATCTTAACCAACATAGTGGAACTCATCCCCGCATGGGCGCTATTGATGTTATTCCCTTTGTGCCCCTTGGAGAAACGACCATTGAGACCTGTATCCAGGTTAGCGAAGCTCTTGGAAAACGTATTGGCGAAGAGCTTCTGTTGCCTGTTTATTTATATGCATTATCTGCCAAGCAGGAAAATCGAAAAAAATTGCCAAGTATTCGAAAAGGTGAGTTTGAAGGTTTTAAAGAAAAAATCATTTTAGAAGAATGGAAGCCAGATTATGGTCCTACCCAACGACATCCAACTGCTGGTGTTGTAGCTGTTGGAGCTAGAGAATTTTTAATTGCATTTAATGTCTATCTTCAAACTGCCCAGGAAAGCATTGCGGAAAAGATTGCTAAAAACTTGAGAGAAAGTAGTGGAGGACATCGCTTTTTACAAGCCAAAGGAATGTATATTGCAGAAAAGGGTTTAGCACAAGTGTCCATGAATATTCTTGATTACAATAGGTTACCCCTATATCGTGTTATAGAGCTTGTACGTATTGAAGCAAAAAGATTTGGGGTAGGCATTGTTGAATCAGAATTGATTGGGCTTTCACCATTTCAAGCTATATTGGATTCTGCTTCGTATTATATGCAACTGCCTGATTTAAAGCCTCATCATATTGTAGAAACTAAATTATGGGAATAGGGTACGATGCCCTAGTTGTTCATTATTCTGAGATATTCCTAAAGGGACCACAGGTAAAACGGCATTTTGAGCAGATTCTTATGCAAAGGATCTGGCAGAAACTTCAATGGGAAGGATTTTCTGATTTCCAGCTATCCATAAAAGATCATAGCTTATGGGTTTATGGTCAGATCTCCCTTGAAATGGCACCAGTCATTGCAAAAGTTTTTGGAGTTCGTTATGTAACAGCTGTGCTGACTTCTTTTTCAAGCCTTTCTGCAGTAAAAGAATCTGCAAAACAATTAAGCTGTCTAGCTAATTCAGAAGATTCCCTAACTTTTAGAATAAAAGCAAAAAAGGAAAAGGGACTAAGCACTGCAACAAAAACTTTTGAAATTGAAGCTTCTGATTTTTTTAGCTTCTGGAAGCTGAACCTTAATGACCCTGATATCGTTATCCATATTAATATCAAAAAAAAGTATTCAAATATCGGCTATCTGCGTTTTGAAGGACCTGGAGGCTTGCCTTATGGCAGCAGTGGCAAAGTATTGGCTTTGGTTTCGAAAGGGATTGATTCTGCTGTAGCTGCATGGTTGATATCAAAAAGAGGATGCGAAACCATTTTGCTTCATTTTGGTGAGGAGTCCATTGATAGTATTGCCCATCAAATATCTATAAGTGCTGGAAAAACTATAAAAATCATACATATTTCACATGTTCCCTTTCTTCAACTTTTAAAAAGCAATCATGCTGGTAAGTATCTTTGTATCTTATGTAAAATGGGAATGTTGTATGCCGCTCAACACTATTGTGAAATCACTGGATCTAAAGCAATTGTAACCGGTGAAAACCTTGGACAGGTAGCATCTCAAACGCTGGACAATCTTTCTGCAATGACTCAGGTTTTTTCCTATCCCATTCTTCGACCTTTGCTGACATATGATAAAGAAAGCATCGTTGATTTAGCCAAAATTATAGGCACTTATAATATATATGCCAATCCCTCTTGTTCCTTTGTTCCATCTCATCCCTCCACTTCTGTCTCATATGAAAAGTTGAATGAATTGATTAAGAGCGATACTTTCCAACATTGCTTAAATGAATGGAAAAAAACCTGGCGTTATTATGAATCATAAAAATATCATTTTCTTTTCGATTAGTATCGCTTTAAGTATTGGAGCTTTTTCTTACCTTTTTAT
>Ga0334882_1002590_pt1 | contig 18140 bp, 13 predicted proteins | sample GraSluR1_MG_5_FD_207226 | JGI IMG/M metagenome (GOLD analysis project Ga0334882, IMG submission 207226) | Sludge microbial communities from methane-producing bioreactor in Wageningen University, Netherlands - Granular Sludge_15_04-R1 | ecosystem: Engineered > Bioreactor > Anaerobic >...
GTCCTTTTCATGATGCTCTTTGAATTCTCGGACATTGTCACATTTGAAGCCATCTGGTCAACATCTGTCGATTCAGCCATACCTGCTGCATACATCGCCTGTGTCGACTTAAGGGTTTCATTGAGGTTCGATATATTCTGTTCGAGTATCTCCAGAGATTTCTCTGAAACGAGTATGAGGAAATAGATTGAACTTACCGATTCTTTAGTTTCCAGTTCTGATTTTTCAAGATTCTGGTCACTTAGTTTCTGAACCAGTTTTGAAGTTTCAATACCTATATAATACGGAGCACTGAAAAGGAGCATGCTTGCCTGAATGGAGCCACTTGAACTGTATTTTGATCCAAACGTTACAGGTATCTTCTCTCCCGGCTGCCCGAAAAATTCACCCGGAAGAAGAGTTGTTACAAGCTTCAGGTTATCCATAAACGAACCTGAAGCTTCAATCTGCGGAAGCCCTGCCGAAATGGTCTCCCACAATGCTGCTTTTGAAGCTTTAATGTCTGATCTTGCCGAAAGAACAAGCTTGTTGTTCCCAACGGCATAATCCTGTGCTTCCCTGAGGCTAAGCCTGAGCTCTCCGCCTGCAATCTGTGGAAAAACTGCAGCGCAGTAAAAAATAAATATAAGAATTGTAAGAACAGATTTTTTGTTTGCCATATGTAATGTTTTATTTCCGTTAGTCCTTTTTTGATCTGCTGCCTCCCTTATCATAAAAGTCAATAAGTTCAAGACCTTTTTGCGTCGATATACCCCTCAGGTAATTGACATAAAAATTTCTCATAACATCTTTGTTGAGATAATCATCATGGGAAAACAGATCGTCATCATTTGAAATTCTTGCAACCTCAAGCATGCATTTGTTTGTGATATCCAGGTCAATATCATCCCTGAAGACTCCTTCCTCGATACCCCTCCTGAGTATCTCGGAATTACTGTCGGAATAATGCAGCTCATGCATACTGTCCTTTAACCTCATAATCTTGCCACTTAATCTTTTCATATCCATTTGAAATGCGGGGCTCATTCTTTTAAAATGATCGTTCATCAGATCCAGCAACCTGAATATGGCCTCAATAGTGTTATCTGACTCCTGAAAGATCTTTATGGTCATTTCCCTTTGTTTTTCAATCATCAGCTTCATAACTCCCTGAAGCAGCTCATCCTTGTTCCTGAAGACCTCATATATCGTCCTTTTTGAAATACCTAGCTGATGGGCAAGCATATCCATTGTCACAGCCTTGATCCCATAAGTCCGGAACATTACTGCGGCTTCTTCTGTTATCCTCTGTCTGTAATCCATATAGTTCTGAAAAGGACCGGCAAAAATGTAAAAACTATTTGGGTTTTTAAAGTTTTCTTAGTTAAAATTCTGTTAAATTCAGTAAAAACACGAAATTTACCGGTGAACAACGGGAGCTAAAAGAGCAAAGAAACATGAGCCGTCAAGTTTTTTCCCTGCCAGGCTGTAAGGGATCTTGATCCTCAAGGCTGGTTAAGCTCCGTTATATTCACAGTGCAGATAACGAATAATGAAAAACAGAATTGCTGTATATCAGGTTGATGCCTTTACGCACGAACCCTTTAAAGGAAATCCGGCCGGTGTCTGCATTTTGGACAGGGAAATGCCGGAAGTATGGATGCAGAATATTGCCGCTGAAATACGCGTATCCGAAACTGCGTTTATTACAGGTGACAGTGACAGGTATAAAATCAGATTTTTCACTCCTGAATCAGAAGTGCCTCTGTGCGGGCATGCAACTCTGGCATCAGCTCACATATTATATGAAAACGGGGCAACCGGAAAGGAAGAACAGATAGTTTTCTCCTCAGGTTCAGGGATACTGACGGTCAGATATTCGGGGAGCTGGCTGATTATGAATTTCCCATCTTATGAGCTTGATCCCCTTCCCCGTCCTTATGAAATAAACAGATACATCGGCTCTGATCCCGAGGAATTATACATCACCGGACATGGATGGGTATTAGCTCTGATGAAGAGTGAAGAAGATATTTTACGCCTCAGTCCTGATTTCAAATCAATGAAGAGTTCCCGTTATGGAAATCTAATCGTTACCGCCCCGTCAGATGACCCTGTGTACGATTTTTGTGTCCGTTGTTTTTGCCCGCCTCTCGGCATAGACGAAGATCCCGTCACTGGATCGGCTCAATCCATTCTGACTCCATACTGGCATAAAAAGCTCGGCAAAACGGAATTCATCTCCCGTCAGGTTTCAAAGCGCGGAGGAATACTTAAAACTGCGGTTAAGGGCGACAGGGTCGAGATAGGGGGTCAGGCAAAAACAATATTCAAAGCAGAATTATTAATCTGAAAAATTATAGTTATGACAAAAAATCCTGATTCAAGAATTGCCGGGCTTGGGCTCAATCTTCCACCGGCTCCGGTCCCCATGGGTGTTTACAAGCCCGTTCTTGTTGTGGGCAAACTCCTTTACGTTTCCGGCCAGGGTCCTCTAAGGTCTGACGGCACCCTTATCAAAGGAAGGTTAGGTGATGATCTTAATATAGAACAAGGAAAGGCAGCAGCCAGGCAGGTTGGGCTGGCAATGCTTTCAAACATTAAGTCGCATATCGGGGAGCTGAATAAGATAAAAAGGCTTGTCAAAACCTTTGGTATGGTAAACAGCACCCCATACTTTGACCAGCATGCTGCGGTTATCAACGGATTCAGTGAACTTATGGCTGAGGTATTCGGAGAAGTGAACGGGATCGGTGTCAGAAGCGCGGTGGGAATGATCCTGCCATTTAATATTGCGGTCGAAGTAGAGGCTGTGTTCGAACTCCATTGATAGAGAAATGAATTTTCCCGGCACCCCTGATAAAAGGTGGTTTGAGGTCGAAAATCCGGAATCTGTCAATTCGCCCTCTCTGCTGATCTATGCCGACCGCGTTGAACAGAACCTCACACGAATGATATCTGTTGCCGGTCATGTGAATAAAATCAGGCCACATGTCAAGACCCACAAAATGAGCGGGATCATACATCTTATGATAAAACGCGGGGTCTTTAAATTCAAGTGTGCAACCATATCTGAGGCCGAAATGGTTGCGGCTTGCGGAGCTAATGATATACTTCTTGCCTGCCAGCCTGTCGGCCCAAATATTGAGAGGTATTTCAACCTTATCAGAAATTTTCCCGGTACCAAATTTTCATGCATCGCCGATTGTGAAAATATTATACGTCAGTTGTCAGAATCAGCAGCTGAAAGGTCACTTGAAGCAGGAATCTGGCTGGATATCAACAACGGCATGAACCGGACAGGAGTGGCCCCCGGGGAAAAAGCCCTCAGATTGTACAGGCTGGCAAGCAGTTTGCCCTCTCTTGTGGTTGAAGGCCTTCACGTCTATGACGGCCATATACACGTAGCTGATCCCGGGGTAAGAAAAAGAATGTGTGATGATGCTTATGCAACTGTGGAAAGTTTGATCAGCAGGCTTGAAATATCGGGATTCAGTAGGATTAAGGTTGTGGCAGGAGGCTCTCCAACATTTCCTTTTCACGCAGCGAGGCCAGGCGTTGACACCAGTCCTGGAACCATCATATTATGGGACTACGGCTACAGCAGCTCTTTCCCTGAGATGGGTTTTGTACATGCGGCCGCGCTACTGACACGTGTGATCAGTAAACCTTCGGAAGATATTATCTGCCTCGATCTGGGTCACAAAGCAGTGGCGTCAGAAATGCCGCACCCACGGGTAATGATCCCGGGTGTAAGGGATTTTGAAGTGCTTCACCATAATGAAGAACATCTGGCCATAAAGTCCGGTGTATTCCGTAAGCTTGATACAGGTGATCATATTTATGCCATACCTGTTCACATCTGCCCGACAGTTGACAGGTACGATACTGTTGCGGTCGTAAGGTCAGGAAAAGTTACGGAAGAATGGGATGTTGATGCAAGAAAGAGAAAGATTTCGGTGTGATTCATGCTGTTGCTCCGGAGTATTCCTCACACAGTGATTACCAATCGCCATTTGCCGCCCTGCCCGGATTATCTGCGAGGCTTTGCTAACGGTAAAGATATACGAATCCCCTGAATTCTCTGCTGTCGTACTTAACATCATCCCATCCTTCGGCACGGATTACATAGAAATAAACCCCGGGGCTTGCTTTTCTCGAGGAATTGTCAACATTGCCATCCCAGCCTTCCCACACTTTAAGCATTTCTCCTCCACCGTAAAAGCTGTACACTCTAATGCCTGAACGACTGAATACGTCCATGCTGATATACTTAAGTGACCTCTTTTCAACAATGAAGTAATCATTCAATCCGTCACCGTTCGGAGTAAAAACGTTCGGTATCTGCAAAGCAGAAGGTTCCACAACAATATAATTGAATCGCATAGAGTCGATACAGCGGAGTTCACTCTCAACAATCAGGCTTACCGAGTATTCACCGGGCCTGTAATATATATGTGGCGGTGGATTGCCAATGTATGAGACAGAATCATCTCCAAACCTCCATTCATAACTTGCCGCCCTGACCGATTTATCAGTGAAAGTCACCTCCAGAGGAGCCTCTCCTGAAGAAGGTTCTGCGGAAAAGTCAGCTTTAATATGAATGGATTCGTAATAAAAAGATGACTCATTCCGGCATGTAAAACTATCCGTAACTTCAAGCTTATAAGTCACATCGACAAGGGGAGGTGAGAAAGTCCGGGGGTTTAACTCCAGGTCAGGATAAGGTATGGCAGACGCGGGTTCAGATGACCAGAGAAATTTAACTCCATTATTCAGTCTTATCTTTTGCCCGTTACCCGGATCGCTGTAAAAAAAAGTGTCTGCTGCCACCTGTCCTTTAAGCGCTACATAATCGCATGTCCTGTTCTGAAGGCTTGCCGAGACAAAGGGTGTATCAAGAAATATCCACCCTGTAAGAGTAGCAGTGTACCCCGATCCATTGGTTATGATCACTCTGTATCCTCCTTCATCAAGGTCAGTCAGTGAAGAATTCATAACACCTGTCTCGGTGGCAACAGGCACCGTGAATCCCAGCGACTGATCGCTCCATCTGTACCATGAGAAAGTGAATGGCCCGGTGCCTCCAGGACTGACAGCCGTAAGGGTTCCTTTTACCGTGCCTGAAGAGTTGCAAAATATAAAAACTGGATCCTGTGCCGAAGGGGCTGACGGATAAGCAGCCCGGCGTACCGCATTCGAACCGGGAGCTGTCAGCTGGGCCATAAGCGGCAATGGCATAAGCAGAAGAACTATAAGGATCCGGAAATGCACAGGACAGAATGTATTTTGTTTACTAACGGTTTATAGAGACAAATTTGTATAATAAGCTGCAATATTAAAAAAAATATGCCCTCTTTTCAGTCCAGATGAAACACTTCTTCCATGTTTGCCCACCACTCGCCGTCCTCCCTTGCAGAGACAGGATCCTGCATGGGTTTCATTATTGACCACCATTCCTGAGTTTTAGGGTCTTCCGCCATTTTTGCCATATCAGCAGCATAATCGTTCCCTGTGTATTCAAAATATGCAAAAAGCCTGTTGTCTTTGTGAAATATAGAATAGTTCCGGATATTACATTTCTTGATCATATCCAGAACCTCCGGCCATACCGAAGCATGATATTCTTTATAATTCTCAAATTCTTCGGGCTTCACCCCTATTACCTGTCCGTATCGCTTCATATGTATAAAATTTTGTGTTAATAAATATATATTATGAAATTTACTTTCTTTTCTTGCTGTTTTATAATCTGCTCCGGTTCATTATGATCAGTTTAACCGGTCCCAGCAGACCTGAGGAAGGGTCGCCGCGATATCGTGATGGTATCGTCTGGTAATGATTCGCCAGGGTATTGTATACAAGTACTTCAAGTTTGTTAAGTCCTTTTTTGAGATACCCGGTCACTTCCAGACTCCATGGAGGGGCTACTCTTGTTCCTGCTTTTTTCCCGTTTACAATAATCTCAGCCGTTCCTGCAACATTTCCCAGATCAAGAAACAACTCATCAGATTCGGCCTCCTCCGGTGAAAGGGATATTGTACAACTATAGCATATCCCTCCGGAGTAATTATTCAGTATTCCTGAAGAGGACCAGTCTCCCAGATCCATAATTCCATCTTCTCCGGTTTCAACCACTATAGGTTCAGGGATAAGGCTGCCGCCGGTTATGCCAGGTCTTTCCGGAATAATGCGAATAGCCACAACTGCCTGTTTTGAAAGCATCTTCGATGCTGTGAAGTACCCTTCTTTTTCATAATTCATCGCAACACCGTCCATCCATACCTCAGCCTTTCCCAATGCTTTCAGGGACAGTGCAATTGTACCCGGAGCAGTTATGAACCTGAACCATTCGGCAGTTATCTTGCCGGCGGCAGCATCAAAAGGGATCAGCCCTTTATCAGATGCCCATCTCATTGACAAGGCCTGTCTTTTTTCCGGTAACGGGGCATTGTGCTTACGTATTACAAAATGTCCGCGGCCCGCATGGTCATAACGCACAAGAACCGTATTCGATCCACCATTCAGTAATATCCCGGAGTAAGAACCTGAAATCAAATTCCCGTTAATGTAAACCGCCGAAGGTATCAGTACCGGAGATGTGTGGCTCCTGTCAGCCGGTGCTTCGCTGCTGAATACTATGTCAGCCCCGGCAGGTTCATCCACCGTTACGGTTGTCCACAGATAGTATCGCCCTCCCTCCGGCTCATCAATGTACCTTGTCTCGTTTAGGGCTTCCTGCTGGTTCCCGAGACATAAGAAGTCATCAGTAACGGTACGTTTCAATCCATGGTAGCCCTGATGACCCTGGTCTCCTTCCTTTCCCCAGCGCCATGAAAAATCATAAGGCTTCCATTGGAAGGACCTACCACATGCTTTCACAGGTATTTCCGGATCAATCATTCCCAACCGGATCAGCTCCTTCTCCAGGTCTCCGGTTTGAACCTCCTCAGGGACAGGACCCAGAACATAGAATTGTGTCCCGAATCCATGCATCTTTGTTTCCCACCCGCTGTCGTCAGTTCCGGGTAACATGGCTGTTTTTGCCAGCATTTCATCCTCTCTTGCCCATGCAAAACGTCGCGCTTCAAGTCCGATCATCCTGTTCGCATCTGTTACGGGAATTCTGAAATCACCCCACCTGTTATCCATCGTTGGAACAAATCTCACTGTCCACTCCCGCGGCAGTGTTATTTCGCTAACAGAACCCTTCTCCCCGCCAGGAGGATTTACATGTTTTCTACCGGGAGTAAAAACAACTATGTTTGCTTCATAATGTTCCAGCGGCAATTCAACCTGAGTACCTGTGGAAGTTTCTTTAACCACTTTCAGAGGCAGGGTTTTACCTGTCCAGGGGTCCCAGTGTTCTGCTGCTCCTTTTGCCCTGAACTCAACTATTGTACCGGGTTTTGCATCCATTACCATATATACATCCCTGAAGCCGGCTTTGCGATGAAGGGCTCTCACCGTTGACCCTGTGCTTCTGACATCATGGATAAAAGCCTCAGCAAGAGCCTCAACCGTCTGTTGCACATCCGTCATCCGTCTTGTCGCGGAAAACGCCTGGTCATTCATCTTTTCCAGTTCAGGATCTTCGCTGCCTGCCCTGTCCGAAGCTGACGGAAGGGCCCCAATGGAATAAACCCATCCACCGGCTTTTGCAAACTCAACGGCTTTTTCAATACTTTGCCAGCGCACCGCGCTCATATCAGGGAAAACGAGAGCCCGGTATGCTGAACCTGCCTCTTTAACCTTCAGCAGACCATCCTCTGCCACGGCATTCGACAGAGATTCATTGTCGATGAATTCAAAGCTGATACCTTCAGCCATCAGTTCGCGTCCCAGCCCGAAAGCAGTTTCCCTGGCTTTATCTCCGTCCATATCAGCCTCATATGGAGCCACAGGATAAATGACAGCCACATCATTCACAGCATGCCCCTGGCTCAGAAGGTAGGAAAGGCGTTCAAAATATTTCAGGAATGTTCCCATATGTTCCCAGTAAGGCATTCGGAAATGGTAACATGGCGGGGCCCATTCCCAGAAGGAGCCGTAAGTTGTATAATAGAGCCCATGGAGGTTCAGAAGAGTGCATCCGTAAAGGTAGTTCTCACGGGTAGCGTGCATCAGCTGCGCCGGTGTAGCTCCCCAGCCAAGGCTGTGGTATCCTTCCAGCCACACCCTCGGCCGCTGGTAAAGACTGGCAATTGAAGACGAGACTTTACCTTTTATAAGATCAGCCTTCCCTCCCGGGGTATCATGCCCCGGAGCACTGTACCAACGGGTAGCCCTGAAGTAGTCGCCGAACTCAGATGGTTCAAGTCCCCTGCTTTCCGAATCACATCCAAATATCATCCCCCTGCCCTTATGCCATTCATATACCGGCATAAAATAGCGTTCCTCCATCATCGACATTCGTACATCTGCATAATCCATCCTGATTTTTGGAGTGATGTTGCCTACATCTTCCCACATTGCCGGAAGGAAGCGGAAGAGGTCGTATCCCTTACGACTACTGAATTCTTCCGCAAAGTCGTAATTCCAGGCAAACCTTCCTGTCCCGATATGCAATTCATCATTGAAGAAGTAATTCAACCCTTCGGATGACCCTGCCCTGTCTTCAAACTGCTGAAAGAAACCTTTGATCACAGTTTCACCTGATCCTTTCATCAGAGGATTAAGTGTTCCCGGCCGCCTGACAGCCTGATATTCCCATACTTCCCATTCGCCTTCAGGAGGGGACCAATTCAGCTTGTCACCAGCGATAAAATCCTTCAGATCTGTTCCGCCTGTCTGCACCAGGTTTTTACGAACAGGGTATGCGTAAACTGCAATTCTTTCAGGCATAACCGTATATTCGCTTGACTCAGCCCATGAGCTGGTAACCAGCGTTATTGAATCTGAAGCGAGTGTAATGGATATTTTTTTTCCTCCATTAACCCGCCCGTGTATCATTCGTCTGATCTCAAAGGCATTTAATGCCGGATCGTGATAAAAAAGCCTGTAAAAGAGATTTTTTGCTCCCCTCGGCCAGTCAAGAGTATAAGTGCTTAAGCCTATGCCCATACCTTTATCAGCGCACTCACCGGAAATAATAGAGTAGATTTTCCACCATTCCTCAGTGAAAATATAAGGGTAATCCTCATCTGTCAGCCATCCCGGAGTATCAAGATGTGAATAATTGACCTGAACGCCGCTGACGCCCTTTTTATGCAACTCATTGATCTGATAAATAAGTTTTTCCCTGATAAGTGTATCCCCCGTCCACCACCAGAAGGGAACTTCTCCATACCCGGGAGGAGGATTCCTGAATCCTGGCAGAACGTCAAGGTCCGGCGAACGGTCAGGATATCCTGAAGAATAATTTTCACCTGTACAGGAAGAAATGAAAATCAAACAGTATAAAAATGGAGATAATAGTTGCAATCTCATTTTTCAGTCTTTTTGTATTTAAGATCCTTTGATGTTGCCAGAGCTATGACCCTTCCCTGATTACCAACAGCACAATAGTAGTGGTAAACCACTCCGTCATGCTTGATGACCCAGGGTTTGTGGGCATACTCCTGATCCCAGGGTTCGGATGGTTCGACAAGGTGAGGTCCGTTCCATTTTGTCCAGTGGACCAGATCATATGAGCAGGCAAAAGTGTCGAACGCTTCAGGTTTCCAGAAAGCACCAAAATAGAACATTACCCACACATCATCAATCCTTACGATCTGCGGATCACCTGAAATGCCGCTTCCGGCATCTATTACCGGCTCAATACCGTAGCGCTTCCATGCTGTCATATCGTTCGATACGGCCATGCCTATCCTTTCGTAAGTGTTTTCCGTTTTGGCATTATAAAACATTACAAAAGGCCACCCGAGAGTTTTGTCCCTGTCCCATATTATGTTGCTTTTATATTGAGTCAGCTTTTCCCAGTAACGGCAGTCGGGCTGATCGCGTGTCAGCACCGGGCCAGGTAGTCTTTGCCAGGGTACGGGTCTGGTGTGATTTTTTGTCCATGCTATTCCAATAGCCATAGGGTCTGTCTCATAGCCTTCAAGTGCCCCCCCAAGGTACGACATCCAGTAACGGCCTTTATATCTGTGAACTTTTGCGCTCCCGTTCCAGAAATGGTCCTGAAGAGCGATATAGCCTCCCGCCTGCCAGGCATCCCAGTTACTCCCGCCACTGAAAGGAAGAATCTTTCCGAGCGTTTTCCAGTCGATGAGGTTATTGCTCACTGCCAGATGTGTCTCATATCCTTTTTTGTTCATGCATATATAAATCATGTACCAGCATCGTTTATACCTGAAGACGGAGGGGCAGTCGACCGGATTGCCATCTTCTCCCCTCAGAATAATCCCGTATTTATATGGAGTCTTTATTTCCTCATAAACCTTCTGCATAACAGATGAATCAGGATAAGAAAACTCTTTGTTCCTGCTCCCGGGCTGTATTCCTGAACAGCCGGAAAGAACTGATATAACGAACAGTATCCCAATGAGTTTTTTCATCTTAATCCGGAATATTATCACTTCACCAATTTGCCGGCAAGGCTGTAGGTTTTCCCGGGCCTTGTTTTCATAGTGTATTCCCTTCCGTTATAATTTATCCTTAAATCACTTCCTGCAAGTGATTTTATTCTGCATGATTCAAGCATTCCGCTTTTCCATGAAAAGCTGACTTTAAAACCGCCCCTTGCTCTCAGTCCTCTTGCTTCACCATTGCTCCATGCGTCAGGAAGGGCAGGAAGAATATGCAAAACATAGTCTTCACCCTGTCTTAAATGACTTTGGAGCAACATTTCTGCAATGCCTGCTGTCGCTCCGAAGTTTCCATCGATCTGAAAGGGTGGATGGCCACAGAACAGATTGTGGTAGGTTCCTCCTGCATCCGACATGTTTGTCGAGTATTTGTCGATAGGGCGAAGCAGGTTCTTCAACAACTTATATGCGCGATTCCCGTCCCTTAGTCTTGCCCGGAAATTGATCTTCCAAGCCAGAGACCAGCCCGTGCCTGCATCAGTTCTCGCCTCCAGGCTTTTTCTGGCAGCTTCGGCCAGATCCTCGGATTTCTGAGGATCAATCTGATTCCCGGGATGAAGCAAATACAGATGAGATACATGACGGTGAGCCGGTTCAGTTTCAATAAATTCTTCTCTCCATTCCATGATACGGCCATCCGATCCTATCCGGGGCATTGCGAGGTTTTTCAGGGCTGATTCAATTTCAGCCAGAATCGGATCCGTATAATCCAGTACTGTTGATGCTTCAAGCACATTCGTGAACAGCTCATGGATAACTTCCTGATCGTGCGATGGTCCCATGCTGATCTGTGCTATTGAGCCATCTGGGGCTATGAAGGCATTTTCAGGTGATGAGGCAGGGCCCGAAACAAGCATTCCGGTATGAGGATCCTCTACAAGCCAGTCGAGGTAAAACCTGGCCGATCCCAGCATGACAGGAAAAACTCCTTTCAGATATTCCCTGTCAAGGGTAAATGTGTAATGATCCCACAGGTGCTGGCATAACCACCCTCCTGCTCCGGCATGCATGCCCCATCCCGGGTGCTCACCCGGAGATGTGAAACCCCAGACATTGGTAATGGGATGAACACACCATCCGCCAGCTCTGTAATGTATTTCCGCCGTTCTTGTACCCGGCCTGACAAGCGATCCGGTAAGATCAACCAGAGGGCCATAACACTCCTGAAGGTTTGTAACATCAGCAGGCCAGTAGTTCATCTGAACGTTGATATTGGTGTGATAGTCGCAATTCCAGGGAGTCTGGATCTTGTTGGCCCAGATTCCCTGAAGGTTCGCCGGCAGGGAGCCTTCTCTTGATGATGAGATCAGAAGATAACGACCATACTGAAAATAAAGCTCATGAAGACGTGGATCATCAGGATTTTCCAGTCTTCTGTCAGTTGGTATGCTATCCGTTATCCTTTCAGTCAACGACAGGCCAGCCTTACCGTAAAGGGAGCTGTAATCATCGCTGTGTCTCTTCAGCAATTTCCTGAAAGGAATTGAGGATGCGCGATCAAGCTGCTCCAGTGAAGTTACATGAGGATCATCTCCATGATAATCAGGATAATCCAGTTTATAGTCCGTTGATGCTGTCAGAATCAAAGTAACCTCGTCGGCATTTCTGACCTCCAGAATGTTTTCCGGACAGGTAACTTCTCCGCCTTTTGGTATCGCCCTCAGCCTGACCACATATTTCATACCGTCTCCTCCTTTTCCATTATCCATGGCGCCTTTCATTATCAGATGATCACCCCCGGATAAAACTTTGAACCTTTCCGGACGTGTAAGCGAGCTTTTAAAGCTTATTGCCCCTTCTTTATCTGCTGACATGTGCATCACAAGCGCCCTGTCGGGGTAACTTGCAAAAATCTCACGTTTATGGAAGATGCCGTCCTGGCTGTAAGAGATCCTTACCATTCCGTGTTCAAGATCGAGTTCACGGCAGTAATTATCAAACGGAGAATCCTTTCCAAAATCAATCCACAGGTCACCAAGTGTCTGGAAGCAACCGAATGGCACATTTGCTCCGTTTCCATGACCCGAGCCGGCTCCTTTACATATCTGGGTTTTCAGGGTCAGATCAGTAGCTTCCCGGTATCTTCCCTCAAACAGAAGTTCCCTTATTCTGTTTATCGCAGCATAGGAATCAGGATTGTCGTTATCGTCGGGGCTGCCCGACCACAGAGTTTTTTCGTTCAGTTGCAGCCTTTCACGGTTAACGTCTCCAAATATCATAGCTCCAAGAAAGCCATTGCCGACGGGCAGCGCTTTAAGCCATTCAGGGTCATTCTGCCATCCGTCTTTAATATCGGGCACAAGGGAACTGGCCGGCTTGTCGTACCAGATCCTGATATTCTTATCATTCTTTATAACGGGAGTGCAGCAGCAGACCCCCGCCAGTAAAGCTAAAAGGCATACAATCTTTTTCATTCTCCTGTTTCTTCAATCATTATCTTATAGTTACCAAGTATTAACTCTGTGATGTTCCTTCCGTAAGGTGATGCCGACGGCATGAGCACAAAGCCTCTTCCTTCACCCGATGTACCGTCTTTTAAGGTCTGTCTGACAACTTTTCTGAACGAGTCTGAAGGCATGTTTTCAATGTCGGTGATCTCAACATTTCCGAATAACACCAGTTCTTTTCCATATTCACGTCTCACATCTTTAAGGAACACATCGCCATGTGGCGGAGGTTCCACCGGGTCGATGGCATCAGCCCCCATTCTTACAATATGACCAAGCACATTTTTTATCCTGCCGTGTGAATGGATCCTTACAAATCCTCCGGAGGCTTTAATTTGCCTGACCATCGGCCCGGTATATGCGACCACATATTCATCAAATAGAGAGGGAGGAAGGAACGGCTCTGTAACATATTCCGGACCATAAATCCGCCACAGCCGCCCGGGAAAATCTCTGGCAACCTTTTCTGTCCGCCTGTAAAGATACCGTGAGTGTTTTTCCAGCAAGGGGTGCAACAATTTATTCTCGGTCATTGCGAAAAGCGTAAAAGCCTCCAGACTGAACAACGATGCCGAAGCACAAACAGGATCCTCCGTATCGACCATTACTATTCCGCTATCTCCCAATGCTTTTTCCTGATCTTCAAGATATTGGATATTAATGTCTTCTTCAAAAAGCTCATCCGGCAGTTCAAGAAATAATTTCACTTCCTCCCTGCTTTTGAGAAGTGGTTCAATTATCCAGACTGTATCAACATCCCTGTCTCGGCGTGTGAGAGTTGTTAATTCCCTGTTTCCTATCCTGTATGCCAGGCGCGTGAAACGGCTGTTGCCCTGCTCCCACACTTTCTCTTCTATAAACTGCCTTCGTGCCTCTGGCCCTGCTCTGTCAGCCCATGAAAGATGAGACTGTGCCCTTACCGGACTTACCATCCTTATTATGTCGGTATGGTCCCCAGCCAGTTTTAGTAACGGTCTCCATGAAGCTGAGTTGTATATATTGAATTTATCCGGGTCGCCGGGATTTACAGGAAATCCCCCTATTTCGTAAAAGCTTACTGCCGGACGGTCAACTGTTTCTCCTCTGAGGGTTGCCATCAAACGTTCTCGTCTCGTCATTTATTTATCCTTTACGAATTCCTGCCTGAGGTACAATAATGATTACGGAATTCCTGTCCGGCATACTGCACTCTCCCGCACAAGTTAACACAAAAAAGCAAACGACAGAATTATTAAGTGTCGCGGGGTGAAAATTTCTGGTACTTATCCTTTTCTTTTTATAGTTGGAGGTTTGCTGTTCTCACGTTTCAGTTTTCAGCTTACATCCAAAGGTTTTCTGACAACGTATGACCAGATCAGCATGAAAGTCGGTTTCCAGATAATCCTTGCAAAAAGCTGTGTTACCAATAAAAATTAATATCCGTTAATGTAACATTCAGGCCGATATTATATGTGCGTTTGCCTATATGAATCATGAAATCTCCGCCCACATAAAGAAATCCATGTTCTCGATGACAGGAGCCGGCTGATGTTCTTTTGACAAGTTTCGAAGAATATTCCTTTTACGGGCATGAACGGATGGAAAGTTGTTAATAAATTATTCGATTTTGCCAGCCTGATTACACTTTCTTTGATCCTCTAATTGTTAAATTTGCCCCACCCGGCACGCTGTGATGATTAAATCAATTGCTTACAAATATCTTGATGATCTGAATGAAGCTCAGAAACAGGCTGTTATCAACTGTGACGGTCCGGCGCTCGTAATCGCGGGCGCAGGTGCCGGAAAGACAAGGGTTCTGACGTACCGCATAGTGCATCTGCTCAGCAGAGGGATTAATGCAAATAATATCCTTGCCCTGACATTCACAAACAAGGCGGCAAGGGAAATGAAGGACAGGATCACCTCAATCATAGGCTACGAGAGTTCAAGATATCTGTGGATGGGTACATTTCATTCGATCTTTGCAAAGATACTCAGGATTGAAGGGAATAAACTCGGCTACAAACCGAATTATACAATTTATGACACTACTGATTCAAAAAGTCTTATCCGGGCAATAATCAGGGAACTGAATCTTGATGACAACATTTACAAACCCGGTGTGATCGCGGCCAGAATATCTTCAGCCAAGAACAACCTTATCACTGCAAACATGTATGCTGCCGACGCGGCCACATATGAGTACGATAAAGCCAGCCGTATGCCCCTTATGGCTGAAATATACAGAAATTATGCGTCGAGATGCTACAGGGCCAATGCCATGGATTTTGATGACCTGCTTCTGAATACCAATATTCTTTTCCGTGATTTTCCGGATATTCTTGAAAAATACCAGCAAAAATTAAATTACATTCTTGTAGATGAATATCAGGACACAAATTATGCGCAGTATCTGATTGTTAAAAAGCTTGCTGCAGTCAGCCGGAATATTTGTGTTGTAGGAGATGATGCCCAGAGCATTTATTCTTTCCGCGGAGCCAGGATTGAAAATATCCTTGAATTCAGCAATGACTACCCCGGTTGCAGGCTCTTTAAGCTTGAACAGAACTACAGATCGACCCAGACTATAGTAAACGCTGCGAATACAATCATTGCAAACAACGAAGGACAGATTCAGAAGAAAGTTTTCTCAACTAATGAGAACGGCGACAAAATACAGGTCATTCAGGCCATGACAGATACCGAAGAGGGATTTCTGATCTCCTCTGATATTTTTGACAGAAGATATTCACAGCAGCTTAACTGGTCTGATTTTGCAATCCTTTACAGAACCAATGCGCAATCGAGGATCTTTGAAGAGACCCTTCGCCGGAAAAATATACCCTACAGGATCTACGGAGGTCTGTCGTTCTATGAGAGAAAAGAAATAAAGGACATCCTTGCCTGGTTCAGGATTGTTGCCAACCACGAAGATGAAGAAGCGCTGAAGAGGACCATAAACTATCCAAAAAGGGGCATAGGAGATACAACGGTGCAGAAAATATTTCAACTCTCTGCAATTTCAGGTCAGACGCCGTGGAAAATAATTTCAGAACAATCAAACCAGCAGGGATTTTTTAACTCCGGCACAATAAGAAAAATATCGTGCTATACTGATCTTGTGAAAACCCTGGCAACAGATACTGACATTGCCGATTCCTATTCCAAAGCACGGGAAATAGCCATGGCATCGGGTATTTTGAAGGAGCTGCGCGAAGGAAGATCACCCGAAGAAGTAAGCCGTTACGAGAACCTTGAAGAACTTCTCAACGGCATTAAGATTTTTACTGAATCAGCAGTAACCAACGGAGATCCTGCCGGTCTTGAAGCTTATATGGCCAATGTTGCCCTTCTCACCGACCAGGATAATGAAAAGGAAGAGAACCGTGATAAAGTTACATTAATGACCATGCACTCTGCTAAAGGACTTGAGTTCAGCCATGTGTATATTGCCGGCATGGAGGATACCCTGTTCCCTTCGCCTCTTTCTGCAGGAAATCCACGTGAACTGGAGGAAGAGAGACGACTCTTCTATGTGGCCCTTACAAGAGCTGAAAAGCTTGCAACATTAAGCTATGCATTGAACAGGTATAAGTGGGGGAACCTTGAAAGAAGCAATCCCAGCAGATTCCTCAGGGAGATTGATAATAAGCTTCTCTGCTTTCCCCAGACAGGAGGCAAACCTTTCAACGGAAAACAGGCAGACCATAAAAGTACTGCCTTCCATGAAGAACGGAAAACTTACATCCGTCCTGATAGGCTAAGAAGACTAACAGATAAAGATAAAAGTTTCAGCCCTGCTTCCGAAAGGACTTATGATACCGAATTCTTGGAAGGCGACACAGTGCTTCATGAAAGATTCGGCACAGGAACAATAATAACCATCGAGGGAAATCCTCCAAATACCACGGCTCTGGTGGAATTTGAAAATGAAGGAAAGAAAAAACTGCTGTTGCGGTTTGCCAGGCTAAGTAAACTTTAAAAACTATTTACTTTCTATTTCCGTCCCGCCTGGTTGAAGTTCACCTGCCTTAACGAATAACCTGCAGTGGATATTGAATGACTGATATTTTTCTTAATCTCTTTGGTTTCGGATTTCATCACCAGTTCGTTCTTTTCATTGTATGATTCCATTGCAAGCACTATTCCCCCGTCCAGATCTGAATGGCCATAGTAAGCCGGGAGGCCGGCCTTCGACCATGTTCGCCTGTCGGCATTAAGACTGACATCCTTTGTAACCCATAACTTCCCATAATCCTTGCTCTCATTATCCTTGTACAAATATTCATCGCATCTGTACCCGGCTATCATTTTGGTATTACCGGTTTTTGTAATTGTAACCATGTCAGGGTTTTCTGCCGCCTGATATTCCGTCGATCCCTCTTCCGGCACCGGAGATATTATGCCCATTTTCATGGAACCCATGTCGTTGAGTATCAGTATGCATTTATTGAGACCATCAAAGACCATTGACGTAAATACAGGCGCAACCCCTTCATCAGTCTCAACGATCATTTTTGATTCAAAACCTGCTGTAGGACTTGAGTCTCCAAAATATATGTGATAGTCCATTTTCACAACATCTTTTTTGTCATATATCTCTGTCTGCATGTAGATACTGTTACTGAATGAGTATTTCTCATCATACTTAAGGGTAACCTTGCCGCCCATAAGGCCACCGATATTTATTCCCCTTCTCTCCCTGGCCTGGGTTTCATCCTGATCAGAACGGTTTTCAGCTTCATCCTCTCTGGCATCTTCAGCATCCTGTACTCTTTTGTCAACAGCGGAGTCAATTTTATCTTCGACCTGTTTATTTATGGCTTTATTTATTCTGCTTCTCAGAACGCTCCCAACCTGTGCGTTCAATGGAACGGATGACATAAGGATGATGTTAAGCATTAAAAATACAATTCCCGGTTTCATGATAGTTAAGTTTATAGTCCGGAAACAAATTTATAAACTTTTGGCATATTTTCTTCCGTTATTTTCTTTGCATATAAAAAGAAATTCCCGCTTATCGGGCACATTGAGTCAACATGCATTAAATAAGCGGGAATTAAGATTCCTTATACATGAATATTCATCATTCAGCTGCAATTTCTGCAGGTTTCTCCTTCTCATTCAGCACCGACTGGTAAAGGGTTGCAAATGAGCTTGATATCCAGATTATTGCAGGAAATACTCCTACTACTGCGAGGATCAG
>Ga0334882_1002593_pt1 | contig 18127 bp, 16 predicted proteins | sample GraSluR1_MG_5_FD_207226 | JGI IMG/M metagenome (GOLD analysis project Ga0334882, IMG submission 207226) | Sludge microbial communities from methane-producing bioreactor in Wageningen University, Netherlands - Granular Sludge_15_04-R1 | ecosystem: Engineered > Bioreactor > Anaerobic >...
CGGGGCGCCCCCAGGCGCCCCGGCCCCCCAGGCCCCCCGGAGGTGGTGTCGCAGACGCCGGCTACGACAACGAGAACGGCGGATACCGGTCCGTGACCAGGAGCAACGCATAGGCTGAGACCCGGAGTGACCAGCGTTCGACTCCCACCACGAAGTCGAAGAGACCGCGGGGATACCGGCCCGTGAACAGGATGGCGAACCAAGCCAGTACCACGCATACGAAGGCCGCGAGCCAGAGGAACCAGAGGAGGAACCAGTGGGGGAGGGCGAGTAGCCATTTCACAAGCGGCAGCCAACGGTTGAGCTGCGTGGCGTCCGGATAGGCAACATCCAGATGCACGGCCTGCTCCTCGTCGGTGGAGGGGTACTCGTCGCGGAGCAGCATCCCGTAGGCTCCTACGCGCGCGAGGAACCGAGTGAGGTTGAGGTTCCAATCGAACCACCAGCGTGGGTACTTCTGGCGGAACAAGAGCATGAGAAGGACCGGGAGGAAGAGCACGCCTCCCACCGCCCACGACCACGAGTACTGTGCTCCCTCCAGAGAGATCGTGCCCGAGCCGACCAACGCCGCAATCACGCCGATGGGAATGATCCACAGGAAGCGCAGGGCACTGGAGAGACGGTTGAGGGGCCTGTCCGGGTAGTCGACATTGAAAGAGAGGGGGTAGATCACCGCCGGGGGCGCAACAGGCGGAGGCATTGATTCCCCCGTGGGGGGAGGAGCGCCCGGGGAGGAAGGCGGGGGCTGTTGCTGGTCCATCTGTTGCCTCCGTGGTCCGAGGATTCTCTAGGCGCACTAGACGTGGACATTATCCCGTTTGCCGCGTTGTCAACGATTATTTCCATTTCCCCCAACGATTCAATCAGTTCTTCGAGGGCGGAGGCTTTGAAGTTCACCAAGTCGAGGGACATACCCCGGTCGGACAGGGACTTGCTGATCTGCTTCATGGCGGGCTGGGGTATGGGAGCCGTCAGCTTGAGCCCGGCTCGGAGCAGGGCCAGAGGAACTCTGACATTCACGTTGTCACCTGCGGCGCTCACCGCTTTCACCTACATGTACTTGGGGGGTTTCGAGACCCGAGCCGCGCAGCCATCGGGTCCATCTGTATCGGAGGGGGTGCGCCCGCCGGCCGAGTGGCGGCCCTTGCCGCCACCAGTGACGAGCGAGGGAGTTACATCCGCGGCTACCGCTACACTGAGTACCAGGTAGGCTGGCCGTAGGAGGTACCGGCTCAGGAGGTGGCAGACGATGGCGGTTCCCCGATTGTCCAAGTCCCGCTACACGAGCTTTCTCGAGTGTCCCGTGCAGGGCTACCTGCGCTCCTTTCCGGCGCGCTTCGGTTCCTATGGCGAGTGGTCCGCCGAGCAGCGTGACCGGTTGGAGACCGGCACCCGGGTTGGCGAACTGGCCCGGGAGTACTTCAGCGGAGGTGTGCTCATCGAAGCGGGAGCCGACGGCAGTGACATGAAAGCCGCCCTTCGAGCGACGCACGCGGCTCTCGAGGCGGGGTGCGGGCTTCTCTACGAGGCCACCTTCGTTCATGACCACATACTGGTTCGGGCCGACATCCTTCGGCGGCTTGCAGACGGCTCGTGGGAGCTCACCGAAGTCAAGTCAGGCACCGATGCGGAGAAGCATCACGGCCGGTATGCGGCCGATATCGGCGTCCAGGTGCACGTGCTCGAAGCGTGCGGCCTGGCGGTCTCCCGCGCCTACCTCATGCTTCTCGATCGTGGGTACGTGCATCCGGGGGGCGAGAGTTACGATCCGGTCGAGCTGTTCCGGCGCGTGGACATGACCGCGGCCTCGCGGGCCCATGCGGCCACGGAGCTTCCCGGCAACCTGCGGACCATACGCGCCCTCTTGGCGAAAACCGAACCCCCTTTCAGGCTGAGCGAGAACGCCTGCCGGGGTGCCTGCGAGTACTGCGCTTCGTTCTGTGAGCCACGGGGGCCTCTGTACCCGGTCACGGAGTTCGGCCGTGCACGGAAGGCCTGGGAGCTCCTCATCGAGGCGGGAGTGCTGGATGCGCGCGCCATCAACGAATACACGCACCCTGAGGCCTTCGCCCTACTCACTCGCGGGTCGCGCGCAGCACGGCATCTCCGACACCTGCAGTCGGTGCAGTCCGGCCGGCTGGTTGTCGATGAGGGTCTCAGCAAGGCGCTTGCCGGGCTCGCCTTTCCCTTGCATTTCTTCGACTTCGAGAGTTGGGCTCCGGCTCTGCCCGTGTTTCCCGGCACGCACCCTTATGAGCAGGTGGTCTTCCAGTGGTCCGATCACTGTCTCCAGGCGGAGGGAACACTCGACGCCGCTGCTTTCCTGGCCGACGGACGCGGCGACCCCCGACGGCAGGTGGCGGAGTCTCTGCTTGCCCGCCTGGGTTCAGGGGGCTCGATAGTCGTGTACCATGCGCCTTTCGAGCGTGGGCGGCTGCGTGAGCTCGCTGCCCTCTATCCCGACCTCTCCGCCGGGCTCCATGGAGTCGAGAATCGAGTCGTCGACCTCCTGCCCCTGGTGGCGGATCATGTGTATCACCCCGAGTTCCACGGCAGCTTCTCGTTGAAGAGGGTGCTGCCGGCCCTATGCCCGGGTGTGGGCTACGGCGAGCTTGCCATTCAGGAGGGCACGGCGGCAGCCCGTGCCTTCCGGGACCTGCGTCTGCTCCCAGACGGGGGGGCGAAAGAAGACCTGCGGCGCAACATGCTCGCCTATTGCGCCCGCGATACCGAGGCGATGGTTGCGATCTTCCGCGTGTTGCGCTCGCTCGCGTGAGATGGGGGGTGGTCCTGTTATCCCACCACTTCTTTCAGCACCACATCTGCTCGGGGGGAGAAGACCCGGATGTATTCCACGATATCGTCTATGTGGCTGCGGATGGTCTGCGCCGGTATCGGCGGCACCCCGTAGATGCTGAAGAACACCTTGGTCGTGGCGGGACCGATCATGGTGCGCTTCTCCAATCCGTATAGGACGTCGGAGATGACTCCCGTGCGGTCGCCCATATACATGTCGCCCGCTTTGAGCTGTTGCTCCCGGTCGTTGAGGAGCGTCATGGTCTCCTCGCCCGTGGACACCTTGAGCCGCACCGGTAGTGCGAGTGTATCCAGATCGTGTCCGCCGGTGAGGATGCCGTTCTTGAGTTCCGCCATGAACATCGCAGTCACCAGGGCACCCACCTGGGGTATCGCTTTGCCCCGGAGCGCCACCGACTCGAGTTGGGCCTGCACCTGGTACGTCTTGCGGAAACGCTTGTAGTAGGCGGCGTAGGCTTGGAAGACGGGGAGTTCCGCGATGTCACGCCGGTCATCACCGGCGAAACGGCTGCGCAGGGATTCCTCGAGCGCGGCTTTCTCGGCCTCGAGCACCGGATGGTGAGATGGGTTCGTGACGCCCTCGAGGGCCAAGGCACCCGCCGACGCTCCCACGTGCACGCGTGACCACTCCTCGTCCACGTGAAACACGGGGTACCTCCTCTTGGTCTGGTCGGGACCACCGCCCGGGGGCCGGGCAGGGTGGACTGCTATCTCCACGGTGCAGATACCCGTTCCGCCCGCCTCTGAACCGTGGTGGTGCCTCGTGGCGTCGTGTCGGGCGGCGCCGCTTTGCGCTGGGCGGTTGCGGGTCGTGGCGTCGTGCCGGGCGGCAGTGGGTGGTCGCGTTGGGGAGGGCGCCGCCTTGCGCCCGCCTGCCTCCGGTTCAGCCGACGACGCGCTCCTTGTGCGTGTAGACGTTGAAGTGTTGACGTCCGGCGAAGCCGACCACCGTGAGTCCGGCCTTCTCGGCAAGGCGGAGCCCCAGCAAGGTGGGTGCCGCCATCGACACGAGCACGGGGATCTTCACCCTCGTGGCCTTGAGCGCCATCTCGTAGCTTACTCGTCCGGTGATGACGAGGATGTTGTCTTTCAGCGGTGTTCCCTCGAGAGCGCACCACCCCACGGCTTTGTCCAGTGCATTGTGGCGTCCCACGTCTTCGGCTACGGCTATCACTCGGCCGTCTGGGGTGACGATGCCGGCGGCGTGGGTGCCTCTGGTGACCGGATGGATCTTCTGACGGCTGCTCAGCGCCCGGGCCAGCCTGCGCACGACTCGTGCCTCCACGCGCAGATGCGAGGTGAGGGGTTCCTCATTGAACTCGGCCACGGCGGAGAGGTCGGCACCTCCGCAGCCGGTTCTCACCACGTATGCTCCCGCGAAGCGTTTCTCTCCCTTCGGCTGTTCCACCTGCATGAGGATGACGCTCCCGGCGTCGATGGGGTCGCGCCCGGCTCCACCCAGCTCGCCCGGTCCTTCCCCTCGGGCGTCGGCCTCCTCCAGCTTCTTGCAGCCGTGCAGCAGAGTGATCTGCTCCACCGACTCGATCACCTTCTCGGTGAGGCAGAAGCCCACGGCGAGCTCCTTGTCCATGCCGGGAAGGCGCATGAGGGCCACGAGCGGCGAGCCGTTCACCACGATCTCCAGGGGCAACTCCACCACCACTGGATCGGCTTCGTCTTCACTTCTTCCGTCGGAACGGTGCCTTGTGATGTGCCAATCGACTGTGGCCACGTGTGTCCTCCAGGGCCGCAATACAGCGGGTTGTGAGTCTTGGCAAGCAGCGAGGGCGCGAGTCAGCAGAAAGTCCGCGGCCGGCCTCGTGCGCTGCGGGCAACAAGCGAGCACGGGGCGCTGTTCAGAGCGGGGGGTGCCGTCTCGATCAGCACTCTCGTCAGGAATCCTTGAGCTCCGGGTGGTACTTCTCCAAGCACTTGTCACAAATGCTGTGGCTGAACTGTGCGTGGGAGTGTTCTGAGAGATACCTCTCCAGCTGCATCCAGTACCCTTCATCATCTCGAATCTCTTTGCAGTACATGCAGATGGGGATGATTCCCTGGAGAGTCCTGATTTCAGCCATTGCCCGCTCAAGCTTCTCTGCGTGTTCTGTGATCTTCTCCACGTTACGACTGTTCTGGAGTGCGATAGCAGCCAAATCGCCGAAGACACGTGCGATGTCCGCATCCTCGTCGGTGAAATCGGTGGGCTTGTTGGCCAGACCAACTATCCCGACCGTCCGGTCTTCAAGGGCAAGTGGGGCGAACATTACATTGCGCAAAGCAGCGTGACCTTCGGGCATATATCGTGCCCATCGACTGTGCATGAAGTCGTTGTCGTATACCACTTTCTGCGTGTAGTAGGCTGAGGCTCTCAAGCCTCTTATCGGCATCGGTAACCCCGGGTCGACACTACACGGAAGCCCTCCCGGTTCGAGAAAGAGCACCTCGTTCTCACTGCCGTCCGCGCTCAGCAGAGCAACATAGCCGGATACGGCCCCGGTCATTCTTCTACAGTGGTCGAAAATGACACGGGCGGACTCGGCAAAGGGCTTCTGCTCCAGTATGAGGCGAGCACCTTGGATGACTGCCTCGAACCTGAGCTGGAAGGTGTCTTGCTGCGACATGTACAACCTCCGCGTGCCGACTGCCATGGCCTCATGGTACATCATGGCGCGGCGGCTATGATTCGTTGGGCAGAGGGCGTTACGTGGCGGTGCCCGCTTCGCTCCAAGCCTCGTCGGTCGCGCCCGCCTCGCTGGTGTGGGTGCACTCCACGAACGCCGCCATCTTGTCCCAGGCCTTGCCGGCGAGAACCGCCTCACGGGCCTTTTCAATACCCTCGGTGATGTCGGCTGCGACGCCGGCCAGGTAGATGGCCGCACCGGCGTTCAGGAGCACAATGTCGAGAGGTGGTCCGGGCTCTCCGGCGAGTACCCGCCGGGTGATCTCCACGTTCCGGTTCAAGCTTCCGCCGAAGACGCTCTTCGAGGGAAAGCGTTCCAGCCCGAACATCTCCGGATTGATGACGAAGGGGGCGCCACACACGCCGTTCTTGACCTCCACCACCAGGGTGTCGCCGCTTATGGATATCTCGTCGAGGCCGTTCTCACCGTGAACCAGCATGGCGTGAGTGGAACCCATCTGCGCCAGCGCCTCCGCCAGCACCGGCACGAAACGTGCCTCGCTCACACCTGTGAGTTGGCGTTTCACACCCGCAGGGTTGAGGATGGGGCCGAGGAAGTTGAAGATGGTACGGATGCCGAGGATGCGCCGCACGGTTGCCAGATTACGGGTGGCCTTGTAGTGGAGCGGCGCGAACATGAAACCGAAGCCCACCTCACGTACGCATTGAGCGATGGCTTGGGGAGGCAGATCGATCCGGGCGCCGAGGCCCTGAAGGAGGTCGGCGGCGCCGGCCCGGGAGGTCTGGCCTCGATTACCGTGTTTGGCGATGACCACCCCCGCGGCCGCGGCGACGAATGAGGCGGTCGTGGAGACGTTGAAAGAAGCTAGGTGGTCACCGCCGGTACTCACGATGTCGAGGGCGTCGACTCCGGGCCCCAGGTCCACCGGTGTTCCGTACTTGCGCATGGTACGCGCCAAGCCCACTATCTCCTCTGCGCTCTCGCCTTTGGTGCGCAGGGCGGTGAGGAAGGCGGTGGCCTGCACGTCGGAGACCTTGCCCTCCATGATCATCTCGAGCACCTTGGAGGCCATGCCTGCGTCGATGTCCTTGCCGTCCACGAGCAAGTCGAGGGCGGTGGTGACGAAGGGCACGGTCATGGCCTCGATTGATCTTGCCCGACTCACGAGAAGGTCGTAGACGAGGTCGACCAGTTCAGGGTGAACCTGCACGGCTTGGTTGATCTGGTGCCGCCGGTATTCGAGGAAGTATTCAGGGGCTACGTTCAGGGCTTCGGCGATGGCTTTCACCGCCTCGGCCTGGAGCGTGCGCTCCGAGGCGATCTGCTTGCGCAGGGTGCCCTCCCGCCAACCTTCCACTCGCCGGAGGAACTCGCCCAGGTTGACTCTGGTGTCGGTGCCCGATCCTCTCCTCTCGAGCAACTCATTCAGCGCGTCTGCGAAAGGTCGAGTGGTATAGCGTTGCTGGGAAGTGATCATGGCATCTCCGGCGCGTGCCGTACCGGCTCGGCAGATTCAAGGGCACTTCGAGCTACCATGATGGCAACACCCCCTCCGCGAAGCGGCCTCGGAACCCGGTTCACTTCATATTGACATTTATACAACGCCGTCCTAGGATGTGTCCAGACGTCCAGGATTGTACACTTCTGGGGAAGAGAGCACGCACGTGGGGGAAGCGTTCGCATCTCTGCAGTTCCTGGCATCAGCCTCGGGGGTACCTGCGCCCACGACTCGACGCGCCTGCGGAAGTCCCGGTTCGGAACCCCGAGTGGTATGGATGAGTGCGGCTGTGGGAATGGGGCGGGGAGGTTCCGCCCGGCGGGGTCCGCCTCGGGTCTTGCGCCTCGTACGCGTGTCTAGGTGCGAAATTCCGGGGGGAATCTCATGAAGTCCCGACTGTCGTGTGACTCTTACGTCAAGAAAGCCTTTCTCGTTCTCATTGTCGTGTCTGTGGCGCTGGTCGGGGTGTTCCTGACCGGTTGCGGCTCATCCAACGGGGGGTCGGCGGACGAGGATGCCCTCGTCATCGGCATCACCGTCGGGCGGGCGTCCATCTATGGTCAGAACAGCGAGGAGTCGGCCAAACTCGCTGCCGAAGAGATCAACGCTGCCGGTGGAGTCGATATCGGCGGCAAGAAGGTCCCCATCAAACTCGAGATCGTCGACACTCGGGACGAAGAGCCCGGTGTGCCCACCAGCGACGTGCTGCTCACGGTCGAGAAGCTGCTGCTCGAGAAGCAGGTGGATGCCGTGACCGGCGGGCCGAGTATGTCGGAGTGCAGCATGGCCCTCCTCGATCTCTACGCGAAGTACAAGGTGCCCAACGTCGTCGCCACGGGCACGTGGACTCCGGCTTGGAACAAGAAAGTGGGCGAGGATCCTGAGAAGTACATGTACTCCTTCCGAATGAGCGGTCACGTTGGCTACTGGGTCAAGGACGCCGCCGCCCTTCTCGATCAGATCAAGGAGCAGTACGGCTTCGACAAGCTGTACGTGAGCAGCTCCGATGCCGCCCACACCCAGGCCGCGGCCGGCGCAATCAAAGACTTGGCCGCCGAGAACGGCTGGACGGTGGTGGGTGAAGAGACCCACCCCATGGGCTCGAGCGACTACTCGGCCCTCATGAGGGACGTCGCAAGCAGCGGGGCTCAGGTGCTCTTCTGGTGGGACTGCAAGCCGGAGGTGGCCATCGGTATCAAGCAGTGGTATGACATGAAAGTGCCTGCCATTCTGATGGGTTTCCTCAACCCACTTGATGAACCGACAGCGTGGGACGATCTCGATGGAAAGATCGTGTCGACCATCCAGTTCAACGGGGAAGGCGGCTGTCTCCCCGGCAGCGAGTTCACTCCGCTCACAAGTAGTTTCTTCGATGCCTTCGTTGCCAAGTTCGACAAGGAGCCGAGAGGCTGCGGCAACGTACCCACCTACACGGCCATGTACGTGCTGAAGGAAGCCTTCGAGAAGGCCGGGACCAGGGACAAGGAAGCTGTCGCCAAAGCCATCGCCGAGATCGAAATGGTCACGGCCGGCGGCTACCTGAAGTTCGGTGATGACCATCAGGCCGTTTACGGCACCGACCCCGACGCGACTCTGGTCGGGCAGTGGTTGCAGTGGCAGGACGGCAAGCGCGTGTGTATCTACCCGGAGGCGGCAGCCACCGGTGAGATACAGCTTCCTCCGTGGATGCAGTAATTGCGAGTGGTTCTGGGGGGCGGCGGGAGCCGCCCCCCAGATTTACACCCAGGACGCCCGCCTAGCGGCGCCTCCGCGATACCTCGAGGAGCACGATGGACGTATTGATCTACGGAGTCATCAACAGCGTGGTCTATATGCTGATGGCGCTTGGATTCACGCTTGTGTACGGGGTCAGCAGACTGCCCAACTTCGCCCACGGTGCCCTGTACGTATTGACGGGATTCCTCACCTGGACCTTCGTCAACAATCTCAATCTCAACTACTTCCTTTCAATCATCATCACGCTGGTGATCGTGTCTCTGCTCGGGGCCGGCCTCTACGCTTTCGTCCTGAAGAGAGTGCGCGGCATGCCCGTGTCGGAGATCATCGTCTCATTTGCCATCGCCCTCATCATCCTTGAGGGGCTGCGGCTGCAGGACATTGGGCCCTTCAAAGGCTTCATCGGCTCGTCATACGCGCTTCCCGCCTTCATCGAAGGGACGGTCAGCATCGCCGGGGTCACGGTGGACTATCAACGGCTCATCATCATAGCTGTCGGCGCGGTGTTGGTGGTGGGCATGTGGGTGTTCACACGGCACCAGAAGGTGGGTCTCGCCTTCAGAGGCATGGCCCAGGACGAGCGGGCCGCCATGATGCTCGGCATCGACTCCGACCGTATGGCCGTTGTTGCCCTGGCCGTCGGCTCCGCTCTTGCCGGCGTCGCCGCCATCACCGTCTACCCGCTCGGCCAGATCACCGCCGAATCCGGCTACCATGTGCTCAATGCCGCTCTTGCCGTGTGCATCGTGGGGGGTCTGGGCAGTTGGATGGGTGCCATCCTGGCCTCATTCATCTTCGGCTTCGCCACGACCGCCGCGGCCTTCTTCGGGGCGCCCCGGTACCAAGACGTGATCCTGTTTGCGCTCATCGTCTTGGTGCTGATTGTGAGGCCCTCCGGGCTCTTCGGTCGCCAAAAGGAACTCGAGGAGAGGGTGTGACGTGAGAACAGATACCGGTTTCTTGCGCAATCTGGGTATGCGCCGCAGCTCTTCCGACGAGTGGCGTAGGGAACGGCTCGACCGAGGGCTCAAGGTGCGGACCGAGGGGCTGTATGCGGTGTCTTCGTGGCGGGAGATGTTGTATCTCGTGGGCCCGCGCGCGGCGCTTATCGTAGGCCTCCTCCTCTTGCCCTTGGTGGCGCCCAATCTCTACTGGCAGCGGGTGTTGTGTGTGGCCGGGGCCTACGCCCTGCTGGCGATAACCTTCGACTTCTTGGCCAACTACGTGGGACTGGTGTGTGTCGGCGGAGCCTTCATGACCGGCGTGGGTGGATATGTCTCCGGCATCTTCACTTTCTATCTCGGCTTCCCGTGGCCGGTGTCCATGCTTCTCGGCACGGTACTCGGGGCCGCTCTGGTCACGCTTCTGTGGTTGCCGTCGTTGCCGCTGCGCGGCATCTACTTCGCCATTCTCACCTTCATGTTTCCCTTTCTCGCTCGAGGCATCATTCTCGCTCTCGACGCTTTCGGGGGGACGCTTGGTCTGGGCCCGGTGGCCGGGCCCGACAACATCTGGCTTGAGAACTACATGGTGATCATCGTGATGTTGGTCGCCGTCTTCGGCCTGAGGCGTCTGGTCGGTGAGGATACCGGCATCATGTTCCTGGGGGTGAAGGACAACGACGTGGCGGTGCAGGCATCGGGCATCAGCATCACGAGGGTCAAGGCCAAGGGCCTGTTCATCGGTGCCCTGGGCGGCTGCTTCGCCGGCGCCTACATCGTCCACCTCTACAACTTCATGGGCACGTCACTGTTTGCGACCGACTTCTCCATCCTTCCCATCGCCGCGACGGTCATGGGGGGCAGCGGAACGTTGGCCGGACCAATGCTGGGAGCCCTCATCCTCACTCCGCTCTCGGAGCTGCTGCGGGGGTTCGGACAGCTGCGGGTGGTCCTCTACGCGCTCGTACTCATCGGCTTCATCATGTTCAAGCCCGAGGGGATTCTCAACTGGCTCACCCGGAAGTACCACCAGTTCGAACAGTGGAAGAAAGTGTGAGGTGGAACCCATGGCGCATGAAAAAATCCTCGAGGTCACCGATCTCTCCAAGTCATTCGGTGGTGTTCGGGCGGTGGACGGGGTGAGCTTCACCCTCGACCGGGGCGAGATCATGGGCGTCATCGGGCCGAACGGCTCGGGCAAGACGAGTCTCGTCAACCTGATCACCGGCTTTGTGAAACCCACCTCCGGCAGAGTGGTCTTCAAGGGGCACGACATCACGGGTAAGCCCCCCCACAAGATTGTCGATTGCGGCATCGCCCGGACGTTCCAGGTGATGCGTCCGTACGGCTCGCTGCCGGCCTACAAGAACCTCATCGTCCCCCTCACCTCTCCACGGGTGCGGCACGCCACCGGGGGCAGGCTCGGCGATCGGGACGCCGTGGCCATTGACATTCTCGAAGAAGTGGGTTTCGAGCGTGACGCCTACGTTCCCTACAAGATCGCCTCATCACTCCCCTTGGGCTATTTGAAGCGCTTGGAGCTTGCCCGCTGCCTCGCGCTACGGCCGGAGCTGATCATCTGCGACGAGGTGTTCTCAGGGCTCAGCATGGCCGAGATTGCCACGATGGTTCCGGTAGTGGAGAGGCTGGCTGCCGGAGGCATCACACTCATCATGATCGAGCACCGTTTGCGGGAACTCTTCAGTTTGGCCAATCGCGTGATAGTGCTCAATTTCGGCAAAAAGCTGGCGGATGGGCCTCCGGACGAGGTCATGGAGCGTGACGAGGTCAAGGCCGCCTACATGGGTACGGAGGTGGCGGCCGTATGATCGAAGTCAAGAACCTCATGGTGTTCTACGAGAACGCCATTGCGGTCAACAACCTGAGCTTCCGGGCGGAGACAGGGAAGATCACCGGCATCTTCGGCTCCAACAGCGCCGGTAAGTCGAGCCTCCAGTGGACTCTCTCCGGCATCATCCTCGACATGAAGAAGAAAGAGGCCATGCGGGGAGGGGAGAGGATCGTCGTTCTGGGCGAGATCCTCTATGAAGGCAGAAACATCATCGACATGAAACCGAGCGACAGGGCGCGCTTGGGTATCATCCTGTGCCCGGAGAGGCGGCGGATCTTCAAGGAAAGCACAGTCATGGAGAACCTGAAGATCGGCGGCTATCTGGCCACCAAAGCCCAGGCGAAGGATACGCTCGATTTCGTCTTCAACATGTTCCCGAAGCTGAAAGACCTGCGCAAGAGGGATGCGGGCTTTCTCTCCGGGGGGGAACAGCAGATGCTCGCGGTGGGAAGGGCGCTCATGGCACAGCCGAAGCTCTTGCTGCTGGACGAGCCCCTTCTCGGTTTGAGCCCGGCCATGGAGAAGAGACTCGCCGAGTCCATCAAGGAGATCAACCGGCTCACAGGCATCACCATCCTGGTGACCGAACAGTACGCCCGCCCGCTCTTTCCCGTGATCGACTACGGCTACATCATCGAGAACGGTGCCGGTGTGCTGGATGGTCCCGCCGCGGAACTGATGGACAACCCCGACGTCAAAGAAGCCTACTTCGGTGTCTAGGCGGAAGGTGTACCCATGACAGACGTACTCGAAGAAACCAAGGAGAAGAAGGGGCCCGCAGACGGCGGTGGACCGGCACGGAGTCCCTGGGATCAGCCCGTCGAGCAGGGCTTCCGGGCCATGGTGCAGGAGAGGCCCCACAAGACCGCCCTGGTGTACTTGGGCGAGAAATTCACCTATGCACGCCTGGCGAACCTCGTTGACCGCTTCGCTACCGGTCTTGCCTCTTTGGGGGTGAAGCCGGACGACAAGGTGATGATCTATCTGCCCAACTGCCCTCAGTGGGTGATCGGGTACTTGGCCACGCAGAGGATCGGCGCTGTTCCGGTTCCCATCTCTCCCATCTACACGCCGACGGAGATCGAGTATCTGATCAATGACTCCGGTTCCGAGACGATCATCTGCCAGGACACCAACTTCGGCTATGTGAAACAGGTGTGGGACGACACCTGCCTGAAGAGGGCCATTCACACCAACTACGTCGACCTCCTGCCCCTCTTCAAGAGACTGGTGGGAGAGATGTTCGACAAGGTCCCCGATGGCACGGTCGAGAAGACGGAGAACGTCCACCCCTTCACCCAGCTCCTCAAGGGCAACCAGCCCAATCCCCCGGTGGCGGAATTCAACCCGCGCGAACGACTGGCGTACATCATCTACACGGGGGGTACCACGGGCTTCCCCAAGGGATGCCAGTGTTCCCATGCCGGTGTCGTGTCCATGATCTCGGACACCAGTGATCTGGTGGAAGGCTACATCACCCAGGGCGAGGATGTGCTCATATACTCAGCCCCGCTGTTCCACCAGTTCGGGCAGACCATGTTCTTCGCCGTGGGGCTCATGCGGGGGAATCCCACCGTGCTCATGCCCACGCCCGATGTGGATGCCATGCTGGAAGCGGTGCAGCGCTACAAAGGCACCCTGTTCCTGGGCGTGCCCACGCTGTATCGCATGGTGCTCGAGAACGATCGCTTCGAGCAGTACGACCTCAGCTCCCTTCAGTACTGCTGGAGCGGGGGTGACGTATTGCCGGCCCAGGTGTACGCGCGCTGGAAGGAGAGAGTCGGTATTCCCATCTATCAGGTATATGGTGCGTCCGAGGTAGGGTTCACCTGTCTCAGCCCGCTCGACGCAGAACCCGTGCCCGGCACCATCGGTATTCCCATACCGTCACGGGAAATACGTATAGCTGAGGTTGACGGTGAAGGTCAAGTGGAGGAGGGGGAAACCGGCGAACTCCTCGTCTACTCCGAGACTCTTCCCCAGGCTTACTGGAACAAGCCGGAGGAGACGGCGGAGTCGTTCGTCGAGATCGACGGCAAAGTGTGGTACCGCACCAAGGACTACGTCCGGCTCGGAGAGAACGGACTCATCCATTACGTGGACCGGGCGGCCGATGTCATCAAGTACAAGGGTTACCGGGTATCAGCTTCAGAGGTGGAGTCGGTACTGCAGAGCCATCCCCTGGTGATCGGCGCCTGCGTGATCGGTGTTCCCGACACCAAGGTGGGCGAGCGCATCAAGGCGATCGTCGTGCTCAAGGAGGACGCGAAGGGCGTGGGCAGCAACGAACTCCTGGGGTGGTGCCGGGACAATCTCGCCGCCTACAAGATCCCGAAGTACATCGAGTTCAGGGACATGCTGCCCAAGTCGAAGGTCGGCAAGCTGCTGAGGCGCGAGATCAGAGACGAGGAGAGGCGCAAGGCCAAAGGATAGCGGTACGGCGACCGTCCATCCCCCCCGTGCCGGCGCTGCGGAGGCGCCGACGGTGAGTGTGGGGGTGGGGGGGGGGGGGGGCCCCCCGCCCCCCCCCCCCCCACACCCACCACCCTTCACCAGCAGGACCACCTGATTAGTTATATAAGTTGATTATAAATGACATTGAAAGGAAATCATGAGCAAGAAAAAAATGACCCTAGTAGTGTTAGGAACCTTTCTGATCCTTTCAGGATTGTCCGGTTTGATCTCCGGATTGGGAACCCTGGGTTTTGTGACAGCCATCCTGGCGGTGTCTGCTGGTGTGATGATCCTGGTCTACACACCCGGTATTTCTTATCGGATAGGCTGGATGGTGGCGGCGATCTACCTGATTGCTGTGGGCTTAATTCGAATCCTAAGTATTGACTTCGCAAGCAGAGGCATCCTAATGGCGCTCCTGGCGGGGGTGGCGGGAATTCTGCTGATCATCCGTATGCCGAAGATCAAGGGCAATATCGGTTATCTGCTGTTCTTTATCTGGCTGATTATGCTGGGTTTGATGGGTCTGGTCAGTTTGGGTTGGTTGGGCGCGGCGCTGAACATCATCACTTTAGCAGCTGGCATCCTGTTGATCTTGGAAATGTGAGTAACTTAACCGGGTCTTCACCTGAAATATTGAAATTCCAAGAGGCTATTATTCATCGTTGGACTGTGGTATAATACTAAAATTATAACAGTTTATCAAATAAGAAAGGAAAAATAAATCGTAACTGCTTAGTGTGCGAGAGAATTGGGGGCGAGTGGTTTGGTGGCGAAGACGCCAGACCACTCGCCCCTTCAGAGCAGTTATAAAAATTAACCCATGACTGAAGCTGCCATCCTACTCAACAAAATCCATAAATATTACGGCAAGGTTCACGCGCTGCGTGGGTTGAACCTGGAAGTCCAACCCGGTGAGGTGTTTGGCTTCTTGGGTCCGAACGGCGCCGGGAAGACGACCACCATCCGCTGCATGCTAGACCTGATCCGACCCAACCAGGGATCCATCATGGTGTTGGGCATCGACCCGCAAAAATCCCCTCAGCTGGTCAAAGCCCAGGTTGGCTATCTGCCAGGAGACCTGTCACTGGAAGGTGATTTTACACCACGTAAATTACTAAAATACCTGCGCCGGTTACGGGGTGACAAGCGCAGTTGGGAGGATTTACTTGAGCTGGCAGAGCGTCTTGAACTATCTATGGATCAAAAGATCGAGACCTTATCGCAAGGCAATCGTCAAAAGGTGGGTTTGCTGCAAAGTTTTATCGGGCAGGTCCCACTGATGATGCTGGATGAACCCACTCTGGGTTTGGACCCGCTGATGAAACAGGAAGTGCTCAATATCATCCGTGAGGAAGCCAATCGGGGCACCACGATTTTTTTCTCATCCCACATTCTTTCAGAGGTTCAAAAGATAGCTGACCGGGTGGGAATCATCCGCAAAGGTGCCCTGGTCGAGATTGCCCAAACGGATGACTTGATCAACCGTGCACTGACTCGTGCTGTCGTTCAATTCGCTGAACCTGTGCCCGAATCCAGCTTTGAACACCTGGGTAACATCAATATCCTGCGGATCAATGATGACCGCCGTTCGTTTACACTAGAGGTGGCAGGTGAGATGGATGGGTTGATCAAAACTCTAGCACAATATCCCGTCAGAGACCTAGCGATCCACCGGCCATCATTAGAAGAGGTGTTTTTGAAATATTACAAAGATGAAGAAGGGCAGGCATAGCGATGTGGGCGATATTCCACAGAAAGTTTCTGAAAAATGGCTTGATGATCCTGGGTTGGGGACTTGGATTGGCGTTATTGGGTTACTTTTTATTTGATATCTATGAATCCCTGTTCGGCATGAATGTTGATTTACAGCAAATGATGCAGGCTTTTCCCGATGAGATGTTAGCTTTCTTTGGTGGAGATGTCGATATTTTTGAGCCAGAAGGGTTTTTGCACCTGGAGTTTTTCTCCTATATACCTGTCATTTTAGGTCTTGTTGTCGTTTCAGGGGCGACCAACTTAATCGTTAAAAAAGAGGAAGAAGGCAGCTTGGAGCTGGTTCTTGCTCAACCGGTCAGCCGGACGACGGTGTTCTGGGGCAAGACCCTGGCATTAATCATGACTTTGATCTTGATCCTGGCCATCACCTGGGGTGGGTTTGCAATGGGTTTGGCAGGTACTGACAGCTTTGAACTGGAGCAGGGACAGCTGATCCGTCCGTTTATCTCGTTATTTTTAGTCCTGCTGGTCTTCCTGAGCCTGGCGTTAATGTTGAGCATGATTCTTCCCACCAGTAGCTCAGCTTCCCTGGTGACAAATTTCTTATTGATTGCCAGTTTCTTCATCACATCATTGGCACAAATTGACGACCGTTTGGCTTCATTCAATCGTTACTCGCCGTTGCACTATTACCAAGGTGGCAACGCACTAAGTGGTTTGAATACAGATTACTTGTTGTTATTAATTGGAGCATCGCTGGTCTTGATGTTTGTTGCCTGGTTGCTGTTTGAAAAACGCGATCTACGTTTCAGCGGCACGGGTTGGCTGCGGTTGGTACTCAAACGTGACGGTGAAGAGCCGGTATAGGATTAATCGCTAAAAATTTAGTCTAATGGTGATGGGGTATTTTTGATCTTAATGGGATCGGGGGGACGTGATCAGGTGATAACAAGTAAAGTCATCGCAATGTTTATTCAGTCAGGGCTCAACCCATTATAAACAAAACGCCCTGGTGTGACATTGATCAGGTCAGATCAGGGCGTCCTGTATTATACAGCTGGCGTCATCTGTTAGGGATGACAGCCCAGTGGCTTTGTCAGCTTTGAGATTTCTTTATTCTTCGTCGATCTCAACGTCGAGTTTCTCTTCCACGGTTTCCTGGACATCTTCTGCGACATCTTCCCATGCGGTCTCAAGGGCTTCAATCTCGAGATCAGTATCAAAGAGTTCTTCCTCAAAGGGAACCGAGATCAAGTGCACAATCCACCCTGCGCCAAACAGGAGGGCAGCAAAGACCACATACTGACCGAAGTTGGCGACGTGGAAACTGATGACTTCAAATAGGCTGTCACGAACCACGACCTGGCCCATTGAAACCATGCTTGAAATATATCGGAATGAAAAGACCGCTGCCCACACCGCATAAATCAAGAACAGTCCTGCCAAAATATAAAGAATAAGACTAACAATCGGTAATTTTTGTTTGATCATCTGATAACCATCTTTCTATGAAATTGAATTGTCTTGTTCCATTTCTGGAACCTAGCTTCAAACAAGCCAAAAGGATTATACTCGATTAAAACATTTTGTAACCACAAAGTCTGCGAGTGAATTAGGGGTTGTGTTCACAATCCCGGACTGTGTCTGTTAAAGTCTCCAGCAAAACAGCAGCCTAAGGTGCGATTGGATGACCGTTCTGTCTGGCAGAAGCCAGTAAAGCCTGAATGGTGCGCATATTTCCTAGGGCATCCTCGATTGGGAAGGCTGGTGGCTGACCGGTAATGGCCTGCATGAAGTCCTCCGCAATCAAGCGGTACATATTGACTGCGGGGAAGGTGTGTACTAGAGATACATTGGCACCCTGCTCCTCGTGAATCAGTGTTTCTCGCACGCCCATATTAAAGGTCGTTGGTAGTTCTAAATAGCCATCTGAACCCGCCAGGATGCAGCGTTGCCGGCTTTCTTGATTGATACCGCAATCAAAATGGGCCATCAGCCCATCGCCAAAATCCAGGATACCGACCATCTGATCATCAACCCCGGTTGGTGCCCAGTGCGCCCGGGCGTGGACTGCCACCGGCTCACGACCGGCCATCAGGCGGCTGAGATTGACGCAGTAACAACCCACATCCATCAGGGCTCCGCCGCCCATGTCTGCACTCATGCGGATATTGGTCGGGTCCGTTAGCTTGAAGGTGAAGGCAGATTCAATGGTCTTGAGTGTTCCGACCACCCCTTCATGGACCATTCCACGTGCCGCCAAAATGCGTGGATGGTAGCGGTACATGAATGCCTCCATCAACGCCACCCCTGAGTTTGCTGCCGCTGTGATCATCTCTTCACATTCGGTAGTGTTGAGCGCTAAGGGCTTTTCACACAGGATGTGCTTCCCCGCTTGGGCAGCCCGTACGGTCCATTCCTTATGGAGGTGATTCGGCAGGGGGATGTAGACCGCATCGATCTCCGT
>Ga0334882_1002596_pt1 | contig 18111 bp, 15 predicted proteins | sample GraSluR1_MG_5_FD_207226 | JGI IMG/M metagenome (GOLD analysis project Ga0334882, IMG submission 207226) | Sludge microbial communities from methane-producing bioreactor in Wageningen University, Netherlands - Granular Sludge_15_04-R1 | ecosystem: Engineered > Bioreactor > Anaerobic >...
ACGAATGGTTTACTGGTAATAACTCATCTGGAAAACCTCTTGTCAATAAACAGACCGGCGGATGCTATGATGGAATAATGGATTCCAGAATAAATTTGAATACCGGAGCAGAAAGCATACTTGCAAAAATCATTACACAATTGATAATAGATAGATAAATTAAAGAACAGGTTTAGAGATAATTCAATTTTCCCTAAGTTTATCCTGTTCTTTAAAATTTATTTTAAATTATATATACAATCTTCCCATCTTATCAGCAGATAATATCGCAGCATACACATCTTCTTCAGTAACTTCAAAAGGCATATTGTGCATTGTATCACCTTCAGCACATGATAATTCTGCTACTTTCATCATATCATCCTTGTTTATTTCCTCTATACCCAGATCAGACAGTGTAATCGGCAGTCCAACCTGCAGGCAGAAATTTATAACCTTTTCTATCTCTTCTAAAGGACTATTTTCAAGAATTAACTGGACCAATGTTCCAAAGGCAACTTTTTCTCCATGATATAGACTATGGCTCTCCCTAATTGCAGTAAACCCATTGTGAACTGCATGTGCAGCTGCAAGTCCACAGCTTTCAAATCCTACTCCGCTTAAATAAGTATTTGCCTCTATTATATTTTCAAGTGCCTTAGTGACAACCTTGTTAGATACCGATATTTTAGCTTTAAGCCCATCCTCAAGGAGCGTATCATAGCATAACTTTGAAAGGGCAAAAGCAGCTTTTGTAGCTTTACCTCCAGCCATAGTAACTACCCCGGAATTAACGCAGGCTCTAGCTTCAAAATATGTAGCCAGTGCATCTCCCATACCTGCAACTAAAAGTCTTACAGGAGCCTTTGAAATTATGGATGAATCAACAAGTACAACGTCGGGATTTTTAGGTAGGAAAAGATATTCGCTAAATATTCCGTCATCTGTATATATTACTGAAAGGGCACTACATGGTGCATCAGTTGCTGCTATAGTAGGAACTATTACAACCGGTATTCCTGAAAAATGTGCTACTGCTTTTGCGGTATCAAATATTTTCCCTCCTCCTATGCCGACAACTACATTGCTTCCAGCTTCAATTAAACGTTTGCAAAGCCTGTCTATTTCATTTTTGGAACATTCTCCATTAAAGGTCTCAAATGTCAATGAACAATTTTTTTCCTTAAAACTATTTTCTATAGTCAGCTTCGTTCTTCCTATACCATTTTTACTTGCTATTATAAAAAAATTATTTCCAAGATCTTTTACATAGTTATATATATTTGCCAATTCGCCATTGCCCTGCACATACTTTCCAGTAGAGATAATAATTCTTGACATGTAATCACTCCTTTAATTAATCCTAATATCAATGATACAATTTATATTATACCATTGATTATTCATCCATTAAAGCAGCTTAATTTACAATTTACAATCATTCTATACAAATATCTTCTCTATTTCTACATATTTAACCAAAATATTATAAATAAAATTTTTGATTTCCATACAGTGTTCCGTGGAATAAGTGCACACTCCATGTTTACTTTCAAAAGGATATGCTAAAATTTCAGATCGCAGGTTTACTTTTTTCATATTTTTCATATACTCTTTTGAGATTCTAAATACTCCAATACTGACATCCTCAATTGCAGAAGGTGATATGGCCTCAAAAACACGTTCTATACATTCATAGTAATATTTCCTCCAGTTTCTAACATATAAGATTGGATCAAAGCAAATTCTCACCTTACATCCTCTTGAAATCGCGAGTTTGGCATCCATCAGTCTTGATTCAAAAGTTGGTGCATTTGATTCGTATTTTGCAGATACTTTCTCAGGTGAAAATGTCCATGCAAGTATCACATTTTCACAGGGCTGCAGATCTTCTATACTTTTAAAATTTGCACTTTTTGTCCTTATCTCTATACTCAGATTTTTATGATTTCTCGTAAATTCTATCCATTGCCTAGTAAATCCCAATATGTTTTCAAGTGCCAGAATATCTGTATCATATGATATGCACAAATACAGAGGATGCTTTTTCAAGCTGTCTTCAACTTCCCGGAATACTTCCTGTAAATTCACAAATACAACTATATTGGCAGATGGATACATTCCCTGAAGATAACAGTATTCACAATTATATATACAATTCATAACAGCTGATGTATAGTAAAAATACTTATTTCCAAAATTCTCACATACTTCAGCACCTTTGTAAATCAGATTTCCTTCTTTTACAGCAAGTATTATATTCGGAGAAAGTTTCTGAACAGAAAAATCCTGATTTTTTCTGCAGAACACATCCTTGTAGTGATTTATCTCTATAATTTTTGAACTCTTAAAATAGGATAATATCTTTTTTGTATTTCTATTTTCAAGAGCTCTACTTTCTACATAAATATGAGAAAAACTAGAAAGTTTCAAGTTGTCTTTTAAGCTGCGCAAAATATATCTTCCCTTCCCGTTTTGACCTGCAGTAAATTTGTGAAAAAGGTTCAAGTGCAAGAATTAAATTTTCATTTACAAGTTTATAATTTTCAGCTATTTTTTTCAGTTCATGCTGCATAGTTACTGACAATTTTAAATTATCAATTATTTCACTTATATAATCCATATCTTTTTCGGATAAAATATCATTGGGTTGTGAAATTCCATCCTTTATTTCAATAATCCATCTGCATATGATATCTGAATTTATCGTCATTAGTTTTTCAATGTCATACTTTGTAATAAGTTTATCACTTAAATAGTCGGAAACAACTTTAATACAAGAAATTCTATGAGGAGGAATAAATATGGATACAGCCTGAAAAAAGGCTGCTCCTTCCATATCTACAAATTGTCCTCTAATAGAGTCATTTATTTTAACACACTGGTTGAAGCTTTCCAGACACCCTTCAAGAAAAGGATGGCTGAATAATATATCAGGATAAAATTCTCTGTCATTTCCGCTATCTATTATTTTATTCATAAGCACAGCTGTTCCTATATTTATATTTTTCTTTACACTTCCACAAACTCCTAAATTTATGAAGGTATCATATTTATCAGCATCAAATCTGCCAATCAAATATGTACAGGCACATGCCGCATTTATACTTCCAGTTCCCGTAACTATAAGAACAATATCTTCATTTTTAAATACCTGGAATTTATTTATGGAATTATCCCTTTTTAAATTCAATCTGTCTATAAAAGGTTTCGCCTCATAATATAATGCTGCTGCCAGAAAAACCATTTTATCCTCCTCTTACATAAAAGTAGAATTAAGAGGCAGCCTGTAGATTATCTGCCCCCTTTTCCTACTTTATTCCATTTTTCAAATATCTCTCTATTCTAAAACTCCACTCATCGTAAACTTCAGAATACTCTTTACGTACAACATTCAAAAAGCTGCCAAGTACTCCTAATTTGTTCAATCCCTTCATCAAGTGCCTGGGATAAATACAGCTTCTGGAATAATTATTCTTAGGATCAATAACATTTAAAAAAAAACTTTCATCTAAGTACAAATCTTTACATCTTATGTCCAATTTAGTAAACTTGAGTTTCTTAAATTCCTTTAAAAGCTCTACAATACTGTGTGCCGTATTATAGTCCAAGCCTCTTTCTTTAATATAATAGTCCAGTCTTGTACCCTCTGCATAGCTTCTTACAATATAGTGGGAGCCATGAGAATAAACAGTGGGAAAATGTATGCTTTTAGAAGTTTTTTTCAATATGCTGTATTCATTTTCGCACACAATGCTACTTTTAAAAATCTTAATCACCCTGTTATCGGGGAGTAAATATACTATACCATTATGACCTGCTCCTAAAAATTGCCCTTTCCTCAATAGTTTCTCAGCCTCATTGTCCAATTGAATATAGTAACCAGCCTTTTTACTCATAGAATTATCCTTTCCGATTGCTGTTACTATATTGTATGAATGAACAGGTATTTAATTTACTAATACATTACTCATATTCTGAAAAAACTTCAATGTCTTTTTCCGCCCAGTTGTTACCTTTAACATAGGTCATGGCTTTGAATGTATCAAGGGATGTTATAACTTCTATATTTCTCTCGATTGCGGCTCTCCTTATATGGAATCCATCTCTTTTAGAATCATTTCCCTTGGTAGGAGTATTTATCACCAGATCTACTTCCTCATTTTTTATAATATCTATTATATTAGGCCTTTCTTCCTTCATTTTTCTAACTTCTTTAACATCTATTCCATTGTCCCTCAATAACTTTGCTGTATTTTTAGTTGCAATAAACTTCCCGCCCATCTTGTCGATTTCCCGTGCTATAGGCAAAAATTCCTGCTTGTCATGATCGCTTATAGTAGCAAGTATAGTATTGAAATTACTTTCAGAAAACATTTCTGCAGCTACAAATCCTTTATAGAGAGCTTCCGTAAGATTTCTTCCAACGCCCAGCACCTCTCCTGTAGACCTCATCTCAGGTCCAAGTGATACTTCTACATTAGGTAATTTCTGTGTTGAAAAAACAGGTACCTTTACTGCCGTAATATGTGGTTCTCTGAAAATACCAGTTCCATATTCCATATTCCTGAGTTTTTCTCCAAGCATTACCCTGGTTGCTATATCCACAATAGGAACACAGCTTACCTTGCTTATATAAGGTACTGTTCTGGATGCTCTCGGATTTACTTCTATTACATAAAGGTTATTTTTATATTCTATAAACTGTATGTTTATCATTCCATGTATCCCTATTCCAATTGCCAGTTTTTTAGTATAATCAAGTATTTTATCTTTCATCTCATAATTTATATTGGGACTCGGATACATAGTTATACTGTCTCCCGAATGGACTCCAGCCCTTTCCAGATGTTCCATAATACCCGGTATCAAAACATCTTCTCCGTCACATATGGCATCCACTTCTATCTCTCTTCCCATAAGGTACTTATCTATCAATATTGGATTTTTTCTGTCCTTTGAAAACGCCCTAGATAAATAGTAAGCCAGTTCATCCTTATTATAAGTTATTTCCATACCCTGTCCGCCAAGTACATAGGATGGTCTTACAAGTACAGGATATTCAAGCCTTTCAGCTTCCCTCAAGCCTTCCTCTACAGACCAGATTCCCTTTCCCTTAGGTCTTGATATATCAAGCTTTTCAAGCAGGTCATCAAACTTTTCCCTGTTTTCCGCAGTATCTATCTGATCAGCTGTAGTACCAAGGGTTACTATATTTTTCTCCTTCAAAAATTCTGCCAGCTTTATGGCAGTCTCACCACCAAATTGAAGTATTACACCATAAGGTTTTTCTTTCTCCACAACATTGAGTACTTCTTCCTCTGTTATCGGTTCAAAGTAGAGCTTATCTGAAATATCAAAATCTGTACTTACAGTCTCTGGATTATTGTTTACAATAATTGTTTCAATATTCAATTTCCTAAGTATCTTAATACAATGGACAGAAGCATAGTCAAATTCTATACCCTGACCTATTCTTATTGGTCCAGAACCTATAACAAGCACTTTTTTATTGTTGGACACATCAACTTCATCTTTTTCATCATAAGTTGAATAATAGTACGGTGATAGTGCTTCAAATTCTCCTCCACAGGTATCAACCATTTTATAGGACGGTTTTATATTCCATATAGTTCTCAATTTATATACTTCGTCCGGAGATACTTTGAGCATGTCAGCTATTCCCTTATCGGAGAATCCTTTTTTCTTCAGTGTTTGAAGGTATTTTTTATCAAGATCGTCTATGGTGCCGTTTTTCAACTTTTCTTCCTGATCTATTATCCACTTGAATTTATATATGAAGAACTTATCTATTCCAGTTATTTCTGAAAGTTTTTCTACTCTATAACCCCTTCTAATTATTTCAGCGAGTGCAAATATTCTCTCATCATCAGGATAAATTATTCTGTTCTTCAACTCCTCCAAGGTAAGATTTTCGAATTTTTTGTAGTTCAGAGAATATGCCCCTATTTCGAGAGACCTTATACCCTTCAAAAATGCAGCTTCAAAATTGCTCCCTATAGCCATAATTTCACCCGTTGCCATCATCTTTGTGCCAAGTTCCCTGTCCGCCCCCTGAAATTTGTCAAAAGGCCATTTTGGTATTTTGACAACAACATAGTCCAATGACGGTTCAAAACATGCAAGGGTTTTTTTAGTTACTGCATTTTCTATTTCATCCAACCCGTATCCAAGTGCTATCTTTGCAGCAACTTTCGCAATTGGATATCCCGTTGCCTTTGATGCCAGTGCAGAAGATCTGCTGACTCTCGGATTTATTTCTATTACTGCATATTGAAAGGAATCGGGATTCAATGCAAGCTGAACATTGCATCCACCCTCTATTCCAACTTCATTTATTATATCTATTGAAGCAGTTCTGAGCATCTGGTACTCCTTATCCGACAGTGTCTGACTCGGAGCCGTGACTATGCTGTCACCAGTATGTATTCCAACAGGATCAATATTTTCCATATTGCATACAGTTATGCAGTTCCCATAGCTGTCCCTCATAACCTCATATTCTATTTCCTTCCATCCCTTTATACTCTTTTCAAGGAGCACCTGACCTATGGAACTCAACTCCAGTCCCGACTCAAGTATTTCTTCCAGCCGTTCCTCATTTTCGGCTATTCCTCCACCTGTTCCCCCAAGAGTATAGGCAGGTCTTACTATAACAGGATATCCTATCTTTTCGGCAAATTTCTTTCCACTTTCTATATCAGTTATTATGTCACTTTCCACTACAGGTTGATTTATTTTATTCATGGTATCTCTGAAAAGTTCCCTGTCCTCACCCTTTTTTATAGATTGTATGGAAGTTCCTATGATATTTACATTGTATTTTTCAAGTACTTTTTTTTCATACAGCTCGACTGCAAGGTTGAGTGCAGTCTGTCCTCCCATTCCTGCCAGAATACTATCCGGCCTTTCTTTTTCTATAACCTTCTCTACAAATTCCACAGTAAGAGGCTCAATATATACCTTATCTGCAACTTCCCTGTCCGTCATTATAGTTGCAGGATTGCTGTTTATGAGTACGACTTCTATTCCCTCCTCTTTCAGTGATTCGCAGGCCTGTGTTCCCGAATAGTCGAATTCTGCAGCCTGACCTATAATTATTGGTCCTGATCCTATAACAAGTACTTTTCTGATATTTTTATTTAATGGCATGACGTTTAATACCTCCCTTAGATGCATAACCGGCAAATTCATCAAATATATAGTTATTGTCTACTGGTCCCGGAGCTGCCTCCGGATGGAACTGTATGGAATATACAGGCAGTTCCTTGTGTCTCATACCTTCTATAGTGCCGTCATTCAAGCTTATATGAGTTGTTTCCATATTTTCTGGAAGTTTATTTACATAGTAACCGTGGTTTTGAGAAGTTATGTGAACTCTTCCGCTCTGGAGATCTTTTACCGGATGGTTACAGCCTCTATGCCCAAATTTCAATTTTGCAGTACTTCCTCCAAAAGCAAGTGCAAGGAGCTGATGTCCAAGACATATGCCAACCGTTGGTTTCTTAACTGCAAGTTCCCTTATATTCTTTATTTCATCTTTTAAATCACATGGATCTCCCGGCCCGTTGGACAGAAATATTAAATCCGGATCTATCCCAAGTACAGTTTTGGCATCTGTATCTGCAGGAAATACAGTAATTTTAAATCCTCTATCTACAAAATTATTTATTATGCTTTTTTTTATTCCAAAATCCAAAATAGCAATGTGTTTTCTTTTTCCCTCTATGGAATATATATTTTTAGCCGTAACCTTTGATACAGCCTCCCTGTTTGAAAAAGAAGCTATCTCATCCTTAACCATGGGGAAATTTACATCTTTAACTGTTATAATACCCTTCATGGTACCGTTGTTTCTCAATAATTTTGTAAGGGCACGAGTGTCAATTCCACATATACCGACAATCTTGTTCAATTTCAGATAATCCTCAAGTTCCAGTTCCGATCTAAAATTACTTGATAGTTTACAATTTTCTCTTACTATGAACCCTTTTACTTTTGGCGACTCAGATTCCACATCGCTTAAATTTATTCCATAGTTTCCTATAAGAGGATACGTCATCGTAACAATCTGTCCATAATAGGATGGATCTGTAAGTATTTCCTCATAACCTGTCATACCAGTATTAAAAACGACCTCACCTACCGTATCCTGCAAGTATCCAAAAGCCTCACCTTCAAAACTGTCTCCATTTTCCAGTATCAATTTTGCCTTCATAAATATACCTCCTGTATTTTTACTGTAAAAATACACCTGACTATAAAAAACAAAAAAGGCAATAGAAAAATCATTGGGACTAATTTTCCTATTGCCTAAATTATATTATTAGATAAAAAACTATTCATTTTCTTTAATATATAAAGATATATATACATAATATTATACCTCTTTCTGGCCTCACAGGACCAATTTAAAGTGTATTTTTTACTTAAATTCTATTGACTATTCTAATTTAAAAACAGATTCATGTCAAGTATAAAATAAAAAAGGGGAATAGACTTTATCTACCCCCAATACATAATCATAAAATTATATTTTATAATTCGCAGCATTTCTCGCTATTTTTTACATTCTTGATTGTCGTTATATTTATGATTTCAGCCTGGAATGCTTTAAGCAACGCTTTCTCAAGAACTTTTTCATGATCAAAATTAGCTACATCAGTGCACACTGCAAACACCCTGTTTACATCACCATAAAGATTCTGATAAGTCAACGTAACGTTAGGTTTATCATACTGAACATCTATTATCTTCAATCCCCATGAGATCTGAGCAAAATTGTCTTTTACCTTCAACTTAGTTAAATTCTCCAGTTTCTTTGCATCTTCAGAAGGATTTGTCACTATTATTAATTCATCTCCAACTTTATATTTACTCATTCCAATCAACTCCTCTATATATTTTGGGCTTTGTAAGCTGCAATTATTGTTGAAATACTTCTTTGACTTTATTATACACCCCATTGCAGATTTAATACAAGCCTTTTGAGAAAGTTTTAACAAAGTTTTTATAATTTTTTCAAAGCGCTGGATAAAGTAAACGATATAACAAGTACTATGGCATCCAAAGCACACATGACCAGAAATACAGAATGAATTCCAGAATTCAATGAATTCTCCACTATACTAAAATTAAAAATACTTCCAAAAATACTGATTCCTATAGTTTGTCCTAAATTACGTATAAGTGCATTTGAAGCTGTAGCCGCACCTTTCATGTCATAATTCACCGACTCCTGTATTGCTATGGTTAGGATAGTAAAATTCAGTCCAAAACCAATTCCAAGTATTGCTGAAAACGACATCACAAGCAGAAGTGAAGAATTTATACCAAGAGTAAGCAAACAAGCCGTTCCCATAATTATAATAAAACTGCTAAACACTACTATGGCTTTCTCTCCATATTTGCCTATTTTATCTCCCAGAAAAAATGTAACCAGAAACCACGTAACAGACATTGGAGACATTGAAAGTCCTGCTACGGCAGCATTATACCCAAGTACATTCTGCACATATATTGACATATATACTCCTATTCCAATCAATACTGCCGATGATATAAAGCTTATTGTATTTATTGTTATATTAGAGCCCCTGAATATCTCAAAGGGCATAATTGGTTCCTCAGCCTTTTTTTCCGCTCTGTAAAACATCACACTTGATACTGTAAAAATTGTTACACAAGCTATGATTCTCGAAAGTTCAATTCCATAATTCTTATCGTCTGTCATGAAAACCATAAGTAGTGCTACAATCGCCGATGTCAAAAATATTATTCCGCAATAATCCACAGCTGCCTTTTTTCTTTCAAAATTCTCTACAATGCTTTTCTGAAGCAGCACTATTGAAATTATTCCAAAAGGCATGTTGATAAAGAAAATCCAGTGCCATGATAACGCATCTATCAAAGTTCCTCCTACAAATGGCCCAATTAAGCTGGATATTCCCCAGGCACTGCTCAGCCATCCCTGAACTTTTGCCCTTTCAAAAACAGAAAATTGATCCCCTATTATAGTATAGGTAACCGTATATATAGCTCCTGCACCACTTCCCTGAATTGCACGAAAAACCATCAATTCATACATATTCGTTGATAAACCGCACAGAAAACTTCCTATCAAAAATATTCCTATTCCTATTGAAAGAGTATCTTTTCTACCATAAAGATCTGCCAATTTACCATAGATCGGAGTAGTTATAGAAGCAGTTAAAAGGTAAAGTGAAAACACCCAGCTCACAGACTGAAATCCATTTAAATCTTTTACTATAGTCGGTACAGCTACAGTAACAACAGTATTCTCCACGGCAGCAAGCACCATGGCAACCATTACCGCAGCAATTATTCCCCTCCTGGATGTTTTCATTTCCATCACATCTCCAAATTCTTTATTTATGTTAAAATAATATCAATGTAAATTATAACATAATATAACCATCATCTTCAAAATTAAGATTTTTTTTCATTCCATTCTCACCTAAAACAGTATTTTCAAATATTTTTCTTGTATCTTCAAGATAGATTTCAGGATTTACCATAGACGGACTGAAATGAGTCAGCCATAATTCCTTTACATGAGATTTTTTTGCAAGTACTGCCGATTCTCTAAAAAGCATATGCTTGTATTCTACAGCTTTCTCATATTTTCCATTGTCACCATAGGTACCTTCACATACAAATAAATCCGAATTTCTCACAAAATCTATCAACTCTGGAATCGGTCTTGAATCCGTACAATATGAAAACTTGATTCCTCTGCGTGGTTCCCCAAGAACCATATCACTTTTATAAAGTACACCATTATATGTTATGCACTCTTCCTTTTGAAGTCTGCTCCACAAATTTATCGGGACATTATTAAGCACAGCTTTTTCTCTGTCAAATTTTCTATTTCTCCTTATGTAGATAGAATATGCAAAACATTCTATTCCATGATCTACAGGTAATATATTTATGTCAAAGTTGCCTATTTTTTCACAATTTTCTTTGCTTCCAAAGAGTTCTACTAAATTTATCTTATAGGGAAGCTTAGGTGCTATTATCCTCAATCCACTTACTACTTTTGATAGCCCGCGGGGTCCTATCATGGTCAGTGGTTCTTCTCTCCCGGAATTGGCTATTGTCAGAAGAAGTCCCGGTAAGCCTGCAATATGATCTGCATGAAAGTGTGTAAACAAGATGGCATCTATGGACTTGAATCCCAATTTGTTTATTTTTAAACTCACCTGTGTTCCCTCTCCGCAGTCTATAAGAAGTTTTCTTCCATTATATGAAACAAGCACTGATGTTAAGAACCTATCCGGAGTTGGCATACTTCCTCCACAGCCAAGCAAACATAAATCCAACATAATAAAACCTCCTGCCGAATTAACTTCTAAATAAATTATAAACTATATTCAGCTAAAATTGTAATAGGAAATTAATTTATAGTATAATACCATTAGTCAATACAAGAAAAGGATGGTTTTTATGAAAGAATCGATATTAAATTTACTGAGAGAAAACAATGACACCTTTCTGTCCGGTCAGCTTATAAGTGAAAAATTAAAAGTAAGCCGTACAGCCATATGGAAATATATAAATATATTGAGAAATGAGGGGTATAGGATAGATTCCTCTCCGAAAAAGGGATACAAACTTATGTATTCTCCGGATATACTTACTTATGATGAAATAAAATGTAATCTTCATACAAATTGTATCGGGAAAAATTTTTTCTATTTTGACAGCATAAATTCTACAAACATGAAAGCAAAGGAACTTGCAGAAAAAGGTGAATCTCATGGAACCGTTGTAGTCTCGGAAGAACAGACTATAGGGCATGGAAGACTGGGGCGAACCTGGATTTCTCCAAAATACAAGGGTATATGGCTTTCCATAATTTTAAGACCTCAAACTGCTCCTGTAAATGTTCCTAAAATAACCCAGATAGCTGCAGCTGCAGTTATAACGGCCTTAAATGAATTAGAAATAGACGGATATGTCAAATGGCCCAATGACATAATCATAAACCACAAAAAAGTATGTGGAATACTTACGGAAATGAGCGGTGAACTCAACATGGTAAATTACGTGGTTGTGGGAATGGGTGTAAATGTAAATCTTGACAAATGTGATTTCAAAGGTGACATATCAAACAAGGCCTCTTCTCTGAAAATTGAAACAGGTTCTCCCATTGACAGGAAACTTCTTCTTGCACTGATAATGAACAAGTTTGAAAATCTTTATAATGAATTTGAGGAAAATCTTAGTATTAAATCATCCATAAGCATATGTAAAGAACACTCCGCTGTACTCGGGCGTGATATAAAGATAATATTCAACGGAAAAGAATATTTCGCAAAAGCTATAGATATTGGAGAAAATGGCGAACTTATAGTAAAATATCCCGATGGGTCAATAAAACACATAATATCCGGTGAAATATCCATAAGGGCACTTAATGGATACATTTAAAACAGTATAATAAGTATAAAATTTCTATTAATAGATATAGTAAATTAAAAGGAGTTGTTATACTTTATGTTACTTGTTAAAAATATAGAAATTTTTTCCCCAGAGTACATAGGGAAGAAAAATATACTTATCTGTTATGACAAAATAGCCTATTTATCCTCCAAAGTAAACTTGCCTGACAGGTATTTTCCCGAAATAACCATTATTGATGGTGAAGGCCTAACTGCCGTTCCAGGTATTATCGACCTCCATATTCACATAAACGGTGCCGGCGGTGAAGGTGGTTTTATAAACAGGACTCCTGAAATGAACCTCACCAGTTTTACTACAAACGGCATTACAACCTGTGTTGGTCTTCTAGGTACAGACGGCATTACCAGAAATATGGGTGGATTGCTTTCAAAAGCAAGGGCTCTTGAATCCGAAGGGATAAGTACTTACTGCTGGACAGGATGTTATGAAGTTCCTACGAGAACACTGACAAACACAGTGAGAGGGGACATAATTCTCATAGATAAAATAATAGGTGCTGGCGAAATAGCCATATCCGACTATAGAGGAAGCCATCCTTCCTGCCATAATCTAGCCCACATTGCAAGTGAAACATGTGCTGGCGGCCTTCTATCAAGTAAATGCGGCATACTCCATCTTCATGTTGGAGATGACAAAAGTGGACTTCAACCTTTATTTGACCTCATCGACAGTGCAGAAATTCCTTTGGAAAATCTTCTTCCAACTCATTTGAACAGAAATCCCCTGCTTGTAAAACAGTCCATTGATTATGCCAAAGCAGGTGGATTTGTGGATATAACTACAGGTATAAAAAATGAAGATGGAACATCATCTATATCAGCATCACAATTATACATGTCAATGTTAAAAGAAAATATTTCTCCCTACCATATAACAATGAGTTCCGATGCCGGAGGAAGCATGCCCATATTTGACCATGATGGGAATCTGATAAAATTAACTGTAGGACTTCCTACTACGGACATGGAAGCTATAAGGGAATCGGTTGAAAAAAATACATCACTGGAAACTGCCCTTATACCATTTACTTCTTCACCTGCCCGTCTTTTAAAATTAAAAGACAAGGGCCATATAAAAGAAAACTTTGATGCTGATATACTGCTTCTTGACAAAAAATTGAATCTATACTGTGTAATAGCCAGAGGCAGAATCATGGTAAACAATTATAAGCCTATAGTTTATGGGACATTCGAACATCCTAGCTTATGATATTGCCATCAGTTGAAACAACAACTTCCCTATATGGAATTATTGTCTGAGACTTCAACATTGCATTTTTCACCGCACTTACAATTCCCCTGCAGCACGGAACTTCCATTCTTACAACAGTTATACTTTTTAAATCGTTATTTGAAATTATCTCTGCAAGTTTATCTTCATAATAGGATATATCATCTAATTTAGGACATCCTATAACTGTAATACGGCCTTTTATGAAGTCCTTGTGAAACCCTCCATAGGCATAGGCAGTGCAATCTGCAGCTACCAAAAGATCCGCATTTTTCAAATAAGGAGCCTTTGTGTTTATAAGCTTCAACTGAACCGGCCACTGTTGTAATTCAGATACATTATTTTCTACATCGTTGACTCCATTATCGATTTTATTATCAGCTTTCAAATTAACACCAGTTTTTCTATTTATTTTTCTGGCCGCTGTTCCAGGGCACCCGCAGGGCAGCTTTTCCTTTTTCGTGCTTATGACCATTTCTTCATCATATGGCTTGCTTTCCCTTTCAACTATATTTATTGCACCTGTAGGACATTCAGGAAGGCAATCCCCCAATCCATCACAATACTCATCACTTATGAGTTCAGCTTTTCCATCAACTATTTTTATTGCACCTTCGTGGCAGGCATTAACACACAGTCCACATCCATTACATTTTTCCTTATTTATATTAACTATTTTTCTTATCATTATAATTTCCTCCTCAGCTTCATATTGATTTTATGTTTTTATTATAATAGAATAATTATATGATATCGGTAACCAATGTTACAACAATCAAAAATTTTCTATATTGGAGTATATACTATGGATACAATGTTAAACCCATTGAAGAAATGCATATTGATGAAAAATTTTTCTGACAGTGAAATAGAAAATCTTCTGGCGGGGCTTCCCCTTACTGTTGACAGCTATTCAAGAAATGAAGTCATTGCCATAGAAGGTTCCAGCTGTTCAAAAATAGGTATAATACTTAGCGGAATCGTTGAAGTACAAAAGCTGTATGCATCTGGTAAAATCATTACCATGAGCAGTTTATCCGAAGGCAATATATTTGGTGAGGTTATAATATTTTCAAATAGAAATACCTACCCTGCAACCATAATTTCCTCAACCAGTTCAAATATAATGTTTATATCAAAGGAGAGTATATTAAAGCTCTGCAGTATGCACTCTATTTTTTTGAATAATTTTATGACGCTTCTGTCTGACAAGATATTGATGCTGAATAAAAAAGTAAAAAACATGTCCTATCAGACTTTAAGGCAGAAAATTGCAGCATATCTTTTGGAAGAATATGAATCACAAAAAAGCTTGAGAGTAAAATTGAATATTACAAAAAAGGAATTGGCCGGTCAGCTTGGAGTTCCGAGACCTTCACTTTCAAGAGAACTTATAAATATGAAAAATGACAATTTAATTGAAATGATAAAAAATACGATAATCATAAAGGACATAGAATCTATATATAATTTATTTTATTAGAAAAGGGAAAATGAATTCCTCATTTTCCCTTGATTTCATCATCAAAATATCGTATAGATCTAACAGAATCTTCTGCCGCATCCGCAGAAGCATATCAGCAATATCAATATTATTATACACTTATTACTGCCTCCAAAACATCCACAGTCCCTATGTCTATGACACCTATGTCTGCAGCATGACATAAAAATCCCTCCTTATTATCCAATATATCGTTCTTCGATTTTTAATCTCCTGTTCTAAAGTATATATTCTATAAACAGAAGAGGGGCATATCTGTCCCTCTTTAAAAGTTAATCATATAAAATTTATCTTTTTGTATTAGTATCTGTCTCCACAGCTAATACCGCAGAATAGTATCAGTATGATTATTATTACCAATACCTCTTTCCCGGATCCACTACCTGATCCGCAGCTACTTGAACGTGACATAAAGACCCCTCCTTATCATCTTGTATTAAGCTAACTTATTTTTAATCTTTTGTTCAATTTCAGTATATTGGTGAATCAGGTGAATTGTTACTTTCTTTTATTAGTCTCCACAACTAATACCACAGAATAGTATCAGTATGATTATTATTATCAATACCTCTTTCCCAGATCCACATTTTCTTGCTGAACTGTTATCATTACATCTGTGTGACATACTAGACCCCTCCTTGTTTTCTTAAATATTTACTAGGTATACTAATTTTTTATCATGTGTTCTATACTTCTATAATATTAATCAGCGGAGTAAATGTGACTTTTTATACAAAAACAACCTAAAAATTAATTATGGACAAATCCCTCTCCAGCACTTAAAATTATATTTAGTAAATCATATATTTTAAATTATGCTTTAATCCGGGGGCGGTATAAAAAATGGAAAATACTATTGAAATTAATAACACATTCCAAAAAGCTTTTGATATTCTAATCCCTTATATGCACTACTTTTTCGACGATGAGATAGCCTTTACTATGTCAACTACTACCAACTTCATAAAGGTAGTAAACAGTGAAAATATAAACATGAATGCAAAACCCGGCGATCCTTTGAGACCTAAAGGGGCTGCCTATGAATGCATAAAGGCCGGCAAACCAATAGTAACAATAGTTCCCAAGGAAACCTTTGGTGTTGAAATAAAAGCCATAGGAATACCAGTAAAAGAGGATGATAAAATAATAGGCAGTGTAGTTTTGGTTAAAAGCATGGAACGTCACTATAAATTTCTGGAGGCTTCTAAAATATTGTCAAAAGCCATTCAGGGAATTTCAAAAGCTTCAGAAGTTATAACTTCTGATGTAGAAAAATCGGTAAATTCCAATGAAAACATATTGTCGGAAGTCAAGGATGCTGCAGAAAAAACTAAAAATACAGATGAAGTATTAGATTTTATTAAAAATATAGCTTCTAAGACAAATCTTTTAGGCCTAAATGCAGCTATTGAGGCTTCAAGGGCAGGAGAAAACGGAAAAGGGTTTACTGTAGTTGCAAATGAAATACGAAAGTTGTCAAGTTCAAGTACTGAGTCTGTATCCCAAATAAACTCCATACTTAAGGAAATAGAAAAATCGGTAAATAATATATCCAGTGGAATAAGTTCCACCTCAGATACATTCAAGGATCAACTTTCCCAGATTCAAGAACTTAATGCTTCCATAAGCAATCTTACTATATTAATTAACAAACTCAATGAGCTATCTGAATAACTGGAGGAATTAAAATGATTTATTCTGGAATCATATTTGATCTTGACGGCACACTTCTCAATACACTTGGCGACCTTGCAAACTCAATGAATTTTGTACTTGAAAAACATGGTTTTCCAACTCACGATATTGAGAAATATAATTACTTTGTAGGAAACGGAATGAAAGAGCTCGTAAGACGTACGCTGCCCTTTGAAGAACCCGAAGAATCACTAGTAGAGATATGCCTGTCACAACTTAAAGAACAATACAGCAGAAAATGGCATGAACTTACAATGCCTTATGCTGAAATAGAGGAATTGCTTGACAATCTCTACAATAAAGATATGAAAATATCTGTTTTGTCAAATAAACCGGATGAATTTACTAAATTAATGATTGATAAATTTTTTGGGCTGAAGCGTTTTGACTTTGTATTTGGTTCAAGGGGTGGTGTACCTAATAAGCCTGATCCCTATTCGGCACTTGAAATAGCAAGGCTATCCAAAATTGAGCCATCTAAATACCTTTACCTTGGGGATACAGATGTCGATATGAAAACTGCAAACAACGCTGGAATGTATGCCATAGGTGTTACCTGGGGATTCAGAAGTGCCGATGAATTGCTAGAAAATGGTGCAAATGTACTTATCCACAATCCCATGGAACTCATGAAATTTATAAAATAGATATTATAAAAATATACGAGGCCATTAACAGCCTCGTATATTTTTACAACAGACATCAGAGCAGCATGGCACATGACATTATTGCAACACCATAAGCTCCAGTATTAAGAACTTCTTCAATATTGGAAGGCCCTATACCTCCTATTGCAATTACAGGTATATCTACACCTTCAATTACTTTTTTTAAAAAATCCAGTCCTTTTCCTTCCAAGCCTGGTTTACAGCCGGTTTCAAATATATTACCGGCTATTATATAATCTGCCCCTGACTTTTCAACTTCTACAGCTTCCCGGACACTGTGGATTGAGACTCCTATCTTTATATTTTTATTTTTCAGAGTATCTATCTCCCTGCTATTTTCCTCCATGGATTTAAATATCTGAAATCCTGTATGGAATGCAAAAGCCCTGAGATTCAAAGCTGCTCTTGCACTTCCATTTATTATGAATCTTTTATTGTATCTATCGCATATATCTTTAATACTTTTACCCATTGCAATGATTTCTTCATAACATAAGTCTTTTTCCCTGAGCATTATGGCATCCG
>Ga0334882_1002597_pt1 | contig 18108 bp, 16 predicted proteins | sample GraSluR1_MG_5_FD_207226 | JGI IMG/M metagenome (GOLD analysis project Ga0334882, IMG submission 207226) | Sludge microbial communities from methane-producing bioreactor in Wageningen University, Netherlands - Granular Sludge_15_04-R1 | ecosystem: Engineered > Bioreactor > Anaerobic >...
GATAAAAAGCATGACTGCCAGCCTGCCTTTTCTTTTCAAACCCAAGATGATGCAAGAGTTTATCCATATCTTCAGGAGATATTAGTGGTAATCTGGTCATATCGCTACCTCGACCTGGTGAACACCGATGAAGCTACTGCCTGAATATTCTGGATTATCCTCTTCTTTTATATACAGTTTAATAGCCTCTTTTATCCTATTATCCAACTGATCCAGATCTTTAGCCTGAGTATGACATCCAGGCAACTCTGGAACTGATGCAACATACAACCCATCTTCGTCCTGTTCAATAACGACTGTGAATCTTCGCTTTATCACCAATCATTTCCCTCCTTTACTTATGCAGAGTGATGTCACTTAATATTATTTACTAAATAATCATTAGATACTAGATGCGTTCACATATATTGCTCAGGCCCAGCAAAATTCACTGTACGCACATTTCCGGCAGTACTTGTTCTTACTCGGTTCCGGGGGCCGGGCTGCAGCAGCTATCTGCTCTACTTCTCCAATAGCCGCTAGTATTTCCACTTCATTCTTTTCGTCAAGCAAAACATCAATCTTTTTCTTCTCCTCTGGAATTAACAATTCACCTCGGGCATCTATACCCATTTGTTTAAGCTGAAGCAAATAAAACAGCAGCTGCTTGCTGGCGCTCTCAACAAAGCGGGAGGATTTCTTCACTTCCCCTACGACGACCTGTCCATCTTCAGTACGAATCAAATCGAGCTTGGCGTTGCCCAGGTCAACTTCTTTCTTTTCCCGTTTGTAGGCATGTTCACCAATGATGCGACCGATTAGAATATTTTCATCATCTTCATCAGGCTCCATCTGATGAATCATAAGCCAGACTTCGCGTTTGCATATATAGTAGTACCAGATGTGGGTACCTGTTACTTGAAATTCCATAACTCTTTCCCCTTACAAAGCAACTCTTTCCATACTGAAATCGCTGAATTGCTTAACCCCCTTATAATTCCTATTGGTTGCGGATACAACTTTCTTCTACCGACATTTTGCTTGGCAGCTACCATATAGCATACGCGTCACCTTCAGGTTTAAAACCAGTATCGCCATGACCTTCTCCTTTATAATATGTATCAACAACGTCCAAGCTTATATGGAATATTCCGCCAGCCATACTGTCTGCAAATGGATACAGCCATTGAGCGTTATTTTGCACCGAAATAATATATTGCTGAAAAGTATTCTTAAACCGATAAAACTCCTCTCGCCGTTCCCATCTATCATCAATCTTACTTAACTCCAAAAACCTGTTCCAGATTTCCCTCGCCTTTTCATCGATTTCAATAAATAGGTCAGCTTTTTCATAATTCTCATCAATAAGTTTAAAATCCTGGATCTTCTCATAATTCAAGGCGTATACCGCTTCCAGAACGTTTTCCGATTCAGCATCAGAAAGTATCCCCTGGTTCAGCAATTTATAATAACTGCTGCTCATATCATAAAAGTCCTTTTCCTCAATGCACCCCTGGATAGAACAAGCCTCAATGGTTTGCCTGGTGGCGTCAAGCAAGGTGCTATCATATATGAAGGATGAATCCGGTTTATTACCTCGTTTTATATAATATAACTTGACAACCCCCTTACCTTTGCTCAAATTCCGGTTGCATCTCCCGGCTACTTGATTTACAGAATCAAGGGGCCCCATATCCCTGAAAACGATGTCCAGGTCAATGTCCACACCAGCTTCAATTAACTGCGTACTGACCACTACTTTTCGCTTCTCCTGGTCTTGCTTGATTCTCTCTATTCTTTTTCTTCTCTGGGCAGGTACAACATGGGATGATAGATAATAAAAAGCGTTTTCTGCTGCATCCAGTTCATTAATGAGTGCCTCATATACTATCTGTGCGGATTTAATGGTATTCATAACTACCAGTATATCCTTTCTCTTATTGTTTAAAGCTTCTTTTATTACGATTTCCTGAAATTCATTAATATCTATAATTTCATCTATGTTTATTTCCAAATTAATACGGTTTAAAGCACGATAATATTGTTCTTTGTCGGCGACCAGTTCATATATTTCGCCTTTCGGGAAAATCAATGGCAACGTTGCAGTAACGAAGATGAAATAGCTATCCATATGTTCAGCCATATAATTGCATATTTCCCGCAGCAGGTACCAATATCTATGGGGAATTGCTTGAATCTCATCTAAAATAACAATTGAATTTACTATCCTATGGAACTTTCTGGATGCTGAATTACGGTTGGTTATCAAGCTGTGAAACAACTGCACAAAGGTAGTAACAATAATAGATGAATTCCATCCCTCAATTATGAATTTTGAATCCAGGGCTGAATACTCCAGATATTCCTCATTATTCTCAACCGCTTTATAAAAGCCATCCGCCAGGTAATGGTGTTTTAATAAAATATTGTTTCCAGGCTCCCTGCCGCTGACCTTGGTTAAGACTTCGTTAATAACCTGGTAGTTTTGGTCAATTATGCTGGTAAAAGGAAGCGCATATATTATAGACCTATTGAATCCTTCCCGCGAAATAAGACATTCCCTTATTTTCACGGCGACAGATAAAGCATTAAGGGTTTTACCTGTTCCTGTGGGGACATTAATAGATAGAACATGATTCCCCTGTTCTATAGCATTAGTCACTTCTGCGCTTGCTTGATATATCTCATTTCGCAATCGATTCATTTCTGTGCTGGGCTTATCGAACCCAAGAATATTGCGATATTGATCAACCAGGTTCCCGGGGATAGTATTGCCTGAATAATCTGCTTTAAGTTCTGAAGCATCGCTCTTATCAGCATCAACTAAAGTTGAATAGAGTAAGGCAGTAATAAAATAATAATCCAGCTTCTGCTGTCTTCCAAGCGTTCTGGCAAAGCTGCGAATAGCCCTCATATCCTTTTCATAATTGTTAATTTTGCTTTGCAGCCACTTGTAATTGCAATGTTCCAGAACAGGTATAGAGGATAAAATACTAAAAAGCAGTTTATCAAATGATAATTCATCGACATCATTTAGATACGCTGCCACATTACTGGCTTTATATTTAGATGCCTCGTTGATAAGGGGGTTTAAATCGCCATGATGTCTTTGTATAACTAAAAAAGATACCATAGGCATATAAGCCTCATACTCTGTTTTAAAATGATTAGACCTTACATATTCGTTAGCTAAATAGTACCCGCAAAAAGCTCCCAGAGGACTATGTCTGGTTTCTTCATGGTTTTTCATTTTCAATTTCTCTTCTTCGCTCTCTGTAAGCAGATATTTTTGGAATGATCTGCTGGACTTGCCCATATCATGAGCAAGTCCAATAATACACGCAATATCTGCCAGTGTGTGCTTATTTACATCGAAATTCAACTGTAGATTATTGATCCAGTCTTGTGCTGTTTGCCCTACATACCGAAGATGATCTTCCAAAAGCTTTCCGGGATGTGAAAAGAGGTTCTCACATAAACACGACATTCTCATCCCCTACTTTCACTACTCCCTTAACATTAGCAGTAATAATCATAGCGTTCATATCAAACAACACGGTTTTATAGTCTAAAACTTCTCTATTGGCATTCATCCGGATTGATACGATTTCTTTCGTATATTGCCGATTTTCCTCGAACATAATTACTTTGCTGTCCATTTTCATGTTTTCCTCCAGGGGAAGAACCGAATGAATACTAACATAACTTCCACCGGATAGTTTCTGCGCCTCATATGCCCCGGTAAAAGCAAACCCTGCCAGCATCTGTGCGTTCCCAAGTGATATTGTATACACATTCTTATGCGCAGCCAGCATTGTCTTCAATCGATCCATCAGATCCGGATCATCATGACTGAAAAATATACGGTAATGGGCATCCTTTAAATATTCGTATTTTATTTGGCTGCGCTGTTTTATGCGATTAAACATAGGCCCTGCGCTTTTGGTTTCTATAACGTTGATGCCGGTTCTTATTTTTTTTACCGGATTGATGATTCTTACCGCCACCCGGGTATTCTCCGGCGAGAAAGTATCCCAGTAGTTCTCCTTATCAATACCCAGTATGGCGGCCACAATGCCGATTACTGCTGTCGGCGGCGGAAAAGAGAAAGTTAACGGTGACGCTGTAGTATGGAATTTTTTAAAGTGTCCATAATCACCCCATATATCAAATACAATGACATTCACCTTAATCACTTCCTCATCTAATCGTTAAAAGGCAGAGCTATAAATTCGACTCCCTCCACAGCTTCAGCAGGATTATAGGCATTTTCATTGTTTATTAAAGTTACCCGCGAATCAAGGGCATATTCCACGCGGTCAACGTTATCCCGATTAGCCGATAATTTGTTTATCAATTCGGTCACATCGATTTGCACCTGGTTAATATCCCGCAGTTCTTCATCACGCATCATCTCATCATTTTTCTTTAAAGAAATGTACTTATCCAGTTCACCGATATGATAATCCTCTTCTTTATATACTACCCGGAACAATACCCTGGGCATTTGCCCCGCTTTTGACCGAGATATTAGGCTCTTGGTCCCTTTCCACATGGCTTCCAGGAGCAAATCCACATCTTCATCCCGTAAAGCGGTATGAGCCGCCGCATTTTCATTTACAATTCCATAAAAGTTGATTAGAGAATAAGAAAGAAAGTATTCCTCCCTGAAGGTTGACATGCTCTTATTGGCCCCAGATGCAAAGGCTCCGGTGCCTTTTATATGTACCATGTTCACGGCATGCATTGAACGCCCCATCTTGAATTGCACCGGACCGGTATAAGTAAGGCTTCCTCCCAGTGTCTTGGTTCCCTCTTTCTTCTCCAATGGGATGGTTGCTCCAAAAATCCTGACATCAATACATTCTCTCAAAACATTTTTTCCAATTATGTTTTTCATGTCGGCAATGGTTATTTTGCTCTTATCGAGTTTGCTATCATTTTCATCCAGCAGAAAATCTTCCGCCCTCATTTTGGCATCCTGCAGGTTATCTTTTTCATCCCGAATTTCCCGGACAAATATCTCTTTGCCTTTGGTATCATGCAGATAATCTCTGATGGTTCTTTTTAAACGCACATCGGTCACTATGTTGATCCCGGTTTCCTCGTCCAGCCGCGGTTTATTTTCATCCATGGGATCTCCGTTGGGATTGGCATCGGTAATATCGTATAGGAATAATAGTTCAGACCTGTTCATTTATTTCATCTCCCTTATTTTGTTTTAAAATATGGTACGCCTTCTTTATTTTTTGAGTCATTCAGGTTCATGCCCAAAACAAAGTAGAAATTTACCTCATCAACAGACATCCCCCAATTGTTCCCGGCTTGCAAATAATATAAACTGGCTATCTTCTCCAGTTGAGCATAGTAGTTGCTTCCGTATTCTTCGAGTTTCTGCTGGATCTTGGGCAATAATGCTCTTACGTCCGCTTCTTTCATCTTAAGTCCTTTTAGCTGGCTTCTGAACGGAGTAGATCCCCGGTCAGCGTTTTGTATAGCCAGCAAATGCTGAGTAAGTACACCGGTCAGGAATACTGCTTTTTTAGCGTTATTATCAATGGTCGAGCTAAATTCTTGAAAAAAGCGCTCAATACGAGTGTCCAAAGCCTCCACAGCCACCACTTCATTTTCCATATTCATCAACCCCAGGTCACCTCCTGTACTTTTTAGTAGTCCAAGTTCAGTTAGATACAGCAGACATACAAAGGCCTGCAGTACTTCAATTTTCATGTAGCGATTGTCATTGAACAATCCTCTTAATCTGTCCATAATCAATTCCAACACATACTGTTTATCGATCTTCTGATCTTTAAAAGTCTTGTTAACAATCTCCAGAAAACCCTTTGCGGTAGGAAACAGTCTCCGCAGAACCCCATAGTTAAACTGAATATCTTGAATCAACTTGGCACTAAACTTCTGATCTCTAAAAATCATGTGCTCTTCCGCCCTTTGTTTGGCGGCAAATAAAGTACGAATGCGGGATGGCAGGACGTCTTCCATCAGCAGCAATATAACAAACTTGCTGCTTTGTTCCTGGAAAAACAAAAACTTCAAAGAAACTATATCGTCTACATCTTTTAAGTAACCCAGAATATCGTCCTCATCCGCCGCTATCCGATCGGCTTGAGATAAAGATACTTTTCCTTCGTTTTCCTGCTGGAAACTATAATAAATATTCATGATCTCATCTAACACTTCATTTTTATTATAAATGGCTTCTGGAATCAAATAATATCTCAGCCCGGCAAATCTAAATCCCAGCAAGTCCTGCATATAAGCTGCTCCTTCGTTTAACTGCAGCAAACATTCAAAACAGAGCGGAAAGTTTTTATACCCTTTTTCCTTTTTCATGCCCCCGGCAATATAGCCCGGCTTATCCAAAGAATAAAAGGTAATCGGCGAAGCGTTGCCAAAAACTTTGGATTTTCTATTACACAAACAGCAGATTCCATCGTTAGATACCTCATCATATTTTTCCTGACTGAATTCGAGCAAATATGATGAGCAGTCCGCAATATCACCCAGATATTTTTTCTCCCCACCCTGGTAGAAAATCAGGGTAATAAATCCTCCATCTTCATACTGCATCCTCAATCTAACCAAATCATTTTTAATTCGTTCCTGGTCATTGGCAAATGCTTCACATAGATTGGCCAGGAAGGCACTCCTTTTTAACCATTGCGAATGCTCCCTTTTCAACCGCTCAAACCACTTCTCGATCCGATTTTCAAAAGTCTTTCTTACGTCTTCTTCCTTGCTTCCCGCAATTCTCGCAGTGGGCATATAATGGGCACCCTGAGATGCTTTTTCCCGGTATAAATATTGTACCGTCTTTTTCTTGTTCCAGTCCTCTATACTTACATCCCTATAACGCAATCCTGCCTCACTGTCCTCAAAATTGATGGCATAGACCTTTGCGTAATTCCCCCCTTTATTAACCTCATCCAATAAAATTTCAATAAGATTGTCTGCAGTGTTTATTCCTTTTTGCTTAAAACTGTAAGCACCTATGTCCTGTAAAGCTTCAATCATGGTCTCACCTCCTTCTGAATAAATGTTAAGAATCATCATAGCCACACTTATAAGCTTCACAACACGCTGACCAGTTCTCCTTCCACCCAGGGATTATCTTTTTGATCCTGAATACCCCGACGGTCTATCAATGCTACATAATGGACTTGAACACCCTCATTTTCCAGGGCTGTGCCCGCTCGTACAATTATAAACTGCAGAGCGGTGGTACCGCCTGTTAGATTTATTACGCAGGGGCTGTAATTTAATATATTAAGCATCTCCTCAACCTTTTGGTTTGCCTGCTGGAAGCAATTGAATGGATCGTCTACATATACCACATCTACAGACCCGCTATATTCCGCACGTTGGATGATTTCACTCAACGAATCGGCAGCTTCCCTTGAGGTCAGCACCATCAGGTGCTGCGGTTTTATAGTCATTAGGGCGGAGTAAAGCAACCCCGGGGATAATCCCAGCGGCGAGAGCAGAGTTATTGGTTCCTTAGCAGTTTTATAATTATCCAAACCTGTCACCTTTCAATACAGTTGTTCTTTCATCTGGTTGTTTTCCCTATTTTCCCAAAAGCGCGTTTTGCAGCATCACAGTAATCCATGCAGTTATGGACAGCGGAACGATATTGATCTTCCCTTCCTCCCAGAGAATGGGCAATTAGTCTACGTATTTTGTTAACCTTCTTCAGCAATATACCCAATCCATATAAATAATCGTATTCTTTCCCCATATAATAGTTTTTAACTTGCTGCCTGTCCTCCCAACTATTAATGTCATTACCGTACTGCTCAACTAACCTGGTAATGATAGCTTCTGTCAATGTTATATATCCACTTGCATAACGCTTCCGTTCAAAGTACCAGCGAGATAAATTCAACTGAAAATCACTGTCCGGTTGTTCAGTATCAAACAACCTTATGGAGCTTCTTATCGCATTAGTAGCAATTTTCCCTGGACCATCAACATGTTTCAAGGAGCTCCACTTTCGTCGTCGGTGCTCATTGCGAATATCCTTTAAGAAATTCATATTTATCCGGTCTGACAAGTCATCAATACTTTCTGCCAGGTCCGGGTTTTGCTCCCGCAATAAGTCAGCCACCAAGTAGCCGTTGCCATAGTTCTCAAGTTCATATATTCCCTTAATCCAATGATTAAGTTCATTAACTACGCTTAAATCTACTACCGGAACCTTATTTCCCATTTCTCTAGCCACATCCAGCATTCCATACAGAATTTTCTCAATTCTAATATGCTTATCACTCAAATTCTCGATAAAACCGGTCATCATGTACTGAAAAATCGAGATTGAACGGAAAGAATGAGTAATGTCGACATATATTTCGTCTCCAGATCGCAGTTGTTCGCTGATCTGCATCAGGACGTTAAAATTACTCAGTAATTCATCCCGGTCCAGCCCATATTTGATTAGATAACAACCTGATCCGGTACTACCCAACTTTTTATTCAGCGCAGCTTCAACTCTGTTTAGATAGCTTCGATCATACCGATAATTGTCATACCGGCTGTCGTCGATCATTCGACCCAATTCCAGATAATAATCGTTATCACGGTCTTTGCCGCTGAAGGTGTAATATAATTGTTCCCACATGGATTTGGCTGTACCTAGTACATACACCCGTTCTATCTCAAAGTGATTCATCAAGGCTTCAGCAATAAATGTAGTAGTATATTCCGTGTTTAAATTCCCATCTTTTATAGCATAGGTTGCTGGATCATATTTTCGGCTTGGCCGAACGTCAGTCAGATCATTGGTTTTAAAAACTAATCGACCGGTTCCGAGAGCAGTAATCAGTACTCTGGCCACAAAATGCTCCCTCCTTTTCTCCGGACTAGTTTTCGCTTAATACCTCTTTAATTCTCTGAACCTTAACATAGTTCTTATTCTTGGGTTTGGGTTTTTCCCAGTCTCCTGGCTTATTGTGTCGATACCAATCAGCCAGTAAATGGGCAGTCTCCTTACGGTCAACCTCTGAAGTATCATTGCTTTCCATTTTATCAAGCCATTTTACAGTCAAAGCATTCATAAAAATATTAAGATTAGGATTTGCATATCCATCATCTTCCATTTCTTTCCTTATCGCTGACATGGGTTGAACTATAAACGCACCTTCCATATTTTGAGATTTCGGACGTTGCTGCACTACGGGAAGCTTAAAGGAAGATTCTGCCTGAAAGCAACCGTAACCGGATGCGGTTTTCGCTCCTGCTCCCATAGTCTCCAGGGCCAGATCCAACCAGCTGAAAACCTGCTGCAAATCAATGGTTTTTCCCATTCGGGGGGCCAGCCCAAAAACAAATAACTGATTCTCCGCCACGGTCAGATAGGGTATCGGCACCGGGCTATACCAATCAGCCGGTGGTTTATTGGAATCTGTATCCTGATAATACTCACCATAATGGGGAGTCATTATTTCAGTCTCAAGTTTAACCGGTTTTACGGGCAGAGCGTCAAAAACGATTAGATCTCCGGCTGCCTTTGCGTTCTTTTGCGATCCAAAATATTTATTAACAATGCCATTTCGGTTTTCATTTTTGATATCATCAAGCCAGTTCTCCACCCAATCACGTAATACTCCCTTAACTGAAGATCCCAGCAGGTATGGAGTTCCCAGTATATGATGCCAGGTAAACCCATTTTCCACCGGATGCTCGTTTCCTAGTCCGGTTACAAAACGGCTGCTTGTACGATATACCCGCACATCTCCCCCACACAATTTGACCAAGGTAATATATCGCTCAAGGTTTTCTTGTAACTGTGCAGAGTCGCCGCATGGTTTCCCTGTGACCGACTTAATCCAGGAGGTTTTCCTGGTGTCATGATTCCCTTTATCATTTCTTCGTTTATCTTCAGCATTGAGAGTCCACTGCCGCCCTCTATCTTCCCAGCGGTTGCAAAATTTGTTGTACCACAGTCCTGCATTTGCATGTACGGGACAGCTTAATTCATTTATAAGCTCCTGCGCTGCTGCATATAAAGGCAAGCTCATGACTGATCACCCACCTTGTCCTTCTTTAGATAAGCAACGGCTAGTTTTTTGTGCCATTCCAGCCACTTTAAGGCTTCAGCCTGCGCAAGTATGTATGAGTGCCTATCCCCAGCAGTTATAGCCTTCATCAATTCACCTGTCCTGTTATAAGGCGCTTCCTTCGAATCCCGGCAAAGCCAATTTTGCAAATGTTTATATAAAAAATAATGAGGATCATTTTCAGACAGATTATTATTTTGCTTTTTGGAAGCCGCCAGCAGAGTAGCCGCCGCCTGCCCTAAGCCGCAGTTCAAAATAGTGGCCGGAAGGCTCTCCACATAACCGGCGTATTTATCTTTCCAATCTTCGCTAAATGTCCGATCTTCTATAATTTCTTTTACTTTTTGCAATGAATAAGCAGCTCTGTCCTGATCAAGTGTCCTGGGCATTAAACTACCTCCCTTCCCAGCAGGAAATCACGCACCAGCCCTGACCGATGGTCTCATTACCGCCAATCTGCAGGTAGGGCCGATCTGCAAACACGCTCAGCAGTTCTGATAACATCGTTTCTTTCCCCCAGCGCGGAAGTAAAATGGCATAAAAAAGGGAATCAGCCGGAATGATCTCTTCATACCATAGATTTTTACTGGTTTTTTTCTCCTTATCAAGAACATTGCGCGCAATTACCGGCAGGCCCGACTCGGCAAAATGTTTGAAATCATCATCATTAATAATAATCAACTGATTTACCAGGCGATCTTGTACGGCTTGATGGAAAACCAGAGGTTTGATAGCATTTGCTAGCATATTAATGGTTTCTTCATCTTTACTGACCGTAAAAGATAACTCTTCCAGATAAATCCTGCCTTCGGCACCCGCAATGGCTTGTTCCTTTTCTATCGGTGGGATTGCAAAATCCTGTCCAAATCCGGCCATATGCAGGTCCCGCTGCAAGCGTTCCAAAATGTAAGGACAGGTTACCCAGCGATAATTACTGGTAAGAGATCGAACCGGAAGCAGCAGCAGTCTGCCATCGGTAACCGAAATACCTCCGGCCCCGTCTGGCGCGCCAAAAACTTGGTTTGATTTATCCTGAATCGATTTGTCAGCACAGTAATTCTCATAAGCATCTCGCAAAGCACCTTTCAGCCCCGAACTCATCAAGACCGGATATGATGTAATTGCTTCACGAGCTACCGGTAAATCTACCACCCCACCGCTTGACTCGGTGCCGGGATGCAAACTGGTTTCTGCCAGTAAACCAAGAATCATCGAACTCATTATTTGTCCTCCCATCTTCCAACTAATATTTGTCCATATCCGTAAGCATTGCTTTCTCCAATATACTGTCCATGAAGCTTAGCCAAGCCATTTATGTCAGCTTCTACTCCCTCAAAAAACCAGGTGCTGCCCGCTGGAATAAAGGAACGCAAGGGACGGGGACGATCGTTGCTGAGATCCCAGCCTCCTATTTGCCTGACTTTGCCTACACAGGCCGTTACACACGTTTGATTTATCCAGGGCTTTAAATTCATAATCGCATTACGCGTCTGTTCCTGATTTCCAAAATAGCCAGGGGTTATAAGCGTCACGGTGAAACGCACTTTCCCTTTAACTGATGTCAATTCAGGCATGGCGGGTAATTCAATGAGTTGTTCCAATATATCCAGCTTAGCCAGTTTGCCTTCTCCACCTAAATTAACTATCTTGTTTCGGAAGTTTTCAGCTATGCTCCATTCTTTTGGTATACCATCAACACCTACCACCACTGATACTTCTTTCTTTGGTCTAATCATGTTAATCGCGTATATATTTTTGTCTTTGGCAGACCTGGTATCTTTTTCACGTCCAATACCCACCTTAGGTTCACTTTTCCAGAGTTGATCACTGCCAACAACTCCATTCGCAGGAATATTAGCAACCGATTGGCCAGCCCCTGCCGCAGAACCATCATCCTCCAGGAATCCACCAGCCAATACCTTTTCCAAAGCAGATAGTGTAAGCCAGTAGTTATCCAGGGGCTTTGCTCCGCGCACTCCATCCGGCATAACCGGTAATCTGACCCGGCCGAGATCGCATGAAACTGGATCACCAGGCAATAGGCGATAATAACCTTTCCCATTTTTTCCTTCATCATGCAGGCGCAGCAAAAAAAGTGGTGCCGGCAAAAGCAGCTCTTTATTACAGTACAGATAAGGACCGCTTAATCTCAAATTACCCAAATGATTAATATCTCCAAGCTCAGAGGGCAGACTATTATCAACACCTGGTCGCCATCCCTGACTCAAAGCCAGTTGATATCTTATTACTCCCTGCAATGTCGACATCATCGGAGGGAAAATACTGCTCTGCCCCCCCTGTCCCCCTTCACCGGCATGAAAGGGTGCTGCCTCACGAAAAAAATAAGTATCCAGCGCTTCAAATTGCCATTGCACAGCCGTCATTATGCCACCCCCTTAGTTGCCAGAAATTTAATCAACAATCCCCCATCAAGAGAGAACTTTTTTTCATTTCGAACGATTATCCCTTCTATATTTCGTTGTTGCGGCAAACATACAGTCAGCAGGTTCTGTACTATCTTTTTAGCTTGCATAATTCCAATATTTGCTTCTCGATTTCTTACCAGCTCAGCCGCCAATAGCTGTTGTAGTTCTTTAACATCTCCGTTAATTTCAAATTCATTTCCTCTTGAATTCCCTAACAAGCGTCTGATGCCATATAACCAGCTGTTGCTTATTTGCTTACTCCCGTATTGGCTGGCTAATGAACTTATTATCCTAATCACCAATACTGTGCCGTCACCGGCATGCCGAACTTCCCAAGGTGCCGACCAGCTGATAACTGTTCCTCCAGTTTTCCATACCGCTACGGCTAAAGCATCGCGGCCAGTTTTCTCCTTGGCTTCTTCATCCAAAACCCGGTGAGCTTCAGTAATAATCTGACGCAACGGGGCATGCTGATGGGCATAAACAATTGCGGCGGAGATAGTGGCTTTTATTGATTCATCTTCATCACTAAAACACTTCGTATAACAAGAGCGTAATTCTGCAGCAGCCTCCATCGCCCTATCCATGGGCAAGAGGGCTAGCACGTCGTCACCTCCGGCATATACGGTTATCCCTTTGTGCTCGTTTATTATTTCCTCCACCTTACCGCCGAAATTTGACAGAGCCCGGCTGATACCGATTCGTTTGTCTTTCTGAGTAAGCAGACTGCCAATATGGTCGCCGTCCATAATCAACAAAGCATAGAAGGGAGCAGCTTCTGTCTTAAACTCTTTTAGCATACCTGCCATGTGGCGACGGCATTCCAAGGAAATATCATCCGGCCACAGTTCATCGTTTTCCAGCGTAGATTTGAAAAAGCAGTTTCCATCCAGGTCAACAAATTTACCTATATTAATATCGAGATCGTTTTTCTTAAAGAAAGCCGTGCTATTTTCATGTCCAAACATCTTATAGTAAGCTGCACTAACAAACTTCTGGACAGTGCCATGCTCTGTTGTATCGCTCATAATGCTTGACAGCCATGGAACGGCAGCCAGATAAGGGGTTGAAGGATAAGAAACAGCTCTACCCAGTTCCTCGTTCATTAATACATAGGGGAACAACCTTTTTATGAAGGCTATACTGCAAAGCCGCTCATCATGATGCAAATCCCGTCCTGGAATTTCATGATTTACTGCTTTCCAGAATGCTTCTTGTTTAGGTTTTTCAGCCCTTCTAACATAACCTGACAGGTCCTGCCAGTTGCCCATTAAAGTGCATTTATCGCCTGGCTCCTCAGGAGGAATGTGGCTGCGCCAATTTTTGCGCCGGTCGAGCAAATCAGTCTCCTCCCCGTATACCCAGCTTATATCCCAGAAGTTTTGGATTTGTCGATTCCATATCTCATCTGTACCGGAGCCGAGACTTGCTACGGGGGCTACGTATTCCTCCCATATTTTGCCTGCTATGCCCTGCCAAGCATGATCAACCGCCTCTACACAACATTTCCCATTAAAATCATTTGATACCTCAGCCAAAAATCGGTTGGGAATGCTACCTATCTTGGGAAAGAGAGTGTTAAAATCACCTCTGTCTTTTTCTATAGCCTGTAGTAACAGATCAATAAATACTCCTTTCTCATCTTGAACCACCGGGAAGACTATTTTGCCGCCATCTTTCTTTACTGCCAACATTGCCTGACCTGTCAAATACGAGAGCATGAATGACCCGGCCCAGAAATCCCGGGTACGCCGGGCTTGGGCCACAAAACTCTGCACCGGGCCTAAAGTAAACTGAAAATACTGCATTAGATCACCTCCACTGCATCAGGAATTCGTTTTAAAAAGTCTGTAATTACTTGACCATCAAAATTACAAGCAGTTCTAAATGATTGTCCATTAGTGACCATTTTTATAAACTCTCTGTCCGGTAAGAACTTCGCCGGAAGATACGTTAATACTGCGACATGCTCCTTTTCTACTTGATGAATGTGAATGAATAACGGACTGGCACGACGGTCACTCATTTCCCCATTTACATCAACTTTAAGCTGAGTGGAGCCAAAATAATAATTATGGGGCAATCCAAAAGCCACCCGCCTTGGATGCCTTCGTGAATTAGGATCAAAAGACAACAATAAATCATGATCATCCGCAAAATTTTGTTCTGCCTTTTCGCCATCTGGTAGAGTATGCGCTCCGTTTCTGTTTCTCCTCCCATAACTTCTATAGCGAATCATTTCAAGACCGATATTATCTATCAAATTAACCATATTCTGGCTTGTTTTGGATAAGATAATCCGACTTGAGGAAGTAAAGGCTGTGTACTCTGATAGACCACTTATATCTTTGCTTCCGATAGAAGTGATAAATTCCTGAATAGAAATATGTAAATCTTCTCTGGTCTGCTGAGAACGCCAAATTTCTTTTCCTTCTTCATCCTTCAAGGATGTCAACATTATCGACCCAAAGCCGTGCCGAGACCTGGAACCCAATCCTCCAAATAGGGATAATGCCCAAATAGCACGTTTAAGCCCGTCAATATCCGGTTTTTCTATAATAGGACGGAAAATAAAGCCTAACTTAAACTCCGACTCTTCCTTGATATATTTTCTTAGTATGCCTTTATAAGTAATTGGTCCAAATCCCAAATAACTAATCCCATACCTATTTCTAACCCATTCTGATTTAGCAGGATCACCTATCACTATACGATCAGATTTCATTCTCACTACGAATTGAGCCTGTCCTGTGCCGATACTCCCGAACAACGCCGTTTCTGCTCGGCGTAAAGCAGCTATATCCTTCTGCATATTTTTCGGAGCAGTAGCCCGATACCAGAAGCGCAATGCTCCTAATAAAGACGGGATTCTGAATTCAGCCTGATTCTGATCGCTGCCGGCCATAAACAGGGGCGTAACAACTCTGAAAGTTGCTTCAATACTTTTCAATCGGATCACCTCTTTCATGGTTAAGTTGATATATTTGCCAGACTACTGCTGATCTATTTCATAAGAATACCAGCATTAATTAAAGCCCGCATGGTAACCAATTCACAATTTTTTGATAATTTCCAAGCGAATTCTTAACCCGCATCATCTATTCGCAAGGCAAAATACGGAGCCAGTTCCGCAATTAATATACTGCGGTCAACTCGGCCTTCGGGGAAATCCAGCCATTCATATAATTTCCCATAAGTACTGGTCAACTGGTTCACCACCGTACGTTCCTGTTTATGCAGATGCCTCGCTATAGCTGCATTGTCCCATCCCTTACAAGCCAGCCGTGCCACTTGACGTTCTGCCTTTGATAACCAGTGCTTGACAAATTCCTGCCTGCGCCGCATCTTTTTGTTTTTATCCAGGTTTTCCTGCCAGTGGACTAAATCCATTGGGTTGGCAAACTCTTCCATACCCAATAATAATGAAGATTCTTCCCATCTCACTACGGGAACTTCAATAAGCAAAGGCCTATTGTAATCATTTACATGCATATCCTGACTGTCCCCGGGTTTCCAACCTTCAGTGAGAAGGTACCACAGCCGATCCTCCGCGCGAAAAAGCATTTGTGCCACAACCATTGCCATAATACCCATTACCTTACGACCGCCGGCTACCGATAGATGTACTGTCATGCTCCTTTGTTTATATTCCTTTATGACTTGATAAATTGTTTTTGACATGATATTAACATCATTAACGGTACGAAAGTCATCCAGGGAGTTTCCCCCTCCGGCAATTAAAACTCGCTTCATGATAATTGCACAATAATTTTCTATTTCACGCTCTATCTTTTCTATCCCGTTGATTACTAATGGAGCCTCGGTATATAACAGCACCAGTTCTCCAATATTGCAGCCCTTTGATAAAAGTGAGTCCAATACCAATGTAACAACCTGTGGTTCCGTACCCACAGTTGCAATTAATGTTTCCTGTCGCCCAGATGCGTTCATAGTAGTACTCCATCCCCAATTCAACAGCTTAATCCCTCACGCCAGCCTATCTTCTCAGTCTATCTATGAGTGCACCTCAATTTACTCTTTTACGATTCTCCGAGGTAACTGCAGTGCGTCTTTCAAACCATTCTTATTACCAATGGCATCATCACAAGCTTCTATAAATAAACACACTGCCCTAAACATAATTTGAAAGTCCTCTGCCCCGATAGGATTCATACCATGAGCCAAAAAACTGTAGTTTCTTTTCTCCAAAACATTTAATACTTTATTTTTTTGACTGTTCCACACTCTCCCCACCGGATGTCCGATTTTCTCCAACAAATCATAGCTTCCCGCCAGGGGTAGCTGCACCTTTCCCTGTGCATTGCGTTTTTCTTCGTATAGGCTTTGAATATCTGCCGGCAGACTGGCTATGTCAATGTCATCGCTGTCTAACTGAGGATCATTTGACCGCAGGCAAAACTGGGCATACATCTCCAACGCCCGGTATGTACGTGATACGGCATCGTCATAGTTGCCCTGTTGGCTACGTCTTTCTGCATTTAAAAGGATATCATAAACCAGATCAAAGCCGGGTATACGCCCTGATTTTTGATTTTCAGCGTTATACCATTTTAGTGCCATGGATATACGTTTCAATACTGCATTGTACGGAGCAATGAGATCATCATTTTTAAAAAGTTCAATTAGCGGTACGGCAGCCTGATATTCAAAGTTATCCCAAGCTGCAAAAGCACGACATAATAGGAGTTCGTTATCAAATATCGTATTATCCAATACATACCCGGAGCCGCTTATATCTTCCAGAACTCCAGCCGCCGCTCGATATTCCCATCTGTCTACCAAACGATCATATAAATTCATCTGCCTGTTAACGTAGACCACATTGATGGGCAGCTTACGAACCCGTTCCATGCCATCACGAATTTTAACCGTATCAATACGCTTACCGTCTACCAATCCGATTTCACATTCAGGATATTCCATACTGGCTACTGCCAGCCCTACGGTCATAGACTTGGTACCGCCAGTATAATCTACCAGGATGTTGTCTCCCTGTTTTAAATGATATCGGAGAACAGAATCTGCTTTTTGATAAGAGTCGTAGGGATTATCTGGTTCAACTATAATCATTTCATAATCACCCGGCTGCAAATCAGTACGAGATATAATATTGGTTCTGTCTTCAGCCTTATAGCCGCATTGTGCGCATGGCCTATCCTGACAAACCAGCCCTTCACCATCAACACGGTCTCTGCTTCCCTTTGCTTTGCCGGTATCTTCTGTACAAAAGAAAACCACATAATTGGGATTGTGGTGCCTAATTGTTTTTATGATGGGGGCATCAGATCCGCCTATCGTGAGCATCAATACTTTCATGCCATCACCCAACTTCCCTAGGAATTTCTTTTTTTCCAATTTTATCATAACACTCATATTATTTCATTAGATTAAATTCAATAGGATTATTTTTAGAAAGATCTCTTTAAAAACAAAAAAGCACCCACCTCTATGGCAGATGCCTGAACCCCTTTTAGGTAACCTAAAAACTTAACCAAGTCCTAATGAATATAATCGTTTCAAATCCTTGCAGGGGCAATTTAATATTATTTTTTACCTCTGCAGGATTGTAGCACATGCACCCACCAATATCAAATATTTTATTCGAATTC